>Ga0184624_10000119_pt1 | contig 18925 bp, 28 predicted proteins | sample PLM3_5_b1_FD_133157 | JGI IMG/M metagenome (GOLD analysis project Ga0184624, IMG submission 133157) | Groundwater sediment microbial communities from an aquifer in East River, Colorado, USA - PLM3_5_b1 | ecosystem: Environmental > Terrestrial > Soil > Riparian zone | place: USA: East River...
CCCCAACTACTTGTTTGCCCAATCCTAACCCATGCCTGACGTGGTAGAGACCCCCAGGAAACGGGATCGGCGAGGCGGATGGAACCGCAACCAACCCACGCGCCACGATGGCCCTACGGGGCCGCCAGCGCCCGCCAGAGAGCCGATCGGGTTCATCAACAGCCTCACACATACCAAGGGCGCCGCGGCCGGGCAGACGTTCCAGTTACGGCCGTGGCAGAAGCGCATCCTGAAGCAACTCTTCCGTAAGCGCCGGGATGGCCGACGGCAGTACCGCACGGCCTTGTTGATGCTCCCGCGGAAAAACGGTAAGTCCGAACTCGCGGCGGCGATCGCGCTGTACGGCCTCCTGGCGGATGGGGAGGCCGGCGCCGAGATCTACTCGGCCGCGGCGGATAAAGACCAGGCGGGGCTCGTGTTCGGGGTCGCGGCCCAAATGGTCAGAAACGATCCGGTGCTCGATGCGGAGTGTTACATCGTCGACAGCCAGAAACGGATCGTGCACAAGCCGAGCGGCAGTTCCTACAAGGCGATCAGCGCCGAGGCGTACAGCAAGCACGGGTTTAACGCGCACATGGTCGTGTACGACGAACTGCACGCGGCCCCCAACCGCGACCTGTACGACGTGCTGTCGACGTCGATGGGCGCGCGCACGCAGCCCTTGTTCCTGGTGATCTCGACCGCCGGGTATGACAAACACTCGATCCTCTGGGAACTGTACGCGCACGCAAAAAAAGTGCAGGAGAATCCGAAACTCGATCCCACGTTCCTGCCGATTCTCTACGAGGCGCCGGTCGATGCGGACTGGACGAGTCGCCGCGTGTGGAAGGCGGCGAATCCGGCGCTCGGGGATTTTCGCAGTCTCGAAGATCTGGAGATCGCCGCGGCGCGGGCGACAGAAATCCCTGCACAGGAAAACAATTTTCGCCGGCTGTATCTCAACCAGTGGACCGAGCAGGCGAGTCGCTGGCTGGCGCTCACGGCCTGGGATGCGTGCCTCGCGCCGCTCGATCGGTCCGCGCTCCGCGGCCGGCGCTGTTATGTCGGGATGGATTTGAGCGCGACGGAAGATCTCACCGCGCTCGTCGCGGTGTTCCCCGACGGGGAGGGCGGGTTCGACGTGCTCCCGCATTTCTTCGTCCCCGGCGAGAAGATTCCCGACCGGGTGCGGCGCGACCGCGTGCCGTATGACGCGTGGGCGCGCGACGGGTACCTGACCATCGTCCCCGGCCCGACCATCGGCGACTACGCCGCGGTGCGCGAGCAGATCGAGGCGTGGCGGGAGGAGTTCGCCGTCGAGATGGTCGCGACCGACCCGTGGAACGCGACGAGCCTGATCTACCGCCTCGAACAGGACGGGTGTCCGCTCGTCAAGGTGCCCCAGACGTTTGCGGGCCTGTCGGCGGCGACCAAATCGCTCGAAAAACATGTGCTCTCGCGCACCTTGCGGCACGCCGGGCATCCAGTCCTGCGGTGGAATGTCGGGAACGTGTCGGTCGAAACCGACCCGGCGGGGAACCTGAAGCCCTCGAAAAAGGCGTCGACGGAACGGATTGACGGCGTCGTCGCCCTGATCCAGGCGATCGATGCGATGGAGCGCAACGTCCAAGCCCCCGAGTATGCGGTGATGGTCATCGGATGAAACCGCGGGGTCGGCCGCGCCTCGACGCCGAGGATCCCACCGTGCAGACGTCGCTGCGCCTGCCGGCGAAGCAGTTCGACGCGACCCAGAAACAAGCGCACGCCGAACGGATGACGATGGCCGACTGGATTCGCAAAATGCTCGCCGACGGAATATCGCATCCCAAAAATAGGGACTAGCCCCGCCCCATGCGAGAGTGCGGGCCTCCGTGGACCGCGCCTATAGCCTGCTCGAAATCAAGTCCGTGGCGCCGGCCGGCCGCCGGTTCAGCGGCATTGCGTCCACGCCTGAACTCGATCGCCAGGGCGAGAGCGTCGACCCGGCCGGCATCACGTTCGGCGAGTCGATTCCGCTCCTGTTCCACCACGACCCCAAGCAACCGATTGGCCGCGTCACCCTGACCCGCACGCCGGAAGGCATCGCTTTCGAAGCCACGCTGCCGGAACTGGACGAAGCGGGGCCGCTGAAGACGCGCGTCGACGAAGCCTGGCAATCCATCAAGGCCGGTCTGTTCACGGGCGTGTCGATCGGTCACCGCATCCTGGCCGGCGGCGTCGAGCTGCTGCGGGACGGCACGCGGCGGATCACGAAATCGGAAATCTGCGAACTGTCCCTCGTCACTATTCCCGCCAATGCCAGCGCCAGCATTCGACTGGTGAAATCTCTGGCGCAGGAGTCTGCTATGAACCCGACGATCAGCGAACGCATCCAGGGCCTCGAATCGAAGCGCGCCGTGCTCGCGCAGAGCATGGCCAACACGATGACCACGGCCGCCGACGAGTCGCGCGACCTGACCGCGTCCGAGACGCAGCAGCATGACGCGTGGAACCTGGAGGCCAAAAGCCTGGAAGGCCAGATCGCGCGCTGGAAGGACACCGAGAGGCAACTGATCGCCACGGCGACCGCGGTGCCGTCCTTCACGCCCCGCGTGGTCTCGCCGTACTCGCAGGTCTCCGTGAAGTCGAACCTGCCGGCGGGCACTCTGTGGCTCCGCTCCGTTTGCGCGCGCATCGCGGCGAAGAACGAAGGCATCGAGCCGGCCACGTGGGCCGCGCGCCGTGGCGACTGGTCGAATACGCCGGAGGTGTTGCTCGCGCTCAAGGCCGCCGTCGCCCCCGGCACCGCGACCGACGCCGTCTGGGCCGCGCCGCTCGTCAACCAGAACATCGCGAACGACTTCATCGAACTGATGCGCGCGGCGACCATCATCGACCGCATCGTCGGCCTCAACCAGGTCCCGTTCAACACGAAGATTCCCGCACAGACCGGCGGCGGTACCTACAACTGGGTCGGGGAGATGAAACCGAAACCGGTGACGTCGCTGACCTTCGGCAGTGTCACGCTCGACTGGGCCAAGGTCGCCGGCATCATCGTCCTCACCCAGGAACTGATCAAGCTCTCGAGCCCCAAGGCCGAGGACGTCGTCCGCAAGGAAATGGTCGCGGGGATCGCGGCGTTTCTCGACGGGCAATTCATCAACCCCGCCGTGGCGGCCGTCGCCGGGATCTCGCCGGCCTCGATCACGAACGGCGCGCCGACCGCCGCCGGCTCGGCGAATCCGCTCGCCGACATCCTGACGTTGATCCAGCATTTCGTCACCAACAACATCGGTGTCGACGGCGTGACGTTCCTGATGTCCCCGACCAACGCCCTGGCGATGTCGTTCAAGAGCAACTCGGACGGCTCGCCGGTCTTCCCCGGCATCGACATCACTGGCGGCTCGTACAAGGGCCTCAAGGTCATCACCAGCTCGATCCTCGGGGCCAACGTGGTCGCGCTGCAACCCAAGTTAATTATGCTCGCCGACGATGGCGGCGTGACGATCGATGCGAGCACGGAAGCGTCGCTGCAGATGGATAGCGCCCCCGATTCGCCGGCGCTCGCGACGACCATCCTCGTCTCCATGTTCCAGATGAACACCGTCGCCCTGCGCGCCGAGCGGTTCATCACCTGGAAGAAGGCGAACGCGAACGCGGTGAAGTACCTGACGGCGGTCGCGTGGCCGGCGCCGACCGGCGCGCTGCTGGAATCCGCCCCGGGCGAGTAACCGGCCGTGGGCCTGCTCACGAGCATCGCCGCGCGCGTCTCGTCCCTGTTGACGGTCGCGCGCGGTGGCTGGTCGCCAATTGTCCGCGAGCCCTACACGGGCGCGTGGCAACTGAACGATCCGCTGCCGACCGAGAACGCGCTCGCCAATCCGAGCGTGTTCGGGGTCGTCTCGCGCATTGCCCAGGACATTGCCAAGATCGCGCCGCCGCTCTTGCTCGAACTCGACGACAACGGGTTCTGGTTTGAGACGACCAATTCCGCGTATACGCCGGTGCTGCGGCGGCCCAATCGCTACCAGACCCCGCAGCAGTTTTACGAGCAGTGGATGATCAGCAAACTCATTCACGGCAACACCTACGTCCTGAAAGAGCGCGACGAGCGCGGGGTCGTCAAGACGCTGGTGATCCTCGACCCGGCGCGCGTGAAACCGCTCGTCGCCCCCGACGGCAGCGTCTATTACGAACTGCAATCGAACGAACTCGCCGGCCTCCAGCAGGAGAGCGCGCCGATCGTCGTGGGCGCGTCGGACCTGATTCACGATCGGTGGAATTGTCTCTACCATCCGTTGGTCGGGATCTCCCCGCTCTACGCCCTCGGCGGCGCCGTCACGCAGGCCCAGGCGATCCAGGCGAGCAGCACGACGTTCTTTGCGAAGGGGGGCCGGCCCGCCGGGATGCTGGTCGCGCCGACGAAGTTGGATCCGGCCTCGGCCGAGCGCATCAAGAGCACGCTCGCCAACTTCAAGACCGGCGAAATTATGTTAACCGACCAGGGGATGACCTACCACGACATCGGCGGGTCGGCGGTCGACTCGGAACTCATCGCGCAACTCGGGTGGACCGAAGAAAAAATCTGCGAAGTGTTCGGGATGCCGATCAGCATTCTGAACAGCACCAAGCAACCGCCGTATGCGAACGCCGAAGCGTCGCAGTTGCAATACAAGTCGCAGTGTCTGGAACCGCATCTCGCGAGCATCGCGGCGTGCCTGGGCGACGGCCTCGAGCTCCCGCTCTATCTCTCGCTCGAATTCGACGACACGCTCTTGATCTGGATGGATACCGCGACGCGCACGACCGCGGCCAAGACGGCGATCGCCGCCGGCATGTCGGTCAACGAAGTGCGCGACACCTACTACGGCCTCGGCCCCGTGCCCGGCGGGGAGATGCCGTACCTGCAACAGCAGTACTACCCGATCAGCGAGCTCGCGGATCGCGCGGCCTCGACGCCGGTCGTGGCCCCCCTGCCCCCGGCCGCCGACGCGCAACCCGAGGCGGTGACACCGTGACGCTGGAGTTTTCCCGTGTCACGCTGCCGCCGCTCTGGACGCTCGCGCAGGCGAAAGCGCATCTGCATCTGACCGACGCCGCGTATGACGCCGACGTCCAGCAGAAACTCGATAGCGCGCAGGAGGCGATCCTCTCGTACCTGAACCTCTGCGCCGATGCGACGTGGACCGCGGTCACCGCGCCGAAGCCCGTCACGCACGCGATCCTGCTCTTGACCGCCTACTACTACAACGACCGCGGCGACGGTGACGTCGCGGATCCGTGGCCGAAGATTTACGACTTGCTCGCCGCCTATCGCGACCCGACGGTGACGTAATGGCGATCGGGACGTATCAGCAGATCGTGACGCTCGACGAGACCGACGGCGCCGGCGGCGTCCGGCCGCTCACGCCGGCGACGTGGTACTGCGCGCCGATCGCCGAGGGCGGCGGCCTGCTCACGCTGGTCGGGCACTATCACGCGGGCATCACGACCGCCGCGCGCGTCCACTTCCACGGCCGGACGTTTCACGTCGACGGCGTCCTCCATCGCAACGCCAAAGCGTTCCAGACCCAGATCACCTGCAAGGAAGTCTTCGACTAATGCCCGCCGTGCTGTCGGTCAAATGGGATGGGCTCGACACCTTTAAACAGGAATTACAGGTGTTAACGAGCGATCTGGTGCGTGAGGCCGAGGGGATTCTGGTCGCGTCGGCGTTCGATGCGGCCGACGCGGTGCGCGACGCCTATCCGTACGTCGAGGGCGGCCTGCGGCGCGGCGTGACGGTGATCCCGTCCCGCGGCCGGACGCTCGCCGGGGCCGAGGTCAAGAACCTCGCCCCCCATGCCGCGATCTACGAAAACGGCACGACCACGCGCGCAACCCATCAGGGCTACAACCGCGGGCGGATGTTGGGCACGCCGACGTTCCGACCCATCACCGCCCGCTATCACGACGCGGCCTTGACCGCCGTGATCGATCGCCTCTATGCCCACGGGGCCGCTCGCGTCACGGGCGACCCCAACAGCGACTAAAAGGAGCACACATGTCGATCAAGACCGGCAAATTCGGGAAAGTCAGTTGGGATCCGACGGGCGGCACGACGCTGGTCGAGATCATCTCGCTCAACGGCTGGACCCTCTCGGAAGAAACCGAGATGGAAGATGTCACGTGCTTTGGCGACACGAACAAGGTCTACGTGCCCGGCATGAAAGACCTGAAGGGTGACGTGAGCGGGTTCTGGAACAGCGCCGACCTCGCGCTCTGGAAGGCGGCCGACGCGGGCACGCCCGGGACGCTGAGTCTCGTCGTCAACAACACCGAGCCCGGGTTCAAGTGGCAGGGTTTGGCCTACATGAACGCGTCGATCGATGCGTCGCTCGCGGCCCCGACGGTGAAGGGCACCTGGGCGGCGGCGGCCTCGTGGACCGTGCCCGGCCAGATCGTCGCGACCGGCGCGACCGCCGGCCTCCCCGGCACCTTCACGCCCGCCGGCGCAACCCCACCCGCCAACCTCGCCGCCATGACCGGGATCGTCGCGTCGCCCGCGACCAACTGGACGATCGGCCAGCACGTCGAGATGGGGAACGGATCCGATTGCAACTGGAACGGGACGGCCTGGGTCGCCGGGATCCATCCGTAGATGTTCGACGAACTCGTGGTCCACGGCGGCGAGGCGACGATCTCGTGGGCGTGGCACACCGCCGCCGTGTGTCGCTCGTGGCGGATCTACAAGGGGAAGAAGTCGGGCCAGTGGTCGCTCGTCGCCACGGTGACGCGCGCCGACGCGTTTAAGTTGCGCCAGCGCCCGTTGCTCTTTAACGCGCCGCGCAAGGGTGGCTACTGGTGCTGGCCCGTCAAGGCGATCACCGTGCTGGACACGCAGATCACCGCGGCCCTCGGGCCGATGGAGGCGTAATGAGTCGACCGCGTGGCGTGAATCCCGAGCGGGTCCGGTTGCCGCTCTCGGATGGCGATTATGTCGACGTCAAAAAACAGTTGACGGCGGGCGAGTATCGGCGGTTGCTCTACGATCAGTTCAAAGACACGGCGGTCGGGGAGCGGCCGACGCTCGACCACGCGAAGATCGGGACGTCGAAACTGTTGGCCTACATCCTCGGGTGGTCGTTCGTCAGTGTCGTCGACCAACAACCGATCCCCTACGACCCGCAGGATCCCGAAGAACTCCGCCGCTCGGCGCTCGATGATCTGCTCGACCCCGACACCTATCGCGAACTCATCGCCGCGGTCGACGCCCACGAAGCGCGCGAGGAGGCGGCGCTCGCCACGCAAAAAAAAACCCGTACTACCGCGCCACCATTGTTAGTGACCTGATGATCGCCATGCGGTTCCACTGGAAGTACGACTGGGTCGCGGAACTCCCGCGCGACGTCTACGAGATCCTCGTGACGGAACTCCAACAGGAAGCGAACGCCGAATGGCGGTGACCGCCAAATTCGACGCCGATTTCAGCGCGTTCGATCGCGCGGTCCAGAAGGCCGAACAAGGCATCGACGGGTTCGTGGCCGGCGTCGCCGAGGTCGCGACCGGGATGCTCAGTGCCCAGGCGATCATGAACGGGCTGTCGGCGGCGTGGCAGGCGTTCACGGGGTTCCTCGACGACTCGGTCAAGTCGGCCGAGGCCGCCGAAGTCGCGCACGCCAAGATGGTCACGGCCCTGGAGGCGCAACATACCGCGCTGCCCTCGGTCGTGTCGGCCTACGGCGACTACGCGACCGCGCTTCAGAAAACGACGATCTATTCCGACGACGCCCTCCAGGCGAGCGAGGCGCTGCTGACGCAAGTCGGCAACGTCATGCCGCGCGACATGGAGAAGGCCCTCCAGGCGACGACCAACCTCGCGTCGGGGCTCGGGATCGATCTCCACGACGCGACGATGATTGTCGCGAAGGCCGCCGAGGGGAATACCAACGCGCTGAAAAAAGTCGGCGTCGTGTTCGACGAGAGCGGCGGCAAGGTGCAGAGTTTCGGGACGGTCCTCGACGCGATTACCGCGAAGTTTGAGGGGCAGGCGGCCGTCCTCGCCGGCACGTATCAAGGCCGGCTGCAGCAACTCTCGAATGCGTGGGACAGTTTTCAAGGCGCGATGGGCCGGGTGATCGTGCAGAACGCGACCGTCCTCAAGGCGATCGAACTCGTCACCGGCGCGATCGATAGCAACACGGGCGAACTGAAAGACAACGCGACCGCGACGACGTTTATTTCCGACGCGGTGATCCTGCTGGCGAAGGGGTTCGATCTCACGCTCGCGGCGATCAATGCGCTGGTCGAAGGCTACGCGCTGCTCGACCGCGCCGGCACGTCGGCGGCGACGCACATGTTGACGGCGTTTGCCAGTGTCGCCGACACCATGCTGACGGTCGCCAACGCGACGAAGTATCTCAACCCGCAGTTCTATACCGGCGAACTCGCGACCAACATGGCCGCGCTCGCGGTCGCGTCACAGCAGTTCCACACCCGGCTGACCGACATCGGCGCGGCCTCGGACGAGACCCAGAAAAGCACCGCGCGCTGGTCGGCGGCGATCGGCACGGCGCGCGAGGGGCTCGCCGGCATGATCACGCAACTGGAAGCGACCCGCGGGCAAACCGTGGCGACGACCGAGGCCACGAAGGGCGCGACCAACGCGTGGGACTTGAACACGACGTCGATCGCGGCCGGCACCGAGGCGGCCAAACAGGCGGCGATCGCCGCGAAGGCGATGGAGGAACAACAGAACCGCGCGATCACGATCGTCGAGGGGAAGATCGCCGAGATCACCAAAGCGTGGGCCGGCTATGCCGCGGCCGTCGTCGCCGCCTCGCACGACACCACGCAGAAGCAAATCGACGATGTGTACTTGAACGCCGCCGCGCAGATCGCCGCGATGGAGAAAGCGAAAACCGGATCGATTCAGGCGTACGAGGCGATCCAGGCGGCGGCCGATCAACTCGCCGGGAACATCGTCGCCAAAAACATCGAGGCCGACGCGACCACGCGCGCGCACTATCAACTCGTGGCCGACCAAGCGAAGGCCGCCTACGATTTTGCGCTCGCGCACGCGACGGAGTACACCGACGCGCGGATCGCGCAACTCCAAAAAGAGGCCGACGCCGCGACGGTCGCCCTCCAGAACTGGAGTCGTAACGCCGTGACGGCGGTCGAACAAATCAAGGCCCCGGCCGTCGAGGCTGCCGCGGCGATTAAGGGGATGCACGATCAACTGTTGGAGATGACCAACGTCGGCACGAAGCTCCCGGGCTCGAAAGAAGAAACCGATAGCATGGGCAATCGGTATCTGATCAGTCCGACCGGGCAACGCGTCCCCATGGGCCCGCATGGGGAAATGCCGGGCAACTGGTGGGAGATGTACACCGGGCAAGGCTCGACCCCCGAGGCGTTCAACCCGTTGCTCCTGCAGGGCCGGCGCAACGTCGGCACGCTGGCGGGGGCGGCGGCGGCGAGCAACGTGACGGTCAATGTCGAGGGCAACGTGCTCGGCACGCAGAACGAACTCGCCAAGATGGTCGGCGACGCGATCACCAACAGTTTCCGCACCGGCGGCAGCCGGCTGCCGGCCTGACATGGCGACGCTGGTCTACGGCGAGAAGGCGCGCATGTATGCCCTGGGCAAGATCATGCGCGGCGGCGCGTCGCGCGGCGGGTATGTCAGTAGCGCGGTCTACATCACGATCGACGGGACGCACTACGGGATGAGTCGGGCCGATCCCCGGTATGGCATCCTGCTCGACTCCCTGAGCATCACCGACGAACTCGACGAGACCCCGAACACCGCCGCCTTTACCCTGAATGGCTTCTCGATCTGGGCCGGGGCGGAAGTCCTCATCACCCTCGGATCGAAGAATGCGAAGCGGCTGTATGCCGGGTTCGCGCTCACCGTGCAACAGATGTATGTCGGCGACAAGCCCGCCAACGTCCAGGCCGCGATCCGGTGTGTCGACTACACGTGGCAGTTCGGCTTTCTGACCGTCACCAAGCAGTACCGGACCCTGTCGGCGTCAGCGATCGCGGCGGATCTCGTCGCCACGTATGCGGCGGCGAATGGGTTTACGAGTACGGCCGTCGTCCCGAATCTGCCGGTGCTCGACGAGATCACGTTCACCAACGAACCGCTCGACCAGGCGTTGACGCGGATCGCGCGGCGGATCGGCGGCTACTGGTACGTCGACTACCAGAAAGGCGTGCATCTCTTTCTCGCGGACGAGGACTCCAGCCAGGCGCCGGTCGAGTTGACCCCGACGCATCCGTCGTTGCGGGCGTTTCAGAAGAGTACCGATCGGACGCAAGTGCTCACGCGCGTGTATGTCGAGGGCCGGGGGTCGAACGTCCTGGCGACGGTCGCGCCGGGCGAGACGCTGATCCCGCTCGCGGCCGTGGATATGTTCGCGGTCGGGGCGAACGTCTTCGTGAAAGTCTCACCGCAGGGCTCGAGCGGCGGCGCGCAGCATCTGACGTTCACGGGCGTGACCGAGGGTGGTGCTGGCGCGATCGTCGGGTCGGGCACGACGCCATCGAGTGTGCCGGCGCTCGCGCGGGCGAGTGGCGGGGCCGTCACAGTCGGGGCGCACGTCTACGCCTATACGTGGGTCTCGGCCCTCGGGGAGTCCCTGAACTCGCCGGGGGCGGGGATCGCGATCGACGGGTCGGCGCCCGTCGCGGTCGCGCCCACCGTCGCCGTGGCGGCGGGCACGGGCTTGCCGGCGGGGACGTATCAGTACGGGGTGACGCACGTCACCGCGAGCGGGGAAACGGCCGTCGCGGGCCCCGTCGCCGCCGTGTGCGGCCTGGCGACGCCCGCCCCGATGGCGCCGCCGATCGTCGAGCCCAATCCCGGGTACTCGACGAATATCGCCGGCGCCCGCGACACGCTAGTGTTTCGGATCGCGTATCGGTCGACGACGGCGCTCTCGCCGAGCGCGTTCGGCCCCCTGTCGGCGCCGCACACGTTGCCCGACAAGGCCAACGGCCAAGGCGAATCGATGTTTGTGACGATTCCGCCGGTGACCACCACGGCCGGCGCGATCTACGCCGACCTCCAATGTCAGAACCAATCGACCGACAACGTGTGGCGCACCTGGCGGACGATTAGCATCCCCGTGGCCCCCGCCGGCGCGGTGCGGCTGACGATGGGCGCGGAGACGCAGAAGTCGAACGCCGTGGATACGGGCGGGTTTGTCGCGGGCGTCGTGACAGTGACCGTCCACGACGCCGGCGCGGACGTCACGCAGCGGCGCGTCTACCGGACCCACGTCAACGGGTCGCCTCTGTACTTCTTGAAAAACGTCGCCGGCTCCGTCCAAAGCAGTTTCACCGACACGACCGCCGATAGCGCGCTCGTGACGCCGCCGCCCGCCGGCCTGGGCGCGCTGCAAACGGTCACGGTGAGCGGAATCGCGACGGGGCCGAAAGGATCGGGGGGCGGCCCGGCGACGACCGCGCGCAAGGTGTACCGCACGCTCAACGATGGCGCGACCTGGAAACTCCTGGCGACGATCGCCGACAACACGACGACGACGTTTGTGGACACGCTCGCGGATGCGGCGCTGACGGCGGGCGCGCTGCCCACGACCGATACCTCGGGCCTCGTCAGCGACGGCGGGCAAGTCCTCGCCGGGGCGACGACGATCCCGGTGAGTGGGACCGGCGCCTTTCCGGCAACCGGCGGGTGGGTGCTCAGTGGCAACAACCGCATCCGCTATGCCGGCGTGGCGGCGGCGACGCTGACCGGCGTCCCGGCGAGTGGCGACGGCGCGGTCCTCAATACCATTCCGGCCGGCACGCCGATCACGCTCGCGCCGATGCTCACCGGGGTCGGCGGGATCACGGCCCCAATCGTCGCCGGGGATGAGATTTATCTCGTGGTCCAGGCCGACGACGCCGCGCGCCAGGCGACCGTCGCCGACATGGTCCACAGCGGCCCGGGCGTCCGCGAGGAATGGGTGCAGGATCGCCGGCTGTCGATCGCGGAAGCGCGCGCGCGGGCCGCGGCGACGCTCCAGATGCGGCCGCTCGAAGACGTCACGATCACGTATGTCTGTCGCGACACGCGCACCGCCTCGGGGAAAACCATCACCGTCAATCTGCCGGCGCCGACCAATGTCTGGGGCGCGTTCAAGATTCAATCGGTGACCATCAATAACTTCCGGCCGCACCCGACCCAGCCCCCGACCTACACGGTCACGGCCTCCAGCCGGCGCTTCAATTTTGAAGACTGGCTGCGGCGCCTGGAAACGAGCGTCTGATGGCGATCACCCGCACCCCGATCATCGATGACGACGGCACCGGCACGACCGGCACCGTGATCGATAATGCCTGGAAAACCGAACTCTATAACCAGATCGACGCCGCCGCCGCCGCCGGCGGGCCGACCTATGGATCGTGGACCCCGATCGACGCGAGCGCGGGCGCCCTGAGTCTGTCGGTTACCTCCGCCAGTTGGGCGAAACTCGGCCGTCTGGTGTGGATCTGGGTCGAGTTCGCCTATCCCGCGACGGCGGATGCCAATATCGCCAACCTGGCCGGCTTGCCGTTTCCCGTGCGCAGCCCGCTCGGGGGGTCGCAGGGCTTCGGCCCGACCTGTCAGTGGTATTTCACGATCGGCGCCGGCAATTTCCAGCCGCTCGATCCAACGACCTCGGGCCTGCTCTCCAACGCGCAGATGAGCGGCCGGGCGGTGCGGATGAATGCTGTGTACTTCACCGACTAACCAAGGACCGTCCCATGGGCCAACCGTATCCGCCGGCCGGCAATAAGCAGCAGTACACCGAGCGCCCGCTCAAGGTCTACGGGGAGCAGTACCTCGCCGGCGGGCCGCTGCCGGTCGGCGCGGTGATCGATCCGACCGTCGGCGATCAGCCGCTCTTTAGTGACGGGCAACCGCGCGTCGCGCTCCCGACCGGATGGGTCGTGGTGCAGGTCACCGACTGGGTGATCTCCAGCCGCTATTCGGGCAAGCCGACGGACGTGATCTCGAATGAGGAATTCGACGAACGCTTCGGCAAGGGCAACCTCGCCGAAGGCAAACCGGGAGAATAACGCATGCTGACCGTGTCCCTGTTGCTCGTGCTCGCGGCGTTTGTCTGCGTGATTGGCGCGGCGATGGGGCGCGTCCAGTTGTGGATCGCGGTGCTGCTCCTGTGCGTCGCGCATCTGCTCGCCTTGTTGCCGGTACGGTAGCCGCGCTCACGCTCGCGTCCTGCGGGCTGTCGCTGTCGCATAGCGCCACGTTCAGCGCCACGCCGCGGCGGTGCGCCGACGGGCTCCCGCCGGTCGTCCTCCAGGCGCTGACCTGTCCTGACGGGTATTGCGGGTTTACGTGCGCGCCGGGTCGGTGGGAGGCGCGGTGTCCTTAAGACGGGTGGGGATCCGCGTCGCCGAACAGTTCGCCGGTCAGCGTGAGCATCTTGGCGATGATTTCGTGCGAGTGCTGCAGCGAGTCGTTCGCGCGGCGCAGCGCGGCAATCTCGTCGCCCTGGTGGTCGAAGAGCTCCAACTGCAGCGTATACAGCTGCCGGACGATGGCGCGTTCTTTGTCGGTCATTCCTGCGGGCTCCAGTCTAGATCGCGTCGAGGAGGTCGGGCGCCGGCCGGGTCGCCAGCGCGGCGATCGCGTGGCCGCCCGAGAAGCGGCGGCGCGGGCCGCCCCGGCTCCTGCCGCGGTCGGCCGCTTCCAGCATCGTCAGGACGGCGGCCTGCACCTCGGGGGGCGCGGCCGCATACGCGACGAGCAAGCGTTGCTCGGCGCCGGCCAGTTCGGTCTTCTTCCGCGGCGTGAAGAGATCGCCCACGGTCAGATTGAAATAGAACGCGATGTCCTCCAAGTCGCTGATGCCGAGCGGGCGCTTGCGGCGGCCGTTGAGAAAATACGACAGGTTCTGGGCGCTGAGCCCGCGCTGCGGGGCGCGGCGCTTGGCGCTGTATTCGGCGATCTTGACCGCGTCGCCGTGGCGGACCAAGTGCGCGATCCGGACCCGGACGCGCTCCTCAGTGGTGAGGAATCCCATATGTTCACTGAGTGTAAATCATTTCGGCGACCTCGACAATAACCAAATTGGGAAGGGGCGAAAGTTCACGCCTGCCGGGAGAGCTTGACCAATTCAGTCAAACTGTGAATACTGCGGCGCTATGCCGATCATCTATCCGGATCTCCATGCCTTCTTCAAAGCGGAGGGCCGGGTGCAGAAGGCGGTCGCGCACGAACTGGGCATCTCGACGGCCCTGCTCTCGATGTTCAAGTGGCGGGAGCGGGAGCCGCACCTGGAACTCGCGCTGCGCATCAGCGAACGCTGCCGGGTGCCGCTCGCCAGCCTGGTCAAGCTGCGGAAGCCGACGCCGGCCAAGGCGGCCCACCGGCCGCGGTCCGCGCAGGCGTCCCGGGCGAAAATTCACAGTTTACATAACACGATCCGCCGATCCGGGGGTCGTAGCCCGGGCGCGGCCCGCCAGTCTTCCCAATCTGAGAAGAACGGCTAAACTAGTACATTTACCAGTGGTAAACATTGAGGAAAAGACTCAGGGTCTGATAATGGATGTTCGGATAAGTGTGAAGTATGTCTGTTTACGGGCCGTGAACACGGCCGGTTTTTCGGCGGGAATAAGACACTAACACCACAAAGTAGGGCTGTCAAGAGTGGAGTGCGGCGGAGGATTTCCCTATGGAAAATACCCTAGCCCAGGTGGTCGATGGCACGACGGTGGAGCGCGTGCTCCTCGATGGCGATCTCGGCCAGTTATCCGCGGCGCAACGCGTGACTTATTACGGCAAAGTCTGCGACACGCTCGGCCTCAATCCGCTCACGCGCCCCTTCGAATATCTCGTCCTCAACAACAAGCTGACGCTCTACGCGCGGCGCGAAGCGACCGAACAACTCCGCAAACTGCATCACGTCTCGCTCACCATCGCCGCCCGCGAGCTCGTCGAGGACACCTACCTCGTCACCGCGCGGGCGGTCCTGCCCGACGGCCGGGTCGACGAGAGCATTGGCGCCAAGTCGATCGCGAACCTGAAAGGGGAGGCGCGCGCCAACGCCATGATGACCGCCGAGACCAAAGCCAAGCGCCGCGTGACGCTGTCCATCTGCGGCCTGGGGATGCTCGACGAGAGCGAGGTCGCCGACGACATCCCCGCCTCGCCGGATCCCGATCCGCCGATCCCGCCGCCACCCGCGGCCGGCCCGTGGGTCCACGTCCTGGAGGTGCGCGAGGCGCCGACCCGTAACCCGAAGGTGACCATGTACCGCGTCACCCTCAGTAGCGGCGAGGAAGTGACGACCATCAAGACCGGGCTGGCGTCCCGTGCGAAGCGCGCGCGCGAGGCGCAGATCCCGGTGCGCGCGACGATCGAGAAAAGCAAATTCGGGATGGAACTCGTCGCGCTCATGACCAACGAGCCACCGACGGTGGACGAGATTCCGTTCTAGGGCGATGACACCGTACTACGACCACGCCGGGATCACGATTTACCACGGGGACGCGCGCGAACTGTTCGCGGATGTCGTCCCGCCTGGTGCGGTCGTGGTGACGGATCCGCCCTATAGCGCGGGGATCGCGTACGACGTGTATCGGGACACGTTGCCCGAATGGTTGGCGCTAATGGAATGGCTCCTCTCGCTCACGGCGCCGATGGTCTTCACGCTGAGCCACTCGCGATTGTTCGACCTCCCGAAACGTCCGCAATGGGTCGGCTGTTGGGACAAGCAATTTACTGGCGGGATCGTCCATATCGGCGCGTCCCCGACGTGGGAGCCCGTATGTTTCTACAACTTACCGAAGGGCTCGAGGCGATGGGATGACGTGTTTCGCGTGCCGCCTCACGGGTTTCCCTACCACATCCCAAAGGATCCGCAGGGGCACCCGTGCCCGAAACCCGTGGCGCTCTATAAGCAACTCATTCGCGTCTTGCCCGACGGCCTCGTCGTCGATCCGATGATGGGATCGGGGACGACGTTGCGCGCGGCGAAGGACGGCCGCCGGCCGGCGATCGGGATCGACATGTCCGAACAGTATTGCGAGATCGCCGCTCGTCGGTTGGAACAAGAGGTGCTGCCGCTCGAGGACCACCACGAGCTCACCCGTCTCGAGTGTCTACGCCGGCTGGTCGCCGCCGACGAACCGGTCATTCGACCGATCGCCCGAGGACACCGATGAAACTGCGCGGCATGACCTGGTGGATCGACCGATGGCGGCAAAGCACGGCCTTCATCGATCTGACGCTCGAGGAGCAAGGCGCCTATCGCAATTTGTGCGAGGAGGCGTGGCTGCGCGGCGGGGCCATTCCGAACGATCCGCGGGTGCTGGCGCGGGCGTCGGGCGATGCGGTGCGGTGGCCCAAACTGAAGGCCAAAGTGATGCGTCGTTTCCATATGAACGATGGTGAATGGCACAACGAAACGGTGGACGAACTGATGGCGAAGGCCCATCAAAACACTGAGCGACAGCGCAATTACCGCGAAAAAGTAACGCCGCTGTCACGTGTTGGTCACGGGGGAAACAGGAACAGGAACAGGAACAGAGAACAGTAGGAACTTGTACCGTTTCTTTAATTCGTAAGAATTAGTACCTCGCTGCGCGAAATCGCTGAGAAACAGAATGCCCGATTACGAGTCGAATGCGCGCTTGATCGTCCGGGTCATTCGCGACGTGCTCCGCACCGAAGCGTTCGCCTCGATCGCCGATCTGAAAGTCGCCGTCAAACTCAAGTTGCGCGCCTTGAAAATTCCCTATGAGCCGGCCGACCTCGACGCCGCGTTCACGATCATCGCGAGCAATCGCCCGCTCGTGGAGGACTAGCCATGCCGTATGCCTTTGTGATCTATCCGACCCCCGTCGATGCGACCGTGACGCTGACGCCCGATAGCGGGGGCTCGTATACCGGCGTGCCCTACACGCACCCAACCGGCCGGCAGGGGCAGGTGTGCTACGTCAACGAGAACACGCCCGACATGCAGGGCACGACGCTCAATGTGTCGGCGGCCAACTATCTGCCCGAACGCCTGCGCGGGTTTCTCGTCCTCGACTCGGAAGACGAACTCGCCCGCCTGGAAGTGGACGACGTCGTCCTCGAACTCGCCGGCGCCGAACCCACCACCCCGCCGCCGGTGACGGGGCCGCCGAACCCGCTCGACATCATCAATCGCTTGTATGCGGAGACCCAACCGCAACTCTGGACGCATGACGGGTGCGGGAAATTCACCGAGGATTGTGCGGACGCGCTCCACAACGAATCGTCCGCGTACTGGGGCCACGTCAAAAAAGACCCCGGCCAAAACCAGTACAACGGGCACGCCGTCGACGCCGTGCATCTCGCGTTAAATGTGCCAGGCTGCAACGCCGGCATCTACGACATCATCTACTCGTCGGTGAGCGCGGAAGCGAAACCCGTCTTCAACCTCGCCGGCCCCCCCGAGTATGACAAGTGGTACTACCCGGCCGCGGATGCGAGCAAGTCGGCGCCGGCGCCCGTGTTTTTCGTGCGCGTCCGGTGAAGCGGTCGTCGGTCGACGTGCTCACGCTCGCGCTCGCGTTTCTCCTCCTGGCGGCGTGGTTACTCTTCGGAGGTGCCCGGTGACGCTGCTCGAATACGCGTTCAAACTGTGCGACGAGAAACTCGCCGCCCTCAAGGTCGTCGAAGATCGATTGGTGACGTTACATCGCGAAGTCATGACAGAGGATCTGAAAGCCGACCTCCGCCGGCTCACCATCGACTACGCCGATCAACGTCGGCGCCTCCTGCAGCAGAAGCAGTACCTGCTGGACGAGGCGACGGCGTATTACGCCCTGCGACAAGGCCACGAGACATGGACGCTCGTCCACTGAGGGAACCCACGCGCGAGGAGATCCTCCTCGCCATGTCCACGTATGGCGGGAGTTTCGTCCGGCAACTCGTGGTCCTGTACCGCCTGGGCGACGCCGACAATCAGCGCATTCTCTGGTCGGCGTTTCTGCATTACTTCAACGAATACCGGGACCTGGCAGCGGGGCGCTAATTGAGCTCGGCCCCATGCGGGATCATCAAGGGCAGCGACACTTGTTCCTCTGTGCACTCATCGAATGTGCCGTGAAAGCGAGAATGACAGCGCCAGCAGAGCACAATCAGATCCTCTGGTAATTCACGAAAGAGGCGTAGGTAGTTCCGATGATGGACGTGCAGTTCGCCGCGATGAAACGACGACAGCGCGCATTGCCAGCCGGCGCGGACCTTCGCCGCGCTGGAGACCTGCTTCCAATGATCGGTATTAAGATAGGCAGCGTAGTCCATCGTCGTCTCCCTTCATCGTGGGCGAACGTGTGTCTAGCACGTTCGCCTCTCTCCCTAATTCAAATCTACACCCGGTTTTTTTTGAATTACGCACCACCACCCACTACACCCCAACGCCCCGTAATCTACGTAAAGTACCGAAGGGAGATTACGTTGCTGTTGGATGCTGTTGGATGCTTGTGGATGCTGGTGGAAACGTGGGGTTACGCAGTGAAACGTAGTGAAACAATCGAAATAGATGCAGATTTCTCTTGACACGGTTTCGATGCAGTACTGTGCTCAGCCCGGTTGTAGTGTTCTCGTCTCCCGTGGCGCCTGTGCCCGCCATGCCGTGCGCCCCAACGTGGACGTGCGCCGCTGGTACCGCATCGCCCGCTGGTTCCGCCTCCGTCAGCAGGTCTTGGTGGAGCAAGCGTATGCCTGCGCGCAGTGTGGCCAGGTCACCCTCACCCTCGAGGTCGACCACATCCGCAAGCATGATGGGGATCCCGGGTTGTTCTGGAACCGTGAGAACCTACAGGCCCTCTGCAGTGTGTGTCACATCGCCAAGACCAAGGCCGGTGCATAGATATGCGTGAGATCTGCATAGATCCGCGAGACCCCACAAGCCCGAGATCCGCCGAATCCGTATGCATTCCATACGCGCCACAGTGGGGGGTATGCGAAAAGTTGCGCGCGTTTTCGGTCGCAAAC
>Ga0184624_10000120_pt1 | contig 18822 bp, 23 predicted proteins | sample PLM3_5_b1_FD_133157 | JGI IMG/M metagenome (GOLD analysis project Ga0184624, IMG submission 133157) | Groundwater sediment microbial communities from an aquifer in East River, Colorado, USA - PLM3_5_b1 | ecosystem: Environmental > Terrestrial > Soil > Riparian zone | place: USA: East River...
AACTGACAGGTGTGGCAGGGGCGCCCGTTGTCATCGGTGGACGCAGAGCCCACCAGTGGGCCTGCCCCGTCAGGGGTCAGCGTCACCACGGCACCGTCCAGCGGGGTGGGATACCAGGTAAATCTATACGGCATTCAGATCACTTCCTTTCATCACTTGGCGACACGCCACGGCACCACACTCCACGTCACCGCCACGTCACCGGCACATCACGCCACACCTCGGCGTCACTTCACGGCACAGCCACGCAACTTCGCTGCAGCACACAACTCGGCGTCACACCGTCGCACCGCACAACACCTCGAAACACAACACAACTCGGCGACACTGCAGGGCAGGTCAGATCCATCACAAAGCAGTTCTCGGCGGCATTGCAGGGCACACCACTTCGCAACACTTCTCGGCGTCACGACACTGCCTTTCACGGCACCTCACCTCACGACTCGGCGGCATCTCACTACGCCCCACCGCAGCAACAACACACAACTCGGCGTCACGACACTACGGCTCACGCCACGCACGCCCCACACCTCGGCGACACTTCAGCACGCCCCACTACATCGCGCACCACCCCTCGGCGTCAGCTCACCTCACGACTCCACCGCACCACGGCACTACGCCCCACTGCACACCTCGGCGTCACGACAACGCACGACGCTGTCAACTCGAGCCCACTTCACTACACGGCTCGGCGTCGATACACATCACATCCGTCCACTACGAATCACCCCTCGGCGTCACGTCACCACGCACCCGCTCACCTCATGCCACAGCCGCTTCACTTCACACCTCGGCGTCACAGCACAACTGGGCACCCCACTTCACGACGTCTCACTGCTCGGCGCCACGTCACCGCTCGGCACGACAACGGCACGGCACTACGCGTCAGATCTCGGCGTCACCTCACGACTGTGCATCGCCACGTCACCTCACATCACTGCCACTACACGGCTCGGCGTCATAGCACTTCGGCGCACACTCACCCCAACGCACAACAGTTCATGCCTCGGCGTCACTTCTCAGGGATCAGCGCCCGTACGAATTCCCCATCGGTGGGTGAGAGGGTGACGGGCAGTCCGATCATGTTGCGCAGGATCGGGCTACGGGGTACCGGGGCCTTCCGGCCAAACTTCAGCGCCAGGCTGAGATACTGCAGCCCCAACTTCTCCACGCCCATGATCCCCTTCAGCGTCTGGTTCATCTGTTCCGCCACCTTGCCGCTGATGCGGTCATGCTCCAGCGCATCCTGGATCTGTTCGTGTTTGCCGATGATCGCGTCAGCGGTGCGGATCTGCGGTGCGTCCTTCCGCAACAGGGACACTGCCGCTTTCTGGGGTGAGTCGTTCGATGGTGTAGTCGTAGCGGCCTTCCCCGTCGCTGCGTTCGCCTGCGTAGCCATGTGTGCCCCCATATGAAAACAAGTGATGGAGATCCGTTTCGGACACGGATCGGCCCAGTACCTTCAGCGTGAATTCAAGGACAGCCGGCGGGCGGATGAATTCAAACCGCTTCAGCGCCGACAACGGTTCGCCACGCGGGCCCCGCACATGGATGGCCTTATCCCGTTCCCCGTCTGCCGTGGCGATCGCGGTCCCATCGGGCCTGGTGATCGGCAGCCAGTACTGGCGGGCATCGGGATACACCCCGTTCAGCACGCGGGTACTGAAGGCCCGTTCCCCCTGGATGCGCCCCACAAACTGCGCAGACAGCACGCGGGCGCAGTCCTTCATATGGGCTTTCACCGTGGCGGCCCGCATCGCTAGCCCGCCTTCGTGGCGCTGAAACACCAGCAGCGAATAGGACTGATCGGGTTCCCCTTCGCCACGCTCGATGCTGGCCAGCACCTCTTCGTTGATTTCCTGGATGGACAGCGCCCCGGGGGGCTTCACGCGGGCTTCAATGGTGGCCAGCCACTTCTTGATCACTTCGGGATCAGCGGGGATCGAGCCACACAGGGACGTGAGAAATTCCCAGCGAATGCGGTACTCAGTCCAGAGGTTCGGCGGGCTAGCGGGCTGCGGCGTACTCTCGGTTTTTTTCTTCATCAGGCATCCCCCTTCACTGATTAACGGTCGATTTCGATCCCGGCTTCCGTCTGCGGGCCATCGCTTCAACGGCTTCCCCCGGTGTGGCCCGCACATCGATCAACAAACTGATCACCGTGTCCTGCACCGCTGGGGGCATTTCGCCCCGGGCCAGGGCTTCGGCTTCCGCCTGGCTGATCGCGATCGTGAACACGTACTCAGGATCGGTCATACGTGATGTGGTCGGTGTCTTCGTCCAACGCGTCCAGCAGGCGTTCCAGCCGGCGCAGCAAGCGATCAGAATCCACGGTCAGTTCCTGCAGCGTCAGATTGGCCCGGGCGATCCATTCGTCCTGGCGCCGTTCCATTGCGCACACGCGGCGGGCCACTTCGTCCAGTTCCATCGGTGATCCCCCCAGTCAGAACGGGATGTCTTCGGCGGTCAGCGGCAGACTGGCCGGCTTCGCTGGCTCCGGTGTCGGTTCCGGCTTCGGTTCCGGCTTCGGTGGGGGTGCGTATTCCGTGATCCCCGCCAGGTCCGTGCCGTTGCCGTAGCGGCTGGGTTTTGTTTTGACCTGGATCAGCGTGCGTCGTTCCAGCGCCGTCTGCGCCAGCGACGCCAGCCAGTTATTCACCGTGGTGACGATCAGGCCATCCGATAGCGTGATCGTGAAGCGGATCACGTTCGGGTTACTGGTCGGGGTGTCTTCGATCAGCATCACCCGCACGAAGCCATCCGGCGCTGGCGGTTCGTCCACGGGATCGGGCTCGAGGGCTGCCGCGATCGTGGGGCGTTCCGGTGCCGCTGGGCCGATCGGCTTCGCGGCTGCCAGGTCGGCCACTTCGGTTTCGTCCAGCATCCCCAGCCCGCAGATCGACAGCGTTACCCTGCGCTTCGCTTTCGTTTCCGCTTTCATCATCGCGTTAGCCCGGGCTTCGCCTTTCAGCCCGTCGATCCAGACGGCCCCCGTGGACACATCGGTACGGCCCGCCGGCAGCGAGGCTGACGCGGTGACGATGTACACGCCTTCGATCACTTCCCGCGTAAACGTCTTCGGATCGATGCTGACGCTGTGCAGGAATCGCAACTGCTCCGTGGCTTCCCGCTTCGCGTACAGGACTTCTTTGCCCTGCGGCATCACGATGTAGGCGAAGGGCTGCGTCAGGGGGTTGAGCCCCACGCTGTCGCAGACGGACTTGTAGTAGCTGACTTTCTGCGCATCATTCAGTTGGCGCAGATCGCCGTGCAGCAGCACGCGGGCCACGGTGGTGGCATCGATCGGCTGTGTCGCCAGTTCGGTACTCACGTCAATACCTCCCAGCCCGGGGTGCGCTGGCCGCAGTGGCAGCACTCCAGGAAGATGCGCCCCCGGTAGTACGTGCGGATCCAGGCGTGCCCGCGAAACAGCCGGCAGAACAGGTGCGCGATTCCGGCTTGCGCCAGAGTCAGAAAACGAGTAGCTTGAGGTATGGATCGGTCGGATCTGGCAGTGGGGTTCCTAGTGGCGGTGCCCCTGCTCGTCGGCCTGATTGTTCTGGTTTTTTTGCGGCACTGACGGCCGCGATGCTGAATCGGATTCAGCGAGTTACCGTAACATACATTATCAGACCTCGGCTTTTGACTCAGTAAATGCATAGGCCCAACTTGGTTTACTGACCGCAAATACCCTGATTCAGATTCAACTGGTGGGTGTGGCCCGTTTCCGATTCGCGGGCGTGCGGATTCAGATTCACGCGAGCCCCACCAGCACTTCCAGCGGCACGCCCGTTTCGGCGATCACCCGCTTCAGGGATTCCCGGCGCGGCACCACCTGGCCGAGTTCGGCACGCGAGTACGACGTTTGCGTGAGGCCCAGCCGCAGCGCGGCATCCCGCTGACTGAGCCCCTGCGCCCGTCGCCACGCCAGCAGGCTGGGATACGACCGGCGGGGGTGATTCACTTTACGCTTTTGCACGGCGCGACATTACCCGATTTTAGTTTCAGGATGCAAGTGCCCCATGTTCGGATGCATAATCTGAATCAGGCCCCCTTGCACACTTCGCTGGCTTCGCCCGACACTGACATGGAAATGCCCCCTGACGTGTCGCAGCGTGTCCGCGCCCGCGTGCGCGATGAATTACTGCATCGCAAGATCAGCCAACGCGTGGCCGCTGAACGCCTGGAGCAATACACCAGCGAAACGTGGACCCAGAGCAAAGTGCAGAAGATCCTGACGGGCCAAGTGCAGTTGATGGTGGAAGAACTCGCTGCGTTCGCCCGCGTGCTGGATCTGTCGCTGGCGGATCTGATGCGGGAGCCCGGGCGGGAGTTTGTGGCGGATCTGACGCCGTCCGAATTGAAGCTGATCGAAGCGGTGCGCGATAAGCCCCGCATCCTGCCAGCCCTGTTGGAAATCGTCGGGGGCGGCCCCGAACCACGCAAGCCTAGCCGCAGGACGATCCACGAACGGATGCGCCGGAAGGAATAACCTCTATCGAAGGATGTCGCTAGGAATCTGACAGGACAATTCCGACATCTGGTGTAGGCTTCAGGTTTTTCGGCGGGCCAGATCCCACGGCCCGCCCCGGCGCAATCCCCACTCGTCGAGGTGCCTAGTGGCGACCAGTGCAGGCGCTCATCGATCGACCGCGTTCGCTAACCTCTCCCTGCCCGACAAAGTCGCACGGCTGCAGGATCGGTATCCGGTTAAGGCTGCCGCCTTCGAGCAATTGATCGATTGCGTCTGGGACGAGGAAGAACACGATCGACGCTCCCGCGCAGTGCGCCAGGCCCGCGCTAGTCTCAAAAAAGAGTGACGTAGCCGATGATGTACAAAATCCTACTAGTGCAGGTCGATATGGGCCCGGAGGGGCAGCCGCAAGTCGGCTACCTCGCAAGCTGCCCCGCGTTGCCTGGATTGTGGGTGGATGGGGACACCGTCGAGGAAACCCTGATCAACATCCAGTACGCCATCGGCGCGTACTTATCCGTGCGCGATGACCTGATGCGGGGCGAAGAGCGCGAAGTCGAGATCCCTGACGACGTTGAGATCCCTGACTGAATACGCAGGGAATCGAGGAAGACGTATCCCTGTGCCAATTCCTCAGGAATTCTGCGGTTTGGGTCTGGCTATCTGACACCCATCGAATAAATACCCTAGCGACGGCGGGCGAGGCGGGCGATCACCAGCAGCCCCACCAGCGTCACCACGGCCAGCAGCCCGGGCTCCGTCCACCAGGCCATCAGACGTTGGGCCCGCCCCCGTAGCGTTCGGTGAAGGTGTCATCCGTGATCACTTCGGTGGGCACGCCTGTGTGCTTGTTCGTGATCACCCAGTCGGTGGAATGGATCACGAACACGCATGGGGGCAGCGGGAGATAGGGCCCGCCTTCGGGCGGATAGTCGGGCAGTTCCGCCACGGCCCCCACGGGCAGCGGGCCGCCGGCCAGATATTGTTCCCCATACACCTGCTGCGGTTTCGTCACGTAGTTTTTCTGCCCACCTTCGGGTGGTTGCACGCCAGCCATGAATCCCCCCGTCAGACGAAGTACGCCCCTGATAACACCATCCGCTTGCCTGCTGCCCACGTAAATGGGACGGTGTAGGACAATGCGGTTTCAGTCGTACCGCCAGGGCCGTAGACGGGCTGTACTTCCGTCGCGCCAAACTGCAAGCAGTACAACGGCACGTACGGTGGTCCCAGTGCGTGGCCCACGCCCCATATATCGAATCCCGTACGCGGCACGGGCGGGGGCAGCCCGAATAACCAGGCATCAGTCGGCCCTGCGGTTCCCGATCCCCATACCATATTGATCGTAAACACCACTAGCCCATTCACGTTCACATACAGGCCGGCCAGTGCGCCATTGTTGATGGCGATCGCGCCGGTCCCTGTTCGCCACGTCGGGGTATACGGCGTGACTGGGCCCACCAGCGCATCGATCGGATCCAGCAGCACGCCACTGATCGCGGCTTTGTTCCAGATGCTGCCCGTCTTCCCGCTGCCATCGTCATCGATCAGCGCATTGAAGGGGCCACGGTTGATCGGCATTTAGAATCCTTCTTCCAGGGTGCCCACCAGTTGGCGCAGCACGTCTTCGAGCGACGATCGCACGCTGCTGGCAGTGACGGTAAAGCGGGGCTTCGGGTGGAAGCTGTCGATCGTCACATCCTGGATCATCAGCGTGACATCCAGACTGAGCGCCGGCAGCGCCACGCGGATCGTCTTCCCGCTTTTGGTGGCCGGATCGAAACAGACGTACTGGACGGTGACGATGGGGTACGCGAAGCGGGACAGGTCGGCCTGGCACAGCGCCAGTAGCGAGGCTTCCCCCCGGCGTTCATCGCTGATCAACTGCTCCACGATGCCAGAGCCCCCTACGCGGGCCGCCAGGGCCGCCTGCGCTGCGGTATCGTCCACCTGTACCCAGATGTTGACGGGTGCCCCTTGCCGAATGCCGGTGCCGATCCCCGTCACCCCCAGCAACATCGGGGCGCCCGTCACTGTGCTGTTATAGTTCACCGCTGCCACGATCGCGCCGATACCACTGGCCGGAATGCCGGTGATCGTATTGCCGCTGATCCCGGTGTAGCGGATCACCTGTTGGCCATTCCCCACCACCACCCAGCCCCCGCCTGGCAGGGCCCAGCCCGTGCCCGATACGGGCATCGCCGTGGCCCCTGGCAGCACCTGGCCGGCGGGCATCTGCAGCCCCGAGGTATCGGCCACGGGTGGCGTGGTGGCCAACAGGACGGAATCGGGATATTGATCGCTGTACGTGGTGGTGGTGGCGCCCAGACTATTCGTCAACAGCTTCAACTGCGCCCCGTTCGCGGGGGTCCGATAGAGATTCCGGCCCACCACGCCCGCAGGGCCCACGGAGATCCCTGAGACATTCACGCGGCCACTGGCGAAGTTGTTGGCGGGCTCCGCACGCGGCGTGGGTGTGGCCAGCGTATCGGGAATCGAAAACACGCCCCCCACCGGTTGCGCCGTGATCGGGGTGGAACCCAGCGTGCCCCACGCACCCCCGTTGTCCCGTCGCCAGAGAATGATCCGGTTGCCCGCCATATCGGCGGTACACATGATCGACGGGTAGTAGTACTGCCCAGACAGCGCAGGGCCACTCATAATCGGCCCGCGTGCCGTTTCATAGGCGCCGTCCATGCTTTGCTTCGTGACGGCGTACTCCAGCGTGGTGCCTGGCGCCGGCTGCGGATAGTGCGGCAAGTTCGGCTGCGGGTTCAGGGCGTACAGCGGCGGGCCCGCTTCCAGCCCCGTCACGATCACCGCTGTGGCCAGCGGACTGGGCAGGGTTTCCCCGGCAGCCGTCACCCAGGTATACGCGTACTGGTGCGATCCCGGATCCATGCCGGTGCCCGCAGCCAGGGCCGCCACGGGGGCGGTGCTGGGGGTGACGCCAGGGCCCACCAGCGCCCCTGTTTCCCCGATGGCGGTGCCCGTGTACGTCAGGCGTTGCCATTCGCAGATGGCCTTCCCGCCAAAGGGATTGAACATCACCGCATTGGCGATCGGCAGTTTGGTTTCCCCGGCAGCCACGGCGGTCAGCGTGGCTTCGCTGTGCCCCTTGCCAAAACAGCGCGTCCGGATCTGGCTGTCATCGCTGGTGACGGTGATCGGCGGATCGTCCACCAGTTGCCCGGGCGCCCCGGTGATGGCCACGGGCCCGCCCGCTTCGCTGCCGGTGAACAGGTGCAGCACGTAGTCTTCCCAGTAGTAGTAGCCCCCGATCAACTTCGCGATCAGGCGCAGCGCCCCGTTCATGCGTTCGGTGCCATCGAGGTACAGCGTCACAGGGGGCAGCCCCGCCTGCACACCTGCGGCACTGAAGCCAGGCGCAAAGTTGGCGATCAGTTGCTGCGCCACCGTGGTGGCACTGACGCCTTCCCAGGCCCCGAAGGGGCGCAGCCAATCCGATCGCCCCGTATCGTCCAGGGCTTCACAGGCCCACTCGAGCACCGCTGGCTTCCCCACGTACGTCTTCCGGGCCGCCTGCAGGATGCCGGCGAACAGCAGGTAGGCGGGGTCCACCCCCAGCGTGATGCGCAGCCGCTGGCCCACCGTGGGGGGCGTGGTGCGGTCCACGATCAGGCTGCACGTATTCGGGCTGTCGTTGATCACATCGTGAATCGTCAGGCTGTCGTACCGCACCTTCAGCGGGGTGTCGTTTAGCGTGATGCGCAGCGTGGTGTCACGGACCAGCCGCAGCCCGGGCTCGATGTAGTTCAGCCGGAAGGCATTCAGCCGGCCGATGTTCAGGATCGCGTTGGTGGATGCCGGCGCCATCTACATCCTGCGGGCCTGCGTCACGCTGCGCAGGATCAGATCGCTGACTTTCCTGGCCAGGTTCGATTCCGTATCCACCAGGTGGAAGATGTTGGTGATGCCCCCGTTGGGGCTGATGGCTCCGCTGCTGCCAGGGGTGAACAGTTCAGGCCCGCGTTCCCCCACCAGGTAACTGCTGCCGGCGCTGACGGGGCCGCCTTCGGCCCGCCTGGGTGGCGTGTAATAGCTCGAGCCCGCCCCGCTGCCGCTTGTCGTCCCGCCCGTCATCGCGGTGTACCCCTCTGAGCCTCGCGGCGGGAGATACCCGATCTTGCCGGAACCGCCACCCCCGCCGGTTGCGGCAGCGAACATCTCGCCAGCTTTCGCGGCGTTGGCCCGCGCAGCCGCAGCCGCGATCGCGTCATGCGCCACGGCTTCGTCGTATAGGGCCTGCGTGTAATCGGTGACGGCGCCCGAGGCGGCCGGCAGCACTACGTCGGCCTGCCACTTCATCGACCCGTTGTAGGTGTCGATCTTGGAAATGATTTCGCTGTAGCGTTTGCTCTGGTCGGATTCCAGCAGCCCCAGCTTCTGCATGGCCCCCTGCGCTTCCACCAGGGATGCCGACAGTTCGTTGCGCATCGCCGCAGACAGCATCCCGATGTTGTCGTCGATGCCCAGCAGCGCATCATTCCAGAGGGCCGCCTTTTTCAGCGCCGGCTGCCCGAAGATTTCTTCCTGCAGGGTGGCCACTTCCGCATAGTGGGCCTTCATCGCCGCCTGAAATTCCTGTTCTTCCTTTTCTCGCTTAATGCGTTCCTGGATCGCTGCCGTCCAACTGTCTTCCTGGATCTTGGCTTCTTCCGCTGACAGTTTGATGTCATCGATCCCCGTGGCAATCGGTTTCAGTAGCGGGGGAATCGTGGCGATGATTCCCGCCAGGCCACCACTTTCCCCACCACCGAATTTCGCTCTGATGTCATCAACGGCCTTCCCCCAGGCAATCACGTACGCGTCAAACACCCCGCCCAAACCCCCCGGGCCGGCGGTGCCCTTTTTCACTTCATCCGCGATGCCGTGAAACAGCGCAATGATTTCCCCGCCCACAAAGGTCATCGCCTGCTTCGTGGCGGCCCATTCGTCCTTCGTGCGACGCATGTTGTTTACCATGTCGTCGCCCATCACCCAGGCCTGCTTCCCCAGTTCCGCCATATCCGTTTTCATGGCGGGGAAAATTTCCTTCCAGTTCTTGTGGAACAGGGCTTCAGCGGTGGCGGCTTGGTCGTACGGGTTCTTGAGCCCGCTAATCGCGGCACTCAACTGCGTCATCTGGCTGTAGGCGCCCAGATCTTTAAAATCATCCAGGTTGATATTCAGGTGTTTAATCGCGGCCACCACGCCCGCATTGTCATCACCCAGATCGGCCTGCAGGGTTTGCGCAGCCCCAGACAGCGAGGCCATCGAGGATCCCGTTTGGCCGGCGATGTACTGCAGGCGCTGCACCTGGTCGTAGGACATCCCCGTTTGCGCAGAGAGCTTGCCGATCGCGTCGGCGGTATCCAGGATGGACTGCGCGAAATTCAGGATCGCATTGACGCTAAACGCCGCCGTCATCACCCCGGACAACTGCCGAAACGCCCCGCTCAGGTCGATCGTGGATGCGGTGATCTGCTTGATCTGGTTGGGGGCCTGCTTCCCCATCGTGTCGATCGCTTTGCCCGTGGCTTCGCTGTCCTTCTTGAAGGTGTCCAGCGTCTTCGTGGCCCCCTTCACTTCATCGGTGAAGGATGAAAAATCGGCTTCAAAGTGGCCAGTAATGGGCATCGGTTACTCTGCGGGCTTCAGCAGTTCCACCAGGATCGCGTAGTCGTCGGGATCTAGTTCGCGGACAACGTCAACGGGCCAGCCGCATTTGATGGCAAGGGAGAGATCGCTAGCCCGTTCCTCTCTCCAGCCTGGCCATTTTTTTCCGCGACTCGCTCCGCGATCATTGCCGCTTCGTGCGCATCGATCGCGTCTTTGATTTCGTAGAAGTCTTCGGGCTCCAGGTTATCCAGCAGCGCAAAGCGGGCCTGGAAGTCCAGCCCCCGCACGGGGGCGTCATCCCCCGCCAGGTTCCAGTCCACCAGGTACGCGGCCACCTTCGCGATCCCGATCAGGTGCGGATCGGGTACGCGTTTCACGCTGCCGTCGCCGTCTTCGGTCAGCGTGCTGCAGGCGCGGTAGCTTTCCCGCTGTTCCCCGATGTTCAGCCGGCGCTTCACGATCAGGGTGTCGCCGTTGGGCAGCGTCAGCACGTCGGTGTGCGGCTGCACGAAGCGTGAACGCATCGATCCTCAACTTTCGGGCGGGCCCAGCGTGGCGCTGATCGTGGTGCCAGTCAGCACCGGGGCCGTCAGCACGGGCCAGCAGAAAAAGCCCCCCTTCCGGGGGGCGGTGAATTTCAGATCACGCTGCCGCAACTGGTAGGCATCGGCCCGGGTGATCTGGGCCGACAGAATCCAGCGGGCGTTCGGGGTGCGTCGGACAATCCAGGATCGGCACACCGCTGCGGTGTGGTACCCCCACACGATGGTGGCGTCCACACCCGTCAGCGTGACATCCCCCCACCCGGGCTGCAGCATCGATCAGGCGTGCGCCCCCACGGCCCACGCGGTCCCGTTCCAGTTCGCCTTACTGCCGTCGCCCAGCAGGATGTACTGGCCCGTGGTCCACGCAGTCGCGGGTGATGCGGTCACACCCGTGAGGGCTGCGAAGTTGGCCGGCGGGGATGCGCCAGCGGGGGTGAAGCTGCCCAGGCCTGTGCCGGGGCCGGCAGCCGTGGCCACCACTTCCCCGGGTACCGCCCAATCACCGGACGCTTTGAAGTTGCCGGTGATCTTCGGGGCGTTCAAGCTGCAGTCAATGCTGGCGTCCATGTACGCGGGGCCCTTCCAGGTGTAGCTGGGCTCCGTGGTGTTCGGCAGCAGTTCCAGCGTCCCTGGCGTGGTGGCCATCGCCGCTTTGAACAACGCGAGTTCGGCGCTGTTCCAGAAGCCCGAGAAACTGCCACCGATGTCCATCAGTCCGGGCACGTACACGCGGTTCGCATCACCGAAGCACGACACGTCTTCGTAGTCGGTGGCGAAATCACCCTTCCAGGCGTTGATGCTGATGATCTGCACTAGGGCGTTACCGCCTGCGGGATCCCAGGACACCTTGCCATAGCGGCCAGTCTTAATCGCCATTCAGTCCTCCATCGTGCGTTGCGGATCGGGCCACGAAGCCATCACGCGGTAGTACCCACCGTAGTGGAACCACTTGAGTGAGGGATCCACGGGATCAGGTACGGTGTCCCAGGGTTCCCGTTTTTCCCTGACACAGGAAGTCGCGGCGTAGTCGGTGGCGGTCAGTGCCACCCCATCGAGTAATTCAGCGATGCGCTGGGCTGCGGCTTTGGTATTGGCCAGCGTGGTGGTGCGCGACAGCCCGTTGGCTTTGACGTAATACAGCACGTCTTCGTACCCCTGCTGGCCGAAGATCCCTTCATCGTTGGAATCGAAAATACCCACCAGTACAAAGCGGGTGACGCCCGGGGCCGCTTCATTCAGGAACACCCCATCGGGCATCAGGCTGGCCAGCGTGCTATCGGCCTGGAGTACCCCGATGATCGCCTTGTCGATGTTCCCGCTGTTGGGCCTACTCATCGCCCGTTACCCGTTCGGCGCCGGTCAGGATGATGTCCTTCAGTTCCTTGTTCAGGATGCGGCGTTCCCGCTGCATCGTGGGCACGAACAGCTTCCCCGGCTTGTGGACGCCCGCCGTGGAATTCCCCCCGGATTCCCACACGCGGGCGTACACCACGTCGTTGCGCAGCTCGATGCGCGGGTGCATCGCATCGGTGGTGACATCGCGCATTTCGAGCCCCGCCCGCAGGCGGCCCGTCACCACGGGGTAGCCGCTCTGGATGGTGGCGAAGGCTTTATCGGCGCTGCGTTCACACTGCACGGCGGCATCCATCGCCGCTTGCAAGGGCCAGCCGTCCAGGGCTGCGCGGTAATCGTCCAGTCCTTCCCACCGTAGCGGCATCACTTCACCACTTCGGTGCAGACGAGATCCGTTTCAATCGATCGCTCTTCCCGGTTCGCCACGTACACCACGTTCAGCCGGCGCGATTTGAACAGCAGCCACGCCTGCGTGGTGATGCCGGCGTGATACGGGCCTTTCACGATGTGGGTCCCCTGCGCCAGCACGGAGCCCGCCCCGATGGCTTCCAGGTCCTTCGCGGTGGCCGGCATGATGGCGCACCACCAGGATGCGGGGTTCAGCGGCTGCGTGCCTTCGGAGTACCCCCCATCGGCATCGGGTACCACGGGCCCCGGTTCCTGCAGCGTCACTAAGTTGCGGTACTGGCCCAGGGCAGGCATGGCGTTTAGCCCAGAGGGGGATCACGGTGGTACGCCAGCATCTCGCGTATGGCGGTCCGTACGGCTGCGTCAGAGGTACCGGACTCTTTCCCTTCGGGGTCATCGCCGCGATCGACGTTGTAGTGGCCAGCCAGGACCAGGATGGCCTGCTGGATCGGCTTCGGGACCGTGGTGGCCGTCCACGTCGGATCGATCGCGGCCCCGCACATCGCCACGATTTCGGCTTCCGCAGCGGACAGCTTCTGCTGGAGATCCGTATCGGACAGGCTGGCGTTGTGAACGTGTTCCTTAAACATCGCCAGCGTGACTAGCGGGCCCGCCGTGGTGACGCGAGAGTAATCCAGGGGGGCCATTGCTACGCTTCCGCCAATGCGCCCACCGCTGCGGCCACGTCTTCTTCACTGGGGGATGAAGTGGGTGGCGCAGCCGCAGGGGCAGGCGCAGGCTTCGTAAACGGGGCCATCGCATCGCGTTCCGACAGGGCTTCGAGCGAATACATTTGCTGCTGCAAGTAACAGCTATCGCCCCCGGGCACGGGACCCAGGCCAAAGTATTTGAAGCGGGCTTCGTTCGGGGTCATCGCCCCGGCGCCGATCGCCTTCTGGGCCGCTTCCGTCTTCGTGGCGATGTCCAGCCAGATCAGGGCATCGGTATCGAATTCGGTACCCAGGTCGGTGGGTAGCGCCAGCCCGTCGTCCAGCGCGTCTTCCATCGCCGTCATATGGACTTGCAGGCACTGGGATTGGTACTGGAGTTGTGTCGCTTCGCTGTTCGCATACGGGGGCTGCTTGCTGCTGTCCACGTACGAAATCGGGACACCGAAACAGCCGGCAATGGTGGCCACGGTGCCGTCTAGCTGTTCACTGAGTTGGCTATCCACGGCAGACGTACCGATGTCCTGGTACTTCATCCCGAAGCCCACGATGGCCGTCTTGCCGGGGCCCAGGCTGTGCCACGTCGCCGATAACCGATCCACCGTCTTCTGATCCACGTCGGTGGGGGCGGACAGCAGGCCACTGGGCCGGCCCCCCTTGCTGAAGAATTCGCTGCTGGCGTTCTGGATCAAGTTCCCTTCGGTGGCAGCCCCGCCGCAGGCGTACAGCGGTGACAGGCCCACCAGGGGGTGAAAGGCACAGTTCCACCGATCGTGGATGATGTCCTTCGCGGGGGCGGCCAACCCACCCTGATCCACGCCAGCGAGATCGTTGCGATGCAACTGGTAGAACACGGCGCCGTCTGGCGCCACCAGTACCTGCACCTGTGTGGGGTCCAGCACGTATAGCGCGATCACCACGCCCCGCTGATCGCGGGCCTTCAACACGTAGGTGTTGCCGTACAACAGCTTCGACAACATCCACGTTTCCTTGAATTGCCCGATCGTCTGGTAGCTGTTTGGCTTCCGCAGCACGGGAGAAAACGCGGGGCTGCTGGTTTCGGTCCAGATGCCGTCATCGTCCAGATGCACCAGGCGCAGCGGGGTCTTCGCAATGTCGCCGCTGATCAGGCTGACGCAGCGGAACACGGTGGGATTGGACAGCGCGGTATCCAGGCTGATTTCCTGGTTCGTCTGCCATGCCCCGGTGAAGGGCTCCCGTACCGTGATCGGCATCCAGCCCCCGCTGCCCCCGCTTCCCACAGGGGTGGCGCTGCCGAATGCCGATCCCAATCGCGTGCGAAGTGTCGCCAGCACACCCACGGGTGGCCCCTAGGCTTTGACGCTGGCGGTATTCCCGTTGTCAAACGCGGTGGTCGTGCCCGTGGGGGCCGGCCATGCGGTGGCGGTCAGGTACTTGACGGCGTTGGCATTCGCCCGCTGCCAGTTAATGAACCGTTCCGCCCGCAGGCCCACGGTGTTCGTCTGCCAGAGGCTCACCATCACGGTGGTGGCGTCCACGGGTGACATCGGGGCGCTGTCCATCTGCAAGCTGGCTTCGCGGCTGGCGTCGATCGACACGCCACCTTCATCGGCCAGCAGGATCAGGTTCGGCTGTAGCGCGATCACGTTCGTGCCGGCAGCGGTGCTGGTGACGAAGTTCAGCCCGCGATAGCTGCCCCCGTTGATCGTGATGCCGGGGTACTGGGCGGATCCATCCAGGTTGCTGCGGAAGGCCAGCGACATCGCATTGGCCGGCGACAGGATGATCGTCACCCCATCGGCGCTGATGTTATTCGTGGCGAAGTGATTCAGCAGCCCCATCAGGTCGGCCAATGGGTTGGTGGTGGCGGCCGCTGTCGGAGCCCCGTTCGTAATGCTGGCGGGATTCACGCCCGCGACAGCGGCCACAGCGGGATCGATGAACTGCGCATCCAGGAACTGCGCGATGCCGGCCACCATATCGGCGCGGCACAGGGCTTCGGCGCTGGGACTGGACAGGCGCACCAGTTCTTCGGTCAGCACGATGATGCCGGCCACCTTCGACCAGGTCAGCGACACGGAGCTAAACGCGAGTTTGGTAACAGGCTTTGGCTTCGCTTCCCCCACCCACCCGTAGGTACCGCCCCCGGTCTGACTGGGCACCTTCGTGTTGAACGGCACCATCCTGAAGTTGGGGATTTTTCCCATGATGGTGGCGGGCCGCAGCAGTTCCAGGAAATCGTTCGCGATCGACTGATTCACCAACGGGCCGGCCCAGACGGAATCGGTGGCGGTCCCGGGGGCCACAGCGGCTTTCAGCGCCAGCCCCACTTCGGGGGTGCTGTCGGCCCAGCGCCGAGTGGCGTATTCCGCCGCTTCGGACTTGTTCCCGTTGCACGCCAGGATCGCGCAGGCGGCCCGCACAAACTGGGTGCCGATCGGCACGTTGGGCCGCACGCTGATCCGGTCGTACGTGGGCGTCACGATGCGCTGTCCGGGCGCGGCGGGCACCGGGGTGGCCGTGGTGATCTGCAGTTTCTCCAGATCGCGCCAGCGCACCAGGTCCGCATCAATGGACTTCACCTGCGTGGACAGCCCATCGTGTTCGGTGGCCGCTTCATCGGTCAGCGTGGCTTCGTCCTGCGCAGCGGTTTCCATGATGTCGTTCATGCGGCCCATCAGCGCGGCCCGCTTGTTTTCCAGGGCTGTCACATGGTCCGTGGCCGTCTGTTTCATAGCGGGCACCTTTCGGGCTGGCTGCGCCAGCGATTTCACCAGCAGGATGGTGGCGTTTGCGTTACTGGGGATCGTCACCAGGGACAGTTCGCAGATTTCGGTGGCGCGCAGCCGGCGGCCCCCGCCTTTCAGGTACTCCACCCCGTCACCCAGGATGCGGTACCCGATGGAGACTCCGGTGATCAGGCCGGCTTTGATGGACTGCCAGGCTTCATCCACGCGGGCCTTCAGCGGGCCGGCGTCGTCAATGGTGGGTAGTTGGGCCTCAAACAAGATCCCCTGCGGGGTTGTTTTCAGCATCACGCGGCCCACGGGCTGCTGGCGATCGTGGTGGAACAGCAGGGGAATGGGGTTTTTAAACGTCACCCCCGCGGGGTCCACGCTGTCACCCTGGCGATCGAGTTCTGGAGTAGAGGCGATGCCCGAAAACGTACGGGCCTGCGCCCCAACTGCTTTGATTTCCAACAGGGTGTAGGCGCGTTCCAAAGTGGCTTAGGGTGCCACAGCTCGAGCCAGGCGGAATTGTTCTCCGCGATCAATTCACTGGCGGGGTCGTTTGGACAGCAACTGTTCGCGGATTGTCTGGGATACCGATTGGTCGGTGACGCGGGCCTGCTTGATCAGCGCATCGTGCTGCGCGGTGGTGAGCCACACCGTGATGCGGCTGTTCGCGGGCTCCGTCACCCGTGGCCGGCCCCGCTTGCGCCGATCGTCTGTCACCCGATCACCGTCATGCCGTAATCCGGCAGTGGCTGCCGTGCGTTGCGGTCCATCAGATCCACGGCCATGATCAGCGCCACCACCCCATCGATCTTTTCCGTGCTGGCGGTCTTCGACGGCTTCAGGTTCCCCGCCGCATCGGTTTCAACAGCAACATTCGACACACACCAGCGCAGCACGGGGTGCCCATCATGGCGCAGTTGTTTCGCCAGGATGGATTTCTCCAGTGATTTCGTGGGGGCGGACAGCGCCCCGAAGCCCTGGCGCATCGGCACGCAGACGATGCCATCGTGCTTTTCCAGGCGGGAGACCAGGTCGGTGGCGTTCCACGGATCGTAGGCCACCATCTGCAGTTGATACTGCTGCGTCCACTGCAGGATCACCGTGCGGATCACTTCGTAGTCCACCGTGGGCCCCGGGATCAGCGTGAGGTACCCATCACGGGCCCACTGGTCGTACGGCACTCGATCCCGCAGCACGCGATCGCGAATGCGATCCTGCGGTACGAAGAAGTGCGGCAGCACATCGAACGATCCCCCGCTGCTGTCGGGGAACACGGCCACCAGCGCCGTCAGGTCCGCCGTGCTGCTCAAGTCCATCCCCACGTAGCAGCGCCGGCCTTTCATCGACTCGCGATCCAGCAGCCCGATGCCGCAGGCGTCCCACGTCGGCATCTGGATCCAGCGCGACGCTTGTTCGGTCCATTGGTTCAAATACAATCTTCTGAACGTGTTTTCCTGCGCCGGAATTTCCTGCGCCCGGGCGCACATCACCCGCATTTCTTCGATGCTGCGGAAATCCCCCAGCGCCGGATTGGCCAGCTTCCACACCGCTTCATCCGTCCAATCGGCATCGATGGGGGCTTCGTACAGGATCGGCAGGAAGGTGGGATCGAGTGCCGGATTTTCCGCCACCTTCTTCGCGTGCGCGTACAGCTCCCACAGGATGGAATGCCGGTCGTACCCCGCCGTGGTGATCGCCATCATCAGCGGCTGCGCCCGGGCGCCTTGCGACGTGGCCAGGACATCCCACAGATCGCGGTTCTGCGCGGCGTGCAGTTCGTCGTAGATCACCACGGACGCATTGAAGCCATGCTTGCTGTACGCTTCGGCGCTGATCGCCCGATAGATGCTCCCGCTCTTGCGATGCACGATGCGCTTCTGGCTATCGATGATGTCCACCACGGCCAGCAGTTCGGGCGCAGCCCGAATCATCGCGGCTGCCGCATTGAACACCAGCGCAGCCTGATCCCGATCGGTGGCGGCACTGTAGACTTCCCCGCCCATCTCCCCATCAAAAATCAGGAAGTACAACGCGAGGGCTGCGGCTAGTTCGCTTTTGCCGTTCTTGCGAGGCAGCATCAGCAGCACCGTCCGATACTGGCGCCGGCCATCGGCCCGCGTGGCGAACACCTGGCGCACGATGCGCTGCTGCCAGGGGCGCAGGTCGAACGTCTGCCCTGCAAAGGGGCCTTTGGTGTGCGTCAGCCGATTGATGATGCTGATCGCCCGCTTCGCCTGCGCAGAGGTCAGCAGCCGCTTACTTGCCATGCGCCCACCCCGATCAGCACCACGGCCAGCACCTGGAGCCCAATCGCGATCCAGCCTTTCTGCTCCGGTGTCACAGCACGTCAGCCCACCCGCTGCCGGCCTTCGGCGGTACCGCATGGACGCGGCTGCGGCTGCTGGGCGTCAGCCCCAGTTCCACCGCAGCCCGCACCAGGTGCGAGAAGGCTTTGTGCGCGGCGTCCCAATCGTGGGCTTCATACTCGGCCAGCCACCGCGCCCAGTTGGCGCAGTAGGCGATCAGTAGCGCCCGATCGGCTGCCGTGGCCATCCCACAGGCCAGCAGCACGGGCACGATGCGGGCCCATTCCGCCCGGGCCACCTTGTCTTCCAGTTCCTTCGGGCACTCCGGCGCCAGCGGCCCTGGGGCGGGCTCCCGGTGGTTGATGGGCTTCTTGCTGGGGTTTCCCCGTAGCTTGTGGACGGCAGACGGAAACGGTGCTGGCCCTGGCATAACCATCCTTTGAACAGCAACTATCCTGGGTGTGATGGGCCCGGAAAAGCCCGCAAAGCCCACCTGAACACCGGGCCCCCGGCAGCCCCGGCAGGCGAAAGTCCTAAAGCGAAGATCGCGGTTTCGCCTGTTTTTGTTAGCAATTCCGAGGCGAAACGGCCCGAAATCGTTAGGAAAAACGCGTGTTTCGACCCCCGAAAAGTCTCGCGGGGTGCGCAAGCTAGTGGCCGGCGACGTTCCGCAAACCTTATAACCACCCCCCGCTTCTAAGTCATTGTATATCAAGCACTTACAGC
>Ga0184624_10000121_pt1 | contig 18766 bp, 20 predicted proteins | sample PLM3_5_b1_FD_133157 | JGI IMG/M metagenome (GOLD analysis project Ga0184624, IMG submission 133157) | Groundwater sediment microbial communities from an aquifer in East River, Colorado, USA - PLM3_5_b1 | ecosystem: Environmental > Terrestrial > Soil > Riparian zone | place: USA: East River...
ACCAACCTATTGAGTATATTAAAAAAGCAATATCATTTTCAATAAGTTTTTATGGAAGTACATGCACACACTCATACCCCACGCAAAAAATGGACACATTATTTCTGGGAGTTTTTAATGTTGTTTCTTGCCGTGTTCTGCGGGTTTTTGGCAGAATACCAATTAGAGCATGTAATAGAGCATCAGCGGGAAGAAAAATATGTTCGTTCATTGATCCAGGATCTGAAAACAGATACTGCCCATCTTGAAACCTTTATCAATTTAAGGAAAGAGAAAAGAATTATGATGGACTCATTAGTGCTATTATTAAGCACTGATAAACACAAACAATTCGGCAATGAAACTTATTTTTTTGCCCGCCATGTTTTTTTCGGACAGCCATTTGTAAGTACGGATGGAACAATGCAGCAATTAAAAAATGCCGGTAACCTGCGATTAATAAAGAATGAGAATATTATCAACAATATATTGGACTATGATGCATCAGTTAAAGAACTGAGGGAGTGGGATGAATCTGATACAAGAATAAAAACTACTTTTCGGGAAATGGGCGGAACTGTTTTTAATGCGGACCAGTTTTACAAAGTCTTCAGCCAGGATTTTAAATATGTAAAACCCACCACTAACCCGCAATTAATAACTGACAACCCGATAGCTATTAATAATGTTGCCTTCCAGGTACAATACTTATCATTAAGTAGCTTGGGAAACACACAAAGAGGAAATGCGTTAAAAGAAAAAGCAGAAAAGTTGATCGAATTACTGAAACATCAATATCATCTTGAATAAAAATATTTATGGAAGTACATGCACACACACATACCGCAAGAAAAAAATGGACAAACTATTTCTGGGAGTTTTTAATGTTGTTCCTTGCTGTGTTTTGTGGTTTTTTGGCAGAGAACCAACGAGAGCATATGATAGAACACCGCAGGGTGAAAGAATCAATGAAAGAGGTTGTTGAAAATTTAAAATATGATACCGTGCGATGCAGAATAAATTCAGCAGAAAATGTTGAAGTAGTGCTGGGAATTGATTCGCTAAGAAATGAATTGAAAAAAGCCATTATGGGCCAGGTCAATGGCAATGCATTATATTATTTTGCTTTTCGCTATATGGGAGACTTCGGACAGGCCGTGTTTAATTCATCAGCCATCACCGAATTAAAAAATTCCGGCTCTTTACGATTAATAGAGAATAAGAAAATAGTTGCTGGCATGGCGGATTATTATGAACGGAAAGTTTTTGCAGCAAAAGACATGATGCCCACAAAAGATCAGCGGGATGCCTTGCAAAAAACAATAAATGAATTTTTCAACCTTCTGTATATGGATGATTATATACGATCTTTTAATAACATTACGGCAATTGACTACGAGAACGATTATAATTACCAGGATATTCTTGAACACAAACCTGTTCTGCAATTACTAAATGAGGAACCAAAGGCGCTGGAAAAACTTTACACGCAAATAACCCAATTTGAGATGCAGTTAAAAAAATATAATTTTTGGTTGTATCATAATGAGGAAGCGGCAGTAAAATTAATTGCAGACATTCAAAAAGAATATCACTTGAAATAATTTTTTATGGAAGTACATGCACACTCACATACTCCGAGAAAAAAATGGACCCATTATTTTTGGGAATTTTTAATGTTGTTCCTTGCTGTGTTCTGTGGATTTTTGGCAGAAAACTACCGGGAGCACTATGTAGAACACCAACGGGCCATACAACTTGCAAAAAACCTGTACAAAGAAATACTTACCGATTCAATTGCTTTAGAGGAAAAAATTGCGATCAGGATAATTAAGGAAAAAGAATGTGCTTTCTTTATCGATTATGTAAAGGACAGTAGCCTAACAGATCTTTCCACACGTTTCTATCCCGCTTTTACCTGGACCTTTATTCAGTCTGCCCAGTTGTTATTTGAGCCCAATGATGGGATCCTGAATCAGCTTAGGAATTCCGGAGAACTGCGCTATTTTAAAAGCAGCGAAATGCAAGCCAGTATTGGTAGACTGAGTGTAGCGGTAGCCAACGTAAGAAGCCGCAACGAAAGAGAATATAGTTACATTGAATTCTATTTGCGTCCCTTCACGATCAAGCATTATGATTTTGCCTGGTATGAAGGATTGACAAAAAAAGGAACTTTCACCTTATTAGAAGCACTTAACAACAAAAAAGAAAGACCAGCTTCGGGCAGGTTAGTGAATACGGATAAATTTTCAAGGCAGGAGGCTGAAAATATAGCCTCCTATTATTTGCTGATGCTAAGAGGCACCCGGCAAACACAATATGTTCCTTATGCAAAGGCTAATTATCAATTATTGGAAATCCTCAGAAAAGAATTCCACCTGAAATAAAATATTTATGGAAGTACATGCACATTCTCATAGCCACGGAAAGAAAACCTGGAGGTCTTATTTCTGGGAATTCCTTATGTTATTCCTCGCCGTGTTCTGTGGTTTTTTAGCAGAATACCAGTTGGAACATAAAATTGAAAAAGACAGGGAACTGCAATATATCCAGTCACTGTACGAAGACCTGAAAGAGAATGACAAAACATTCAGCCAGGTATTAATTTTCCAGGAAAACAGGATTGCTATGATGGATAGCCTGATCAACATGCTTAACCACCCTGAAAGTATACGCGGCAATGAAGGTCTTTTATATTATTTCGCAAGAATGTCACCTCGTTTGCGAACCCTGTCTGTCAACAGCCGCACATTTGAGCAATTGAAAAATTCTGGAAATTTTAGGTTGATAAGAAAAATTGAAACGTCTAACTTGGTCATGGCTTATTATGAAACTATTCAGCAGATCCGGCTGGTTGAAGGGCTTTTCTTTGGCGAATTCGATCACTATAAAACAATAGCTTCGCAAATTTTTGATCCGGCCATATTCACCAGCATGGAAATGAAAAACGGTGAAATAGCCCGTACAGATCAAAACCCTGCGCTGCAAACTTATGATGTCAAACTAATAAAACAGCTATCGCTATTTGCAGTTTATATGAATGGTTCTGGAAGAGGTATTATTGGACAGGTAATATTACTAAAACATAAGGGCACAGCGATGATGGATTATCTTCGAAATGAATATCACCTGGAATAAAAAATAATTATGAAAAAGATCCTAGTACTACTTTTTGTCCCTGTATTTGTAACAGCACAAAAAGATCATGCGAAACTGCTGCAGGAATATATGACCGGGCAAAACAAATATTTCCAGTTCAATGGAAATATTCTTGTAGCTGAAAAAGGAAAGCCCATTTACCAACAGTCGTTGGGATACGCTGATTATAACACCAAACGAATGCTGAATGACAGTTCTGTTTTTGAACTCGCTTCTGTTTCAAAACAATTCACAGCGATGGGAATTATGATCCTGAAAGACCGAAAGCTATTGAGCTATGAGAATAGTATCAAAAAATACTTTCCGCAATTACCTTATGATAATATTACCATAAGAAATCTGTTAACGCATACTTCTGGCATTCCATCCTATGAAGACCAGTTTGAAAAGAACTGGGACAGGAAGAAGATCGCTTATAATAGGGACATCATTGACATGTTATCTCAGCGGAAGGATACCTTATTTTTTAAACCCGGTACAAAATGGAGATACAGTAATACGGGCTATGCCTTGCTTGCTTCCATCATTGAAAAAGTATCGGGCATGAGTTATAATGATTTTATGGCGGTAAATATTTTTAAGCCGTTGGGGATGAATCACACATTTATATATAACAGCCGCCGGAGCACGAAGAAATTCCCGGATAATTATGCATTGGGCTTTGTGTATTCAGATAGCTTAAAACGATACATTTTACCAGACGAACTGCCTGCTTATGATATGGTTTACTATCTTGATGGAATTGTAGGTGATGGATGCGTGAATTCTACGATCGGTGACCTGTTTAAATGGGACAGGGCGCTGAATTCAAATAAGCTTGTGAGCAGATCTTCTCTTGATGAAATGCTTTCGCCCTTAGTGCGAACTTCTCCTGCAGATTCAACTTCATTTTATGGTTTTGGCGTAGGTATACAGCCAAAATCGGAGAAAGGAAAAATTATATCACATACAGGTGGCTGGCCGGGATACAGGACCCTCCTTATGCGAAGAACAGGAATGGATGAAACGATCATTATACTTTCAAACAGTGAATCGAATCTTCCTTTTTTCCGTGCCGCTGTTGAATCTATTCTCAATGATGAAACACTGGTAATGCCATATGAACACAAAGAAGCAACTATTGATACAGCAATACTTGTTAATTATGTTGGCAAATATTTCGGGGGTGTTACCATGGAGTTCATAAAGAAAGATGGAAAACTTTACAGGCATCGTAACAACATACCGGATATTGAATTAAAACCTGAATCTGCAACAAAGTTTTTTTATGGCGATGGTACCGACAGGCAAATAGAGTTTGAAACAGATAGCAGCGGTAAAGTGACCAAAGTTTGGTTTTTAAATATGGGTCAAAAAGGAGAATTGAAAAAAATAGAATAGAGTTTATCGGGTCCCACATACAACTATAACAGCCACATAAAATGGAAGGCTGTCATCGGAAAAAAATAATTATCTTTTCCTATTAACTGAAAAGCAGCGCCATCCACGTCTCTTATCCATCGGTCTCAGAAAGCTTTCAGCTAAATAAAAATTAGTAAGCCAATATGGAAGTACATGCACATGCCCATACCCCAAGAAAAAAATGGACACATTATTTCTGGGAATTTCTTATGTTATTCCTTGCTGTGTTCTGCGGTCTTTTAGCAGAAAATTGGCGGGAACATTATGTTGAGCATAAACGTTCACGGGAGTTGTCATTTTCTTTAAAAACCGACCTCGTACGTGATACCGCGACTCTTAAAAGAATTATAGCCAATAGGAAGGAAAGAACTGAAATTCTTAATAGGTTAATGGATGAAATTGAGAAACCTCAGAATTTACGAAATGATACTATCATAGTTGCATTCGGGGAGGATGAGCTTTTAAGAAGAAGTTACTTTATGTCAGATGCCGGTACATATGATCAAATAAAACAGGCGGGCTTTCTTAGATATTTTAAAAAGGATATCGGTACTTGCCTTGTCCGTTATGAGACTTTCAGAAATGCTTCGTCTATACTGGCGGATATTGAAACCAAATTCGTTTTTGAGCAAGTAGTAACGCTTTTCAATAAGCTTGCTAACCAAAAGTTTCTTCGATATGAGGGAAAGGGCAATGCTTCTCTGTTCGGGGGGTACCTAATAAAAAAAGACAATACTCTTTTAGACGAATTATATGGAGATATCCGCTTTTTGCAAAAAAGAAATGAAGCATACCTCTACTCATTGAATAGTTTATATGCCATTGCTTTGGAATGTATTAATCAACTAAATGAAGATTTTGACCTGAAATAAATTGTTATGGAAGTACACCACCATTCTCATACTGCAAGAAAAAAATGGACCCATTATTTCTGGGAGTTTTTAATGTTGTTCCTCGCTGTTTTCTGCGGTTTCCTGGCAGAGAATCAGCGGGAGCATATGGTAGAGCATAGGAAGGAAAAGCAATACCTCTCTTCTTTGATCGCTGATTTGAAATATGACACGGCGCAATTCAACTTAAGGGTCCGGCAGTTTGAAGAAAAATTCCCATTTTTTGACAGCTTGTTTATATTTTTCAATAACCCCCAGCAATTCAATAATAAGCTGTCTTACAAATATTGGAAGCAAGTTGAATTAAGTTCCTCAACCTATATACCAGCTGAACCAACACTTCAACAATTAAAATATTCCGGCAATTTCAGACTATTATCAAATAAAAAAGTATTAGACAGTATCCTTATCTACGAGAGTCATATTAATGGTAGCTATCTTGGGCAAACCAATTATGTGCTCGAGTTCTATAAGCGACAGTTACAGGTAAGGGAAAAATATTTCGACAATACAAATTTCAATCGCTTCCTGAATGACCGTTACCACGGCAAAATAGATAACTCAGACGATTATAGTCTCACTTTCATGCTAACGGATAAAGCACAGATCAAGGAGGTATACAATTTATATGTAACAGTCAAGGCCACCAATCTTTATTATATTGATCAGTTAAAAGGAAGAAGAGATGAGGCTGGAAAGCTATTGGCACTTATTCAAAAAGAATACGATCTGAAATAAATTTTTATGGAAGTACATGCACACACCCACACCCCAAGAAAAAAATGGACACATTATTTCTGGGAGTTTCTTATGCTGTTCCTCGCTGTGTTCTGCGGATTTCTTGCAGAGAACCAACGAGAGCATATGATAGAGCATCAACGGGAAAAACAATACATGAGATCCCTGTTAAGCGACCTGGTGGCAGATACAACCGTACTTAGCAACGGCATTCCGCTAAAACTTAGAAGAATTAGAGCCATTGATTCGGTATTTCAATTTTTTAAAGAACAGCCTGATGCAAAAACGATTTCCGGAAAATTTTTCAGAACAATAAGAAGAACAAATTTTGACGCCAGGTTTATCCGGAATGTCATTACCATTAACCAGCTGAAAAATGCTGGAGGAATGCGATTGGTGCGTAATAAAGAAGTTTCGGATTCAATTTCATCCTATGATCAGCGTTGCGAGGTAACAACTTTATATAATGATTTTTATACAGTGAATTCCCAGGTTGGTAACCGGCAGTTTGAAAAACTATTTAAAGCAACCGACCTGCTTCCTTTATACATTTCCAATACAAGCCCGGGGATCATAGCTAATATTCCGGATTCGTTTATTATACGAATCAATACAACAGAGTTGAATGAGCAATTAAATTTTATGATGCTGGAAAAAGCGTATGCACGGCAGGAAATAGAGAGGTATAAAGAATTGCAGGGACGGGCGGAAAGACTGATGAATTTAATTAAAAAAGAATATCACCTGAAATAAACTATTTATGGAAGTGCACGCCCACACACATACTGCCCGAAAAAAATGGACACATTATTTCTGGGAATTTTTAATGTTGTTCCTTGCTGTGTTTTGTGGATTTTTGGCAGAGAATATCAGAGAGCATAAGATGGAACATCAAAGGGCCAAACAATATGCAATGTCATTGGCCGAAGAAATTGCAGGAGACTCTGCTGAATTGAGCAGAACGATCGCTTATTATAAAGACAAAACCGGAAATATTGATACGCTTATTAAATTAATGAATGGGAACATAAAAGAGATCCCCGGCGGAACATTATATTATTATGCCGGAAACTCAATGGCGAGTAACTACATGATCTTTAATAGAACAACTTTAGAACAGTTAATAAACTCCGGTGTATTAAGATATTTTACAAAAAGGGCTCTGATAAAAACCATTGGAGAATATGATCAGGATATTAAGAAAATTGAGGCTACTGAGAATTTGTCCGCAAATATTTTATTGGAAACAAGAAAACTGCAATTCAAAATTTTTGACGCTAAATTCAAGAGTGTCTATCAGAGCAGTTATTATGTGACAGATGCCGACTCCATTCGTATGCTTAAAAATATGCAGATACCCCTGTTAACATACGATCCTAAAATATTATCAGAGTTCGCTAGTTGGATCTATATGCGTCGTGCAAACCTTTCTATGAATGTAAATGTGAGGTATACTCATATACAATTAAAAGCAAGAGAGTTGTTGCAGATGCTTAAAGATGAATATAATTTAAACGAAGATTGAGATCTTAATTGTTCTGATCAAAAATGAGTATCACCTGAAATAAATTAATTTATGCAACGCAGAACCTTTGTTAAAAGATCATCACTCACCGTTATCGGTATGGGTGTGTTTGGTTCACTACTTTCCAACAATAAAAAAGCAGGAATTAGTTTAAGTGTGAATGGACAGCGCATCGAAAGCCGCATTTTTGAACTCGCAAAGTTTGGGAAAGATGCCAATGGTCGTGGTTACCGGGTTGCTTATACAAGAGGCGACATTGAAGGGCGGGCATGGTTTATGGAGTTGATGAAAAAAGCAGGACTTGACCCAACCATTGATACAGCAGGTAATATCATCGGCAAACGAAAAGGAAAAAATCCATCACTCAAACCCATTGGTTTTGGTTCGCATATTGATATGGTGCCTGATGGTGGTAACTATGATGGAACACTGGGCTCTATAAGTGCGTTGGAAATAATAGAGATACTGAATGAAAACAACCTTGTTACAGAACATCCGTTAGAAGTGATCATTTTTGGCAATGAAGAAGGTGGCACCATCGGCAGTAAGGCGATGGTAGGCGAACTTACCACCGATGGTTTGCAGCAGAAAAGCCAAAGTGGATTAACCATGGCAGAGGGAATAAAAGCCATTGGTGGCAACCCGGATAATATTCGATCCTGCATCCGGAAAAAAGGAGACATGCATGCCTGGGTTGAATTGCATATAGAGCAAGGCGGTATTTTAGAAAAAGAAAAGATTCAGATCGGTGTGGTGGAAGGTATTGTAGGTATTGTACATTGGGAAGTAACAGTAGAAGGTTTTGCCAACCATGCAGGTTCTACTCCTATGAACATGAGGCAGGATGCGTTACTGGCCGCATCAAGATTCATCCTTGCTGTGAACGAAGTCATCAACAGTGTAAAAGGCCACCAGGTAGGTACTGTTGGAAAAATTGCTGTGCTGCCCGGTGCTTACAATGTTATTCCCGGCAAAGTAGTATTGGGTTTGGAGATTCGTGATTTGAATGCTGATAAAATTGAAATGCTGTTTAAAGAAATGGAAAAGCGGGCAGCAAACATTGCAAAAGATTCTAAAACAACTATCAGTTTTGTTCGTCAGCCAAATGAATCTAAGCCTGCGTTAACCAATAAAGCATTGCAGCAAACCATTAACACATCAGCAAAAGTTTTGGGCTTTTCAACAAAGTTTATGCAAAGCGGTGCCGGTCATGATTCGCAACATATAGCGTCGATAGCACCTGCCGCCATGATATTTATTCCCAGTGTGGGCGGCATCAGTCATTCACCCAAAGAATTTTCAACAGCAACGGATATGGCTAATGGTGCTAATGTATTATTACAAACTATTCTGAAATTGGATAAAGAATAAAACCATGAAAAAAATAACCGTAATCTTTTTATTTCTTTTCATTCAAACTTTCATTCATGCTCAAAAACCCCGTGCAAGAGATATCGGGATTCCGTTTGATGGAACGCCGGGAAAATTCAATGCCATTACAGATGTAAAAGGCGTTGAAGTTGGGTACAGCACGATCATTTCAGGAGAGGGAAAAAATATTCGTGGAAAAGGACCGGTACGAACCGGCGTTACTGCCATTTTACCAAGGGGAAAAAACAATAATCCTGTTTATGCAAACTGGTACACATTAAATGGTAATGGTGAAATGACAGGAACAACCTGGGTAACCGAATCTGGTTTTTTAGAAGGCCCGGTAATGATCACCAATACAAACAGTGTAGGTACGGTAAGAGATGCTGTATTAAAATGGTATGTGAAAACAGGTTGGTACAAAGAAAATTTCTGGTACACCTATCCTGTAGTAGCAGAAACCTATGATGGTTTTTTAAATGATATTTATGGTTTTCACGTAAAAGAAAGTAACGCTTTTGAGGCGTTAGACAGCGCAAAAAGTGGATTGATAAAAGAAGGTAATGTGGGTGGGGGTACGGGTATGATGTGCTTAGGATTTAAAGGAGGATCGGGTACCTCATCAAGAGTAATAAAAGTAAGAGACTCGACATATACACTGGGTGTGTTTGTCCAATCCAATTTCGGCAGAAAAAGAAACCTGACTATTGCCGGTGTGCCGGTTGGCAAAGAATTAAAAGATACATTAAATAATGAATTCAAAGCTCCTCCATCTTACCAGGCTGGCGATGGATCCATTATAGTAGTAGTTGCCACTGATGCTCCTTTATTACCACACCAGTTAAAAAGAGTCGTGCAAAGGGTTTCGCTAGGCATCGGGCTAGTGGGTGGACAAGGAACAAATGGATCAGGTGATATTTTTATTGCTTTCTCTACAGCTAATGCAACAGCATTTCAACGGGCTGCTCTTACAAAAGTAGAGGTGTTACCTAATGATTTTATTGACCCATTATTCGAAGCAACCATACAAGCAACAGAAGAAGCGATCATTAATGCAATGGTGGCTGCTGAAACAATGGAAGGGATCAATGGCAATAAATCGTATGCGTTGCCGCATAAATTGGTAATTGATGTTTTGAGAAAATATAACCGAATAAAATAAAAAAATATAACTAACGGCAGGAAGAAAATGAATAACCAATTAGAAAAAAATTAGCATGTCAAACAAAAGATCATTTCCCGGCCCCCTTGTTATTTTAATGGTCGTGATCATTCTTGCCGCTATCGCAACCTGGCTTTTGCCTGCAGGACAATATAATAAATTATCAGCAACCGATAACTCTTTTGTATTGACAACTCCATCCGGAGATATTGTTCTTCCATTAACGCAAAAAACATTAGACAGTCTCGGTATTATTATTCCTGTTCAAAAATTTATTGAGGGGGATATACGCAAACCGGTTTCTGTTCCCGGTACGTTTACCAAACAAAAAAGGAACGGACAAAGATTTATTAATGTCTTGCAAGCTCCTATCAAAGGGATTTATGACAGCGTCGATATTATTTTATTTATACTGATCATCGGCGGCTTTATGTATGTGTTTAATGAAACGGGGGCCATGGTGAAAGGGATCACCTGGCTTTCTTATACCATGAAAGGCCGGGAAAGATGGTTGATCATAATACTTACAACCATACTTTCTTTTTTTGCTGCATCCTATGGTATGGCCGAAGAGGCATTGGTTTTTTACCCGATACTGGTACCGCTTTTCCTTGCCGCTGGTTATGATCTGCTCGTTCCTCTTGCCATTATTTTTGGTGGCACATCGCTTGGCTGTATTGCCGCTTTTTCAAATCCATTTTCCACCATCATTGCGTCCAACGCAGCGGGAATAAACTGGATGGATGGGTTGGGTTCCCGGCTGATACTTTGGGTGATTACAACCGGCTTATTGATATGGTATATATTAAGGTATGCCGCCAAAGTAAAAAAGGATCCATCGGCCTCACTGGTTTTAAAATTTGATGGCGATGTAAAACCACCTTATGATATTAACGTGAATACAGTAACAACTGCGCCTGTCCTGGAGCTGAAAACAAAATTATTGCTGCTTATTTATTTGGTCACGTTTCTTACAATGATCGGCGGCGTTGTGTTTTTAAAATGGTGGACAACTGAGATGTCTGCTTTGTTCCTTGGCTCTTCCATACTTATTGCCATCATAACAAGGATGAACGAAAAAATATTTATCCGCGAATTTATTAAAGGCGCTGAAAGCCTGCTTGCTGTGGCATTTATAATCGGTGTTGCCAGGGGAGTTACCATCGTATTGAATGAAGGACATATTACCGACTCCATACTTTTTTATACAGCCAGTCTTGTGCAGGGAATGCAGCCGGCTTTGTTCATTCTTATGTTGCTGGCTTTTTATTTTTTCTTTTCACTTTTTATACAATCCTCTTCCGGTATGGCCGTATTGACAATGCCGATCATCGGTGCATTGGCCATAATTATAAATATACCGGGACGTGAAATTGTAAATTCATATATGTATGGTATGTGCATCATGTCGTTTATTGCACCAACCGGTTTGATCCTGCCATCATTGGCATTAGTGAACGTGAGTTATAAAACATGGATAAAATTTATAACGCCGTTATTAGTAATGCTTGCAATTATTTGTGCCATTTCTTTAGTGATCGGAATTAATATTTAGAAAAAAAAATTGATCTTATGGAAGTACATGCCCACACTCACACATCAAGAAAAAAATGGACCCATTATTTCTGGGAGTTTTTAATGTTGTTCCTTGCTGTGTTCTGTGGTTTTATGGCTGAAAACATACGGGAGCATAAAATTGAACAGGACCGGGCAAAGGAATTTACAAAATCATTAGTACAGGATCTGCAAAATGATACAGCCGCCATTACCACTGAAAAAAAATCTGCCACAATATATATTGCAGTGGTGGATAGTTTACTTAGACTCAGCAAGACTCCTTTAGAGGGCCGCCATGCAGCCGAATTTTCTTTTTACACCCGTTTTACCTATTGGACAGTTCCTGTTTCCTGGAGCCGGAACACATTTGAACAGATCAAAAATTCCGGCAGCCTGCGTTACTTTAAAAATGGACAGCTGTTAAAAAAAATGTTGGAATATGATGGAATTGTAAATGAGATCAACCTGGAATCCAATGCAAATAGCATAAGGGGCAACATGCTGCTACCGCTGATAAATTCAATTATTGAACCAGTGCTTCACCACGAGTTATCAAAGCATTTCTTAGTCTCACTTGATACAATGTCAAATGAAACGAGGGAAAATTTCTTTTCTTATAATACCGGGTCTCTTGAAAATAAAAGAGAAAAAGTAAAGGAGCTATTGAATATGGTTGTTGTGCAACAAAGAAACTTTCAATTCCAGATAAATACACGGTGGCAAGAAGCACAAGCTCTTGCTACCGAACTGATAAGTGATCTTAAAAAAGAATATCACCTGGAGTGAAAGAAGCTACTAGCTTTAGTTACCGGGTTGCTAACTTAAAATAGAAAACTGAATTGTTGGATCGGCTATTAACTTTTTACATATCTTAAAGAAAAGAGCCATTAAAAATAAAAAGCAATGAAAAAATATCCAGCGTTGTTCTTTGCGTTACTTTTTTTTCTTGCTGTCACCGCACAGCAAAAAAAACTTGTACTGGATCACGAAAAAATATTTACTGCTAAAGAAATAGCCAGCCTTGACAGCATGTTGCAACAATACAGACGAAGTTCGGGCAGGATCGTACTTATTTCGACAGATACTGCTAATGTTTCAACTGAACAATATGCTACTAACCTGGTAAACCAATTTGTAAAAGGCAATACAAGCCAACCTTATATTTTTATGCTTTTGCTGAGTAAAAAAAAGGTAATGATACTGGCATCGATAAATGATAAAGTAAAACCCTTTATAAAGGAACGCACGCTGCTTGATATTTTAGATGCGGGTATCCCTTCTTTTAAAGAAAATCGAACTGCAGAAGGCTCAAGATTGGTTTGTAAAAAAGCAATGGAATTTTTAAACACACTGCCTGGCAAATAAAAATACCTGGCAAATAATTTTTATCAATGGAAGTACATGCACATAGTCATACTGCAAGAAAAAAATGGACACATTATTTCTGGGAATTCCTGATGTTATTTCTTGCTGTGTTCTGCGGCTTCCTGGCCGAGTATCAATTGGAGCATATGATAGAAAAACAAAAAGCCAGGCAATATATTTCTTCATTTTTGCAGGATCTTGAGATCGATAACACCCAGTTTGATCTATTAATTCCTGCTTTCATAGAAAAGGATCAATTACTGGACACCCTGCTACAGAAGATCCGGGGGATCAATTCTTCAACAGGCGCCAATGGTATATACAAATATTACCGGCAACCTTTTACCTATCCCGATTTCATTTACACCGATAGAACTATCCAGCAATTAAAAAATTCGGGCGGCATGCGGCTGATCGCTGATAAAGGGACCAGTGACAGTATTACCGGTTATGATGCCTCGATAAGGTTGCTGAATATCGGTATTACCGAAGGGGTAAAGGACCTGCGTGTACCGATGATGTTATTTAGTTTTAAGTTATTTGATCTTTCCTGCTGCCCTAAACTTGGAACAGCCACGGCAGCCAGCAATTCTTTCGTTCCCGCAGAGTTTAATTTCCCCGATAAGGGTGACTTGTTGACATATGACAAAAAGGTTTTAATAGAGTACTTCAATGCCGTACAAGAAGTGAAAAGGCAGTTTGCAATTTACCTCGAAAACCTTATTGAAGTTAAAAAACATAACACCCGGGTAAGGGATTTTTTGCAAAGAAAGTATCAGTTAAAATAGAACCTTTATGGAAGTACACCACCATTCACATTCTTCAAGAAAAAAATGGACTCATTATTTCTGGGAATTTCTCATGCTATTTCTTGCTGTGTTCTGCGGCTTCCTGGCAGAGTATAAATTAGAACACACAATAGAGCATCAGCGTGAAAAAGAATATGCCAACGCATTATATGATGAACTCTATGCCGACTCTATTGTTTTTGACAATAAAATAAAGGGAAGGCTGGGCAAAGAAAAAGATTGCGATTACCTTATTCGCTATATCAGGGATAGCTCGTTAACAAATTTGCCTAGAGATTTTTACCCGGCTTATACGGTTGTAATGTATCTTATTACCAGCTATACATTTGAGCCTAAAGACGGCGTTCTGAATCAACTAAAAGGTTCGGGTTCACTCCGGTATTTTAAAAGCGCATCGCTGCAGAAGCTATTTGGCGACATAAGTGTTTACATCAACAATGTTCGTGACAGGAACGACCAGGAATATCAATTCTTTGCAAATCCCATAAAACAGTTTGATCTGAAACACTATGATTTTAACTGGATGAATGAATTGAGGAAGATGGATGAGAACGGGTATAATATGGATCTTATCAATAAATACAGGAAACTTGATACGTTCATAAATGCAAGCATATTGAACCTGGCTTCTTTTGACAGGGGTGAAACAATAAACATGATAGCATTTTATAAGCAGATGCTTGTATCCACACGTACTTTGGCAATGAAAGATTACATGGTCACCAATCATAAACTTTTACAGGAGCTGAGACAGAATTACAAATTGGAATAATATGGAAGTACACCACCATGCTAATTGCATTCAGAAATAAGGCAACCGGGTTGATCGAATATTACAAACAAAAACACCATCTAGAATAAAATTTGCAATTATGGAAGTACATGCCCACTCACATACTACAAGAAAAAAATGGACGCATTATTTCTGGGAATTTTTAATGTTATTTCTCGCCGTATTCTGTGGATTTTTAGCAGAGTACCAGTTGGAGCATAAGATCGAAAAGGAAAGAGAAATACAATATATAGAAAGCCTGGTGGAAGATCTGCAAGAAGATACTGCAGCGTTAACGAGCACTATTACTGAATTTGATGATCACATGAAAAGGAACGACTCACTTATTAAATTGTTAACGGGTACCGATATTAAAGATCGTGGGGCTGACCTGTATTACTTTGCTCGTCGTGCTTCCCGTAGTGTAAGACTGGCACTGCATGATCTTACCATTCAGCAAATGAAAAGCTCCGGCGGATTCAGGCTTATCCGGAAGCAAAATGTTTCCAGGGCTATCATTGAATATTATAACCGCCTTGTTTTTATTGATTATTTACACGGCATTGAAACAGCAGAGACTGATGAATACAGAAAAATGGTGTTGGATATTTTTCACCCGGTTATATTTAATAATATGGTTCAGCCCGATAATACAATAGTCAGGCCGACTGGCAACCCGGCCTTATTAAGCTATGATCCTCAAAATTTATTCAGGCTGGCGGGGATGGTTTCATATATTACTAACACAAGGCTTGGTTTGTCAATTGCAGAAACCAAGATGAGAGAAGCCGCCAAAGACCTGATCCTGCTGATAAAAAATGAATATAAACTGAAATAAAATTTATGGAAGTACATGCACACTCACATTCTGCAAGAAAAAAATGGACACATTATCTCTGGGAATTTCTAATGTTATTCCTTGCCGTGTTCTGTGGCTTTTTGGCAGAGAATCAACGAGAGCACATGATAGAGCATCAGCGGGAAAAAGTATATATCAATTCATTGATAACCGATCTGAAGGAAGATACTATAACTATAAGATATGTTATTTCATTTTGTATTAAAAAGTTCCATGGAATGGACACACTGGCCCAACTGTTAAATAAGGATGTGCTTAGCAATGAAGAAGAAAAAGAACTTTATTATTTAAACAGTCGCTACGCTGCAAGTGTTTTGTTCATGGTATTTAACGAACGTACAATAAAACAATTGTTGAATTCAGGCAATTTGAGATTAGTAAGAAAGCAGGGAACATCTGATAGTATAATGAACTATTACGGTCAGACCATGGATCGTGCTATTGATCAGGAAAAAGTTTGCGATGAAATGAGTAAAAGGCTGGTTTTTTCTGCAGAAGATATTTTTGATCATTCAGCTTCGTTGAAAAAAATGAATCCTGATAGCAGCTTTTACCGGGATATAAAACAGGAAAAAATGAAACTTATTACAAAGGATAAAAATGTATTAAGAAAATATTCCCAGATGATCCTCACCGCCCGGAGCATGCTGGCAACCTATATCGGGAAGCTTTTTGTAATGGAGAAGGGAGGAGAAAATTTATTAGCTTTTCTTGAAAACGAGTACAAATAAAAAAATACAATAAATAGAATTTTTTATGAGAAGTCTTTTGATCTGTCTTTTAATAGCAAACATTACTTCCGCACAGCAATACGATGTTGTTGTCGCAAACGGAAAAATAATAGATGGCACTGGCAATAGCTGGTATTACGGCGATGTAGCCATAAAAGATGGAAAGATCGTATACGTTGGTAAAATGAATAATGTAAATGTAACGGCAACAAGAGTTATTAATGCAAAAGGCTTGATCGTCGCTCCAGGGTTTATTGATGTGCATGCACATATTGAAAGTGGCATTTTTGAAAATCCAACCGCCGATAATTATATATATGATGGAGTGACCACTGTGATTACCGGTAACTGTGGTGGCTCGGCAGATGACCTGAAAAAATTTTTCTGGCGCATTGATAGCATGAAAACTTCCATCAACATTGCTTCATTGGTTGGACATAATACTGCAAGAAGACAGGTAATGGGTTTAGATGATCGTTTAGCAACAGCAGAGGAACAAAAGAAAATGGAAGAATTCGTAGCACTGGCAATGAAAGATGGAGCCGTTGGCTTATCAACCGGTCTTATTTATTTACCTGGAATGTATAGCAATACAGAAGAAGTGATCGGGCTTGCCAGGTCTGCAGCAAATTATAATGGAGTGTATGCTTCGCATATTCGCAATGAAGAGAATGGTGTGAAAGATGCGATCAATGAAGCAATAAACATTGGTAAGGCTGCAAATATTCCTGTGCAGATATCACACTTTAAAGTAAGCGGTCCTGCAAATTGGGGAAGAAGCAAAGAAACATTACCACTGATAGATGCTGCAAGAAAAGAAGGGTATGATGTCACCATCGACCAATATCCTTACTCAGCGAGCAGCACCAATCTTGGTATCCGTTTACCTGATTGGGCTTTGGCAGGAGGACAGGATTCATTGAAGAAAAGGATCAATGATGAACAAATGCATAAACAGATCATCAAAGAAATGCTGGAGATGCAGAATAAGTATAAATATAAAAATTACAGCTATGCCTATGTTGCTTCTCATAGCGCTGACACAACACTCAATGGAAAAAATATTTCCGAGATAAATAAATCGAAAGGGCGAAAAGCAAAAATGAAATATGAAGCAGAAACAATTTTAGATATGTTGCTGGCAGGCGGCGCACAAATGGTTTATCATAGCATGAATGAAGATGATGTTCGGTTTTTTATGAAATATCCTTTTAATATGATCGGTGCTGATGCAGGTGTGCCCGTGCCCGGCAGAGGGATGCCACACCCAAGAGCGTATGGCACCAATTCAAGAGTGCTGGCAAAATATGTGAGAGATGAAAAATTGGTTTCACTGGAAGAAATGATAAGAAGAATGACATCGCTGGCGGCACAAAAATTTCAATTGAAAGACCGTGGCTTAATAAAAGAAGGAATGGCTGCCGATATTGTGATCTTTGATCCTAATGAAGTGACAGATAAAGCAACCTTTGAACAACCGCATCAATACTCTGTAGGATTTCATTTTGTATTGGTAAACGGGCAATTGGTAATTGCGGACGGAAAACATACCGGGGTAAAAAGCGGTACAACTTTAAAGGGCCCGGGTTTTAATCGATAAAAATTTATTTCTTTCACTATATTACAAATAAATCAGTTTTATATGAGTCCTGAAAATAAAGGCCGGATGATCCGGATGATCATTTATATAATTGTAGGATTTGCAGCAGCATTTTTTTACAGTTATTTTAAAAAGGAGTAAAGTATGGAAGTACATCATCATGCACATACTTCAAGAAAAAAGTGGACGCATTATTTCTGGGAGTTTCTGATGTTGTTCCTTGCTGTGTTCTGCGGTTTCCTTGCCGAGTATCAATTGGAACATAAAATAGAAAAGGACAGGGAAAAGCAATACATAAAATCATATGCAGAAGATCTTGCAGCTGACACTTCTGAGTTTAACAGGCGTATAAAAGTTTGCGAGACAACAATAAATGTAGCAGATTCTCTTGTTTTATTATTGGGACATCCTCAAAGAGAAAAATTTGCAGGAGATATCTACTATTTTTTTCGTTTCATTCACCGCGGTGCTCCTTTCACGGTGAATGACAGGACAATTATTCAATTGCGTAATGCCGGAGGAATGCGATTGGTTTCAAACAAAACTGTCTCTGATAGCATGATCAATTATTATAAAGATGTGGATTTTATTAAATGGATCTTTGAAGAACAAACTGAGATGAAAAGGAGCTTACGGCCACAATTTAATCAAATCCTATATGCTAAGGATTTCAGCAAAGTGATCGATGATCAGAACCGGGTGATCAGGCCAACAGAAATTTTAAAACTTAAACCCGCTGATGATGAATCGCTCAATACCCTGATGTTGATCATCACTAACATCAAAGGAATTAACCAGGGAACAAGATTGCGATTAATTGAATTAAAAGCAAAAGCAATTAAGATCAG
>Ga0184624_10000124_pt1 | contig 18706 bp, 15 predicted proteins | sample PLM3_5_b1_FD_133157 | JGI IMG/M metagenome (GOLD analysis project Ga0184624, IMG submission 133157) | Groundwater sediment microbial communities from an aquifer in East River, Colorado, USA - PLM3_5_b1 | ecosystem: Environmental > Terrestrial > Soil > Riparian zone | place: USA: East River...
GCGCCGCGGCGGGCGGCAACGAGGAGCTCCTCGCCCAGATCCGCGGCCGGGTCGACGAGCTCGCCGAGCGGATCGGGCACCGGCCGCGGATCCTCGTGGGCAAGCCCGGCCTCGACGGCCACTCCAACGGCGCCGAGCAGGTGGCGCTGCGGGCCCGCGACGTCGGTATGGAGGTGATCTACCAGGGGATCCGCCTCACCCCCGAGGAGATCGCCGAGTCCGCCGTGCAGGAGGACGTCGACGTGGTCGGCCTCTCGATCCTCTCGGGCTCTCACCTGGAGCTGATCCCCGAGGTAGTGCGGCTGCTGCGGGCAGAAGGCCTGGAGGTGCCGGTGGTCGTCGGCGGGATCATCCCCGTCGCCGATGCCGAGCGCCTGCGCGAGGCCGGGGTCGCCGGCGTCTACACGCCGAAGGATTTCGACGTCAACCTGATCATGGGCGAGATCGTCGACCTGGTCGGCCAGCGCGCCGGGGCCGGCGCCGCGGCCTGAGGAGACGAATCCAGGGCGCCGCCTCGCGTCCGCCCTCCGCTCTCGCAACAATGGAGCGATGAGCGAGCTGAACGGGGACCGGACCGCCTGGCTGCGGTGCTACCGCTGCTGGTCCCAGAACCTCGAGATCCAGATCCACTACGACGCGATCCGCCGCGTCGACCCGGAGTCCGGGGCGCTCGCCGACGGCGTCGACGAGGTGCAGGAATCGGTCGTCCAGTGCCTCGACTGCATGCACGACCAGCCCCACCTCAGCTTCGAAGGTGACCGCGTGGTCCCGACCGAACGCTGGGAGCGGATGGTCGCCGGCACCCCCTGGGTCGCCTCCTGCACCGTCACCGTCGACCAGGACCGGGTCGAGAGCTGCTCGGGTCCGGAGGCGATCGAGTTCCTCACCTACGGCGCCTTCGGCGACGCCGGCGTGCGCGAGTTCTTCACCCACGTCCGCTTCCACAAGCACGACGAGGACCAGATCGTCGTCCACCTCCTGGTCGAGCTCTACGCCCGCTCGGCCCAGGAGGCGACCGAGGTGCTCGAAGAGGCCGCCCAGGGCCGCCTCGAGATCACCTCGCTCGCCGAGGAGTCACGCCCTCCGGCGCACGCCTCCGGCGAGGCGCACTAAACAGCTACTCGACGTTGTCGGCGGCCGGTTCGGGTGACTCGCCGGGGTTCTTCTTCGGGACCAGGACCAGGCGCTTGAACTCGGCGACGAGGGTGCCGTCCTGGTTGAGGACTCGGGTGTGGACCTTGACGATGCCGCGGTCGGGCTTCGATTTAGAGGGCTTCACGTCGAGGACCTCGGTCTCGCAGAAGAGGGTGTCGCCGTGGAAGACCGGGTTCGGGTGGCTCAGTTCTTCGGTCGCCAGGTTGGCGATCGCCTTGCCCGAGATGTCGGAGACCGACATGCCCAGCGCCAGCGAGTAGACCAGCGGCCCGACGACGACGTTCTTGCCCTGCTGGGAGCCGCTGGCGTAGACGTCGTTGATGTGCAGCGGGTGGTGATTCATCGTGATCAGGCAGAAGAGGTGGTCGTCGGCCTCGGTCACGGTCTTCGCCGGCCAGTGCTTGTAAACGGCGCCGACCTCGAACTCCTCGAGGTAGCGGCCATAGCTGTGCGCCCCGCTCGCCTCGCGCTCGGCCTGGTCAGTGGTCAGCTCGTACGTCTCGCTCATTCTCGTTTTCGTCTCCAGTTCGGTTGGCGCGCGGATGCTATCTGGAGGGCGGCGCTCGCCGCCGCTAAAGGGGGACCGCCCCGGCTGCCGAATAAACTCGCGCGATGCGCATCGGGATCATCGGCCTCGGATACGTGGGACTGCCCCTGGCGGTTGCCTTCGGCGAGGCCGGGAGCGAGGTGGTCGGCCTCGACGTCGACCAGCGCAAGATCGAGGCGCTGAACGCCGGCCGCAGCTACATCGAGGACGTCCCGGACTCCGCCCTGGCGCCGATCCGGGAGCGGCTCACCGCCACTGCCGACTACGGCGACCTGGCCGACTGCGACGCGGTGATCATCTGCGTCCCGACCCCGCTCAGCGACGCGCGGGAACCGGACCTCAGCTACCTGGAAGGCTCGGCGGAACCGCTGGCCGAGGTGCTGCGCGCCGGGCAGCTGGTGGTACTAGAGTCCACGACCTACCCGGGCACCACCCGCGAACGGCTGCTGCCGATCCTCGAGACCTCCGGCCTCACCGCCGGCACCGACTTCCACCTCGCCTTCTCGCCGGAGCGGATCGACCCCGGCCGCACCGACTACACGGTGAAGACGACCCCCAAGCTCGTCGGTGGCATCAACGAGGAGTCGACCGAGCGGGCGCGGCAGCTCTACGCGGAGATCTGCGACACCGTCGTCGTCCTCTCCAGCCCCGAGGCGGCCGAGCTCTCGAAGCTGCTCGAGAACATCTTCCGCTCCGTCAACATCGCCCTCGTCAACGAGCTCGCCCAGCTCTGCGACCGGCTCGACATCGACGTCTGGGAGGTGATCGATGCCGCCTCCAGCAAGCCGTTCGGCTTCATGCGCTTCGACCCGGGCCCGGGGATGGGGGGCCACTGCCTCCCCGTCGACCCGTTCTACCTCGCTTACAAGGCGCGCCAGCAGGACTTCTACCCGGAGTTCATCGAGCTCGCCGGGAAAGTGAACCAGGCCCAGCCGGGCTTCTGCGTGGAGCGGATCGAGCGGGCGCTGAACGGGGCCCGCAAGCCCGTCAACGGCTCCCGCGTCCTCATCCTCGGCGTCAGCTACAAGGGGGGCGTCGGCGACACCCGCGAATCACCGGCCCTGAAGATCATCGGCCGGCTGCAGGACCTGGGTGCCGACGTCTCCTACCACGACGCCTTCGTGCCGGAGCTGAAGGGCCACGGCCTCACCAACGTCGAACTGGACGAGGGCCTGCGCGATGCGGACGTGGTCGCGATCGTCACCGCCCACCCCGGCATGGACTTCGAGCGGATCGTCGCGCAGGCGCCGCTGGTGATCGATTTCCGCGGCGTCACCCGCGAGATCGAGGCGGAGAACCTCCTCCGCCTCTAGCGACTCCGACCTTCGGGGGTCTATAGCCCCCCAAATCTCGGAGTCAGTGCACTTTGCGGAGGCGGTTTCGTTCCTCCTGCTTCTCGACTACCTGGGAGATCAGCTTGACGACGTTGGAGTCGCCGGTCGTCTTGATGTGGCCGGTTTCGGCCGCGCGCCGGTAGCTCTTCAGCGTCCCTTTCTCGGCCAGCTCGTTGAACTGCGGCCGGTCGATTTCAACCAGCAGCCGCTCGTCCTGGGCGAGGTCTTTGGAGATTTTCGGCCCCGGCAGCTCGACCCGGTAGAGCTGGACGTCGTGTTTGGCCCGCAGCTCCAGACCGAAGACCAGCTTCAGGTTCGCCAAGGCGGGGACTTCGGCCTGAAACCGCTCGACGGCGGTGCGGATCAGGTCGGAGGTGGACGCCATTGGCTGATGCTAGCCGACCCGCTTCCGGGGGAGGTATCGGCTGGCCACGGGGCCAGCCGATACGCGCCGGTTCTAAGGATCGACGGTTAGGGATACGTTCACACCGTTCTTGAACGCCCACGCAATGGTGGATCCATTCCAGGTCCCATTGGTGTATGTGCCAGCGGCAATCGGGCAACCGAATCCGGACGTAACCACGGCGTGCAGGTTGGTTGTCTGCTTGTGCTTGGTGAACCTCCCGAAGACAGGATTGTTGTTTGTATAGGTGACGGATTTCAGTCCTTGGTTTTTGGCGGATTCCAGTGTCACGGTGCAAGGACCGGCGTCGATCTGAACGTCTCCACTGGTACATGCGAGTGACGCCGAGCCGTTTGCTCCGTAGTGCCACGCGCAACCGGGTGAGCCGAACCCTGTGACGGTGGAATTGATGAAGCCAAAGGCGGTGCATCCGGAATAGGTCGGCGTCATCGTCATCGTTTCCGACGGGCCGCTGAGTACCCGCTCGCTGTGAATTGAGCGGCCCCGGCCGTCGCGCTCACGAGCGCAGAGATCGTGAGCGCAAAGACAATCGCCGCTGAGATCTTTCCTATACGAAACATTGTTGGTCCTCCCTTGAATTGCGAAACAGAGACTTCAAGGGAAAAGATGCTCCGGGAACTGAAGATGTCAAGAACGGGCGGCGCTCTTGGAAGAGCTCGCCGCGACAGTCCTGGAAAACGCGCTCGACCAGCGCACACGCGCGCGCATCCGCGCGACCGTGTGCCGTCCCCGGCCGACGCTAGATCTTGTGGCGCTGCAGGAGCTTCTTGCCGATCACCATGCGCTGGATCTCCGAGGTTCCCTCGCCGATCAGCAGCAGCGGCGCGTCGCGGTAGAGGCGCTCGATCTCGTACTCCTTCGAGTAGCCGTAGCCGCCGTGGATGCGGAAGCTTTCTTCGACGCAGTACTTGCCGGTCTCCGAGGCGAGGAGCTTGGCCATCCCGGCCTCGAGGTCGGAGCGCTCGCCGGCGTCCTTCATCCGCGCCGCTTTGCGGGTGACGAGTCGGGCGGCCTCGAGCTGGGTCGCCATGTCGGCGAGCTTGAACTGGATCGCCTGGTGGGCGGCGATCGGCTTGCCGAAGGTCTTCCGTTCCTGGCTGTAGCGGAGGGCGAGCTCGAGGGCGCGCTGGCCGATGCCGACGCCGCGGGCGGCGACGTTGACGCGGCCGACCTCGAGCGCGTCCATCATCTGCACGAAGCCCTGGCCGAGACCGGCCTCCTCGCCGCCGAGGATGCGCTCGGGCGGGCACTTGTAGCCGTCGTAGACGAGCTCGGTCGACTCGACGCCCTTGTAGCCCATCTTCTTGATCTTGGGCGGGACGTTGAGGCCCTTGAAGTCACCCTCGCCGGTTTCCTTCCAGGCCTCCTTCTCGGTGATGAAGCAGGTCATCCCCTTGTAGGGCGGGTCAGCCTTGGTGTCGTTCTTCATCAGCACGAAGACGACGCTGGAGCCGAGGCCGTTGGTGACCCACATCTTCTGCCCGTTCAGCTCCCAGTTGCCGTCCTCGCCCTTCTTGGCGGTGGCCTTGATGCCCTGGACGTCGGAGCCGACCTCGGGCTCGGAGAGCGAGAAGGCGGCGCGGATCTCGCCGGTCGCCATCTTCGGCAGGAAGTACTCCTTCTGCTCGTCGGTGCCGAACTTCATCAGCAGGTAGGAGCCGATGAAGTGGGTGTTGACGACGCCGGAGATCGAGATCCAGCCGCGGCTGAGCTCTTCGACGATCATCGCGTAGGTGGTCAGGTCGAGGCCCATGCCGCCGTACTCCTCGGGGATCGTCACCCCGAAGAGGCCGAGTTCCTTCATCTGCTCGACGATCGGCTCCGGGAAGGAGTCCTCGTGGTCGTAGTGCTCGGCGTTGGGGATGATCTGCTCGTCGGCGAACTGGCGGACCATTTCGACGATGGCTTCCTGCTCGTCGGTCATGTCGCGGTAGGCGGCGGTATCTACGGCCATGGCTCCTGCTTCGGTCGTGGGAAAGTTCGGCTAGCGCGGCGCGGCTGCGGCGGCGCTCTGAAGAGCCAAGGATATAGACGCGGGGTCGACGGCGGGGTCGATCGCCCGCAGCGCCGCGGCCGCCTTCAGCAGCATCTCCTCGTACTCGCGCTCGGGATCGGAGTCGAGGACGATGGCGCCGCCGGCGCCGATCGAGGCGCGGCCGCCGGCGAGGACGATGGTGCGGATCGCGACCGAGAGGTCGGCGGCGCCGCCGAGGCCGAACCACCCGATCGCGCCCGAGTAGACGCCGCGGGGCGCGCCCTCGAGCTCGTCGAGAATCTCGGTCGTGCGCAGCTTCGGCGCGCCGGTCATCGAGCCGGGCGGGAAGCAGGAGCGGACTGCGTCCGCAGCGGTGGCGCCGGAACGCAGGCGGCCGCGGACCGAGGAGACGAGCTGGTGCACGGTCTCGTAGCTCTCGACGGCCATCATCTCCGACACCTCGACGCTGCCGACCTCGCAGACGGCGCCAAGGTCGTTGCGGAGCAGGTCGACGATCATCAGGTTCTCGGCCCGGTTCTTCTCGTCGGCGGCGAGGGCGGCGGCGAGGGCGGCGTCTTCGTCGGGGGACGAGCCGCGGCGGCTGGTTCCCTTGATCGGGCGGGCTTCGGCCTCGCCGTCGCGGGTCACGCGGAGGAAGCGCTCGGGGGAGGAGCTGAGGACGGTTAGGTCGCCAAAGCGGAGGTAGGAGGCGAACGGGGCCGGGTTGGCTCGGCGGAGGCGCAAGTACAGGTCCAACGGGTCGACGTCGATCTCGGCGGTGACCTGATTCGTGAGGCAGATCTCGTAGCTGTCGCCGCTGAGGAGGTGGTCGATCGAGGTCGCGACGTCCTCCAGGTATTGATCGCGGGAGCGGGCGAGGTTCAAGGCGTTGGGGAGCGGGACGGGTGACCCTCGGCGGACAACAGCGGGGAGGGTCCGCCGAGGGTCACCCGTCCCGCCAACCGGTAGCGCTCTCAGCTTCTTCTCGGTGGCGGCTAGCCAGGCTTCAGCAGCGGGCTCTTCGTCGGGCCGGTGTAGGCAAAGCAGGTAGGTCTGCTGCTGCTCGTGGTCGAAGACGACGAGGCGATCGCTGAAGATGAGGGCGGCGTCGGGGTGCGGTGAGGCGTGAGGTGAGTCGTAGCCGCACTCGGACTTGAGCTCATAGCCGAGATGGCCGACGAAGCCGCAGTCGAATTCGAAGGGGAGGTCTTGGAGCTCGGAGGGCCGCAGCTCTTCGAGGCCCCGCTGCAGACGATCGAGGAGCAGCTCGCCGTTGGCGGCCTCGTGGCGGATTACCTCCGCGAGCGGCCCCGTGGCGTCTCCCATGAAGGAGAAGCGGGCACGGGCGCCGGGACGGGAGCTGTCGAGCCAGAACGCATACTCGCTCTCGCCGAATAGCGAGACAAAGGCGGACTCAGCGTCCACGTGGATGTCGAGGCGGCGCACCCCGAACGCAATCGTCTTCGTCTGTTCCTTATCCGTCTCTGGGACCGAGAAGGAACAGGCGAATGATGGGCGGGGCGGCGTGAGGTCGCGGAAGTTGGCTAGGAGCTTGGCACCGTGTTCTGTGGCTATGGACTCGGGGTGGAACTGGACCGCCCATTGGGGACGGTCGCAGTGTTCTACGGCCATTGGGACGCCGTTGGCGGTTGCTGTCTCGCGAAGGGTGCTCGGTAGCGGGCGCGCTAGGGCCAGCGAGTGGTAGCGAGTCGCTTGGAAGGGGCTGGGGATGCCGGCGAAGAGGCCTGTGCCGTCGTGCTCGACCGGCACTACGCGGCCGTGCATTGGCTCCGGCGCGCGCTCGACCCTCCCCCCCTCCACCCAGCCAAGTCCTTGCAATCCAAGGCAGACCCCCAGCAGTGGCTTCTCGCAATGGCGGATCACCTCAGCGCAGGCGCCGAAGTCCCTGGGCACCTCCGGCCGTCCCGGGCCCGGGGAGATGACGACGTTGTCGAACTCCAGGCGCTCCAGCTCCTCCCAGCCCATCTCGTCATTACGCACGACCAAGGGCTCACTGCCGTTCACCTCGGCCAGGAGCTGAAAGAGGTTCCAGGTGAAGGAGTCGTAGTTGTCGATCAGCAGTGAGCGCATCGACCGGGCCGCGCAAGGCAAGATACCCCCGTGGCGACGAACGGCTGGCGGCCGGACCCGGGCAAAGGCATCTTCGAGACGCTTCTCGTTGTCCATGGCGAGCCCGTCGAGCTCGACAGGCACCTCGCGCGGCTCCGGCGCAGCCTGGACGAGGTTTGGGAGGCGGATCTGCCCGCGAGAGTCCGTGAGGAGCTGATCTCCGCCGCCAATGGAATCTCTCTGGGACGGCTCCGTCTCACCGTCGCCCCCGGGGAAGACCGCCTCCGGCACGACCTACTTGCAGGTGGGGTCGTGCCGGAGGCGGTCTTCCCGGAGCGCGGCGCCGAACTGTGCACTCACAGGGTCAAGGGCGGCCATGGCTCCCACAAGTGGGTCGACCGGCGCGGGATGGAGCACCCCGACGAGGGGGCGGGTCAGCTGATCTGCGACGAGGGCGAAGCACTGGAGGCCGGCTGGGCCAACCTCTTCGCCGTCCGCGAAGAGACCCTCTGGACACCCCCCGCCGACGGCCGCATCCTCCCCGGCACCGCCCGGGCCGCCGTCCTCGCCATCGCCCTCGAGTCCGGCCTCGACGTCCGCAAGCAGCCGCTACGCGCTTCGAACCTTAAAAGCGCCGACGAGACCTTCCTCACCAACTCCATACGGGGCATCGAGCCGGCAATCGCCCTCGACGGCACCCCGCTACCGGGCTGCGGCCCGATCAGCCATCGCCTCGCCGACGCGCTGCGCCGACGCTGGGGCCTGAGTGACCCGGCTGCTCGCAAAGCCGCCGCAACCGCCCCGAAACAGAGTCAGCTCTCTCGCTGAAGCGGCGAAACCGCTCCTCGAACCGAGGGGGAGGCGGCGTCGCCTGCACCTGCTCCTCTGCCTCGACCGGCGGCTGCCCATCCCCGTCCCTTCCGGTGGGTGGCGACGATACGGGGCCCCCGCCAGTTTGCGGGGGGGCCGGGTCGGAGACAGGACTCGCCGGTCGAGCGCTCTGGGCAGCCGCCGTCGCAGCTGCAGCCGCACTCTCCTCCGCCGCCTCCGCCGCCCGCCGCGCCTGCCGAGCCGCGTCGATCGCCATCTCCCCCACTTCGCGCACGCCATCTTCAGACGCCTTGGCGATCACCACCGCCTCGTCGATCCGCTCTTCGAGCTCACTCACGGTCGGCACGGCGCCGCGCGGCACCAGCCAGTCCTGCGTCGTATCTCGCTCGGCCCCCTCGATAAGTGAGCAATTTACGGTCGTCTCAGGCGGCAAAATCCGCACCCTCAACTAGATTTAGCCACCCCGAACTTCGAAACGACCCCTAGGAGCACGTTGAGACACCCCAGAGACTTCTTCCTGCCGCAGGCGATCGGCGCCCCGGAGCCGCTCCGCGAGATCCCCGTCAAGCCCTCGCGGATGATCCACTTCCTCGACTTCTCGAACGAGAAGATGGTCGCCAAGGCTGGCGCCATCGCGGAGAAAACCGACATCCTGCTCGGCAACCTCGAGGACGCGGTCCCGGTCGACCGCAAGGAGGCCGCGCGGGCGGGCCTGATCCAGGCGGCGAAGGAGAACGACTTCGGCCAGACCTCCCTCTGGACCCGGGTCAACGCGCTGGAGAGCCCCTGGGTGCTCGACGACTTCACGCAGCTGGTGGCCGAGATCGGCGACCAGCTCGAGGTGATCATGGTGCCGAAGGTCGAGGGCGCGCACGACATCCACTACGTCGACCGCCTGCTCGCCCAGCTCGAAGCCAAGGCGAACCTCTCGCGGCCGATCCTCGTCCACGCGATCCTCGAGACCCCGCAGGGCGTGGTCAACCTGGAGGAGATCGCCAACGCCAGCCCCCGCATGCAGGGGATGAGCTTTGGCCCCGCCGATCTGGCGGCGGCGCGGCGGATGAAGACGACCCGCGTCGGCGGCGGCCACCCCGGCTACCGCGTGATGGAGGACCCGGACGACCCCGAGAACCCGGAGGAGAACCGGGTCAGCGCCCAGCAGGACCTCTGGCACTACTCGATCGCCCGCATGGTCGACGCTTGCACCGCCGCCGGGATCCTGCCGTTTTACGGGCCTTTCGGCGACATCAAGGACACGGCCGGCTGCGAGACCCAGTTCCGCGCCGCCTTCCTGATGGGCTGCGTCGGCGCCTGGTCGCTGCACCCGGTCCAGATCGGGATCGCGAAGAAGGTCTTCAGCCCGCCGCCGGACGAGGTCAAGTTCGCCAAGAAAGTGATCGAGGCGATCCCCGACGGCCGCGGCGTCCACATGATCGACGGCAAGATGCAGGACGATGCCACCTGGAAGCAGTGCAAGGTGATGGTGGAGCTCGCCGAGATGCTGGCGGAGAAGGACCCAGAGCTCGCCGAGGCGTACAACTCCTGAGGCTCTGCAATCGGCTTTAAGAAAGGGTTTTCCCGCTAAGGGAACAACCTATTTTTCCATTCGTCTTTGCCGTAACCTGCGAGAAAGCGTTCCCCCCGTTGCAGCGGCTCATGTGATCCGAAGTCGCTGCCGATACGGAGTTTGCGTTGACAACCGCAACCTGCACTTCGTTTCGGACTTACAGATAGACCCCCTGAGATCCCATCCAGCCATGCAATCTTCCACTGACGTCTCCTTCGACCCCCCGTTCAAGCCGCAGGCGGCTGCGCGGGAAGCGCTGGTTCAGGATCGGCCCACCCTCGGCGCGATGCCGATGGCCAGGCGCGGCCCCGGAACCTGGCTCATGCCGGTGGTCGATTTCCTCTCCTCTTCGATCGGCCTTGCCCTCGTCGCAGCGCTCGCGGGGGTTGGGTTCTTCCCGGCCTTCCCGATCGCCCCCACCGTGCTGCTCGTCGCCTACGCGCTGCTCGGCGTCTACGGCAACCAGTCGGCGCGGGCGGAAGAGAAGGATGGCGGCTGGCGGATAATCCGCTTCCTGGTCGCCGGAGCCTTCGTCTGGAGCGCCTCGCTCCTGACCCCGCTCGGCAGCCTCGAGCAGCTGGGTCTTTGGATCGGATTCATCGTCCTCGACAGCGTCTGCCGAACGCTGATCACCCCTTACATCGAGCGCCACCACCCGCAGGAGCGCTGGGTCCTGGTCGGCGACGATGAGACCGCGGACCGCCTCCGCGCCTACGCGCCGCTGCGCAAGTACGCCAACGTGGTCGGCACGGTCCCACCGACCGAGAAAGACCCCGGCACGGCCGGCCGCGTCGCCGCCCTCGAGGTGGTCGAGCGCTACCACGCCGACCGCGTCGTCATCTCCAGCCCGCACGCCGACGACGAAGGCCTGCTGGAACTCGTCCGCGCCTTCAAGTCGATCGGCGTCCCCGTCAGCCTCCTTCCCCGCCCGCTCGATCTGCTCGAGGCGCAGTCGGCGACCCCGAGCCGAGTCGGCGGCGTGCCGTTGATCGAGGTCGAGGCCCTCGCCGGCCGCGGCGCCATCCCCTACAAGGGCCCGGACCGCCGCTCAACCCGCAAGACCAAAGTCAGCGTTGTCGTCCCGGCGATGAACGAGGAGCAGAACATCGGCTCGGTTCTCTCCGAACTGCCCGAGGGTCTGCACGAGGTGATCCTCGTCGACGGCAATTCGAGCGACAACACGATCGAGGCCGCCTGCCAGGCCTACCCCGGCATCCGCGTCACCAGCCAGAGCGGCCGCGGCAAGGGCGACGCCTTCCGCACCGGCTTCGCCGCTGTAACCGGCAACGCGGTCGTGATGCTCGATGCCGACGGCTCCGCCGACCCGGCCGAGATCCCCCGCTTCGTCGAAGCACTCGAGCACGGCGCCGACTTCGCCAAGGGCTCGCGTTACATGGAGGGTGGCGGCAGCGCCGACATCACCAAACTGCGCAGCCTCGGCAACCTCGTGCTCAGCGGCACCGCGAACAAGCTCCACGGCACCGAGTTCACCGACCTCTGTTACGGCTACAACGCCTTCTGGGCGCGCTGCCTCCCCTTCATCTCCCTCGACGTCCCCGGCTTCGAGGTCGAGACCCTGATCAACCTGCGCATGGCCTCGGCCGGCATGAAGATCGTCGAGGTCCCCAGCTACGAGAAGGAGCGGATCTCCGGCGTCAGCAACCTGAAGACCTTCCGGGACGGCTTCCGCGTCCTCGGCACGATCTTCAAAGAGGGCCGCCGCCGCCGCACCCTCCGCCACCCGCGCCACAACCTCGGCAAGGCCGAGGTTGCAGAGCGGGCTCGCGTCGCCGCTTAATTCGTCCCTCGCCAGCGCTTTGTTAGGGAGAGGTCAGGCACCCTCTGACAAAGGCTCAAGCAGTCACGGTGGCGCCCTCAAGTTCTCAGCTGCGCGACGGGCTTTGGCAGAGGGGGTGCTGACCCTCCCCTACCGATTCCCTTGGCTTAGAGGCGCTAGCGCTGTGGTGGGTTCAGCGGCGCTTGGATGTCGCTGAAGACATTCGGGCGGAAGGCTTTGTTGCGGATGCTGCGGCGGAAGGCGTTCTTTACCTTCTTCGAGCCGGACTCGATTGGCCAGTTGGTGCCGCGGTCGTGGACGTCGTACCAGATGACTCCGCGGACCTTGCGGTAGGTCGTGCGGAGCTTCTTGAACATGTCGGTGATCCACGAGGCCTTGTTGCCGCCCTTGGTGGTCGAGGCGATCTCGCCGATGATCATCGGCTTGGTTGGGGCGATCTTCTTCGTGATCAGCTTGTAGGTGGAGTGGTAGATCTGGTTGAAGCTGAGCCAGCCGGGCGAGCCGCGCCGCTCGCCCCAGTTGAAGCCGTCGAGGCAGGTCCAGTCGACGTAGCGGCCGCCCGGATAGAGGCGGCCGAGGTTCGCCAGGTGGCCCGTGGTGTCGACGTTCGGGCACCAGACCCAGCTGACGTTGGTCGCCCCGTAGGTGGTGAAGATGTCGTGGATGTGGCGCCAGGCGGCCTTGAATTCGCCGGGCGAGTTGCCGTTGACGGTCTCGCTCCAGGGGAACCAGAAGCCGTTCATCTCCGGGTCGAAGCGGAGGAAGAACGGGTGGCCGTAGTCGGCGGCGCCTTCGGCCCAGATCTGCAGGTAGAGGTCGTAGGTGCCGTTGATGATGTCCTCGAGTTCGAAATCCGGCTGAGTGACCGAGGACGGAGTCGACTGCGAGCCCCAGCTCATGAAGGGGACGGCGCCGTAGCGACGGACCTTTTCCAGTTCCGTCGCCGGGAAGCGGAAGAAGTAGCAGGGCGAGACGCGGCAGTCGGCCCAGGGAACCGAGAAGGCGATGATCGACGGTTTCTTGCCGGCCACCTGGGCGAAGCGATTGATCCCGCCCATTTCGTAGGGCGGCGGCAGCGGCGTCAGCTGCGTCCCCATCTGCACGCCCCAGTAGAGCGAGGCCGGCTTCTTCGCCGGCGCCGTCGCCGGCAGCGCGAGCAGGCCTAGGGTGGCCACCGCGAGACAGGCGGCGAGCGACTTGAAGCTGGTGTTTCCGTTGCCGGTGTAGGTACTCATCGTTTTCCTGGGAACCCGGATCGGGCAAAAATGATTCGCCCGCTCAGCTACAACGTTTCATACCTATACGGACGCCGCCTTGTCGGAGATCAACGCTGCGGCTGAATTGGACTGATATCGAGTTCGCTGTAGCTGTTCGGCTGGTAGACCTTTCGCGCGATTCCCTCGGTAAAGGCTTTGATCGCGGTGGAGGAGGTCTCGATCGGCCAGTTGATGTTGCGATCGAAGCTGTCGAGCCAGATGAACCCCCTCACCTTGGGGTACTTGCGCGGCAGCCCCGCCAGCATTTCTTTGATCCAGAGCGCCTTTGGGCCCCCGTTCGAGGTCGAGGCGAGCTCGGCGAGGATGACCGGCTTCTTCTTCGCCACTTTCGTCGTCAGCTGCATGTAGCTGCGCTGGAAGATTTCGTCAAAGGTCCGCCAGGGCCGCGGTTTGACGGGGTTGGTGCCCCAGTTGTAGCCGTCGAGGCAGGTCCAGTCGACGTAGGCGTTCCCGGGATACAGGGACTTCATGTCCGCGTAGGCGCCGTAGGCGTCGGCGAAAGGGCACCAGACCCAGGTCGCGTTGGTGGCGCCCACCGCGGTGAAGATGTCGTGGACGTGGCGCCAGGCGGCGATGTACTCGCCGGGCTTGTTGCCGTTGAGGCCTTCGGACCAGGGGAACCATTTGCCGTTCATCTCCCAGTCGAAGCGGAGGAAGAACGGGTGGCCCCAGAGGCGCGCTTCCTCGGCGAACTGGTGGAGATAGGCGTCGTGCTGCCCGTTGGCGATGTCGGCGAGCTGGTGATTGGCCGGATCGGGCGGGGTTGATTCCGAGCCCCAGGAGAAAAACGGGATCGCCCCGTAGTTGCGGATGTTCTGCATTGGCTCGTTCGGGAATTTGAACGGCCGGCAGGGGTTCGGGTGGCAATCAGAGAAGGGCGAGGAGAACTCGATAAGAGACATGCCCTTGCCGAAGAGCGTTTCCAGGGCGGTGACGCCGCCCATGTCGAAGGGCGGGTTGACGCCGGTGATCTGGTCGCCGATCCAGGCGCCCCAGTAGATCGGCTTCGGCCGCACTTTCTTCTTCGTTTTCGTCTGCGACTGGTGCGGGCGAGCCGTCTCCGCGCTCGCCTTCGAACCCTCGGAAGCGGCGATTCCCAGGGCGGGAACGCACAGCGCCAAGAGCAGGGCGGCAACGAGAATCGGGATCGCCAACACCGAGGTGGCTCGGTTGTCGGTCATGCCGGCCTCAGTGTAGGGATCGGTCCCCACGGACTCGAATCAGGCGCCGATCAGCCGGGAACCGGGACGGTTCCGGGCCCCAGCGAGCCGTAGGAGTTGCCGAGGTAGGAGGAGTGCTGGATCCCTTCGGCGAAGGCGGCGGTGGCCGAGCCGGAGGTCTCGATCGGCCAGTCCATCCCGTCGTCGAATTTGTCGAACCAGAGCAGCGCCCGGATGCTCGGGTACTCGGTCGGGATCCGTCCCAGCGCGTCCTTGATCCAAGCCGCCTTGGAGCCGCCGATCTCGGTCGCCCCGGTCTCGCCGATCATCATCGGCTTCGAGGGGGCGATCTGGCCGGTGATCTCGTCGTAGGTGTCGCGGAAGAGGCCGTCCCAGCTCTTCCAGCCCTTCGGCGAAGCCGGGTTGGTGCCCCAGTTGTAGCCGTCGAGGCCGGTCCAGTCGACGTAGTCGTCGCCCGGGTAGAGCGGCGCCAGGTCCTGCATGCTGCCGGCGGGGTCGACGTTCGGGCACCAGACCCAGGTTGCGTTGGTGGCGCCGACCGAGGTGAAGATGTCGTGGACGTGGCGCCAGGCGGCGACGTACTCGCCGGGCTGGTTGCCGTTGACGCCCTCCGACCAGGGGAACCAGTCGCCGTTCATCTCCCAGTTGAAGCGGAGGAAATAGGGGTGGCCCCACTCGCGGGATTCTTCGGCGAAGCCGCGCAAGTACTCGTCGTAGCGGCCGGAGATCACGTCGGAGAGCTGGAAGTCGGGCTCGTTCAGGCTCGAGGGGGTCGACTGCGAGGCCCAGGTGAAGACGGGGATCGAGCCGTGGCCGCGGATCAGGTCCATCGGTCCCGAGGGGAACTTGTAGAAGGAGCAGTTGCCGGAGGGGCAGTTGGCGAAAGGCTGGAAGAAGTTGATCATCGAGACGGCCTTGCCGACCGAGGACTCGAAGCGGGAGACGGAGCTCATGTCCCAGGGAGCCTGGGTGCCGGTGATGTGGTCGCCGACCGTCGCCCCCCAGTAGATCGGCGATGGGGCGGCGGTGCTGGTCGCGGCGGGCTTGCGGACGCAGCGGCCGTGGCGGCGGACGAGGCGGACGCGCTTGGAACGGCCGGTGACGCACTTGAGGCCGCTGAGGGCGCGGGCGTGGCCGAGCCGGGCCTTGCCCCCACCCTCCGCCTTGGCGTCCTCAGCGGAGCGCGCGAGCGCCGTCCCGGCGCCCAGCAGAAGCAGGATCAGCGCCAGCATCAGCGCCTGCAGCGCGACTCGACTCTGGAGAACTTTGGCCATACAAGGCCATCGGCCGTATCGGCCCTACGTCCAGGCTTCGGGGGGAGACCTGGACGTTTGTCCGGTTGACGTGGACGGGAGCGCTCAGCCTGCAGGCTGGATTGCGCTGGCGCTGAGGCCGGCAAACGTATTGCCGGTGTAGGCGCTCGACTGCAGGCCTTCGGCGAAGGCGGTGGTGCTGGTGTTCGAGGTGATGATCGGCCAGTCCATGCCGTCGTTGTATTTCTCGAACCAGACCAGGGCCCGCAGCTTCGGGTATTCGGCCGGGATCCGGGCCAGCGCATCCTTGACCCAGGCCGACTTGGAGCCGCCGTACTCGGTCGAGGAGATCTCGCCGATCATCAGCGGCTTGCTCGGCGCCAGGGTGCTGGTGATTTCCTGGTAGGTGCTGCGGAAGAGTTCGTTGAAGCTGCGCCAGCGGTCGGGCTTCGCCGGGTTGGTGCCCCAGTTGTAGCCGTCGAGGCCGGTCCAGTCGACGTACTCGTCTCCCGGGTAGAGCGACGGGAGGCTTTGATGCATTTTGTTCGGGTCGATGTTCGGACACCAGACCCAGGTCGCGTTGGTGGCGCCGACCGCGGTGAAGATGTCGTGGACGTGGCGCCAGGCGGCGACGTACCCGCCGGCTTTGTTGCCGTTGACGCCCTCAGACCAGGGGAACCAGCGGCCGTTCATCTCGAAGTTGAAGCGGAGGAAGAAGGGGTGCCCCCAGGCCTTCGCGGCTTCGGCGAACTGGCGAAGGAAGGGGTCGTAGCGGCCGGAGATCACGTCTGAGAGCTGGAAGTCTGGCTCGTTCACGCTCGAGGGGGTCGACTGCGAGGCCCAGCTGAGGACCGGGATCGAGCCGTGCAGGCGGACGCTTTCCAGCGCCCCCTTCGGGAACTGGTAAAAGCTGCAGGGCGAAGAGGAGCAGTTGGCGAACGGCTGGTAGAAGTGGATCAGCGACATCGGCTTTTTCGCCAGTTCCTCGTACTTGCTGACGGCGGTCATGTCCCAGGGAGCCTGGTTGCCGGTCAGGTGGGTGCCGATCGTCGCGCCCCAGTAGATCGGATCACCGGTGCCGGGGGTTGGCTCGGGAGCCGGTTCCGGGGCGGGTTCAACCGCTTTGTTGGCGACCTTGACGACCACTTTGCTGGTCGCCTTCACCCCTTTTGACCCGTAGGCGGTGGCGCTGAGGGTGTGGCTGCCGTTGGCGAGCTTGGTCGTGTCGAAGGAGCCGCCGCTGCCGCTGCCGTAGGTGTAGGGCGCGGCCGTGTCGGTCCACTTGACGGTGCCGTCGACGGCGAACTCGATCTTGGTTGGCGCCCCGGCCTGGACGGCGACCTCCCAGGGGACACTGCCGGAGATGGTCTGGCCGCCGAGCGGCGAGAGGGTCGAGATCGCAAGGGTTTCCTTGGTGCTGCCGCCGCCGCTGGTCGTCACGCTGGTCGCGGTCTTGTCGCCGCCCAGGGCCTTCGCCCCGGAGATGCCTTCGGCTGCGATGGCGCTCGGCGCGAAGGCGCCGGTGATGCCGAGGAGAAGGACGAAGCAGGTGGCGAGGTGGCGGGAGCGGAGCATGCCCCGGTCATCGACTCACCCCGGTTCTGCTTCAGTCGCGCCCTCTCTGGTGGACGTTTGTGCTGAAGACGGCCGCCTAATTTTGAGTACCGAGCCGTAGAGGTCGAGCAGCTCGGCGGCGCACTCGTCCCAGGAGGTGAGCTTCGGCGATTTCTGCGGCAGCGGCTCGGCCAGCCCGGCGACCGCGGCGGTGGCGATCTCCTCCGGGCCGGCGTCGAGGGGAATGCCGCGGGCGAAGCCGTCGGCGGCGATCTCCCCCAGCCCGCCCGAGTCGGCGACCAGCAGCCGTCGCCGCGCCGCCGCCGCCTCGAGCGCGACCAGCGGGTGGGTCTCGAACTCGCTCATCAGGACGACCAGGGAGACGCCGCCGAGGAGCCCGGCCATGCCGCCGGGATCGTCGGCGGGGACGCTGGTGATCTCAACCCGCTCGGCGACCCCCAGCTCCTCGGCCTGGCGCCGCAGCTCGTCTTCGTAGGGGCCCTTGCCGACGATCAGCAGCCGCGCCTGCGGCGCTCTTTCGAGGACGTAGGGGAAGGCGGCGAGGACGCGGTGGTGGCCCTTGTAGCGCTCCAGTCGCCCGATCGAGGCCAGGACGGGCAGCTCCGGCTCGGCGGTCGCCAGCTCAGCGTCGGAGAAGCTGAGGTCGGTGCCGTTGGGGATCAGTGCGAACTGCTGCACCGGCACGCCCAGCGCCGCCCCGTACTCCTCGACCTCGAAGCGGGCGACAGCGACCAGGCGCGCGGCGCGGCGCAGCAGCGGCGCCAGCAGCCGCATCTGCAGCGAGCGCGAGCGGTTGCGCAGCTCCGAGGAGTGGCCGCCGCCGTGGAAGGTGACCACGTACGGAATCTGCAGGGAGAGCGCCCGCAGCATCGCCAGCGGGGCGACGAGCGTGTGGTAGGACTGGACGTGGACCAGGTCCCACTTCTCGCGCCCCATCTCGCGCCAGATCCCGGGGGCGAAGTAGTAGTCGCGGCCGCGCGGCCAGGCCCGGACGGTGCGGATGCGGACGCCGTCGCGGCTCTCGGTCTTCGCCTCGCTCAGCTCCGGATCGGTGCAGAGGACCTCGACGTGGACTCCCGCCGCCGCCATCCGCCGGCTCACCTCCATCACGTGCCGCTCGACCCCGCCCTGGGCCAGGGGGCTGCGCGGCGTCACCATCAGCACCCGCGGCGTGCCGCCGTTGGCGCTCGGGTGGTGGCCGGAGGTGTCGTCGGGCTTGGCGAGGCCGGAGCGCACCCGCGCGTAGTCGGCGGTGGTCGCGGCGAGGCCGACGAAGATCATCGCCGCCCGCCCGAGCCCCGAGAAGTCGCCGCGGACGGCGTCGCCGAGGTCGCGGAGGATGCCGAGCGGCAGCGTCCGGCGTACGTAGGAGCGCTCGGAGGAGAGGCCGTCGTCGCTGCCGACCATCCCCGTCAGAACCGCCTTCGAGCGGCCCTCCGCCCGGCAGCGATCGAGGAAGTAGCGAACCCGGCCCCGCGTCGCCGGGACCACGTGTTCGACCTCGGCGGCAGGGTCGTAGAGGATCTCCGCCTGCGGCCAGCGCTGGTGGACGCGGATGCTGAGGTCGGTCTCCTCACAGCCGACCGGCAGCGTCCCGACCCGGCCGAGATCGTGGCTGAAGCCACCCACCTCGAGCAGCTCCTCGCGGCGGAAGGACATGTTGGCGCCGACCAGGTTCCGCACCGGGGAGAGCTCCTGCGGCATCCCCGAGTGGGTGCA
>Ga0184624_10000125_pt1 | contig 18620 bp, 18 predicted proteins | sample PLM3_5_b1_FD_133157 | JGI IMG/M metagenome (GOLD analysis project Ga0184624, IMG submission 133157) | Groundwater sediment microbial communities from an aquifer in East River, Colorado, USA - PLM3_5_b1 | ecosystem: Environmental > Terrestrial > Soil > Riparian zone | place: USA: East River...
AGACCGGGATGTCCTACGACGACATGAAGCACCGGATCATGGGCGACCTGAAAAAAGTCTTCCGGCCGGAGTTCCTCAACCGGATCGACGAGGTGATCGTCTTCCACAAGCTCGCCAAGGACGAGGTCAGAGAGATCATCGACCTGATGATCGCCCGCGTCCGCGTCCAGGTCGCCGAGCACGAATTGCAGCTGGAGCTGACCGACGAGGCGAAGGAACTCCTGGTCGACAAAGGCTGGGACCCGTCGATGGGCGCCCGTCCGCTGCGCCGCGCGATCCAGCGCTACGTCGAGGACCCGCTCGCCGACGAAGTCCTGCGCCAGGGCGAGATGACCCCCGGCTCGACCGTGATGGTCTCCCGCAACGAGGCGGGGGACGAGGAAGACAAACCGCTCGAGCTCGAGATCATCGCCCCGAAGAAGCCGAAGGCGAAAGCCGTCGAGAAGCCCAAGCGCGAGAAGGTCGGCGTCGGAGCGAAGAAGGACGACGACGGCGAGGACGGGCCCGCTGACGAGAGTCCCGAGAGCGCCGGCGAGCTCGAGTCCTGAGCGAGGCCGCGTTGTGAGGGAGCCGGGTCGGGCCGCGATCGGCACCTGGAGCGGAGGGCGGTTCCTCCACTTTGGCGAGGCGATCGAAGAGGACCGGCTGGCGGCGCTGCTGCGGCCGGGGGAGGGGATCGACACGGTCCTCACCGCCGACGCCTACGGGCAGGGCGACGCGGATCGGGTTCTCGGCCGGGCGCTCGACGGTGTTGCTCGCGACGACTATTGCCTGATCGGCGCGGTTGGGCATGACTTCTACGAGGGCGAGCGGGAAGGGCCGAAAGGGTTCCCGCGCTTCACCGACCCGCGACTGCGGGGGCCCGAGGACTACGCGGGCTACCTGCGGATGGCGACCGAGAAGAGCCTGGAGCGGATAGGCGCCGATTCCTTCGACCTGCTGCTGCTCCACAACCCCGACCGCGTCGGCTACGGCAGCGAGGTCGTCTGGGACGGGATGGCGGCGCTGCGCGATACCGGCCTGACGGCGGGGATCGGCGTCGCCCCGGGGCCGGCGAACGGCTTCACCCTCGACCTGATCTCGTGCCTCGAGCGCTTCGGCGACCGGATCGACTGGGCGATGATCATTCTCAATCCGCTCGAGCCCTGGCCCGGCGAGCTCTGCCTCGACGCCGCCGCTCGGCACGAAGTGAAGGTGCTGACCCGGGTCGTCGACTACGGCGGCCTTTTCTGGGACGACCTGCGGCCGGGGATGGAGCTGGCCAAATTCGACCACCGCTCCTTCCGCCCCGAGGGCTGGATCGAGGCGGGCCTGGAGAGGATCGAGCGGCTGCGGCCGATCGCCGAGCGGGCCGAGCTGACCCCGATGCAACTGGCCTGCCAGTGGAACCTCGCCCACCCCGCGGTCGCCTCCGTCGCCCCGACCCTGATCCAGGAGATCGGCCCCGGGACGCGGCCGATCGAGGACAAGCGCGCCGAGCTGGCGGCGCTGCCCGCCGAGCAGCGCCTCAGCCCCGAGGACGTCGAGGAGATCCGTGCGATCGGCGACAACACCGGCTCGATGGCGCTGAAGGGCGCCAGCCCCGAACACGAGGGGGAGGAGCGGCCGGACCGCTGGCCCCTCTCCCCCGAGCTGGCGGCGGTCGGAAGCCGCTGGGGCATTGACGCCCGGCGCGACCTCGTCAGTTCGTAGTCTGCCCGCGTGAATCGCAAGTCGTGGACGCTGGCGGGAGCCTGCGCCGGGCTCTTCGTCCTGATGCTGGACTCGACCGTGGTCGCCTTGGCGCTGCCGGAGATCCGTAAGGACGTCGATGCCAGCGCCGAGGGGCTGCAGTGGGTGATGAACGCCTACCTGCTGGCGATCGCGGTCTTCGTCGTCACCGCCGGGCGGCTGGGGGACATGTTCGGGCGCAAGCGGGTCTTTCTCGCCGGCCTCGTTCTCTTCGCCGTCGGCTCGGTCGTCTCCGGCGCCGCCCAGGACCAGGACATGCTGATCCTCGGCCGGGTGCTGCAGGGGGCGGGGGCGGCGCCGATGCTCTCGCTCTCGCTGGCGCTCGTCTGCAACGTCTTCCCAACGGAGGAGCAGCCGCGGGCGCTGGGGATCTGGGCCGCGGTCTCGGCGATCGCCCTGGCGATCGGCCCGCTTGCCGGCGGCCTCCTGATCGAACTCGACTGGCGGGTGATCTTCTGGATGAACCTGCCGGTCCTGGCGACCGGCTTCGCGATCACGATCGCGGCGGCGCCGGAGTCGACCGACCCTGAAGCAGGGACCCGGATCGATTGGGCCGGCCTCGGCCTGCTCAGCGTCGGGTTGACGGCGGTGGTGCTCGCGCTCGTCCAGGCGCAGTCCTGGGACGTGGAGGCGGTCATCGCCCTCGCCCTCGTCGGTGTTCTCTCGCTCGCCGGCTTCTGGGCGGTCGAGCACCGCGCCCGCGCCCCGATCGTCGACTTCGCCCTCTTCCGCAACGGCCCCTACTTCGGCGCCAGCGCCGCCGCCTTCGCCCTCGTCGGCTCCTACTGGGCGGTGATGTTCTTCCAGCCCCAGTACCTGCAGGACGTCCGCGATCACTCGCCGATCCTCAGCGGCCTGATGATCCTCCCGGTGACGGCGCCGATGATCTTCATCTCACCCTTCTCCGGGCGCCTGATCGCTCGCTTCGGCGCCCGCGGGTTAATGACGGCGGGGATGGTCTGCGGCACCCTCGGGCTGCTGGTCCTGACCATGATCAAGGCCGACACCTCCTACGGGCTAGTCCTCGTCGGCTACCTTCTCTTCGGCGTCGCCCTCGGCCTCGTCTACGCCCCGATGTCCACCGCAGCAATGGCGGCGATGCCACGGGAGAAGGTCGGGATCGCCTCCGGCGTCCTGGCGATGGATCGTGTTCTCGCGGGAGCGGTTGCCCTCGCTGCCACCGGCGCCGTCTTCCACGCCCTGCTCGGCGACGGCCACTCCTTCGTCAGCGCGATCGCCGACTCGACCTGGGTTGCGGTGGTCCTCTGCGGGGTCGGCGCGGTCCTCACCTGGGCCTTCGTGCGCGACACTGAGCAGGACGAGTCACCCGAAGTGGACCGGCACCGCATGCATCACAAACGCTTCCATCTTTAACCCGGCTTGACAAAGCCATTTCCGACCTGTCCACTCGGAATCGAGGAGACCGCATTCCAGAGCGGTTTCTGCCATCCTCTTAAGCGATGCCTGCCTTGTCTGGGGATGAGCTCCACGAGTTATCGGAACGCCAAGATCCCCGACTTCTTAGAGCTCTCGACGTAGTCGCCCCCGGCGGCTCGCTGCGCGAGGGGATCGACAACATCGTCCACTCGCGGACCGGCGGACTGCTGGTCGTCGGCGACCTCGATGACATCTCCCACCTGCTCTCGGGCGGGATCAAGCTCGACGTCGACTACACGCCGGCGATGCTCTACCAGGTGGCAAAGATGGACGGGGCGATCGTCCTCAACGGCGAGGCGACGAAGATCGCCTGGGCCAACGTCCAGCTGATGCCGGACCCGACGATTCTCAGCTCGGAGACCGGCACCCGGCACCGCACGGCAGAGCGCGTCTCCAAACAGACCACGGCACTCGTCATCGCGATCTCCCAGCGCCGCGACGTCGTCTCCCTCTACGTCGAGGGGACCAAGTACATCCTTCAGGACATCCCCGCCGTGCTGGCGAAAGCGAACCAGGGGTTGGCGACGCTGGAGAAGTACCGCCAGCGCCTCGACCAGGTCTCCTCTCGACTGACCCGGCTCGAGTTCGAGGGCGGCGGGGTTCTCCACGACGCGCTCTCGGTCCTCCAGCGCGCCGAGCTGGTGACGCGGATGGCGGTCGAGGTCGAGCGCTACATCGTCGAGCTCGGCACCGAGGGCCGGCTGATCGAGATGCAGCTGGAGGAGACGATGGTCGGCGTCGCCGCTGACAAGACGGCGCTGATCCGCGACTACAGCGTCGAAGACTCAGAGGGCAACCTGACGTCGGTCCTGCAGGCGCTGGGCCGGATGCCCCACCAGGACGTGCTCGACTTCGGTCGTCTGGCCGAGCTGCTCGGCTACGACCGCAAGGTCAACACCCTGGACTTTCCTGTCTCGCCGCGCGGATACCGGGTGTTGGGCCGGGTCCCGCGGATTCCCAAGCTTGTCGTCCAGAAGATCACCCATGAGCTGGGCGGGCTCGACGAGGTCCTCGCGGCCTCAGACGAAGAGCTCGCCGCCGTCGACGGAGTCGGACCCGCGCGGTCCAAGGACATCCGCGAGGGCCTGCGGCGGCTCCAAGAGGTTGATCTGGTCGACCGGTACTTGCAGAGCTGACGGCGCCACTCGCCGTCGATTAACGAAAGGAGTCACCGATTTCCGAGCTAGACGAGGCCACCGTGGAGGCTGTCTTCGAGGACGTGGAATACGTCTGCGACTTCGAGATAGGCGACAAGGTCGTTTACCCGCATCACGGCGCCGGCCTAGTTATGGCCAAAGAGACGCGCGAGCTGATGGGGGAGGAGCGTGAGTACCTGACGATCAAGATCCTCCACAACGAATTGACCGTGATGGTCCCCTGCGAAAACGCCGGCAAGGCGGGCTTGCGACGGATCATCGACGAGGACGAAATCAAGAAGGTCACAAACGTCCTCACCGACGACGTCTCGGAGATGCCGAAGAACTGGAACCGGCGGTTCAAGTACAACCGCGAGAAGATCAAGACCGGCGACGTCTTCGAGCTGGCCGAGGTCGTCCGCAACCTCGCGATCCGCGAGATGGAAAAGGGCCTCTCCACGGGCGAGAAGCAGATGTACACCCGGGCGAAGAAGATCCTCGCCTCGGAGTTCATGTACGCGCTCGACAAAGACGAGGACGGCGCCGAGGAATACCTCGACGGCCTCCTCGAGGAGCGGTTCGCCGCCACTGCGTCCGCCTAGCAGTCCCAGAAGTCCCGCAGTAACTGCCGTCATCGCGGCCGCCGGCTCCGGAGAGCGACTCGGAGCCGGCGGCCCGAAGGCATTCGTCCAGGTCGCGGGGAAGCCGATGGTCGAGTGGTCGGTCGACGCCTTCCGCGCCTGCGACTCGGTGCGCTCGATCGTCGTCGCGGCGCCGCCGGGGCATCGCAGCGACCTCGCCGGCCACGACCTCGCCGTCGTCGCCGGCGGCGAGACGCGGTCCGACTCGGTCGCCAACGCGCTCGGGGCGGTGGGGACGGAGTACGTCGCCGTCCACGACGCCGCCCGGCCGCTGCTGACGCCGGAGCTGGTCGAAGCGTTGGTCGCCGACCTCGACGCTGCGCCCGACGCGAGCGGCGTCATCGCCGCCGCCCCCGTCGCCGACACGATCAAGCGTGCATCCGTCTGTTCCTTTTCGGCGGATAACAAGGAAAAGGAACAGCTGAAGGTCGAGGCGACTTCGGATCGCACTCAACTCTGGGCGGCGCAGACGCCGCAGGTTTTCCGGACGGAGGCGCTGCGGGAGGCGCTCGGCGCCGCCGCGCGGCCGCAGGAGGCGACCGACGAGGCGATGCTGGTCGAGTGGAATGGCGGCACCGTCCTCATCCACCCGGTCGCCGAGCAGAACCTGAAGGTGACGACGCCGCTCGACCTCCGCGTCGCCGAGCTGCTGTTGGCTGAACGCGGCTAGTCCCGCATCAAGACGTAGACCAACGTGGCGGCGAAACAGAGCTGCCCGATCGCGAGCGCGGTGCCGAGGTTCTTCGCCCCGGCAAGGAGGGCCAGCGCCGTCCCGGCGACGAGCGTGGCGAGCAGGAGAAGGAGCGCACGGCTCATTCGGCGCGAAGTCTATGCTCGGCCTCGCATGCTGACCGACTACCACTTGCACCTGCGCCCGGACGAGAACGGGACCACATTCGAGCGCTACTTCACCGCCGAGAACGTCGACCGCTACCTCGCCGCGGCCGAGGCTGCGGGGATCGAGGAGCTCGGCGTCTCCGAGCACGTCTACCGCTTCCGCCAGGCCCTCGACCTCTGGACCCACCCGCTCTGGGTCGAGAACGCCAAAGACGACATCGACGCCTACTGCGAGTTCGTCCGCGGCACGCCGCTGCGGCTCGGAATCGAGTGCGACTACGTCCCCGGCGCCGAGGAGCGGATCGCCTCGCTGCTGGAGGCGCGTGACTTCGACTACGTCGTCGGCTCGGTCCACTTCATCGGCGAGGGCGACGCAGCCGTCGACCACGACGGCTTCGACGTCTGGGATGGCGACGGCGACGCTGATGAGATCTGGCGCCGCTACTTCGCAGCGCTCGCCGACTGCGCCCGCTCGGGCCTCTACGACATCCTCGCCCACCCCGATCTGGTCAAGGTCTGGGGCCGTGCCCGGCCGCTCCCCGACCGCGACCTGCGCGCCTTCTATGAGCCGGCGGTGGAGGCGATCGCCGAGAGCGGGATCGCGGTCGAGATCTCGACCGCGGGCCTGCGCAAGCCCGTCGGCGAGCTCTATCCCTCGCGCCAGTTCGCCGAGATGTGCATCGAGGCCGGCGCCGTCTTCGCCCTCTCCTCCGACGCCCACCTGCCCGAGCAGATCGGGTTCGAATACGGACAGGCGGTGCAGTTCATGGAGGAACTGGGGATAGAAGAGATATGCGTCTTCGAGCAGCGCCAGCGGAGCCTGGCGCCTTTGGGCAGCCGCGTTCGCTGAGCATGGTCGGCCTCGGCTACGACAGCCACCGCTTCGCCGCCGGGCGCCGCCTCGTCCTCGGCGGAGTCGAGATCGAGCACGACCAGGGGCTCGACGGCCACTCCGACGCCGACGTCCTCACCCACGCGGTGATCGACGCCCTCCTCGGGGCCTGCGGCGGCGGCGACATCGGGACGATGTTCCCCGACGACGATCCGGCCTGGAAGGACGCCGACTCGATCGACCTCCTGCGCACCGTCGTCGGCACGATCGCCGGGCCGATCATCAACATCGACGCGACGCTGATCTGCGAGCAGCCCCGCCTCGGCCCCTACAAGGCGGAGATGGAGCGGACACTTGCGGAGGCGACTTCGGCCCGCGTCAGCGTCAAGGCGACCAGCAACGAGGGCATGGGGTTCGTCGGTCGCGGCGAGGGGATCGCCTGCATGGCGGTCGCGAGCGTCGAGAGCGAATAGTCTTCCGGCTGGGATGGCGGACGCGAAACTGAGCGCGGCGGGCCTGCGAGGCTCTATATCCGACTCGATCTTCGAGGTGAAGGTGCTGCGCGAGGCCGGAATCGTGGGGCCGATGCGCCCCGACAAGGCGCTGAAGATCGGCACCACCTTCCTCCGCTGGGGCGCCTCGCCGGCGACCGGCGTCACCACCGCCTCGATCCACTTCCCGCACGAGCTGGCGATCGTCGACGAGAAGGGCGCCCTCAGCTGGCAGCGGCTGCACCATCGCTCCAACGCCCTCGCCCACTCCTTCGCCGCGATGGGCATCGGCCCCGGCGACGGGGTCGGGATCATGTGCCGCAACCACCGCGGCTTCATCGAGGCGACGCTGGCCGCGGCCAAGCTCGGCGCCAGCGCCCTCTACCTGAACACGATGTTCGCCGGTCCGCAGCTGGTCGAGGTGACCAGGCGCGAGGGGCCGAAGGCGCTCGTCTACGACGAGGAGTTCAGCGACCTGCTGGCGGGAGTCGATGGCTCGGTCAAGCGGATCGTCGGCTGGAGCGACGGGGAGGTCTCCGACCCGACGCTGGAGAGCCTGATTCAGGGCGGCGACGAGTCCAACCTGAAGCCGCCGCCGGAGAAGCCGAAATTCGTCATCCTCACCTCGGGCACGACCGGCACCCCGAAGGGGGCGCAGCGCTCCAGCCCCGAAGGACTTCTGCCGATTGCCTCGCTGATCGACAGGATCCCCTTCCGCAGCCGGATGACGATGATGATCGCCGCCCCGCTCTTCCACTCCTGGGGTTTCTTCCACTTCGTGATGAGCCTGCCGACCGGGTCGACGATGGTGCTGAAACGGCGCTTCGATCCCGAGGAGACGCTGAAGGCGGTCGAGCAGAGCCGCGCCGACGTCCTCGCCGCGGTGCCGGTGATGATCCAGCGCATCCTCACCCTCCCCGACGAGGTGCTGGACCGCTACAGCCTGCCGTCGCTGAAGATCACCTCGCTCTCGGGCTCGGCGCTGCCGGGCGAGCTGGCGATCGAGTGGATGGACCGCTTCGGCGACAACGTCTTCAACCTCTACGGCTCGACCGAGGTCGCCTACGCGACCGTCGCCACCCCGGAGGACCTGCGAGCCGCGCCCGGCACCGCCGGCAAACCGCCCCGCGGGACGAAGATCTGCCTCTACGACGAGCACGGCAAGGAGGTGCCGCAGGGGGAGGTCGGCCGCATCTTCGTCGGCAACGAAATGGCGATGGAGGGATACACCGGCGGCGGCGGCAAGGAAATGATCGACGGTCTCTACTCGAGCGGCGACGTCGGCCACATCGACTCCGAGGGGCGCCTGTTCATCGACGGTCGCGACGACGAGATGATCGTCTCCGGCGGCGAGAACGTCTTCCCGCGCGAGGTCGAGGATCTGCTCGCCGACCACGAGGCGGTCGAGGAGGTGGCGGTGATCGGGGTCGAGGACGACGAGTTCGGGCAGCGGCTGAAGGCGTTTGTGGTCGTCCGCAGCGGCATCGAGATCTCCCATCAGGACCTGACCGCGCACGTGAAGGCGAACCTTGCTTCGTACAAGAGCCCGCGCGAGATCGAGTTCCTCGAAGAGCTGCCGCGGAACGCGACCGGGAAGGTCCTGAAGCGCGACCTCCACGCCCGGCACGCCGAGCAGTCCGCTTAGTCCGCTCCACGCGCAAATTGCGTCCTTCGCGCCAGGAACGCTTCCGGCGCTGGTAGTAGTTTGCGGGGGAATGGGTGACCCCGCGAGGCAGTTGCAGCAGGTCGGCGAGGCTACGCGCGCTATGCGTGGGGTGGCCGATCAGGCGCTTGAGTGGGTGAAGGTGAGTGAGGGGCGTGTTGCCGAGGCCGAAGCGCGGACCGATGCCGTGAAGGGTGAGGTCAAGGAGCGGGCGCTGCTGGCTATGCGGAAAGTGACCGCGGAGGCGCGCGAGAAGATCGCCGCCGAACGCAAGGCGCGGACCGAGGCCGAGACGCGGGTAGCCGCCGCCGAGGCCGCTCGTGACCGGGCGGAGGAGAGCTTCGAGGAGCTGCAGCAGCGCTCCCAGGCCGAGCGCGAAGAGCTCATCACCACCACCTCGACGACGCGCTCGCAGGCCGAGCAGGCCGCTGCTGAGGCGCGCAAGGAGGCCGAAGAGGATTTCAAGGCAAAGCTCGAGGAGGCCCGGCGGCAGATCAACGCCGAGGCCGATCGGCGCATCGCCGCCGCCGAGCAGCGGGCCGCCGACGCCGAGGCCGCCGCGACCGAGGCCCACGAGGCTGCCGTCCGGCTCGAGACCGAGATCGAGCGCCGGGTGATGGAGGGGACCGAGGACGTTCGCCGCGAGGCCGAGGAGAGCGTCCGCCGGCTGCTGGAGAAAGTCGAGCGCGAGGCCGAGGAGGCCGCCCGCGCCCGCGCCGAGGACCAGATGCGGGTCGAGGCCGACCGCATCCGCGTGCAGGCGCAGCGCCGCGAGGAGCGCGTCCGCGAGGCGACCGAGGACGAGATCAAGGCCAGCGTCGGCAAGGCCCGTCGCGAGGCGGCGGCAGCGGCCGAGGAGGTCGCACCTTCCTGGCTTCGCAGCGGTGAGTCGAAAGCGACCACCGCCGGCTACCGCACGTTTTAGTCAAGTGAATTAACCTCGCCTCGCGATGAGGGAGGTGAGGATCAGGGACACGCTGACGGGTGAAGTGCGGACCCTCGAGGACGAGGAGGTCGGCATCTACGCCTGCGGGCCGACGGTCTACAGCCGCATCCACATCGGCAACGCCCGCCCCTTCGTCGTCTTCTCCCTGTTCGCGCGCTTCCTGGGCTCGGAGGGATACCGGCCGAAGCTGGTCGTCAACGTCACCGACATCAACGACAAGATCTACGTCGCCGCCCGCGAGGCGGGGAAGGAGTCGGCCGAGTTCGCGGCGGCGATGACCGCCGCCTACATCGAGGACACCGACCGGCTCGGTGTCGGCCGCCCCGATTCCGAGCCGCTGGCGAGCGAGACCGTCGAGGGGATCGTTTCCTTGATCGCCGAGCTCGTCGAGGGCGGCCACGCCTACGAGGCCGGGGGAGACGTCTACTTCCGCGTCCGCAGCTTCGACGACTACGGCAAGCTCTCCAACCGCCGCCCCGAGGACATGGACCAGGGCGAGGACGCCGGCTCGGCCTCGCTGAAGGAGGACCCCCTCGACTTCGCGCTGTGGAAGGCGCACAAGCCCGACGAGGACACGAGCTGGGACTCCCCCTGGGGACCAGGGCGGCCCGCCTGGCACATCGAGTGCTCGGTGATGGCGGAGCAGGAGCTGGGCGCCGCCTTCGCGATCCACGGCGGTGGCTCCGACCTCGTCTTCCCCCACCACGAGAACGAGATCGCCCAGTCCGAGGGGGCGGGGCGGCCCTTCGCCCGGCTCTGGATGCACAACGGGATGATCGAGACCGGGGCCGCGAAGATGTCGAAATCGAAAGGGAACATCTTCCAGCTCTCGACGGCGCTCGACACCTACGGGCGCGAGGCAGTTGTCGCCTATCTGATCTCCGGGCATTACCGGCAGCCTTTGGCTTTTGGCGAGGAGCAGATGGAGGAATCCGTGGCCAGGGTCGAGCGGCTTAGGAACTTCTTTCGCGCTGGGCGGGACCCTGGGGAGGGGTCGGCGGACAAACAGCGGGGAGGGTCCGGCGACCCCTCCCCAGGGTCCCGACTCGAGGCGTTTCGCGAGGCTCTGGCTGATGACTTCAATACGCCTCGGGCTCTCGCTGAGGTTTTTGAGCTGGTTGGGGAAGCCAACCGGGGTGAGGTTCCGAAGGATTCGGCTGCTGGGGCGGTGGCGGAGATGCTGGAGCTCGTCGGTCTCAGCACCCTTACCCAGCCGGAGAAGGGTGCTGAGAGTGACGGGCGGGCGCTTGAGTTGATGCAGGAGCGGGAGGAGGCTCGGGCGGCTAAGGACTTTGCTCGGGCTGATCAGTTGCGGGACGAGCTTGCCGCGATGGGTTGGACGGTTCGCGATTCGGCGGACGGGCCCAGCCTCGTTCCCAGGACTTGATGACAGACTGCGCCTGATGGCGAACCAGTTCATCTACGGGAGCAATCCCGTTGCCGAGGCGGAACAAGGACGCCGGCGGGTCCACCGGGTCTGGCGGGCGCCCGAAGCCTCTGGCGAGGAATTGGAGCGGCTTTGCGGGTCGCCCGACCACCAGGGGGTGGTGGCGGAGGTCGATCCCTACCCGTATGGCGATCCCACCGGGCTACTGCGGAAGGAGGGGGCGCTGCTGGTCGCCCTCGATCAGGTCCAGGATCCGCGCAACCTCGGCGCCGTCTGCCGCTCGGCCGAGTTTGCCGGCGCCGCCGGCGTCGTGATTCCCGAGCGTCGCTCCGCCGGGATAACCCCGGTCGTATGCAAGACCTCGGCGGGCGCGGTCGAGCACCTCGAGGTCGCCCACCTCCGCAACCTCGCCGACTGGCTCGCCGAAGCAAAGGACGCCGGGTTCTGGATTTGGGGTGCAGACGCCGAGGCCGAGCCGGCACCATGGAAGACGGACCTGACCGGCTCCACCGTCCTCGTTCTCGGCGGCGAGGGCAAAGGGCTGCGGCCCCGCGTCGCCGCTGCCTGCGACGGTCTCGTCGCCCTGCCTCAGCTCGGCCAAGTGGAGTCCCTCAACGTCTCCGCGGCGGCGACGGCGCTCCTCTTCGAGGCCGTCCGTCAGCGCAGTTAGTCACCTGCAAATGCAACGGCGGTTGCAGAAAGTCGCTATTTGGGGTTGACAGAACACCGCAGTCCGGTAAGACTAGCGCCGCAATAAGGGTGAACCTCAGGTTGAGGTAGCCCTGGTGAATAGGGCGCCTCTGGGGTGGAGAGTGGCGCCATGACCCTTCAGCAAGGAGAAGGATCTGTGGCACTATCGTCGCCTACGCAGGAATTGCCGCTCCCGGTTGCCCAAAGCACCCGCCGCCTCGCCAACCCTAACCCTCAAGTAGAACTTGATGATCATTACCTCGTCGCCCTCGCCAAGGAGGGACGGGCCGATGCCTACGACACGATCGTCCGTCGCTACCGCGGCTTCGTCCGTCTCAAGGCTTCGTCGTACTTCCTCCTCGGCGGCGAGTCCGACGACCTGATCCAGGAGGGCCTGCTCGGCCTCTACAAGGCGATCCGCGACTACCGGACCGACCGCGAGTCGAGCTTCCGCAACTTCGCGGAGCTCTGCATCACCCGCCAGATCATCACCGCGGTGAAGACGGCGACCCGCAACAAGCACACGCCGCTCAACCAGTACGTCTCCTTCAGCCAGACGCCTGCGGCGGCCGGCGACTCGGAAACGACCCTCGACGAGATCCTGCCGGGGCCGAGCGTCCATGACCCGGTAAACCAGGTGATCGCGACCGAAGAGCTCGAGAGCCTCGTCTCCTGCCTCTCCGGGGTCTCCGGGGTCCTCTCCGACCTCGAGAGCCGCGTCCTCTCGCTCTACCTCGACGGTCACTCATACGAGGTGGTCGCCGAGCGCCTGGAGTGCGACACGAAGACGGTCGACAACGCCCTGCAGCGGGTCAAGCGCAAGGTCGGCACCCATCTCGCCTCCCGCGAGGTCGCGGTCTAACTCGCCTGCGGCAGATCGGCGAGGACGTAATCCAGCAGTTCGCGCCCGTGGTCCGAGGCGACGGCAACGTCGTCGGCCTTGACTCGGACCCGGTGCAGCGACTGCATGCGGAGGACGTCGCCGTCGGTGCGGTGGTTGGGAAAGACGCCGGCGTAGGAGACGCCGAGCCGCTCCAGGTGGTCGGCGACGAGGGCGGTCGCGGGTCGCTCCAGCGGTAGGTCGAGGTAGACGGCGTCGAGGTTCTCGCGGTGGAAGAGGTGGCGGCGCTCGCCCCCGACCGCCTGTTCCAGGTCCGCTCCCGGCTGCAGGACGGTGATCAGCGCCAGGTTGTGGTCGCGGTCGACCTCGACGTGGAGCTCGCTGCGCGGCGGCAGCCCGCAGCCGGCGGGCGGCTCGGCGACGCGGCCGCGCAGCCGGCAGAGCTCGATCGTCTGCGCGACGATCTCGCGGTGTCGCCCGGGCGCGTAGACCTCGCGCTCGTGGCCGTCGTTCAGCTTCGTGTAGAAGAGCGCCGCCGACTGCCGCCCCGCCCGTTCGCCGGCGGCGTCGTTGCTGACGGAGGCGGGAATCCAGCCGAGCAGGAACCCGGTCTCGTGCGCCCCAAGATCGATGTTGGCCTTCTGGCTGTAGGGGTGGGCCGCGGTCGCCTCGCTGTACATCCCGGCCAGTCCGCGCTCCTGCGCCCAGTCCATCAGGTGGCGCTTGGTGCGGGTGAAGAGGTGTTGCCCGCGGGCGGCGGGAAGCGTGACCGCTTGACCCGAGTGCCCGACCGCGTCATCCGCCGCCGCGAGGCTCATCCCGATGTGGCAGAGAAGCTCCCCTGCAGGGCTTTCTGCGACGCAGGAGACGTAGGTGCCGGCGCCGATCCGACCCCCGACCTCCTCCGGGTCGTACACCCACCGGACGTCATAAGTTTGACCATATGCGGCCTCGATCGCGCCCGTCAGCACGGTACCCTCGTCCGGCCCCAAGAATCTGAACGTCACGTCCACCACGGACATCATTAGCCACCCTGCCCCCCTAGCTCAACCTGGGAGAGCGCCTCATTTGTAATGAGGAGGTTGCCGGTTCGATTCCGGCGGGGGGCTTTCAACACCGCGAACACGAAGGTTCTTCTTCACCCCGCGCAACTTTCTCCTCGGCCGCCGTTTAGCGCAAACGTCGTCCAGTGTCATAAGGCACGTCAATGAAAACTAGGAGGCAGTCGAGATGCGGGAACAAGCAGGGATGACGGTAAGCAGGGGAGAGCGAGGCCGGTTGCGTCTCTGGGCGGTCGCGGTCGCCTGTGCGCTCGGCGGATGGGCTCTGATGGCGGCGAGTGCGGCGCAGGCGTCGGTGATCAGCGTCGGCAGCGTCCTGCCCGAAGGCGCGACCTCGGAACCGTTCAAACGAGTGCAGACGCTCTTCAACACGGCGCTGCCCGAGTCGGGGGCGACGCTTGCCTCCCCGGTCAACGGCGCGATCGTGCGCTGGCGGGTCCAGGGGGCGGTTGGCGGGCCGTTCTTCCTGCGGGTGCTCCACCCCGACGGCAAAGGCAGTTACGAAGCGACTTCCACCAGCCAAGGGGCGACGCCAGCCGGCACCGGCCTGGAAACGTTCTCGACCAACCTGAAAGTGCAGGTCGGGGACCTGATCGGGATCGACCCCTCGCACGACACCGACGAAATCGGCGTCGCCACCGTCGCCGGCGCCCGCTACGCGTCGATCTTCCCGACCCCGTTCGACGGGTCCGTGCACGCGCCGAGCGAATCGTTCGACGGCAAAGAGATCTCCCTCAGCGCGGAAATCCAGCCCGCCCCGGAAATCTCCACCGTCTTCCCGTCGTTCGGATCGGTCACTGGCAACACCCTGGTGACGATCAGCGGTAAGAACCTGAACGGGACCACGGCGGTCACCTTCGGCACGACGCCGGCGGCGAGCTTCAGCGTCGACTCGGACACCGAGATCACGGCGACCGCTCCTCCCAGCCTGCGGCCGGGCAAGGTCGACGTCAGCGTCACCACGCTGGCCGGGACCAACGTCAACACCCGCTTCGACGACTTCGTCTACCAGGCGTGCGTCGTCCCGGCGATCAAGAACAAGCCGCTGAAGAAGGCGAAAACGCTGCTCAAGCGCGGCGGCTGCAAGCTCGGCCACGTGAAGAAGGTCGAAGCGCCGGCGAAGAAAGTCGGCAAGGTCCTCAAGCAGACGCCGAAGGCCGGCAAGGTCCTCGCGCCGGGGGCGCGGGTGCGCATCACCGTCGGCAAGTAGCCGTCAGCTGGTTCCAGATGAGTCGCCGCCGAGAAGCCTCGCCTTCTCGGCGGCGAACTCCTCGTCGGTGAGGATGCCTTTGTCGCGCAGGCTGCCGAGCCGCTCCAGGCGCTCGATCCGCGCGTCCTCGTCGCTGACGGGCATCGCCTTGGTCGGTGCCTCGTCGGCGCCGGCGTCACCTTCCGGCCGCCGCATCTCCGGCAACCGCAGCTTCGAGGCCTGCTCGCCCACCTTCTCGGTGATGTTCGCGTCTTTGACGGCGGTGACGACTTTGTCCTTGGTGCCGCCGAAGACGTCGTCGTAGGTCGCGTCGGGGAACTCCTCTTCGGTCATCCTGCGCAGCTCGTGGATACCGAAGGCGGCCATCCCGGCGACGATCAGGGTCGTGAGGAAGGCGCGGAGCCCGTGGGTGGGACCGCTGAGGAAGTAGAAGCAGACGAGGATTGCCAGCGCCGTGTACACGTAGGCGGAGTGGAGGCGCAGCACCGGCGCGAGGTAGCGGCGGGCGGTGCGGGCGCCGCTGGTCGGGGAGGCGAGCCAGCCGGCAATCAGGAAGAGGATGCCGACGACGATCACGGTGGTGGCGATGCTGGTCATCAGCGAGGTGCCGATCGACCAGGCCGCTTCGGCCGCGGGCTTGACGCTCTCTTCCTTGACCAGCTGGTCAGTGACGATGCCGCCGGCGATATGGCGGACGACGACGACCGCGAAACCGGCGGCGATGAGGCCGATGCCGCTGAGCAGAACCGTGACCCAGCGTTCGCTGCGGGCGAGGTAGATCGCGGCGCCGAAGACGACGAAGGTGAGGAGCGAGAGCAGCAGCGCCAGGCCTTTGATCGCGACCGCGATGTCCTGCGCCGTCTTCAGCTCGTCGGACTTGAGGATCTCGATCTGGGCGGCGTCGGACGGCAGTTTCTCCGCCAGGTCTTCGCCGATCCCGACCTGCTCGGCGAGGTTGGTGAGGAGGCTGCCGAGGTTGAGCTTGACGTTCCCTTCGTCGGTTTCGACCGCTTCTTTCTTGTTTTCGAGGACGGCGAGAAGCTGTTCGTGCGTCGTCCGGTTCGCCTCTTCCCAGAGATCCTGGGCGGTCGAGGTTTCAAGCACTTTTTCGGCGCCCTGGCCGGCCACCTGGCGCAGCCCGCCGGCGGCGGGACCGGCGAGATCCTTGGTGTCGCCGGGGAGGATTTCCTCCAGTTCTTTGCGGACGTCGACGTTTTCGTAGAGCTGGTCGACCAGGTAGTCGCTGAGCGCTCCGCGGATCTCCTCGTCGTGGAGGAGGCGGCCGCTGGTGTCGACCCAGTCGTCCGTGTTGAGCGCCTGGCGCTCGGTCCAGATCGCGAAAACGCTGAGGAAGGCCAGGAGGGAACCGAGGATCACGAGCCCCCGTACCAAGCGACGTCGTCCGCGGCTCATTCGCGGATGGTATACGTGAGCAATGAAGCTAGAGGGGATTCACCACATCACTGCGATCACCGAGGACGCCCAGCGCAACGTCGACTTCTACGCCGGGGTGATGGGTTTGCGGCTGGTCAAGAAAACCGTCAACCAGGACAACCCCACCGTCTACCACCTCTTTTTCGCCGACGAGGCGGGCGACGCGGGCTCCGATCTGACCTTCTTCGAGTACCCGGGTGCGGCGCAGGGACGGCCGGGCGCGGGGATGGTCCACCGGATTGTCTGGCGGGTCGGCTCCGTCGAGGCGCTCGATTTCTGGGCGCAGCGGCTGGAGGGCGCCGGGGTCAAGTCGGCGCGCGAGGGCGAGAGCCTGCGCTTCTCCGATCCCGAGGGCCTGGACCACGAGCTGCTCGTCGTCGAGGTGCCCGACCAGCCGCTGATCGCCGACCACCCGGAGGTGCCGGGAGAGGTGGCGCTGCAGGGCTTCCACGCCGTGCGCGCCTACAGCCCCTCGCCAGCTGCGAGCGAGCGCCTGCTCGAGGCGCTCGAGTTCGAGCGGGCCGATGGCGGCTGGGAAGCGCGCGGAGAGCAGCGCGGCGGCCTCTACATCTACGACGAGGCGCCGCCCGAACGCGGGATCCAGGGAGCCGGCAGCGTCCACCACGTCGCCTGGGCATCGACCCCGGAGGAGCTGCTCGACTGGCGCGAGAAGGCCGTCTCCGGCGGCGCCCAGCCGACTCCGGAGATCGACCGCTTCTACTTCCGCTCGATCTACTTCCGCGAGCCGAGTGGGGTGCTCTTCGAGATCGCGACGCTGGGACCTGGCTTCACGGTCGACGAGCCGGTGGAGAGCCTGGGCGAAAAGCTCTCGCTGCCGCCGGACTACGAGCACCTGCGCGAGGAGGTCGAACCGCGGCTGCGCCCGGTTGTCAACCCGCGCGTCAAAGCCCAGGGTTGACGGCGGACTTCAGCTGGCGCGACGCCGGCCGCACCGTCGTCTTCCGGCGGGGCGGGCTGGCGCGCGCGGTTGAGGTTCTGCGGGAGCATGGGGTCGAGGAGTTCGAGCTACTGAGCACGGAGCGAGCGCTGGCTGACGGTGAGGGGTTGGCTGCCGCTGCGAGCGGGGTTCATCTGGTGCCGTCTGGGCAGGTCCCGGCCGCCGCAGGCGCGTTGACGGGCGCACTTGCACCCCCTTCACATGCTGAGGAGGGGGTGCAAGTGCGCCCGCTCGTGGCCTTTGGCGGCGGCCGGGTGGTCGATGTGGCGAAGGCGGTTGCTTCGGTGAGCGGGGCGGAGGTCGTGGCGGTGCCGACGACGCTTTCGGGGGCGCCGATGACGGCGATCCATCGTTTGCCCGAGGGCGCGGAGGATCGGGTGCGGGGGATGGTGAGGCCGCCATTGGTCATTGCCGATCCCGACGCGATGACGGGGCAGCCGGAGCGGCAGCTGCGGGCGAGCGCGATGAACGCGCTGGCGCACGGGGCGGACACGCTTTACTCGCCGATGACGAACCCGGTGTCGGAGATGACCGCGATGCGGGGGGCGGAGCTGATCGCGAGCGCGCTCGACGAAGAGCGAGCCGAGCGCGATCGCGCCGACCTCGCCCTCGGCGCGATCCTCTGCGGCTACGCGATCGACTCCGCCGGCCTCGGCCTGCACCACGTGATCTGTCAGACCCTGGTCCGCATCTGCGGCACGCCACACGCCGAGACCAACGCAGCAGTGCTACCGCACGTCCTGACGTTCCTGGCGGAGCGGGCGCCGGAGGCGTATGGGTCTTTGGCGGAGGCGCTCGGGACTGACATCGGCGGACTGGAGGGGCGGGTGGAAGAGCTAGGACGACCCGAGCCGCTCGGAACCTTGGGCGGCGACGAGTCAAAGCTGGATGAAGCGCTCGACGCGATGGTCCAGCGGTCGGAGTTAGGTCGGGTTCCGGGGGCGACAGTCACGCGTGCGGATCTAGAGCGGTTGGCGGCGGAGGCCTGGTAGTTCAGGCGGTTCCTTCTTCTCTATCTATCTATCCCCAGCAAGACCCGAAGATCGGAGGCAATCGCCTCCGGTTCGTCATCGAGTTGGTTCCAGGTGATGTGGGTGACGGTGTAGCCGGCGGCGCTGAGGCGTCGGTCGCGGGCCTTGTCTTCTCTGAAGGCGGAGCGGGACTTGTGAGCCTGCCAACCGTCGAGCTCGACGATTTGACGCGTGCCGGGCCAGTGGCAGTCGACCTCGAAGCGCTTGCCGCCGGCTTCGATCGGGACGTTGAAGCGGGGCAGCGACAGGCGGTGGCTTCGGCAGAAGGGCGCAAAGCGTTCCTCCAGGGGGCTC
>Ga0184624_10000126_pt1 | contig 18604 bp, 19 predicted proteins | sample PLM3_5_b1_FD_133157 | JGI IMG/M metagenome (GOLD analysis project Ga0184624, IMG submission 133157) | Groundwater sediment microbial communities from an aquifer in East River, Colorado, USA - PLM3_5_b1 | ecosystem: Environmental > Terrestrial > Soil > Riparian zone | place: USA: East River...
CACTCGACGACGGCTTCATCCCGCCGATCATCGACATCTCCCTCTTCGACCGCAAGATCATGGTCGACAACCGCGACGCGATCGTCTGGACCAAGAAGCTGCTCGACGAGGAGGGCGTCTTCGCCGGCGTCTCCGGCGGCGCGATCGCCGCGATCGCCGCCCGCATCGCCGGCGAGCTCGACTCCGGCAACGTCGTCTTCCTGATCCCCGACGACGGCTGGAAGTACCTCTCCTCCGGCGTCTACACCAAACCGATCGAGGAGATTGAGAACCTCGACTCCACGGTTTGGTGGTAACCCCGTCGTAGAGTCCGGCCGATGAAGATCTCTCAGTCCCTGATCGACGAGATGGTGGCGCACGCGCGCGAGGATCTGCCGAACGAGTGCTGCGGGATGATCGGCGGCCGCGACGGGGTGGCGACGCGGGTGGTGCGGGTTGAGAACGCTGCCGCCAGCCCGCTGCGCTACGAGATGGACCCGCAGGGGCAGTACGACGCGCTGAAGGCGATCGAAGACGGCGGCGAAGAGCTGATCGGGATCTACCACTCCCACACCCGCAGCGCCGCGTATCCCTCGCAGACCGACGTCAACGAGGCGCGGATGTGGCCGGAACAGGCGTACGTGATCGTCTCCCTGGAGAACGACGAGGCGCCGGACGTGAAGGCATTTGACCTCGCCGACCTGAAGATCGCCGATGTCGAGCTCGACGTCGCATAAGCAGAAGCCGAGCGGTCACGCGCGGGGCGCCCACGGCGGCGGCGGTTCCGGCGGCGGCGACGAGGGCGGTGGAGGAGGAGGCGGCGGCAACGGCGAGCGGATGGTCAAGGTCGCCTTTGCCCGCACCCAGCCCGAGGCCGAGATGCTGCAGGGCCTGCTGACCGAGGCCGGGATTCCTTCGATGCTGAAGCGCAGCGGCGGCTTCGACAACCCCGAGTTCCTCCCCAACGGCCCTCGCGACGTCCTCGTCCGCGCCGACAGCGCCAAGCGCGCCCGCGAGGTCCTCGCCGACGTGATGATCGAGGACGAGCGCGACGAGGCGACGGAGCTGGAAGAGGAACGGCGCCTCGCCCGCGGCGAAACCGGCGTCACCTCGGCCGGCCGGCTCGCGTTCTGGCTGATCGCCGCGGTGGTCGCCGGCTTCCTGCTGATCTGGCTGCTCTACCAGGCGACCTAGACCGCGACCGGGCCGCGGACCATCTCGCGGAGGTAGTCGCGCCAGGCGTCCTCGATTTCGCGGAAGCGGGCGTCGAAGGCGTCTTCGAGCTGGACCTCGGGACCTTGGGGGAGGAGTTTGGCGACGAGGCGCTCGCAGGCCTCGGGGCCGCGCTCGTTCTCGAGCAGGTCGAAGATCGTGCCGCCGAGGATGACGGCGTCGCGCCGTGAGGGCGGGAAGGAGGGGCGGGAGCTCTCGCGCAGACGGCGGATCGTCGCCGCCCGGTAGAGGCCGACCTGGCGGGAGAAGTACTGGGCGCCGCCTTCGACCAGCCAGGCCCAGCGCAGGTAGCGGAGGAAGCGGCGCGGCGTCCAGGAGGGGGGGAGGGCGGTGTTGTTGGCGGCGATCACCATCTGCGCGTAGAGGCGCTCGGCGGTGCCGCGCAACGCTTCGCAGGAGTCGTCGCCGGCGGCGCGACGTTCCATGTGGGGGTCGTTGAGGACGTGGAGCTCGGTCGACATCGGCCAGCCGGCGAGGTAGCGGCGCCCCGCCGGCGCCGCCGACCAGCGGGCGGCGGGGAGGAACGGGTGCGCCGCCGTCAGCCAGACGGGGTTGGTGTGGACGACGATCGTCGCCTCCTCCGGCACTTTCTCGAAGCGGTCTTCGAGCCGCAGCCGCAGGTGCTCGAGCCGGTCCAAGGTCCGCTCCGCATAGGCGGAGTCGTCGGAGTCGTGGCGCGCGGTGAAGCTCAGACTCTCGGTCTCAACCCAGGACACGAGGCGAGGCTAGCGAGCGAAGAGGTTGGCTAGACGAGCGCAGGCTCGCCCGCGCCCGCTCTATTGCGAATCTCTTCGCGAGCGCGGTCGAACTCTTCGTCGGCCATCACCGGCGTGCCCTCGAAGGGCAGTTCGCGGTCGATCTCGACCCAGGAACGGCAGCCGTGGTACTCGTCGCGGACGCGGACAGTCACCGGGCGCGGGATCCGGTGGACCCGCAGCAGCAGGACATGGAGCGGATGACGCCGCTTCCAGGCGAGCCGCTTTTCGGCGTAGTCGGGGGTCCAGATGTAATACGGCGAGAGCGCGTCGAGCGAGCGCCGGTCGTTGATCGTGACGTGGTCGACGACCTCGGCCCAGGCGCGCAGCCGGACGCGGTCGGGCTGGGGGATGCCGCCGTCCTGGAGCAGCGCTTTCGGCGGCGGCTCCTCGTCGGGCCAGACACCCTCCTCGAGCGCGCGGCGCAGCTCGGGGTGGTGGGATTCGCGGACCAGGTTGTTCCGCTGATGGTCGAAGGTCGGGTAGAGGAAGAACCGCTCGTGCTCGAGCTCGAAGTGCTTGTTCTCCTCGCGGATGCCGCCCTTACGCAAAGTGAGCAGCTGCTCGCCCTCCGCGAGAGCGCGGACCGTTACAGCCCATTCCTTGAGAGCGATCGGCATAGAAGTATCCAGCAGAAGTTTCAGTAGTTGGAACCAGGGGTCGGGCCGTGCCTACATGGCCTACACAGGCTGTCCACGCCCGCCCGGAGGCGCGCATTCTAGAGGAGTGCAGCGAAATCTCAACTAAAAAAGCGGGAAAGTTGAGAAATGTGACCTACGTCCACCCGCCACCGCCCGGAGTTTCCACCCTTAAGCGGTCTCCGGGGGCCAGATCGCCCGCCGCCTTGCTCGGCAGCGGGTCGCCGTTCAAGAGGTTGGCGCCGGGAGCCCCGTCCTCACCCTCGCCATGCCCCCGCGGCGGGTGGCGGCGCCGCTCGGTGATCAGGGTGAACCGCATCGGCGCCAGCGCTTCGATCTCGCGGACGATTCCCTCGCCGCCGCTGTGGCGGCCGGCGCCGCCGCTGCCGCGACGCAGCGAGAGCTCCCGCACCCGCAGCGGGAATTCCGCCTCCAGCGCCTCGGTCGGCGTGTTCAGCGTGTTCGACATCGCGACGTGGATCGCGCTCGGCCCGTCGGCGTCGGGGCAGGCGCCCTGGCCGCCGCCGATGGTCTCGTAGTAGGTGAAGTCGTCGTTGGCGAGGGTGAGGTTGTTCATCGTTCCCTGTCCCTGGGCGGGCCCGGGGCGTGCTTGCGAGAGCGCGGCGAGGACGAGGTCGGCGACGCGGCTCGAGGTCTCGACGTTGCCGGCGGCGACGCCGGCCGGGAAGCGGGCATTGAGGAGGGAGCCCGGCGGCGCCACCACCTCGATCGGCCGGTGGGCGCCCGCCGAGGGCGGCCCGTCGGGGTCGGTGAGGACGCGTACGGCGAAGAAGGCGGCGGATTTCGTCACCGAGAGGGGGCAGTTGAGGTTGCCATCGACCTGCTCCTGGCTGCCGCTGAAGTCGAGCCGCAGGCGCTCGCCGGCGATCGTCGCCTCCAGTCGCAGGCGCAGATCGCGCTCCTCGCCGTTCCAGTCGCCTTCGAGCACGTCCTCGGCCCGGAAGCTGCCGTCGGGCAGCTCGGCGATCGCGGCGCGGGTGCGCCGCTCGCTGTAGGCGAGGATCTCCGCCATCCCGGCCCGTAGCGCTTCCGCGCCGAGGCGGTCGCAGAGCTCGCCGAGGCGAAGCTCGCCGGCGCGGTTGGCGGCCTGCTGGGCGCGCAGGTCGGCGAGGCGCTGGCGCGGCGCCCGCATCTGCGTGGCGAGGCCCGCCAGGGTCTCGGGGTCGGCGATGGTCGGGGGAATTACCACGCCCTCTTCCTCCAGCGTCCGCGAGAAGGCCGGCATCGAGCCCGGCGTCGGCCCGCCGACGTCGGCGTGGTGGGCGCGGCTGGCGGCAAAGCCGAGCAGCTCTTCGTCGATGAAGACGGGGGAGATCAGGGTGATGTCCGGTAGGTGGGTGCCGCCGCGGTAGGGGTCGTTGAGAATCCAGCTTCGGCCCGGCTGCTGCTCCTCGTCGACTACCGCGGCGACCGCGTCCGGCATCGAGCCGAGGTGGACGGGGATGTGCTCGGCCTGCATCACCAGCTCCCCGGCCGCGTCGAAGAGCGCGGTCGAGCAGTCGTGGCGCTCCTTGATGTTGGCCGAGTAGGCGGAGCGGATCAGCGTCGCCCCCATCTCGTCGCAGCCCGCGCGCAGCCCGCCGATCAGGACTTGAAGCGTTATCGGGTCCATCGCGCCTCGATCGTGCCGTGCTCGTCCACGCTCGTCGTCCAGCCGGGCGGGACGACGAAGGTGGCCTCGGGCAGCTCGAAGACGGCCGGGCCGGGAAGGTCGATGCCGGCGGCGGGCTCGCCGCGGAGGACCGGCGTCTCGATCCACTCGCCGTCGAAGTGGACACGCCGGGAGCCTTCCTCGGCAGTCGCCGCAGCGGCGACGGGCTCCGCCGACGGCCCAGGCACGACCAGCGCCAGGTCGACATCGACGAGGACGACTTCGCCCTCGGGGTCGCGGTGGCCGTAGCGCTCCTCGTGCAGGCGCTCGAAGGCCGCCACCAGCTCCCCCGGGTCCGGGTCGACCGGTCCCGGCACCGGCAGCTCGAAGGCCTGCCCGGCGTAGCGCAGCTTGTATACGACCCGCGCCTCGGCCTCCTCTTCCATCCCACCGCCGGTCTCCTCGACCATCGCCGCCACCTCGCCGGCGAGGCGCTCGGCCGTCAGCTCGCTGCCGCTCAGCATCACCGTGCGGGCGGTGTCGCGGCGGCGCTCCGAGGCGCAGAGTCCGAGCGCCGAGAGGACGCCGCCGGCGCGGGGGCAGAGGATCGTCTCGATGCCGAGCTCTTCGGCGATCGCCGCCGCGTGCATCGGGCCGGCGCCGCCGAAGGGCAGCAGGGCGAAGCGGCGCGGGTCGACGCCGCGCTCGACGGTGACGACGCGCAGCGCCCGCACCATCTCCTGGTTGGCGACCCGGATGATCCCGGCGGCGGTCTCCAGCGGCTCCAGGTCGAGGGAGCGCCCGAGTGCGGAGATGGCGCGCTCGGCGGCGTCGGCGTCGAGCGCCACTCCCCCCGCCAGCTCGGAGTCGCCGGCGAGGTGCCCGAGCAGGAGGTTGGCGTCCGTGACCGTCGGCTCATCGCCACCGCGGCCGTAACAGGCGGGACCCGGTTCGGCGCCGGCGGAGCGGGGGCCGACGCGGAGGGCACCGCCGCTGTCGCGCCACCCGATCGAGCCGCCACCGGCGCCGACGGTGTGGACGTCGACCATCGGCAGCTGGATCGGCCGGCCCTCGATCTCGCGCGCGTCGGTGCGGCGCACCTCGCCCCCCTCGACCACGCAGACGTCGCAGGAGGTGCCTCCCATGTCGAAGCCGAGGGCGTTGCCGGCGCCGCTCAGCCGCGCCAGCAGGCCGGCGCCGACGGCGCCGCCAGCCGGTCCGGAGAGGACGCTCCAGGCGCCGCCGCGGGCGGCCTCCTCGGCGGGCGCGACCCCGCCCGAGGAGCGCATCACCAGCGGCTGCGGCAGTCCGGCCTCTTGCGCCGCCTCGCCGAGGCTGCCGAGGTAGCGGCCGAGCAGCGGGCTGAGGTAGGCGTCGACGACGGTGGTCGAGCAGCGCTCGTACTCGCGAAAGCGGGGGAGGACTTGATGGGAAGCGGAGACGTGGACGTCCGGCAGGCGCTCCCGCAGGTGCGCGGCGATCCGCTCCTCGTGGCTGGGGTCTAAGTAAGAGAAGAGCAAGCAGACGGCGACCGCTTCGGCGCCGCTCTCCTCGATCGCCCGCGCCAGCCGCTCGGGCTCTTCTTCGCCGAGCGTTTCGACGACGCCTTCGGGGCCGACCCGCTCCGTCGCCTCGAAGCGCAGATCCCGTTCCACCAGCGGCGCTGGCTTCGGGGCGCAGAGCCGGTAGAGGTCGGGCCGGTCCTGGCGGCCGATCTCCAGCAGGTCGCCGAAGCCACCGGTGGCGACCAGCGCCGTCCGCGCCCCCCGTTCCTCCAACAGCGCATTGGTGCCGACGGTCATCCCGTGGGCGAAGGACTCGACCGCCGATGCGTCGGTGCCGGCGCGCTCCAGAACAGCCTCGACCGCGCGCATCACCCCCAGCGACTCCTCCCGCGGCGTCGTCGGCACCTTGGCCGTGTGAACCGCGCCGCCGTCGAGCAGGACCGCGTCGGTAAAGGTGCCACCGACGTCGACCCCCAAGAGCATCTAGTGCCACTCCTCCTCGGTGACGCTGCCGTCTGGGTGCACCACCACGTGGATCCCGTCGAGCGCCGGGTCCGTCTCAGGGCGGTCGCGGCGCAGGTGGCCGCCGCGGGACTCGGCGCGGTCCAGGGCGCTGGCGCCGATCGCCCGTGCCAGCGGATAGGGGTTGGAGATCAGGCGCGCCAGATCGTCGGGGTTGCGCATCGGCCCGGCGTAGCGCCAGACGGCGTCCCGGGTCTCGTCGCTCGGGGGCTCGAACCGCCACTCGGGCGGCTCCGGCTTCGTCCCCGCGGCCTCCTCCTCGATCGCCGCGGCGGCGGCGCGGCCGCCGAAGACGAAGCACTCGCTGAGCGAGTTGGAGGCAAGGCGGTTGGCGCCGTGCAGCCCCGTGCAGGAGCACTCGCCGACGGCGTAGAGGCCCGGCAGGGAGGAGCGGCCGTCGACGTCGACCGCGATCCCGCCCATCGTGTAGTGGGCGGCGGGGGCGACCGGGACTGGGCGAGAGCCTGGGTCGAGGTCGGCCCTCGCCAGCGAGGCGAAGACGTTGGGGAAGCGGGCGGGGTCGATCTCCCGCAGGTCGAGATCCACCGACGCCGTCCCCTCGCTGCGCATCTTCTCCAGGATCGCCGCGGTCACCGCGTCGCGCGGCGCCAGCTCGTCGGTGAAGCGCTCGCCGTCGGCGCCGAGCAGCTTCGCGCCCTCGCCGCGGATCGCCTCGGTGATGAGGACGCCGTCGTGCTCGGTGCCGGGCAGCGCCAGGGCGGTCGGGTGGAACTGGCAGAACTCGAGGTCGGCGAGGTCGGCGCCGGCGAGCGAGGCGAGGACGGGGCCGGCCCCGATCGCACCGCGCGGGTTCGTCGTCCGCCGCCACAGCGCCGCGGCGCCCCCGGTGGCGAGGATCGTCGCCGGCGCCGCGATCGCACCCCCGTCGGTGATCACCCCGTGGCAGCGCTCGCCGTCGCTCCAGAGCGCCACCGCCGAGGTCCGCTCTTTGACCTCGACCCGCTTCTCGGCATCGACCCACCTCGCCAGCTTCGAGGTCAGCTCGTAGCCGGTCTGGCTGCCGCCGGCGTGGACGATGCGGCGGTGGGCGTGGCCGCCCTCCAGGCCCAGCGCCAGCCGTCCCTCGTGGTCGAGGTCGAAGACGACCCCGCGCGCGATCAGGTCCCGCACCGCTCCCGGCGCCTCTTCGGCCAGGGCCCGCACGGCCGAGGTGCGGCAGAGGCCGCGGCCGGCGGCGATCGTGTCGGCGGCGTGGCGCTCGGGCGAGTCGTCGGGTTCGAGCGCCGCCGCCAGCCCGCCCTGGGCCCAGTAGCTGGCGCTCTGGGAGAGCGGGGTGCGCGAGACCAGGCAGACCCGAGCCCCGAGCTCGGCTGCCCGCAGCGCGCTCCAAAGGCCGGCGGCGCCGCCGCCGACGACGGCGACGTCGAACTCACCGACCGTGGCTATCGCCCCTCCGCCTCCCGGCGCAGGGAGTCGAGCTGCCCCTGGAGCCAATTCGCCGCCCCCTCGCGGGCGCGCGCCAGCTCGTCGGCGATGGTCTCCTCGGCGGTGGCGGCGCGGCGCTCGGCCGCCTCGACCCGCTGCTCGGCCGTCTCCACCTGGGCCTCGATCTCACCGAGCCGCTCCTCGGCGGCGGCCAGCGCCTTCTCCTTCTCCTCGCGCTCGCGCTCGAGGTCGCCTTCCAGCGCCTTGATCTCTGCCGCGGCCCGCTGCTCTGCCTCGGCCGCCAGCGTCGCCGCCTCCTCGAGCCGGCGCTCGGCCTCGCGGACCTGCTCCTCGAGGCTCTCTCCTGCGGCACCCGGCTCAGCACTCATCGCGTCAATCTATTACGACCGCACGGTAGGCCTCGATCACGCGCTCCGCCATCGCGGCGGCGGAGAGGCTCGACGCTCGCGCCGCGCCCCGGACGCGGGGGTCGGAGGCGTCGAGATGGCGCTGTGCCACCGCCGCCCAGGCGGCCGCGTCGAAGGGGGCGCAAAGGCAGCCGTCGACGCCGCCGACGGCGTAGGGCGCGACCCCGACCGGGGTTGAGATGACGGGGACATCGCATGCGAGCGCCTCTACCGCCGCCATCCCGAACCCCTCGTAGTCGGAGGTGACGAGCACAGTGTTGGCGGCGTTGATCCAGAGCGGCATCTGCTCGGGCTCGATCGAGCCGCCGGTGAGGAGGTCGGCGTTGCAGGCAGCCGCTACTTCGGCGGCGCGGTCGTGGCGCTTCCCGGGGCGGTTCGGATTGGCGGGGAAGAAGAGGTAGCTGCCGTCGGGGTCGATACCGAGTTGGCGCCGAGCCTCGGCCCGCGCCAGCGGCTCGAAGCGCTCGAGATCCGGCCCGCACGGGAGTACCGCCGACCCCGGGACCGCGGGCAGCCCCGGACGCCCGTCCTCCGGCTCGAACAGCGCCCGCGAGACCCCGGCGACGAGGTCGCAGCGCCAGGCGAGCCGCCGCGAGAGGTGGCCGACCAGGTGGTGGCGGACATCGGTGCCGTGGAAGGTGACGACAAGCGGCTTCGCTCCGGCCAGCCGCGCCACCCAGCCGGCGAGGCCGTAGTGGGCGTGGACGAGGTCGAAGCGCTCGCGCCGCAGCAGCGCTCGCAGCCGTCGCGTCGCCGGGAGGTACTCGCCGCGACCAGGAGGAAAGGCGAAGAGGTCGGCTTCGACCCCGCGCTTGCGCACCTGGTCGACCTGGTCCCGCACCCAGCGGCCCCGCTGCGGGGCACCGGCGTCGGGCATGAAGTTGGTGACGACGAGGACCCGCACCGAGGTGAGGGTATAGCCGGGGGCCGCAGCGGGTAGACGCAGCGTCAACGTGAGAGGCAAACGTCCGTCTGCACCAGTCCTCGCTCTCGCCGGCCTCGGCGCCCTCCTCACCGGTGCCCTCGTCGCCTTCGCGATCGGCTATCTGATCGGCCACGCCAACAGCGACGAGAAGACCGTGACCGAAACCGTCGCCGCCCGTTCCGCCGCGCCGGGAGGTGAGACCGTCGGCGACATCGCCAAAGCACCCGCCTTCACCGCGGAGGAACTCGCCGCCGACCCGCGCCAGAACTGGCTCACCAACGGCGGCGCCCTCTCCAACGCGCGCTACTCGCCGCTAGACGAAATCGACAGCGACAACGTCGAGGACCTGAAGGGCGTCTGGATGACCCACCTCAACGGCTCCGCCGAGGCGACCAAATACTCCGCCGAGGCGACGCCGATCGTCTACGAAGGCGTGATGTACGTCGTCACCGGCGCCGACGACGTCTTCGCCGTCGACGTCGAGACCGGCAAGAAGCTCTGGGTCTACGAAGCGAAACTGCCGCCGGAGATCGACACCGTCTGCTGCGGCTGGACCAACCGCGGCGTCGCGATCGGCGAGGGGATGGTCTTCCTCGGCCAGCTCGACGGCAGCCTCGTCGCCCTCGACCAGACGACCGGCGAAGTGAAGTGGAAAGCGACGATCGGCGAATGGCAGAAAGGCGAAACCGTCACCTCGGCGCCGCTCTACTACAACGGCCGCGTCTACTCCGGCGTCTCCGGCGGCGAGTTCGGGATCCGCGGCCGCCTCACCGCCGTCGATGCGAAGACGGGGCAGGTCGACTGGAAATTCTGGACCGTCCCCGGCCCCGGCGAAAAAGGGCACGAGACCTGGGAAGGCGGCAAGGGCTGGAAAGAAGGCGGCGCCCCGGTCTGGAACACGCCGGCGGTCGACCCGGAACTGAACATGCTCTATTTCTCGACCGGCAACGCCTCACCGGACCTGAACGGCAGCGGCCGGCCCGGCGAAAACCTCTTCACCGCCTCGATCGTCGCCATCGACGCCGCCACCGGCAAATACAAGTGGCACTTCCAGGAGGTCCACCACGACATCTGGGACTACGACGCGCCCAGCCCGGTCGTCCTCTGGAACGCCAAGATCGACGGCGAAGAGGTCAAGGGCCTGAGCCAGCCCGGCAAGACCGGGTGGCTCTACATGCTGAACCGGGAAACCGGCGAGCCGGTCCACAAGATCGTCGAGAAACCGGTGCCGCAGAACAAAGAGCAGCAGGCGACCTGGGAGACGCAGCCCTATCCGCTGACCGAGCCGTTCACTCCCCACGATGTAACCGAAGGCCAGTTCAAAGAAATCGAGAAGCTGGCGAAGGAGACCTTCAAGGGAGAAGACATCGACGTCAGCCCCGGTGAGATCTTCGATCCCTTCGGCAGCAACATGAAAGTGCTCTCGCCGGGGCCGTCCGGCGGCACCAACTGGCCGCCCTCGAGCTTCAACCGCAACACCAACGACGTCTACATCTGCGGCATCTCCGGCTACGCCGGCTACATGACCCACGCGCTGGAAAAACTCAGCCTCGGCGACGTCTACCTCTCCAGCGTGCTGACGCTGACCGGGTTCGGCACCTACGACGGCACCCTGACCGCGCAGGACGTGGAGACCGGCGAGATCGAGTGGCAGCGCGAATTCGAAGACGAATCCTGTTACAGCGGCACCACCACGACCGCGGGCAACCTCGTCTTCGTCGGCCGCTCCAGCGGCGAGCTGACCGCGCTCGACGCCGAGACCGGCGACGAGCTCTGGTCCTTCCAGACCGGCGCCGGCGCCAACAACACGCCGGCGATCTTCGAATGGGAGGGCAAGGAGTACGTCGCCTTCTACGCCGGCGGCAACTCGCTCGCCGCCAGCGCCCATGGCGACAACCTCTGGCTCTTCTCGCTGGAGGGCGAGATGGAAGAGGTCGAAGGCGGCGGCAAAGGCGAGCAGGGCCAGCACGCCGGCGAGGAAACCCCGCAGGCAGAGGTTGAGGAATCCGAAGGCTCTCCAGAGGAAGCTGCCGGCGGCGGCAAAGAAGGAAAAGAAAACGTCGAAGAGGAATCGGCCGGCGGCGACGCGATAGCCGGTAAAGCCGTCTTCTCCGAAAACTGCTCGGTCTGCCACGGCGCCACCGGCATGGGCGGCAACGGCGGTCCCGACCTGACCACGCAGCCGAAAGCGAAATCCCTCAACGGCTCAGTCGAACAGGTCACCGAGGGAGGGGGCGGGATGCCGGCCTTCGCCGAATTGCTCTCGACCAAGGAAATCGAAGACGTCGCCGCCTACGTCGTCGAAGTGATCAACGGCAAATAGCGCCGCCAAGTTTTCCGCCAATGCGTGCTGGGTATTTGAGCGGACGCTGGTCGCCGATGGGCACGGGAGGTGGGAGGAACAGATGGAGGCGAGCGCGAGCGGTCCGTCTTTGGTCCTGGTCGAGCAGCACGAGGCTCTGCGGGACGGTCTCGCCGTGCTGCTCGAACGGCGGGGATTTTCGGTGCTGGGGTGCGCCACCACCGCTGCAAGCGGCGAGGAGGTGATCTCCGAGCGGCATCCCGACGTCGCCGTGGTCGGCGTCGACCTGCCGGACGAGCGCGGGACCGAGCTGGTCCGGCGCCTCAACGGCCAGACGAACGGCACCAAGTTCGTCATCTACACCGGGCTCAGCGACCCCGACCTGCTCGGGGCCGCTTTCCGCAGCGGCGCCCGCGGCCTCGTCGCCAAGCCGGCCGGGCTTTCGGTCCTGGTCGATGCCCTGCGCGAGGTCTGGCGCGGCGGCCGCTTCTTCGACCCGAGCTTCGCCGCGGCGCGGGGCGGGGGCAACGGCAACGGGGCCGCGAAAGCGCTGAGCGAGCGCGAGGCCGAGATCCTGGCGATGCTCGCCCGTGGTCTCACCGGCGAGGAAATCGCCCAGCGGCTCGTCCTCTCCCCGGAGACCGTCCGCACCCACGTCCGCAACGCGATGGGCAAGCTGGAGGCGCGTACCCGTACCGAGGCCGTGGTGAAAGCGCTCGAGCGCGAAGAGATCCAGCCCGGCTGAGATCAGCGGAGTCACGAACCTTTTCCAAAAGCGCTTCAGTTTTGGCGCACTAGCGTCTTGTTCCGTGCGTCCGCCCCGCTGAGCATCCCGCCTCCAACAAACGAAGGAGGCTTCGATGGTCTACAAGCTGATGGGGTACCTGCACGCCACGATCTCGCGCCGGCTCGGTGAGCTGCGCCGGCTGGCGGGGGAGACGGGGCAGGGGACGGTCGAGTACGTCGGCCTGATCCTGCTCGTCTCGCTGCTGATGGTGGGGATGGTCGGCGCGATGAAAGGTTTCAACGGCAAACAGGGAACCGAGCTGGCCGACGTGATCGTCAACAAGATCAAGGAGGCGGTCGACAAGGTCGCCTTCAAATAGCCGGAACCCGGTGGCGCTTTTGTGGCCTCATGGTCCACGAAAGCGCCACCGGCCGTCCGCATGAGAAACTCGCCCGATGCCAGCTTCACGCAGTTACGACAGGGCGCCGGCGGACATCCGGCCGGTGACGATCGACCCGGGGTACGTCGGCAGCGCCGACGGCTCGGCCTTGATCTCGATCGGGCGGACCCGGGTGATCTGCACCGCCTCGATCCAGGAGCAGGTGCCGCGCTGGATGACCGGCAAGGGCAAAGGCTGGGTCACCGCCGAGTACGCGATGCTGCCCGCCTCGACCGGTGACCGCAAGCAGCGCGATATTTCGAAGGGCAAACAGGACGGGCGAGGGGTCGAGATCCAGCGCCTGATCGGCCGCTCGCTGCGCGTCGTCGTCGACTTCAGGGCGATGGGCGAGCGCAGCGTCTACGTCGACTGCGACGTGCTCGAAGCCGACGGCGGCACCCGCTGCGCGGCGATCACCGGCGGCTTCGTCGCCCTCCAGCAGGCCTTCCAGAAGCTGGTCGACAAGAAAGCCCTTGACGCGCTGCCGCTGACCGGCTCGGTCGCCGCGGTCAGCGTCGGGATGGTCAACGGCCGCGCCCTCTGCGACCTCGACTACGGCGAGGACTCCAACGCCGAAGTCGACGCCAACGTCGTCATGACCGGCGACGGCGGCCTGGTCGAGGTGCAGGCGACGGCGGAGCGGACGCCGCTCTCGCGCGCCTCGCTCGACGAGCTGCTCGGGCTCGCCGAGCTCGGGATCGGCCGCCTGCGGGAGGTGCAGGAGCGGGCGGCAGCTTGATCCTTGCAACCCGCAACCAGCACAAGGTGCGGGAGATGGCGGAGCTGCTCCCGGGGGTCGACCTGCGGCCCCTCCCCGACGAGGTCGCCTCGCCGCCGGAGACCGGCGACAGCTTCGAGGCCAACGCGCTGATCAAGGCCCGCTCGGCCCACGCCGCCACCGGCGAGGTTACGATCGCCGACGACTCCGGGATCGAAGCCGCCGCGCTCGCCGGCGCCCCGGGGATCTACTCCGCCCGCTATGCCGGCGAAGGCGCGAGCGACGAGGCCAACCTGGAGAAGCTGCTGCGGGAGGTGGACGCGGCCGGGCTCGACCGCCGCGCCGCCTACGTCTGCGCGATCGCCCTGATCGACGAGGCGGGGCACGAGTACGTCTTCGAGGCCCGCTGCGAGGGAACCCTCCTCGACGAGGGTCGCGGCAGCGGTGGCTTCGGCTACGACCCGGCCTTCGTCCCCGACGAGACCGGGCACGAGGACCGGCGCACGATGGCCGAGCTTCCCCCGGAGGAGAAGAACGCGATCAGCCACCGCGGCAAGGCGGTGCGGATGCTGGCACGGCACCTGGGCCTGGAGGCTGGGGCGGGGCCATGATCCGGACCAAAAGCGGCGCCGCCGCGCTCTCGATCGCCTCCAACTCGATCCTGATCGCGCTCAAGCTCGCAGCCGGGGCGATCACCGGCTCGATCGCGATCATCACCGAGGCGATCCACTCGCTGATCGACCTCGTCGCCTCGGTCATCGCCTTCATCTCGGTCCGCAAAGCCGACGAGCCCGCCGACGAGGAGCACCCCTACGGCCACGAGAAGGTCGAGAACCTGGCGGCCAACGTCGAGGGGATCCTGATCCTCGTCGGTGCCGCGGTGATCGTCTACGAGGCGACCCACCGTCTCGTCGCCGGCTCGCAGGTCGAGGCGCTCGGCGTCGGGATCGCCGTCATGGGCTTCTCCGTGGTCGCCAACCTGGTCGTCTCCGCGAACCTCTACCGCCAGGCGCGGATCCACGAATCCCCGGCGCTGGAGGGCGACGCCGCCCACCTCCGCACCGACGCCCTCACCTCGGCCGGCGTCCTCGTCGGCCTCGGCCTCGTGGAGATCACCGGCGTCGTCGCCTTCGACTCGATCACCGCTCTTTTGGTCGCCGGGGCGATCGTCTGGGCCGGGATCGCGATCATCCGCCGCTCCTCCGGCGTCCTCGTCGACGAAACCCTGCCGGCGGCGGAGATGGACCGGATCGAGCAGGCGATCGCCACCGCCCGCACCCCCGAGGTCGCCGGCTACCACAAGCTCCGCGCCCGCCGCGCCGGCCGCCGCCGCCACATCGACTTCCACGTCCAGTACCGCTCCGGCACCAGCCTCGAGCGCGCCCACGAGCTCGCCCACGAGATGCGCGACTCGATCGAGGCCGAGATCCCCCAGGCCGAGGTTCTGATCCACGCCGAGCCGGAGACCTCCTACCGCGAGCGCGAAAGCGGCCCGTACCGCTCCGGCTGATCAGCCTGCGACCGTCTTCAGGAACCGGCGCAGGTCCTTGAGGAGAAGGATTCGGTGCAGAGGATCGGTTGCTGACTTTTCGAACCCGAAGTAGTCCCAGAAGCCCGCCGCCCCTGGGAGGGCATGAGCGACGACCGCTCGCATCCCCACCGAGTCCGACACCTGATCGCAGCGGAGCAGCGCGTCCTGAAGCAGGGACCTCCCGAGCCCGCACTTTTGGTGCTCTCGGTCCACTGCCAGGCGGGCAAGAACGATGACCGGTACCGGCCGCCCGGCGGGCTGCCCCTTGAGGAGGCGGTCGGTCGCGTCATCCGGTTGAACCTGGCCGATCGCCAGCGAATAGAAGCCGACCACCCTTTCTCCGTCGGTCGTGACGAAGGTTCGCGCTGAGCCGGCCGCCTCGGCGTGCCGAGCGTGCTGCTGGAGCCAGCTGTCGAGAGAGATCTCTCCGGAGACAAACTCGGAAAAATCCTGCTTGCCTCGCAGCGGCTGCGGCTGCGAAAAGCCCATCGTCCGTCGAGCTACTCGAAGACGCTCGGCTTCGAGTAGAGACGCCGGAGGCCTTCAGGGACCCTGGGCGCCCTCTCGAGGAGCTGCGTGAACTCGTTCCATTGCGCCGGGGGGAGGGGGAACTGCTTTCGATCCGCCAGGACCCGCTGGGCTTCTGAGACGGCGGCGGTCCTGATGAAGCTGCTGTAGCTGATCTCACTTGCCTCGCTCGCAGCGCGGACAAGGGCGTCCTCCGAGTCCTCGACTCGCAAGTTCCAGCGTAGGCCGCGGGTTTCAGGGGAAGAAGCCATCCGGCTGTGAATTGTACAGACGTTGTACGGACGCTAAACGGACAGTCAGGCGGGCGGCAGCAGGTTGACGCTCGCCGCGAGGCCGACGGCGACGAGGGTGATCGCGTAGCCGGTGTAGCCGCTGAAGGCGAAGAGGACCGCGGCGATCGCGCAGATGACGACGGTGATGATCCAGGAGGCTCGGGCGAGGGTCACGGTCGGTATCTTCGCCGACATGCCTGACGCTGTCGCAGCCGCCCGTCCCTCAGGCGAGTCCGCGGAGGCGGCGCTTGCGTTCCTGACCGAGATGTCGCCTGATCTGCGCGGGGCGGCGATCCTTGGCCCAGATGGCGAGTTGCTCGCGGCGACCGGGGAGGAGCCGGAGCGCTGGCGCGAGGATGCCGCCGCCCTCTTCGTCGCCGCCGACGGCGCCGAGGACGTCCCCGTCGAGCAGATGCACATCGCCACCGAGCAGGGGGAGGTCTTCGCTGTCCGCAACGCCGGCCTCGCCGCCGTCACCGTCACCGACCGCTTCGCCCTCGCCTCGCTGATGCTCTTCGACATGGGCTCGACCCTGCGGCGGCTCGCCTCTTCGGACTTTGGTCCCCCAGAGGGGCCACACCCTCGGAGAGGCGACTGATGCCGGCCAAGCCGCACCGGATCCTGCTCAACCGCGTCTCGGTCTACGCCGACGAGGCCGCCGCCTTCATGCGCCGGCGCCGGATCTCCCGCCGCCCCTTCGCCCGGCTCTACTACCCCCACGGCCGCAGCGCCGACCACGCCCAGGACTCGAGCAGCGGCGCCGAGCTCTTCGTCGCCGCCGGCCGCCTGATCGAGGTCGCCGGGCGCAAGGAGAAGGGATGACCGAGCTCCTGGGACAGGACGTGGCCGAGCGTGTCCTCGCACGGGCCCTCGCCCACGGCGGCCGTTTCGCCGAGGTCTTCGCCGAACGCCGCCGCGGCCAGTCGATGACGATCGACGAGTCCCGGATCGAGGCGGTGCAGTCCGGTGCCGAGGAGGGCGCCGGCGTGCGCGTCGTCGACGGCAACACCACCTACTTCGCCCACGTCGACGGCCTCGACCCGGCGGACCTCGAGCGCGCCGCCGACGAAGCCGCGGCGGCGCTGCGGGCCGAGCGGCGGGAGCCGCAGCCGCTGCAGACGCAGGAGGTGGCGCCGATCGCGATCGAGCGGCGGCCCGAAGACGTCCCAGCCGAGCGCAAGGCGGAGCTGCTGCGCGAGCTCGACGAGCGCGCCCGTGGCAAAGGAGCCGAGATCGCCCAGGTCACCGCCGTCTACGCCGAGGCCCGGCGGCAGGTCACTGTCGCCAACTCCGACGGCCTCTTCAGTGGCGACGATCGCACCCGCACCCGGATCGCCGTCCAGACCGTCGCCCAGCGCAACGGCACGGTCGAGACCGGGGCGGAGACGCTCGGGGCCCACCGCGGCTTCGAGCTGCTCGAAGACGACCCTGGCCAGATCGCCGAACAGGCGGCGGCGAAGTCCCTGACCCTGCTCGAGGCTGTCCCGGCACCTTCGGGCTCGATGCCGGTCGTCGTCGGCGGTGGCTTCGGCGGCGTCCTCTTCCATGAGATGACCGGCCACGGGCTCGAGGCCGACCACATCCAGAAGGGCGCCAGCGTCTACGTCGGCAAGCTCGGCGAGCAGGTCGCCCAGCCGCTCCTCAACGCCTACGACGACGGTCGCCTGCCGAGCGAGTGGGGAAGCGACGCGATCGACGACGAGGGCCGGCCGACGCAGAAGACCCAGGTGATCGAGGAAGGGCGGCTGACCTCGTTTCTCTACGACCACCTGACCGCCGAGCGCGACGGCGTCGCCTCGACCGGCAACGGCCGCCGCGAGAGCTTCCGCCACCTGCCGATCCCGCGCATGACCAACACCTACATCGCCCCCGGGGACTCGACCCCCGAGGAGATGATCGCCGAGGTGCAGCGCGGCTTCTACGCGGTCTCCTTCGGCGGCGGCCAGGTCGACCCGGCGACCGGCGACTTCGTCTTCGGCGTCTCCGAGGGCTACCTGATCGAGGGCGGGAAGGTGGCAAGCCCCTGCCGCGGCGCCACCCTGATCGGCAACTGCCTCGACGCCTTGGCGGCGATCGACGCGGTCGGCGACGACTTCTTCATGAAGACCGGGATCTGCGGCAAGGGCGGCCAGAAAGTCCCGGTCGGGACCGGCCAGGGCCACGTCCGCGTCGGCGCGATGACGGTCGGGGGGACCGAGCGTTGACAGCGGGAGCTTTTGATGACTGAGTTGAGCGCGGTTGCGCGCCGAGCCGTCGAGGCGACCGTCGGCGCCGGGGCGAGCGACGCCGAGGCCTACGTCTCCCGCGACAGCGGCCGCACCGTCCGCGTCCACGGCGGCGAGGTCGAGAGCCTGACGGCGGCGATCCAGACCGGGGTCGGCGTCCGCGCCTGGCACGGGCAGCGGGTCGGCTACGCCTATGGCACCGACCTCTCGGAGACCGGCGTCGCGGAGCTCGCCGCCCGCGCCTCCGAAGCGGCCGCCGCGGCCGACGAGGACGAGTTCGCGGCGCCGCCGCAGCCGGCCGAGTTCGAGGCGCTGCCCGGCCTCGGCGACCCCTCGATTGCCGAGTGGGACACCTCTCGGATCGCCGACCTGGCGCTGACCGTCGAGCGGACCGCGCTTGAGTCAGACCCCCGCCTCGTCGGCGTCGAGGTCGCCGTCTACGCCGACTCCGACGAGCAGGTCGCGATCGCCTCCTCGACCGGCGTCGCCGGTGAGTACGAGTCCTCCAGCTGTTACGCCTACCTCTCGGCTCTGGCCGAGGGAGACGGGGCGCGCGAGACCGGCCTCGGCTTCGGCCTCGCCCGCGGCCCCCGCGGTCTCGACCCCGAGGCGATCGGCAGCGAAGGGGCGCAGCGAGCGCTGGCAATGATCGGCGCCGGCAAGCCGGCCTCGCGCTCCTGCCCGGTCGTCCTCGACGAGACCGTCGCCGCCAGCTTCGCCGGCCTGATCGGCGGCGGCCTCGGCGCCAAAGCCGTCCAGCGCGGCCGCTCGCCCTTCGCCGGCCGGCTCGAAGAGGAGGTGGCGAGCGAGGCCTTCGCGCTCCACGACGACGGCCGCGACCCGGCGGGCCCAGACTCTGCACCCTTCGACGCCGAGGGG
>Ga0184624_10000128_pt1 | contig 18470 bp, 18 predicted proteins | sample PLM3_5_b1_FD_133157 | JGI IMG/M metagenome (GOLD analysis project Ga0184624, IMG submission 133157) | Groundwater sediment microbial communities from an aquifer in East River, Colorado, USA - PLM3_5_b1 | ecosystem: Environmental > Terrestrial > Soil > Riparian zone | place: USA: East River...
ATGGTTTGCTTTACCGCTTATTGCAATCAGGAAAAAATCCGAAGATCAGTGTAAGAACTGATTCAAAAGAATTGGGTATGGTGCCAACCTTCAATACAGTTGCTGAAATAAAAGGAACTGAGAAACCAAATGAATATGTAATGCTATCTGCGCATTTTGATTCGTGGGATGGTGGCACTGGCGCAACAGATAATGGTACAGGAACATTGGTAATGATGGAAGCAATGCGTATTCTTAAAAAAATATATCCAAATCCAAAGCGTACAATATTGGTTGGTCATTGGGGCAGCGAAGAACAAGGATTGAATGGCTCCCGTGCATTTGTGGAAGATCATCCTGAGATCGTAAAAAATATGCAGGCATTATTTAACCAGGATAATGGAACCGGTAGAGTTGTAAATATTGGTGGCGCTGGTTTTGTACATTCTTATGAATACATGGGCAGATGGTTGGCAAGAGTGCCATCGGGCTATAAACAGGACCTCGAAACAAGATTTCCAGGTACACCTTCAGGTGGCGGGTCAGACAATGCTTCTTTTGTTGCAGCCGGCGTCCCTGCTTTTGGTTTAAGTTCCAATAGTTGGTTATATGGCAGCTATACCTGGCATACCAACAGGGATACATATGATAAAATTGTTTTTGATGATGTAAAAAATAATGCAATACTTACTGCGATACTTGTGTACATGGCTTGTGAAGATCCGGTTACAACTTCAAGAGAAAAAATTGTTTTACCTGCTAACAGGCAAACCGGTGAACCGGGCAAATGGCCAGAACAAAGATCACCAACAAGAAAAGGTGGAGTAGATTAAAAGATCCGTTCGGCCATCATTGGGTTGTTCAAAAAAAGATCGGTAAGTAATTTTCATTTTAGCCAATAATTTCTAACTTCCGGCGTTCTAAAAAAACCCGTACCTGTAAAAACTGAAAATCACTCCTTATGAAAAAACCATCCAACAAAGGAAACGGGTCCTCAATTGCTATAATCGCTACATTGGAAGATCCCGACATGCTTCAAGTTTTAGTGGAAAAATTAGCTGAATGTAATGTTGACATTGGCTATTCTTTACAACAAGTACAACCGGGCTGGAAAGCCATTGATACTTCTTCCATAGAAGTTCTTGCAAGCGTCGGCATACAATTTTCCAACAACGAAGATTCCACTAACATTTCCTTCGTTACTAGCTTTTTGTTTACCTGTATTAAATCATCTCACGGGAAATATGATCTTACCTGGAGCCATTCGCTTTCCTGATAACAACTTATAAAAAAAGGCTGCCGCGATTAAATCGGGGCAGCCTTTGCCTATTTACAACTTTAGTTTAATCATCCTTTTTCACTTTCTTTTCGCCATCCTCTATTTTTGTTTTTGTATCACCATCTTTGATCTTTACCTCATCTCCATCCACTTTCATTTTATAATCGCCATATTTGATCTTATATTCATCATCAATATCATATTTGCCATCACTTGTTTTTACAACATGCCCGTTGACCACATCGCCAGTTGCACCATAAATAGTGTCCTTCTTTTCTGTATCCACATAAATATAAACAGGCTCATGCGTTTCAGTATTTACCATTTTACCTGTCTTCTCATCTTTTTCAAGATTTATATACTTGCCAGCTGTCAGATCATAATACCTTTCTCTTTTACAAGCTGTAAATATTAATGTTACTGCGAAGCTTGCTAACAATAGTTTTTTCATATCTTTTTATTTTTATATGAATAAAACAATTATCAGACCATCTGTATCCATTTATGGGAATGGGTAAATAATACCACATTGAAATGACACTCTCCTCTTTACCTTTATGGTTGTTTAACCTTCGGCATAATTTTTATTAATTTCAATATGCTTCAGACTTCCGCTTTGCAGAAAGTTGTACTTTTTTTGCTGCTTGGTTTCCTCATTGTGGCAGCGATCTATTACACCAAACCATTCTTAGTTCCTTTGTGTTTTGGAGGTTTGCTCGCCATGCTTTTTTTACCGTTAAGCCGCTGGTTTGAAAACAAAAAAATACCGAAAGGCATTTCGATACTGCTTTGTATAATTATTTTCTTAGTTCTTATAACAGCGATTATTGGGCTCATTAGTTGGCAGATAAGCGACCTTGCCACAGAATCAACAGATATTGAAAACAAGGTCCGGAAAATGATCAGCGAGATCAGGGAATATATTGGTGCTCATTTTGGGATTTCAAAAAAACAACAGGAAGAGATCATAACAAACCAGGCGCAGGAAAATGGGGGCATGTTATCCAATTTAGGGTCATCCGCTACTGGTTTTATTGTTGATTTTATTTTAGTGCTGGTTTATATTTTTCTTTTTATGTTTTATCGCAGCCGCATAAAAACATTTGTTCTGCAACTTATTTCTTCACAACAAAAGAAAAACACTGAAACGATCATTCATGATATACAGAAAGTTTCACAGCAATACATAACCGGGCTTGGTATGATGATAGTTTGTCTTTGGATCATGTATAGTATTGGCTTTTCGATCATTGGTGTTAAATATGCAGTGCTGTTTGCTATTATTTGCGGGCTATTAGAGATAATTCCATTTATCGGAAATCTAACCGGTACCCTACTTGCTATTTTAATGGTAGTTATCCAGGGTGGCGGCACAGGAATGGTGCTCGGGGTTGTAATTACTTATCTTATTGTCCAATTTTTGCAAACCTATCTCCTGGAACCGCTCGTAGTAGGTGCTGAAGTAAATATAAACCCCCTGTTTACGATCATCATTCTTGTGTTAGGTGAATTAGTATGGGGAATTCCGGGAATGGTACTGGCCATTCCCTTATTGGGAATTGTCAAGATCATTTGCGATCATATTCCTTCTTTAAAGCCTTACGGTTATTTAATCGGCAGCGATCGAAAGAAAAAAAATATACTACTAAAAAGAAAAAAATAATTAGGAATAAAAAAAGCCGTTCATAAAGAACGGCTTACCTGTAAATGTTTTTTAATCTCAATTAAGAAATCTATTTTTTATATACCCAACTAAACCATTGCTTCCATTTCCTGGTCCTGCAGCGAAATAGAGGTAATTACGATTTAGTCCATTTATTGGAGGAAATGTTATACCCCATAATCCGTCGATCTCTATTGCTTTGCCATTGGTAGAAAGCGGGCCGAGGAAATTTCCATTTTCATCAAATGCATTGATATGTCCATCACCATTGTTCCCAACCAGGATAACATTTGTTATTTGAGTTTGCCCGGAAAGATCCCAAAAACCAGCAGGTGCTACAGTTATCCCCCATGGAGCATTCAATTTACCTTTTGATGCAAATCTTTTCAGCAATATGCCATCTGTACTGAATACATTGATGTATCCATTACCAGGGCCGATCTCTCTTTTTCCAGTCGCATCTTTCTTTGCATACATCACATGCAATTTACCATCACTTATGATCTGCATGTTGAATGGAGAATAACCAGCCGGAAGATCCGGATCGATAAATGGTTTATTGTTTACCGGGTTCCAGTCCTTATCAAACACATCAATTCTGTTTTGAGCAAAATTGGCGGCGTATATAAAGAAATTACTGCCTTCGTTCGCTATTGCCACTCCTAAATAGGAAGCACCCGGTGAATTGTCTATCTTTTTTACTGCACTGTTACCAAGGTTCCATCCGGAAATTATACCATCAGAAGTCGCAATAATGAAGGCCGCAGAGTTACCATTAGGAAGTTTAAAATCGGATGTAAAATTATAAGCATGCCCGGTTGGATGACCAGTAGTTGTATTGAGTGCATGAGGAATATTAACTGCACTCCCTACTGTTAATCCATCCAAGTTATAGATCGTACTGACTCCTTTGCCTTCTGATGAAACCCATGCCGGACCGGAAGGAGGAAATGAAATACCCCATGCATTCACAAGGTTAGCATCAATATTTAGCGGCTTATTACTGTTATCATTTCCAACAAGGTTGAGTTGTACAAAATTCTTTAATTCTTTTGGAGCAATGTTGTTGTCTCCGGCAGGACGCAAATTAGGAGAGTCATCCTTCATGCTCTTTTGACAACTGAATGTAATGGTTAATAACACAAGAATGCAAGCAAGATGAAATGCTTTGGTTCGCTGTTTCATAAAAATTTGATTTAATGGTGACCAATTATCCTCTTTCCAGATTTGATTAGGTTTTTGATTAGGTTTCGAAGCGAGGATGACTTCTAATCTAAAATTAGAAAATGTAAAGTGCAGGAAACAACAGAATTATGCACCGGTTGTGAATATGTCATTGTTTTCACATTATTATTAAAAAGGAAGGGTGATAAATGAGTGTTTCAACAAGTTTGGCAATAATAGTTATCTTTAGCGCATGCTTTTTTTAAAAGAACATTTAAGTGCGGGTAATAATTATAATTGGGCAGATGAATTCATCTTTGATGGTACACCAAGCCGCAGACTTTTTGACCGCCAAAACGGGAACCAACTACTTTTCATCATTAATCTCTATGCTTCACAAAACGACAAATTTTCAGGAGACCAGGTACAAAGGATCGAAGAAATGCTGGTAAATAAATTGCCTGAAGACGTAAAAAGTGAGATCTCAGTTCTGAATTGGCTAAAGGAAAATGGTGAATTGTTTTTGATTAGCCAATGATCAACATCTTGTCTCTTTAAGCCAACCTACAAGGTTTTAAAAAATCTGGCAGGGTTTTTATCTTATTTTACACATGTAGGTTAACTATATTCATCACCGAATAATTTTTGTTTTATGCGTTGGATAGGCGGCAGAGAAAGCTCAAATGTAGATGACCGTCGCGGTCTTTCAGCTGGTGGCATTGCTGCCGGCGGTGGTATTATTGGCGTAATTGTTCTCGTACTTAACTTATTGCTTGGCGGAGGAGGATCTGATGATGGATCAATACCGCAGATCCAACTTCCGGGTCAAACACAGCAACTAACACCCGAAGAACAAGCGGCAGATGATGAACGTGCAAAATTTGTAAAAGTTGTTTTAGGATATACTGAAGATGTGTGGGATCAGTTATTTGCCCAACAAGGAAGTACTTATCAACAACCGAGACTTGTTCTTTTCCGTGGCGCTGTTCAATCAGCATGTGGTAATGCAAGTTCAGCATCCGGTCCATTTTATTGCCCGGGTGACCGTGAACTTTATATCGATCTTTCTTTTTACCAGGAATTAGAAGAACGTTTCCAGGCGCCGGGAGATTTTGCAATGGCTTATGTAGTGGCACATGAAGTAGGTCACCATATTCAAAAGCTATTAGGCGTTTCTGATAAAATGGATAGAATGCGCCAGCAAATGAGTCGGGAAGAATACAATAAATATTCTGTGATGCTTGAATTGCAGGCTGATTTTTTAGCCGGTGTTTGGGCACATCATGCTCAGCAAATGAAAAATATTTTGGAGGCCGGTGATATTGATGAAGCATTAAATGCTGCTAATGCCATTGGTGATGACAGGCTTCAAAAGGAAACGCAAGGCTATGTTGTTCCTGAATCATTTACTCATGGCACATCACAACAACGGATCTATTGGTTTAAAAAAGGGTTTGACACCGGCGATATGAAACAGGGTGATACTTTCAATGACCCTTCTCTGCAATAAACCAATTACCCTCAGACCAAAAAACTATATATCCATTAATACTCTGTTCAGAGTACATCTAAAAGGGAAATTGAATATAAACCAGTAAAAAATATCTGCTTTGTATCTCAATAATATAATACGTAATAAAAACAAAAGGCTGCCTAATAAAGCAGCCTTTTATTTTCTAACGCTAATAACTTAATTTTTTACAAACTTCGCGGACCTGGTTTCCCTGCCATCATTAATATGCAATAAATAAAAACCAGCAGAAAGTTTCGAAATATTTAATTGGGTAAGTGTATTACCACTTTCCTTTTGCATTACTAATTTACCCATTAGGTTATATACTTTGATCACAGTTTTATTGTGAACTCCATCCACCCATACATTCACCAGATCACCTGCGGGGTTAGGGAAAAGGTTAATTGTAAAGTTTGGATTCACATTTACCTCAGTTGCTATAGCTGTTGCCTTAGTTGCAGTAGTTGTTGATCCTGATGATGTGAATTGTGCGGTGCTGTAGTTACTAATTTCGGTGAGGCTGCAGTTTGCTACTACCCTCCAATCATATGTCGTGTTAGCGGACAAAGCATATAAATTGACAGATGTGCTATAAGTAGCGGAAGTTGCAGTGATCCATGTACCCGAAAAAGTTGGTTTATACCAGACAGAATAAGCAAACGCCCCGCTTACAGCGCTCCAGTTCAAAGTTGCAGTGCTGGATGCAATATTAGATGCGTAAAGTCCGGCAGGAGCACTACATGAACCTAACGCTTGTGAAGTAAACTGCGTTTGTGTGTAGCTGCTGATACCAGAACTGCAATTAGCTCTTACTCTCCAATCATATGAAGTAGTTGGTTCCAATCCCCCTATTGTCCATTGTAATGATGTTGTACCGTTTGCAATAGTTACCCAGTTTGGGGAGCTTGCAAGTTTATAGTCGAGATTATAACTTAGCGCGCCACTAACGGGTGCCCAAGTAGCTGTAGCAGAAGTAGCAGTAATGGGGGAAGTTGAAAGACCAGTGGGAGCATTACATGGTCCACTCTCAGACAAGGTACTAAACGTTTTCTGTGCGTAGCCACTGCTGCCGGATGAACAATTAGCTCTTACTCTCCAATCAAAAGAAGTAGAAGCAGGCAGACCCGATAAGTTCCAGGACAACGATGTTGTTCCCCATGCAATATTGATCCAGCTACCAGATGATGATTGTTTATAATCGACATTATAACTATTGGCTCCGCTAACAGGACTCCAGTTCGCGGTTGCGCTGCTTGTCGTAATACCAGATGTTGAAAGTCCTGATGGTGTAATACATTTTCCTCCAACTCCACCTCCACCTTTTCCTCCTCTTGCCATTGTATTTTGGGCACTAACACTATAAGTTGCTACTACTAAAAGCAACAGAGCTAATAATCTCATAAGAATATTGAATTTTGAGCGGTTTAAAAATTTGAGGACGGCGCAATTTACATGCACCATAGTTGTAAATCAAGCGCTAAACAACGAATATGATGCCAAGAAAATTACGTCGGACTTATTCCAGCGGTTATGATAGATTACAATCAATTTTTTATCTTGAGGATAACTTTTTATTCACAGAATAAGGAATTTAATGCTTAGCCAATTCTCTCATTTAGAATTTATTATTATTAATAATTAACGGCTCTTAATAAAGTGAGTACTTAAAATCATTCTATGAAAAAAACTCTGGCATTAGTTATAATTATTTATTCACATGTTTCAAACATTCATGCATGCACTACTTTCTTTATAAATAAAAATGGCAAGATGGTTTTTGGTCGTAATTATGATTGGGTTACCGATGCCGGTATGATCTGCACAAACTTAAAAGGCTTATCTAAGATTTCTATGCAAACTGAAAATGGGGAAACTATCAATTGGATATCAAAATACGGCAGCATTACTTTTAATCAATATGGAAAAGAATTTCCAACTGGCGGCATGAATGAAAAAGGGTTGGTGGTAGAATTAATGTGGCTGGATGAAACAAAATATCCTGCAGCCGATAACAGGCCTGCTATTGGTGTATTGCAATGGATACAATACCAGTTAGACAATTGCTCTACAATAGGTGAAGTAATTGCAACAGATAAGCTACTTCGGATATCACCCACCGGCACTACCCCCCTTCATTATCTTGTTGCCGATGTAAATGGTAATGCGGCAACCATTGAGTTTTTAAACGGTAAAATGGTTGTACACAAAGGAAGTGACCTTAGCTTTCCTGTTCTTACAAATAATACCTACGATGAATCAGTAAAGTCGGTCAGGAATTCATCTTTTAATGGCAATAACTCATTGGAACGTTTTGGAGAAGCCTGCAAAATGATACAACAATTAAACACTGCCAGCATCAGCAAACCTTTAAACGATTATGCATTTGATATTCTTGGAGAAGTTTCACAAGGTGATTTTACAAAATGGAGTATCGTTTATGATATTAGCAATAAAACCATTCAATTTAAAACAAATCGTTTTAAGCAAGTAAAGACAGTAAGCTTTTCAGCTTTTGACTTTAATTGTACAGCGATGGCAAAAGTGTGGGATATGAATCAAAAAGCAAGTGGCCCTGTTAATAACCTATTTCAAAATTTCAATTCTGATATCAATAAAAGAATTGTGGAAACTGCTGCAAAAGAAAGTGAAAGTCGTGTTTCTATCAGTCAAAAGAACGTAGAAGCTTTATGGCAATATGCTTCAGGAGTTAAATGCAATTAGATCTCACCCCTTCATTTATAATATTTTATAGAAGGCCAATCCGGTTCAGTTTTTGCACAACTATTAGAGGGTTTATTTTAAGATCATAAAAATAAAAAGTTATGATAACAACAAATAGTATAGCAAAAGCAGAAACTACAATTAATGCATCAGCAGACAAAGTGTGGAATGCATTGACAGATCCGGGAATGATAAAGAAATACATGTTTGGAACAACTGTAATTTCTGATTGGAAAGAAGGAAATAAAATAATATGGAAAGGGGAATGGGAAGGGAAGACTTATGAAGACAAAGGAAAAATTCTTCTTTTTGAACCGAAAAAAAGTTTGCAATACAGTCACTTTAGCCCGCTCTCAGGTCTTCATGATAGCCCGGAAAATTATCATATAGTAACCATTGACCTGGAAGAAAAAGATAAACAAACTATTGTCACACTAACGCAGACTAATAATGCTAATGAAAAAACAAAAGATCATTCTGAAAAAAACTGGAAGATGATGTTAGCCTCACTTAAAAAACTTTTGGAAGAAACCAACTAAACTAATGATCTCATTTAAACTTATAGCTTAAAGCAAACCCGCTTGACACTCCATTGCTATAAGGCATTATACTCAGGTTTGGATCTTTAATAATTTTATGTTTATGAAAATGCGGAACCAATAGCCCTGTTAGTGTTCCTTGTGTTATTCCTAAAAGTATATCTGAAGGAAAATGAAACCCACCTCTGTGTCTTAGGTAAGCCATAGTACCTGTAGCCGTTCCTGCTAGTCCATACATTAGCCATTTTATTTTTGACTCAGGATAATAGTCTGCATAAACCTTTGCCATAAAAAAAGTGGAAGTAGCAACAAGCGCCACGTGACCTGCATAAAAAGAATTTTTTGCTCCTCCCCTTGTGCGCCATGACATAGGCGTTTCTTCGCTATAAGCATAGGGCCTGTACCTGTTAGTAAGATACGTAGAGCCTGTATACAGCAGACCTGTTATTGACATCGCTTCCAGGTATAAAAAAGAAAGTTTGAAAAAATCGTTTCTTGTTTCTTTACCAATAAGAAAAAGTAAAGGAAGCGGCATTGCCCCATAAAAAATATAATTACTGACGTTGGCAATACTTTCGGAATAGGGGCGCACAGCCCAACGATCAAACCCATTTATATCATTTACATCAAGACTCAGAATTTGTTCAATGGTGGAAGTATCTTTACTGTATATTTTTGTAAATGCATAACCGGACCATCCTGCCCCGACCGCAAAAACCGGGATATCTACACACGGTTTTAGTTTATACACAGGTTGCTTTCTGATTGTTTTTACTTTAGAAGGTTTTTCAATTAAAGTATCCGGGGATTGTAAACTATCATTCCTCATCACTTTTAAACTATCAACCTGAGCAAAAGAATATAAATGCAGGATTATTGCCGCAGTACACCACAAAAACTTTTTCATCATTGGCAGATTTAAGGTCAAATATGCGAAGGGCTTTTAGACAATATAAAAAATCATGCCACCCAATTGTTGGTTTCAATGAATGACAATCAAGTCTGGATAGCAAGGAAAAACTATTATAAAAAAGCCGTCTGCAAAAAACGCAAACGGCCAAGGAAGGGACTTGTCAAATCGTCAAATCGCTACCTATTTCTTTATATATCCAAACAATCCATGTTCTTCATCATCAGGACCTGCAGCAAAGAATAACCAATTACGGTTTAATGCTGTGGAAGTAGACGGAGCAAAAGCTATGCCCCAAAGTCCCTCGATCACTATTGGCTGACCATGCTGACGAAGCTGCCCCAGGAAATTTCCATTTTCAGTGTAGGCATTAATTCGGCCATCACCAAAGTTTCCTACAAGAAATACATTTGTGTTATCGCTCCCTTCGCCCCAGAAGCCTGCAGGTGCTTTTGCTATACCCCAGGGAGCATTTAATTGACCATTTGAAATAAATCTTTTTACAAAAGATCCATCGGGATTAAAAATATCAACGTATCCAAGGCCATCGCCAGTCTCTTCTTCCTCTTCTACGGGATCTACTTTAGCATACATAACATAAAGTTTACCATCTATAGCCTGGATATTAAAGGGTGAATAACCGACTGGCAAATTTGGATCGACAAATGGTTTGCCTTCAACTTCAGCCCAATCTTTGTCAAATACCTCGATCTCACCTTCGGAAAAATTGGCTACATACAAATAATTATTACCAGCGTCAGCAGCTAAAGCGATACCCAGATAGGCATCGCCTGGATCATTTACCATCCTTACTGCAGTGTTACCAGAGTTCCATCCGGAAACACCTCCTTCAGCTGTTGCAAAAATGAATCGTGCCGGATTGCCATTCGGAAGCTTGAAATCAGTGGTGGGATTAAATACTTGTCCGGTTGGATGACTTGAAGGAGCACTTCCCGCCGGGGGTATTGTCACTGGTGATATACCCGCTGCCACACCTTCACCATTATAGATCGTCGTTTTGCCTGTGCCTTCTGCAGAGACCCAGGCAGGACCTGAAGCAGGAAAAGAAATTCCCCATCCATTTACCATATTCGGATCAATGTGAGCAGGACTATATTCATCATTATCACCAACAAGATTCACCTGCACAAAATCTTTCAGATCTTTTGGAGGAATAGCTTTGGTAGTTATCTCCTCATTTGCTGCTGTTGGTTTTTCTATGTTTTTTCGACAGCTAAAAATGATAGTTAACAATGCAAGTGCAAAAGCCGGGTATGCTGCTTTGCTTAAGATCTTTGTCATAAAATTTTATTTAAAGTTGAATAATAGATACTCCGACGGAAGCATCAGGCTTCCGACAAAATTTTTGTCGACTATTCAAAGGGGGTTGTATTTGTATCGAAGCAGATTCGGAGAAAGTTGCTATTGTAAAAAAACATTTTACAAACTATCCATAAAAAAATTCCGTTGAATAACGGAATTAATTTATAAGAAAGTTGCTTCTTGAAAATATGTGGAATTATTTCCCTGCATTCCTGGTAAAAAGATAATAACCTAAAAAACTAAGTGAAATGCTGAAGGCCATAATGGCTAATGAATGAAAGCCTATTGGTTGCGTATAATTAACGCCTGTAAGACCAAGGCCTATACTGGCTAAAATTGCAAACCATTTCACATTAGCGTATCTATTATCTTCTGGTTTTTGGGTAGCCAAAATAGATTGAGCTATATTCTCAGAAATTCCTTTGTCAACAATTTTATTTTTTAGCCGGTGCTCAAATATTCGTCTAATTATGTCAATAATAAAATACATAAACATACCGACGACAAAAATAGCTGCAGCAACCTGTAATATCTCCTCATTATATACAACGTCACTCTCGTGTGCATTTGCCGTAAAACTTACTGAACATACTGTTGCGATTGTTATTATTTTCTTCATTTTTTGGGTTTTATTATTATCAGACGAATGGCTGTAAAGAATGTTGCAAAAAAGATCAATAGGAATCCAGCAATTTCATTTCGTTATCATATTTTTTATACATAGCAATAAACAATCCTGTAATAATGGTTAATGCCGTAATGATGATCAGGTAGATGAAAATAGCAGCAATTCCACTGAATAAATAAACAAAGGATCCCTCGAAATAATAAAAAATTGTACCGATGAAACCAATACCTATAAATAGTAGCACCCACAGAAGGAACCTGTCGCTTGTCTTTTCTTTTGGCGAAGGCAATTGCTGAACAACTAATTCAGACAAATTAAAATCAAAAGCAGGCTGCGGCTGTTGTTTAATTCCTTTTATCATCAATTGATAAACTTCAACTTTTGCTCTGCACACTTCACAGAAATGAATATGCTCAACAATTTTTACTTCGCAATGTTGCCGATCTACAACATATTGTTGTACTTCATCATCAGTTAAATGTTTTATGACCATAGATCCTCCTTTTTATAATGAACCAAAAGGTCGTTCTTTAATTCTCTTCTCGCTCTGAATAAATAACTTTTCACCGTTCCTGCGGGCAAGCCGGTTATCGTACCTATTTCATCGTAGCTTAGTTCTTCGTTATGATATAAACTGATCAGCGTTTTATAAATAGATGGAAGTTTTTCAATTTTCTTTTTTACGATCTCTGAAATGTTTTTTCCTATAACGAATGTATCTACCGGCTCATCAAAATTCCCCTGGGCTGTATTCATCATATCAAGGAGTTCGTTTGATGAATCTGGTTCTTTTTCAAAAATACTGTCAGCTAATACAAGTTTTTTCTTTCTCAGGTGATCGATACATGTGTTATAGCATATTTGCCCGATCCAGGTAGAAAGCTTTGATTGAAATTTAAACCCAGGCAGTTTCTGATACGCTTTTATATAAACGTCCTGTGCAATATCTTTTCTATCAGCGTCATTAATTATCATTTCAAAAACGATCTTAGCCACAAGATTCTCAGTGTTCTTAATAATGACACCAAAAACATTGGTCTCGCCACTCAATACCCTTTCCACAAGGTGTCGGTCTGTGGTATTTTGCCCGGTATTATTATTCACTTGCCATTTGACGGGTTGGTTTCGGAAATGTTGCAATTTATCTAAAGAAATTTCTTTTTTCTTAAATCATTACTCACTTTAGCGGCAAAATGGATGCGATCAAAGTATATGGAAAGCTTCTTGATGATGAAACTCGTTGCGAGCATTATCACTCAGTTCTTGACATCATTGCTATAAAGTTCAAATGTTGTGAAAATTATTATCCCTGCTACCAATGTCATGAAGAAACTGCTGATCATCCTGCACAAACATGGACCAAGGGTGAGTGGGATATAAAAGCAATTCTTTGTGGAGTTTGCAAAACCGAGCTGACGATCAACGAATATATGCGATCAGGAAATTACTGTCCAAATTGCAAAGCCGCTTTCAATCCTAATTGCAGTAAACACTATCATTTGTACTTCCAGAGCTAGCCGAACGTGGATCTGTCGTACAAGAGTGCAATTCGCTTCGCTCCGGGTAAACTGTGCAACGGAAGCCCAATAGTAGTAGTGAAGTTTAGTACATAAAATCATTTCCCATTAACATAACTACCCGCCATTTTCGGTAACTTCACGACCCTATAAACTATGGCATATTCACGTCAGTTAGCAGCTATCATGTTTGCCGACATTGTCGGTTACACTGCCTTAATGGAGAACGACGAATCATTGGCAATGAGTTCCCGTGACCGATTAAAAAATAAATTGGAAGAAGTGTTGAATGATCATGGTGGCCGGTTGCTGGCGTTCCATGGCGACGGAGCTCTTTGCAGCTTTACAAGTACGCTGGAAAGTGTGAAGGCGGCAACAGCTTTGCAATTGGAAATGCAAAGTCCTCCCCTTGTTCCTTTGCGTATCGGCATTCATACGGGTGATGTGCTGGTGGATGATAATAATATATATGGCGATGGTGTTAACATTGCATCAAGAATGGAATCATTTGCAGTGCCCGGCAGTATTTTTATCTCAAGCAAAGCTTATGATGATATAAAAAATCAAAAAGAAGTTTCTGCGGTTTCCATGGGAAGATATTTATTAAAGAATGTAAAAGGGCAGATGGAAATTTTTGCGATCAGTAATCCCGGGTTGGTGATTCCCAATGCAGAAATCCTTGAAGGCAAAGGCGAAGCAGTTCGACAAAAAAATATTCTTGTGTTACCATTTGTAAACATGAGCAATGACCCCGACCAGGAATATTTCAGTGATGGATTGACCGAAGAAATTATCTCCAACTTATCAAAGCTGAAAGACACCAGGGTGATCTCACGTACCACGTCGATGCAATATAAAAACACTACAAAGGATACAAAAACTATTGGTAAAGAAACTCAAGCTGACTTTATGCTGGAAGGGAGTGTAAGAAAAGCTGGAAATAAGTTACGTATCACTGCTCAATTCATTGATAGTTGCCGGGATGTTCATTTATGGGCGCAAAGTTTTCGGGGAACACTTGATGATATTTTCGACATCCAGGAAGATGTTTCATCAAAAATTGTTGAAGCATTGCGATTACAATTGAGCAGCGAAGAAAAAGTTACATTACAAAAAAGATACACTGATGATACAGAGGCCTATCAATTGTATTTGCAGGGAATTTTCTTTTGGAAAAAAAGAAATGAGCAGGGATTAACATTAGCCATAAAATATTTTGAAAAAGCTTTGGAAAAAGATCCCGATTATGCATTAGCATGGGCAGGCATAGCTGATACGCTTAGCCTGATGGGAGAATACACGAATCTTTCAAGAAGAGATCTTTATCAAAAACAAATGGATGCAATTCATAAGGCATTGGCAATTGATCCGCAATTGGCAGAAGCTCATATATCATTCGCCATTTCATTAATGCTGAATGACTGGGATTGGTCAGGAGCTGAAAGAGAATTCAAATTGGGTTTGCAACTTGATCCTAAAAATGCGACCGGTCATCACTGGTATGCCGAGCTTCTTTTATTTATAGGCAAACCCGAAGAAGCATTTAAAGAGATCGATATTGCCGTTGATCTTGATCCTGTATCACAAGGAATATTAAAGGACAAAGGAATTTTCCAATACTATGTTGGGCAATACGAAGAAGCCATGGAAACTGCATTGACAACATTGGAAATTGATCCCGGATTTGTTCCTGTTCATCGACTTATTTCACTTGCTTATACGGGTAAGGGAATGTATGAAGAAGCGATCAATGAAACCATTAAATGGGGAAGCCTGACTGGTAATAAGATCAAGACAGATGTGGCACTTGCCTATATTTATGCTGTATCGGGCCAGGAAGATGAAGCAAGAAAAATTATTGAGAACACCGGTATCGAAAAAATGCTGAGTTCAAATGATTATCGTGGCGTTGCATTAGTATATGTAGCACTTGGTGAAACAGATGAAGCTTTTGAATGGCTTGAAAAAAGCTATCAAAAGCATGAGGAGTCATTATGCAGTATTGGGATCGATCCCAAGTTTGATTCGATCCGCGATGATCCGCGATTTAATGAGATACTAAAAAAGGTGGGGCTGAGTTCAAAATCATACCTGAAATCAACTAGTAAATCATAAATCCAAAATCAGAAATCTAAATTTCAAAATCCCCTTTCTCCCCCTATCTTTGCCGACCTCCATATAAATCAATGGAGCATTAAACTGTTTAAGAATCAACACTTATGGACAATTTGATTTACCTGGTTCCCGTGATGGGATTAATCGGTTTACTCTACACTTTTATCAAATTTAATTGGGTTTCAAAGCAGGATGCTGGTAATGAACGGATGAAAGAGATCAGCACTTACATTGCTGAAGGTGCCATGGCTTTTTTAAGAGCTGAATGGAAAATACTCGGATACTTTGTAGTGATCGTTGGAATATTGCTTGCAGTAATGGCTACTACCAATCCTCATGGTCATTGGTTGATCGCAGGCGCATTTGTAGTTGGCGCGGTGTTTAGCGCTACTGCAGGTTATATTGGAATGAAGGTGGCAACTAAGGCTAATGTAAGAACTGCACAGGCAGCCCGTACAAGTTTAAGAAAAGCATTGTCTGTTTCATTTACTGGTGGCTCAGTAATGGGTCTTGGCGTTGCGGGTCTTGCAGTCCTGGGATTAAGCGGATTATTCATAGTTCTTAAAATGTATTTTGTTCCAACCGGAGCTCCTATAAGCGGACCGGAGATGCTGATGACGATCGAGGTACTTACTGGTTTTTCTTTAGGCGCTGAGTCAATAGCATTGTTTGCCCGTGTTGGTGGTGGTATATATACAAAAGCTGCCGATGTTGGTGCTGACCTTGTTGGTAAAGTAGAAGCTGGTATACCTGAAGATGATCCACGAAATCCGGCAACAATTGCTGATAATGTTGGTGATAATGTTGGCGACGTAGCTGGTATGGGTGCCGATCTTTTCGGTTCTTATGTGGCTACTGTTCTTGCAACAATCGTACTTGGTCAGCAAACAATTGTAATTGGCGATGATGGTTTAGGCGGTATGTCTCCCATTCTTCTTCCAATGTTAATTGCAGGTATCGGGATTTTATTTTCAATAGTAGGTACATGGTTTGTTCGGATAAGCGATTCAGCAGGTATCAATACAAGTAGTGTTCAGAAGGCTTTGAACATGGGTAACTGGGGTTCTATTGTACTTACTGCGATCGCTGCGATCGGACTTGTTTATTGGATCCTTCCTGAAACAATGTCGCTTCGTGGACACGAGTTTACAAATACGGGTGTGATGGGAGCTATCGCTGTTGGACTTGCGGTAGGTACCTTAATGAGTATCATCACAGAATATTATACAGCCATGGGCAAAAGACCTGTATTGTCGATCGTTCGTCAATCAGGAACTGGTCATGCAACAAATGTTATCGGTGGACTTGCAGTAGGTATGGAATCTACGTTCCTCCCTATTCTTGTTCTTGCTGCTGGTATCTGGGGTTCTTATGAATGTGCAGGTTTATATGGTGTGTCAATTGCTGCCGCTGGTATGATGGCAACAACTGCTATGCAATTAGCGATCGATGCATTTGGTCCAATTGCTGACAACGCAGGCGGTATTGCTGAAATGAGTGAGTTACCAAAAGAAGTTCGTGAAAAAACAGATGTGCTCGATGCCGTTGGTAATACAACTGCCGCTACAGGAAAAGGATTTGCAATTGCATCTGCAGCCTTAACGGCCCTTGCATTGTTTGCAGCTTTTGTTGGTGTATCCGGCATCACCGGTATTGATATTTACAAAGCAAACGTTCTTGCCTCTTTATTCGTTGGCGGCATGATACCATTTATATTTTCTTCATTAGCTATTCGTGCAGTAGGTGAAGCCGCGATGGCAATGGTGCAGGAAGTGAGAAGACAATTCAAAACTATTCCGGGCATTATGGAAGGAACCGGGAAGCCTGAATATGATAAATGCGTTGCCATCTCTACCGATGCTTCCATTAAAAAAATGATGTTGCCCGGCGCTATTGCAATTATTTCTCCATTGATCATTGGTTTTATGCCAGGTCTTGGAGCGGAAGCATTAGGTGGCTTTCTTGCGGGAGCAACAGTAAGTGGTGTACTGATGGGAATGTTTCAAAACAACGCAGGCGGCGCCTGGGATAATGCAAAAAAGAGTTTCGAAAAAGGTGTTGAGATAAATGGCGAGATCTATTATAAGAAGTCGGAACCACACAAAGCATCAGTAACAGGCGACACAGTAGGTGATCCTTTTAAAGATACTTCAGGACCTTCAATGAATATTTTGATTAAGTTAATGTCAATTGTATCTTTGGTCATCGCTCCTACTCTTGCACAAATAAGTAATGCAAAAAAGAGTGACGCACCAGTATCTCAAAAAAATGTAATTAAACCTGTCGCGGTCGTAACCAAAACTAATTCCGCAAACACAGTTGAGTATAAATAATTAAACTTTCTAATCAGAACCATTACTTAAGTCCTGCTGTTTCTACAGCGGGACTTAGTTTTTTATACCATTGAAACATTCATCGTAACCTTTTAACCGCTCATCCGTCTTAATGTTAACCCATGTTAAAAAAAATTAAATTTGGCTAAGAAATTATTGTCGTACGAAATAAGTCGTATATTCGGGTTATAAAAGATTAAAATCATGGCAACTACCCGTTATATCAAACCCACTGAAAGCGAATTGGAAATCTTACAAGTACTATGGAAAAAAGGTCTTGCCACCGTTCGTGAAGTGCATGAGGAATTAGCTGCATTGAAAGATGCTGGTTACACAACCACTCTTAAGCTAATGCAGATAATGAATGAGAAAGGCTTGGTGAAAAGAGACGATAGTATGCGTACCCATGTGTACCAGGCAGCAGTGAGCAAAGAAAAAACCCAAAAACATTTGTTGGGTAAAATGATCGATTCACTTTTCGGTGGCTCTCCTACTCAACTTGTGATTCAGGCATTGGGAGAACATAAAGCCACTGAGGAAGAATTGGAAAAGATCCAGGAAATGCTGGATAATCTTAAAAGCAAGTAAGAAGTTTTTTATTCATGAACCAGGTTAACTTTCTGCAATCACTTGGATGGTCATTGATCAATAGCCTCTGGCAAGTGGCTTTGCTTTGGGTGGTGTACCAATTCATTACTATTTCTTTTCATAAAATAAGACCTGCACATAAAACTTCTTTAGCCACAATTTTGACATTCTCCGGATTTGCATGGTTTGTTTACACTC
>Ga0184624_10000129_pt1 | contig 18467 bp, 43 predicted proteins | sample PLM3_5_b1_FD_133157 | JGI IMG/M metagenome (GOLD analysis project Ga0184624, IMG submission 133157) | Groundwater sediment microbial communities from an aquifer in East River, Colorado, USA - PLM3_5_b1 | ecosystem: Environmental > Terrestrial > Soil > Riparian zone | place: USA: East River...
GTCCCTATTGCGCTTTGTTGCCAGTTGAATTTCACAAATCCGGCAACCGGATAAACCTTCGAACGATTTGGCCTCTTGGTGTTTCTTGTAGATGCCTTTGAGGTGCCAACAGGCATGGCAGAGAAGCATTTGACATAGAGACTCTTGCTGACGGCCTGACTTACGATCAATCCCAGCTGCTAGAGAGATACTACATCAGGGTGTATGGTACAATGGCACCGTATGGCTACAACCTGCATCCAGGTGGAAAGAACGGCAAACCTCAGTTCGGAGAGACCAACCCAAATCACAAGCTTACTGCTTCTGATGTCATGGAGATAAGGCGTTTATCTTCACACGGAGTGACATACCTCAGACTCATGGGTATGTTCAATCTTAGCAGCGACAAGCACGTTGGTCAGATTGTGCGTGGTGCGGTGTGGTCATAAGAAAGAAGGATCATACTATGATGGCAGCGGTTGCGCCGCTGACCCCGCGTATGATCCAAAGCCTCGAGATGGTGGTGCCTAGGACCGAGCTACTGGAAACGCTCTCGCGCCTGAGTATACCGTTTCCTGCGCAGATGCCAGACATTACCAAGGACGATGCATTTCCCACCGATATCACAATGGTGCAGCCGCGTGAGTTACGTGCGCTACAGTCGTATTGGGCGGCACAGTTTGCGCGAGTGAATGCTCTCTTAGGCATAACCAGGGGTGAGAAGAAAGCCCAGGAGCGCAAGCTGGACAGAGCCAAGAAGCGGCTCTTCCGGGTATTTGCCCCTGAGCGCAGTGCCAAGATCTACGTAGATGCCATACACGGTAAGGTTCAGGCTAGCAAGCGTATAGCCAATATGGAGCGCGAGTTAGATAACCTTATCGTACTGGAAGAAGCGTTGGATGCACTAACGAAAGATTTCCAGATGTACGTCAATGCGCTAGATCGAGAGAGTATGTGGAGAATGGCGGAAATGCGAATATCCCAGGGGAGAGGCGGGGGTGTATAATACCAACGTGGCAAACGAAGAGTTAGAACAAGAAGCGCGTGATTTTATCAACAAGTACCAGTCTGCCAGTGAGGAAGACTTGGCTTATCTGGCAGGTTTGCTAGAGTCTTCCAAGGGTGACTTTGACAAAGGACATATGGCCGTCATATGGCCTGATGGTCGGACTGATACCGATGTATGGGATTTGATGGAGAATCTGCAGGAAAGGTTTGGTCCACTCGTCCATACAAGCGGGCCAGATATTTGGTGGTCTCCACTCATAGGTGAAGGCGGAAATGGTGACGGATTGTACCAGCGACTCCTCCCATACTTCAAGACCCAAAAGCATCTGGCTTATATACAAGGTGACAAACCTCGTCAACGGAAAAAGGTACGTAGGACAGACCACTAGAGTCAAGGTACGTTGGCGACAGCATTGCCAGTTTGGTACGACTCCTCTAGCTTATGCGATCCGAAAGTACGGTGTTGACAACTTCAGGTTTGAAATTGTCTTGCAGGTAGAGGACCAACAGTCTGCCAATTTGGTAGAAGCTAGGCTTATTCGTAAGCTAGGCACCATGACACCACATGGATATAACGTCTGCGAAGGTGGGGGTGTGGGAGCGTGGACCCGAAATGCTCCGCGTGGGGATGACCATTGGACCAGACGTTATCCAGACAGAAGACTGTATGGTACCAAGAATGGATACCATAAACTTACTCCCACACAGGTGCGCGTGATACGCTTCTTATATCATACGCGCAACTACGCTGGACTATACTGGTCACAGCCGCGCCTGGCTCGTAGATATAGCGTGCATCAGGCTACCATTAGCGATATAGTGCGGGGGAACTCTTGGGAAATGCGGATTGCAAGTGGACGGGGTGGAGGGGTATAGTGGGGTAGGTAGCAATTTAGTACGCTATCGAACAATGTGAGAGTACTGGTAGCGTGTGAGTACAGCGGCCGTGTTCGAGATGCCTTCGCAAAGCGAGGGCATTTTGCTGTGTCCTGCGATTTGCTAAGGAGTGAAGCAAAGCCAGGATACCACTACCAGGGGGATGTAAGAGACATACTGTATGATGGGTGGGATCTCATGGTTGCACACCCCCCATGTACGTATCTCGCGATAGCTGGTGCTATATGGTTTCGTACGCCCGAGCGACAACGAGAACAACGTAAGGCGCTCGACTTCGTTCGATTGCTGCTCGATGCCCCTATACACCGTATAGCGATAGAGAATCCTGTTGGCGTCATCAGTACACGCATCAGGTTACCTGACCAGATGATTCACCCCTGGCAATATGGGCATACTGAGAAAAAGAAGACACACCTTTGGCTCAAGAACCTGCCCCTGTTGAAACCTACCAAGTATATCCCACATAGACTACATACTAGACATTTGGACAATGTGAACAATGTTAATCGTGGCAAGATACGTAGTCTCACTTTCCAGGGTATAGCGGACGCTATGGCAGAGCAATGGGGCGTGCTGTGGTAAGACTAACTGGAGACCAGGGAACCGATGAGTACAAGCTGTTAGCTAAATCTGGTTATGTACTGCCGCACGATGGCAATTCCACTACGTGTAAAGTCTGTAGTAGACCGTGCTTCATCCTACTCACACATTATCAGGGTGTCAAGGTTAGGCCCCGCCGATGCCTTGGGTGTGTAATCAAGTTTCCACCGGAAGGGGTGTTTCTTTCTTACAATGACTACACTAAACGACGTCCCTGGCTTGCCCGCCGGAAGCGTTACCACCAATGGGGCCTCATGGCCCAAACCGTTAGAGAAGACGTGTGGACCTGCGTGCATTGCAAGTCCACTCTACATTCTCCTAAACTTGGAATCCCATCGTCCCATGGATGCCCTCAAGGCGTTGCCCAACGTATTAAGAGAGCATTCTGGGCACACAACCGTGTACCTAGTGTTAAGTGTCCCCTCTGTGATGGAGGAGCGTCTCTTCTTCGAGCTCCACGGGTTTTGGAAGACCGGCCTACTTCAAAGTTCTTTCCATGGACTTGTCGATCCTGTTTTGGCTGAGAAGGAAGCCATGGAGAAAGTTGCGCGCTGCGAGACTGCTATTGGCGGTACACAGTGCTATCTGCTCAAGCACGGGGACGACACCCCACACCGATCCATTACTTCAGGCGTAGCTTGGACAACGGAAAAGATAGACAAGGTGTTGGACAATGGTATGGGTACGGAAAGGCACGCGCCGGGCGTGGTCCGCAACAAAAGAAAACGAGCTACGCCGAATAGGCGAAGAGATTCCGTACAAACTGGTAGCGATACGCAGCAGCCAGAGCAGGTCGATTCTGGACAACGTGTGGATAGGATCCAAGCTCTACGCATTCCAGGTGAAACGTACAGACTCCCTCACTGGTTTCAGTAGTGTACGTAGTATACTGCGCGGCATAAAGGATGTTGTGACGATCTATGACAGCGTCGCAATATGTGCTGTGTACCATAGGCGTACAACAACGGGCCGCAGAGGTAAATATCTCTACTGGCGTATCTTCATGTATGAGGAAGATTACCAGAAGTTGAGGCGATGGGCAGGTGTCCTGGCGAATCAGTAGCTGCTTCGATTGCAGGTTACTGAGGGAGCGTGCAAGGGGATACTACTGCCTCGGTTACAACGTACCGCTGACTTACGACGTTGCCCGCACGGTCAACGACTGCCAACTAAAGATACCGTTTGAGGAGCACAAATCTGGCCGCGACAAATCGTTAGATGATTTATACGATAAGTGCTGTCACTACTCATCTCTAGTGCTCGGTCCCTTTACCGCGAAGGAATTGGTGCTGGAGACTCAGTTCCAAAACAAGAACAGTCTGTGGCAGATGCTAGAGGACCTTGTCAAGCAAGGCAGACTGAGTAAGGGAACGATGCGCGTAGCCAATAGATACGGCCATACTTACCGTTCCAACGTATACTTCCCGGTTTGGCCTGCAAGACAGTCTGGCTGGTATACTGTGGGGTAAGGCAAAAGGCTATGACGTTGAGAACTACACCGAAGGTCTGGCATTTCCCAGCGCAAACGGTGAACGATTACTACGCTGACATCTGTAGAATTCTGATGCAGCAAGGTACCGAGACTTCACCAAGGGGGGAGAAGACCAAAGAGTTACACCCTACTACGGCTCTTATTGAGGAGCCACGCAAGCGTCTGATGAGCTGCATGGGCAGAGTTCTTAATCTGCCGTTTGCCTTGGCCGAGGCTATACACATTATCACAGGCCAGAACGATGCACAGGCTATGGCATACTACAGCAGCAACATCATTGCCATGCAGGGGGATGGACCTCGTGGCATTCCAGGCTGGGAGAAGAAGGTAGCTACTTTCAATGCTGCGTATGGCGAGAGAATGCGCGGGTTTATGGTTGGCACACAACGTGTTGACCAGCTTGAGCATGTAATCCAAACCCTGAAACATGACCCTGACAGCAGACAAGCTAGTATAGTCATTAGCCACCCTTACTCGGACAACTTCCGGTTCACGACAAATGACAAGGCTTGCAACGTCTACGCGCATGCCATGATTCGGGGTGGCAAGCTAGACTGGATGCAGGTAATTCGTAGCAACGATGCAGTCTGGGGTATTCCGTACAACGTTGTTCAGTGGTCGCACGTGCAGGAGTGGGTGGCTGCGGCGCTAGGTGTGCCGATGGGCCATATGTTCATCGTACAGGATAGCTTCCATGTGTACGAACGGCATTACCGGGAGTGTGAAGAAGTAAAGCTGTTCGACCTGTACGAATATCTGGAGCAGCCCCCTATTCCCATGATTGCGAGTGAGGAGATTTCTCACAAGCTAGCTCTGGCTGAGAGAGACATCAGGCACAACGTTATCTACAACGAAAGAGTGTTAAGAGAGCTGGAAGCAGAAATTGGTCCGTACTGGCGGGCTGTGATTGCTACGTTGCAGGCGTTTCGGGAATTCAAGTCTGGTGCCGACGACGTAGCCCTTGAGATGTTGCCAGAGTATTCAGAGTTCAGGGCGCCGATGCTGCGTCAGTTCTGTTACTACCGCTGGAACAAAGACAAGTCGAAGTACGCTAACCAGATCCAGCTGGCATATCTAGAACTGGCATCTTATGGAGTATCTTATGAGGAGGTACGCAAGTGGCTAGGGAAAGCAGAGTAGCTACCTTTGTAGAATTGCTCAAGCAGGCGTGTGAGAGCAACGATGTGCGGGCAATTATCGAAGCTATGCGCATCTGTGGTTACATCAACGAAATACAGTATTCGGCACTGAATACTGAATGGAGCCAGAGGCAACCTTCAGGTATGGTGCGTAGTGATGGGGCTGAGACTATTGAACTGTCTCGTGACCCAGAAGAGATTCTACCTAGTCAATACTAATCCATTGCAAACTGCCACCTTGCAAATGGGAGCCCCCCTGCCATATACTGCCTTTGTGCGGCAAAAAAGTGCCGCCGCTAGGGAGTAGAAATGGTAGTCGTTCGCAAGAAGAGGCGCGTCGAGGTAGATGACGAGCCAGAGCAGGCGGAGCCAAGCAACGGAAAGATTGTTGTCTTGCGCACCATCCGTCGGGGTGATGTTCCCAAGGGGCGTTATCCAGGCCCGCGCAACCCGGAGTATGACCGTCTGGTGCGCAGGCTGATTCGGCTTGAGACCATGGACAAGGCAGTGGTCATTCCGGTGGCAAGTAAGACCGAGAAGGTCAAATTGCGCGAGGCCGTGCGCAAGCCGTTGAAGGTGCGCGGGTATGACCTGACCGCTGTCACCGACTACGATGACGAGGTTGGCGAAGTGCTCATGCTGTTTGCCACCAAGCGCATGGAAGAGGAGCCCCCGGAGGACGAAGAGGAGCCGGAGGTTGAAGAAGACGAAGAGGTTGAGGCTGATGATGACGAGGAGGAGGAGGAAACTGCTCCCGTTGTGGTGCGCCGGAAGAAGGTACGTCGTGGCTAGCCGTGCTTACGGTAGTCTCAGCAACTCCACATCATCACGATAAGGCGGTACTTGAGGCCTGGCTCAAGGAAGACGTAAGTCTCTATCCGCTATCAACCATATCTCGGCGGGCGTTGACCCGTGACTATATACTAGACGTTACCGCCGAGATACGCACCAGTGTGGAACGAATCTGGGCAGGAAGCCGTGTGTTCTTCCTGGTGACTGGACATGCCTACTTCAACGTGGTGGCTGTTCAGGCATTGCGCCAGAGACTCAACCATCCGTTTGTGATACTCGTGTACAACGAGAACGGAGGGTTCGAGCCGTTCCCTACCAACTTCGTGTTTGACGCCCCTCTAAGCGTCTAACGGGGTTGCCGCCAGGACAATTTAGCTGGCATACTGTTTTTGTTGGCCCCAAACGGGGGCCGCGTACATGAACAAGAGAATAGGAGAATGTGTTGCAGATAGGTAGCAAACCAGGCCAGAGGGCGTTCCAAGCCAAGCAGGGAGGGGATACGTACTTAGTGCTGAGCCAGAGCGACCGTATGCTATACTTGTACACAACGGTGGAGACGCTGCTGTGTCCGGGTATTACCGTGTTCGAAGAGTACGCGGACAGGCCGTATTTCTGGTCCGAAGATAGTGGTATGATGAGCATCCTTTCCGAAGTCTGCCACAGTAGTTTCGAGCACATTAGCGACAGGGAGGATGCGGATATGGTGCTCGAGGGTATGGAGGAGTTCCTAGAGAAGTTGTAGTGTGGGCCGAGGCAGGGATACTGTTACTTATCGCGGTCGTCTGGTATGTTTCGAATGCTAGACGAACCCCCAAGAACCACGATCTGCCAGTGTGTCGGCGAGTATCATGGGCTCCACGGCCCCTTGCCAAGGGGAAACCCAGGCTGGTAAACTGTAGTGTGGCAACCAAGCACGTCCCCATGTACAAGCGTAGCGCCGCACTGCGTACAAGAGCGCAGGTATTAGCTACGTCAGTGGCAGAGGGAAAGAAGGTGATAGCCGCACACACGGAGTTTGAGAAGTTGGGGGCGTGTGCGCTCGACTGCAAGTTACGCACTGTTATCGCTGGTGTAGTGCGTGACCGCAAAGAGCTGAAAACGTTGGAATATGACCAGCCTTTCTAAGGAGAAATAGCGGGCTAATGGCCGAAGCAAAGAGCAAGAGCAAGACAACTGTGGTTTGCACGCTGTGTGACAAGCCGATTACGACGGGCAAGCCAGTGATGATTGACGACGACCCCTTCCACAGCGACTGCGCCAAGGCAATGGAGCAGAGCTCGGGTGCCACCGAGGAGACTGAGGAAGACGAAGAGGAGGATGAGGAGACCGAGGACACCGATGGCGAGGACGAAGGCGACGAAGATGAGGAGGACGAGGAGGAGGACGAGGAGCCTGCCCCTGCCCCCAAGGTCGTTGCAAAAGCCCCCGCGAAGGCAGTCAAGCGCGCCCCCGTCGTGATCGAGGACGATGACGAAGACGACGAGGACGAGGACGACGAGGATGAGGACGACGAGGAAGAGGAAGAGGTTGTCGTCACCCGCCCCGCCGCCAAGAAAGCGCCTGCCAAGGCCGCAGTGAAGGCCCCTGTCGTTGTGGATGACGACGAGGATGAGGACGACGAGGACGAGGAAGAGGAAGAGGAAGAGGAAGAGGTGGTGGTGCGCAAGCCCGTCGCCAAGGCCGCTGCCAAGACCAAGGCCACCGTCGCCAAGCGTGCGGCTGCGGACTACGATGAGGAGGACGAGCCAGAGGCGCGCCCAACCAAGGCGAAGGCCAACGGTGTCGCCAAGAAGCCAGCGGCTCCCAAGGTGGACAACAGTGGATGGGGTAATCCCGCCACCGAGGGCAGCAAGCGGTACTTCACGTATCAGGCCCTGAAGGAAGTGACCAAGGACGACCTGGCGCAGGCCGATGGTGCGGGTAAGCCCGAGAAGGTGGTTGCTCGTGCGAAGCGGCTGCACCGAGATTGGGCCAAGGCGACCAAGACCACGCTGTCGGAGAAGGACCAGAACTACACCAGCATGAATATCGGGTGGATTTACAACCACGCCGACGAGCTGGGTCTGGCGATGCGCCGCAATGAGGAGGCGGGAACGTACCGCATTCTCAAGGCCAAGGCCGCCGATAGCGACTAGGAGGGACGGAGGTGGGGGACAGCACCCCCACCTCTACTTCTCTTATGCGGTTGATTATGTGGCTAGTAGCTCTAGCCGTCTTGGTGTGGGCAGCAGTGACTATGTGGCCGACTATAACTATGTTCCTGAATTATTACGTCAGGTTCTAGCTGCTGCTTGCACCAAGACGTCTCAGGGGGGTAAACTGTTGTACGGCATGTTTACGTACTTAGGCAAGAGTAAAATGATGCTGGCGGAGGGTAGAGTACAGAAGCCAGTAGATGCCATACTGTGGCAAGATACACCCCGTGGAGGAGGGACCCAGAGACACTTCCTGGTCAGGCCCAAGAGTCCTAAGCAATACCACTTGCGCATCATCGTAGGTACCGTAGTCACTACGGACCGCGACAGCGTCGGCAAGGGTGAGGTATTGCGGGCGGCTAAGCTCATGGGCATAGACGTGGCTGACTCGCATTGGAGTGAAGTAGACGCACTACTGTAAGAGGGCATATGATTGTAGACGTACTCTACCGTGCAGACGACGGCAAGCGTCACGGGTGGAGAATCATGGTTCGCAGCAATGCGAAACCATATATTATCACGGTGTGGGGTACACCAGAGTTCTTCGGACTCAATAACGAGCGGGCAATAACCGAGGCGCTGTGCAGGAACAGGCCAACGTGCGCCCGCGTTATAGTGATAATATGGTCCAAGTTTATGAAAGAACGGAGGATACTGGTCGGCGAATGCCAGCACACACAGAAACACAAACGTGCTATACTGAACACAGCAGCGGTGTAATCTTGCCGACCATCGCTGTATTAGAGAAGGTCCGCTCCCTCTATGCCCTCTTGGGAGCGGGCCTTTTTCTATGAAAGCGTTACCTGTCCACGGGCACGTGATCCCCCTGCCTTCCCACGTCATGTTCATCGGGCGCAATACCCGCAGGAAGGAAGTGGTGGTGATTTTTCGCGGTGGATATAAGGGGTATGCCTACAGTCTCCACGACAGCTATAGCAAGAGGCTGTGCTGTTTGCTTGCTCAGCATCCACAACCTGGAACGTTTGTGAGCAAGTACTTGCGCAAATTTCCCACCCAGATACTTGAGTGATGATAATATCAACTGGGAGTATGTGCAATCACTTCTGTTCAGGATGCGGAGTGCGTATTGTGTCACACCGCATACCTGGCGGACAGATGTGCCGTATCAACAATCCCAACCTCAAGTGCCAACCCTGCCTGAAAAAGGCCCCTTGAAAGAAGTGTTAGTATGGATCCAGTTCGGATTCTAAAAGAAATCATCGAGTACCTGAACGAGCACCCCGTTGCGGGTGAGCATCTGGTCACCTTCGAAGATCCAGAGGGTACCGAGGGGGATGCCGAAGCCAGGATCAGTTGGGGAGGCAATGACCTGTTCGACATTCGTATCGAGCGGGTCTAGCCACAGATTGCACCCTGGAAGCTGCGGGCTGTATGCTTATAGGGTGCAGCAGTGCACCAAGAAATGCGCATAAGCGCAAAGGAGTATAGACGTGGCAGTTAAGACGGCTAAGAAGGCCGCTCCGCTACCGGAGTGGAAGAGCACTGAGGCGGAGACGCTGATGAAGCGTCGCACCAATGCCTTCATGGCAAAGCATGGCACGAGCGAGGCCTTCGCGGACTTGCAGGTGCTTCTCACCCTCAGCACCAAGCTGACGGGTTACCGTCGCCCCGCGCAGATGATTTGCGCGTACAAGGCCCCTGAGCCTGAGACCGAGGAGCCAGAGGCTGAAGCGGCTGAGGAAGAGGCAGAGGAAGAGGAGGAGTAGCATTGCCTACTGCTTTTATCACCTGCCAGATTAAAGACCTGAATGAGGACGAGGAAGTCTGCCCTAACAAGGCAGACTTGCAGGTCACGTATCCAACGGGTGCCATTGGCGATGAATGGTTCTATCTCTGTCTGGAGCACTTTGTAGAGAGTGTCAACACCGACGTCAAGGTTCCAGCTGATAGCTGGCCCATTGATTGGGTCCAGCGGGTGAAGTACCTGAGTGTCTTCTAGAAACGTTCTCGTATTCGCGTGGGCTGCCCGCAATGGCAGCCCTTCTTTTTGCCCTGGATAGCTTACCAGACGTCTGTACGGCTATACTGTGCACAGCACACCAAAACGCAAAGGTATTGAGTAATGACGCAGCCTACTGAGGCCCCCGCACCCCCAACCGTGGACGAGGCTTACGCCCGTCTGCACAAGAGCATCTTGCGCCGTAGGGCGGTGGACCAACTGGTTGCCGCTATCAAGCGCGACCTGACCAGCCTGCCCAAGACCAGCATCATGGCACGGCGCAGCGTCAAGGTACTGGACTACATGCGCGGCTATATCGCCGCTGTGGAAGAAGAGCAGGTCCTGGCCGTGGAGGAGTACGAAGCGGCAGTGTATCAGGCCCGCAAGGTGCTGGAGCAGCCAGCCAAGAAAGTGCTGCCAAAGAAAGGAACCCTTGGCCGTGTCCGAAACGGAACAGCGCCAGCCTGAGCATGGCGGGCCGTGGACGTGCGAAGACGCCACGTTCAGCGGTAAAATTTGCGGGATGCCCGCACCCTATCTGGTGTCTTACGGGGGTGGCGACTCGACGCCGATGTGCCTGCCCCATGTCTGCCTCGAGCTAGAGGCAGCCAAGAACGACAGCGTTCAGCAACAGGAGTGGGTGATTACGTACACATGAGTGAAGAACGTTTGGTGATTACATACATGAGTGAAGAACGTATGGTTATTCTGGTTACGGGTGACCGTAACTGGACCAAGGCACACAGCGACGTTGTGCTGGAAGTCTTACAGGACTTCCAAGATGAGAACCCCATCGTGGTGCATGGGGCTGCTAAAGGGGTGGACCTTCTTGCAGCCCGAATCGCAGAGGGGCTTGGCTACGAAGTGCATCCCCACCCTGCCCAATGGGATAAATACCACAAGGCGGCTGGTCCTATCCGCAATCGAGAGATGCTGGAAGAGAACCCAAATCTGGTGTTCGCCTTCCACGATGACATAGTCGCCTCCAAGGGAACCAGGAACATGGTGAACCAGGCCGTTGAGGCTGGCATTCACACAATCCTGGTTACCAGTGATGGCCGACGCAAGCACATCAAGGCAAGATTGTAGCTGGACAGTCGTAAGCCATACACTGTAGCCATGCCAAAACTAGTTACCCTAGATAAGGGCCAGAAGCAAGAGATACTCCAATTGTATCAGCGTGGTGATGCAACGGTAGCCGAGCTGGCCGAGACATACGATGTCAGCACTACCTGGATTTACCGTCTGTTCAAAGGCAACAGAGTGAGACCGCATCGCGGAGTGCTGGTACAAGGTACCCCTGTGCCAGAAGAGACCGAGGTACCGTTGGGCCGCAACAATGGTCAACTGGCAGTGGTTGTGGACAAGCACGATATAGTGCAGGCGACACACGCTGTCAGGCGTGTCGGAGTGACCACCTGGGAGATTCAGTACACAGGTACTGTCTTCATCGATGCCGTGGACGTGGAAGAAGCCATTACCGAGGCACGAAAGATTGGTGTGGTCAAGCGCATATATAGCGTGAGGGAGAAACAGTAGGATTGCACGTGGGATGTCGGCCATGCCATACTTTAGGCATGGCGCACCCAGGTAGTGCGCATAGGAGTGTATGATGGGTTTGACCCAAGAGCAGCTAAAGCGTCTGGCCTATGGTGCTAGCCATAGCATCATCAATCAGGCATTAGACAATGGTGAACTACCTACCATTGACCTTGACGAGTTCATGCCACGGGGCTATGACATGAGTTCTCAGGACTATGATGACCTCCAGGCTACAATGGAAGGTATTGTGTTGAGTGACTTGTGGGAGGAGCAGGCAAAGCGTGACGTTTAGAGAATGGATGCTTGAGGCGGACCAGTATCCGCCAGGGCTATGTGTAGACTGTGGCATGTCTGTGCCAGGTGGAGATATCATTTGTGACTTCTGCAAGGGAGCCTGGCAAACCTACTCCTATACGGCTGGTAGGGACTTACGACAACGAGGATACTCTACTATTCAGCCAGGGGTACAAGAACTTTCGGGACAAGACGCCGTGCAACTGGTGTTCCAAGAAGATGCCCCTGATGCACCGCTACGCAATAGCCAAGAAGGGTGAACCCATAGTGTTCGCTGAGGCTGTGTTCTGTAGCGTAGACTGCTGGCACAAGCGAGACCAAAGCCCTGTCATGCCCCCTCAGTAGGGGGCTTGCACCCCAGACCTTCACCCTGCTACACTGTTGGTGGTTGGGCAGTACGGGCAAGCGTACGACAACTGGAGAGCAGACCACATGGAGAGGCTCTACCGACATCGCCCATACATGCAAGAGGGCATGTACGTAGTTGGGGTTAGGCCCAAGTCTTTGGGCGAAGGAGTGGTGGCAGTAGTCTACACGGTAGACTATGCAAAAGCGTGGCAGTTCTGGGATGACAACTTCCAGATGAATTACGGTATCTACCAGTGGAGCCGTGGTGGTTTCATATGCGTAGGCCGAAAGATGAAACATAGGTTGGGGCACACCATCTGGGTACCAGTGCCACCAGACCGCATGAAAACGGCTTAGGAGCAGACATTGTGCAAACAATGCCTAAGTTCTACCATCTGCCCAAGCCACGGGTCGAGCTTCACTCCCTCCCCGTGGTGAGGTTAGGAGTGTGTATTACGTGGGCATCCCGCTACCAACGGGATGACGCAGCCTGGACCAACGCTGTTGGTAGCAGTTAGTAGTCGGGTTGTAGGGGTCTCGAGGGCGCGGAACGCTGAGACCTGAAATAAGGTGCGGTGCCGCTTCATGGGGTATCTGGTTACGGGTTTATCCTTTCGCCGTAGTCAGGTACCCCGCCTGCTTCAGTAGCTCAGTTTGGTAGAGCAAACGCCTCTTAAGCGTGAGGTTGTGGGTTCGAATCCCACCTGAAGCACCGGAGAGAATGCAGCTAAAGATGGGATACTGTCACGTAACTACCCATTGCCCTTGGAGGTGGTACCACCAGGGTGACGCAGCCCGTGACGGCATTCTCTCCTTGACTTGGTAGGCATGGTGACCAGGGAGATCCTGGTACGGAGTTAAATGTGCTCTCATGAAACACCTGCCGAGACTTGGTGGTGCATAGTACCCACCAAGTTGGACAGGGGGCTGGTGATGCGGCCCCCTGTCCTTTCTTTTTGTCTAAAAACCATGATACCAACACAGCTTCTCTGGGCACTAGGATACAAGGGTGCCGTTATTGTCTTATCCGGTGACTACCGCAGTAACAGGCACATCATTAAGAAGAGTGGTGTGACACTGTGTGGCATCAAGACCCGTAAGCAGAAAGATATCAGGGTAGACGGTAAGTTCAAAGGATTTGAGCCAGGGTCTATCGTTGAGGTCTATGGGTTCTATGGTTCTGGCCGCTGCAAAGAGTGCTTGACTACGTACTACAGACGCAGGCTCAGTCCAGATGGGAACAAGCTGTACAGGCTGTACCACGCCAGACTCAAGCTGGGATTGCCCCTGCGAACATCTAGGGCTGTACACTGTGCCTAGCGGCACTAGGTGTGCTGCATACTGAGAAGAAAGGAGGAGAGAGCTTATGAGAAGCCTACGTATTCTGGTAGTTGCAGCGAGTCTTGCCGTTACCGCGCTGATTCCAGCCGCCGTGTCGGCAGCGGACTGCACCAGTTATCCTGTGGGTAGTGGTGGACGCATGTCGAGCTTGAGCTGTGACAACGGTGTGACGGGTAGCACCTATTGTTACGGTTCGGACAATCGCTATTGCAACACGACCTACAGTAATGGAACCAGCGGTTCCACAACGTGGTCCCAGAACGGCAAGTACGGCGATACTACGTATTCCAACGGTAGCACGTCTACGACGTACTGCTGGAATCCTAAGTACTGTAGCACCACGTATCCGTGAGTAGTGGCGGGCTTTAGCCCGCCTTTCACAAGGAGTGAGTGTGATTGTTGTTCTAGTGCATAAGCCAGATGAGGTGGTAACGCCTGCCTTGTCCCCGTTTGATGGCATTAGTGTCTACGGTATCTACTATGAATCGGAGCATGCTGCTGTTATCAGCATGGTAGAGACACTGATGCACGAGCACCCAGATTGGGCGTTCGTCACGACCAGCAACCACAAGATTAGTGTGGGTTTCAACGTGGCCCCAAGGCCGACACCCAAAAAGAGGGACTAATGGCATTTCCGACCCAAGAGCAAGAAGAGATGGCCAAGGCTATTTCTCAGTTTGTCAACCGCTACGGCGGCAGTGCTTCTATCAAAGCATTGGCTGAGGAGCTGGCGAACGACCATCCAACGTTGCAGCAAGGTACCATGCGTCTGTTCGTAGCCTTTGTCAGGGCTATGGCAGCCAAAGAGTACAGTGATGGACGTAATGAGGCCAGCGTAAATCTGGCCAAGCAATTGGTTGATGAATGGGGCGATGGCCCCTATCTGCCGCTAGTCTAATGAAAGCGGGAGCGGTATTATTGGCGACAGGGTTTGTGCTGACGGCAGTAGCCTCTGGGGTTGTGCTGCTCGGCCATATGTGGCCTGAGGGTATCACTGTACTCTGGTTCAGTGCTTTCTTCTTTGGGCGTGCTTCGGGATACTATGAATAGGGACAAGAAATTGCGAGACGCAACGCTAATCCAACTGCTGGCTGCACGTCGGGCTGCCGAGCATCAGGTTGAATCAACGCAGACCGAGACCAGCCGAAAGCTGGTTGTCGTACCGCAGCATGTGTGGGACGGCTTGATGGCCGCTACGCAGGCTGTTCTAATCGAGGAGATTGAGGGCTAGGGTGAAAAAGCGGCGCATCACTGATGAGCAGGCCAGACTTCTGGCCATCTCATTCATCAACAGAGTAGTCTCAACAGAACTCGGGGATGTTCTCAAGAAACCTGTGGCACCATACGAGGGATGGAAGCAAGACCATCTGCGTGATACGCTGCCAGAGAAATGGAATGATGGGCAAACTAGCGCGGAAAGTTGGGACCAGATCTGGCAAGAGACACGCTACCAACTAGCCAAGATTATGTTGTGCCTCGCAGAAGAAGGTGAGGCGGTCGAGAAATCTAACCCTGCCTTCAGGTTCTACGGTACTGAACCTGGCTAGGATTGCACCCTAGACAGTCTATGCCGCATAATGTGCCCAAGCGCAAGTAGGGCTTGCGCATATGACTGTGAGGAGTGAGCAACGTGGCATTTACGCTTAGTCCGCAACAGGTAGAGATAATGAGGGTGTGCCAGCACGAACGCTGCCATCTCATTATTGAAGCCCTTGCGGGCACAGGCAAGACCACTACCATTCTGGAGGCCTTGAAGGTACTCCCGCGTGGGTTGAAAGTGGCTTTTGTCTGTTTCAACAAGACCATTGCAACGGAGTTGCAGGGTCGGGTACCACGCGGTGTGCGAGCGGCGACGCTGCACAGTCTTGGTGGAAATGCAGTAGTAACTCACACCAAGAAGTCTTGGCGTGAGATAATGGACCAAGACAAGGTGGCTAAGATGCTGCCGCCAATGGCTGCTCCAGCAGTGAGAAGTGCCACACTCAAGCTAGTGTCTCTGTGCAAGAACACACTGACCGACCCCACCCAAGAAAATCTGGTGGGGCTGGCTGCGAGCTATGGTATCGAACTGGAAGAGAGCGCCAAGGTAATCGGCAATCTGGTACGAATGTGCCTTGAGAAAAGCAAGTCGGACCTCACAACCATCGACTTCGACGACATGATTTATCTCCCTGTCGCCCTGGGGTTGCCTGTTGAGAAGTTCGATGTGTTGTTTGTCGATGAGAGCCAGGACCTGAACAGGGCACAGCAAGAGCTTGTTCTCATGTCTGGCGCACGCGTTATCCTCGTTGGTGACAAGCACCAGGCTATCTACAGGTTCAGGGGTGCGGATGCGCATAGCATGGAGAACATGCGTGCGATGCTAGAGGCAACTGGCCTCGAGACCAAGGTACTGCCCCTAACTGTCACGCGCCGATGCCCACCTACTGTGGTAGAACTAGCACAGTCAATTGTGCCAGAGTTTGAGTGCGTGCCTGACCTGTGGGCACAGTATCAGGGCTGGAAAGCCAGTGGTGCTGAGGGCGAGCCACCCCTTGAGTATGGCATGGTCGTACAGAATAGCAGCATGGAGTTTATGCGGTCACACATGGTGTTGTGTCGTACGAATGCCCCGCTTATCAGCGCGGCCTACGGGTTGATTGCCAACAACATCCCCGTGAAAGTACAGGGCCGAGAGTTTGGCCAGGACTTGGCCAAGCTCATCAAACGAATGGCTGCACCCCAGGATACCGTGGTTGAGCTGGGAACACGCATGTCGGAATGGCGTGCCAAAGAGACAGCCCGCTTGACTGCTGACCCAACCAAGGCAATCAGCAACGAGGCCAAGCTTCAGGTACTGGCAGACAAGTGTGATTGCATTGATGCACTGTGCCAGGGTATGACAACAGTGCAGGAAGTGCTTGACCGCATACAGCTAATCTTTGCTGATGTGCAGGCAGGTACTGACAAAACGAAGTTTGTGCTGCTGTCTAGTGTGCATCGGGCCAAGGGACTAGAGGCCAACATGGTGCACATTATCAGGCCTGACCTGATGCCACACCCAATGGCAACCACGGACGACGAAATAGAGCAAGAGCAAAATCTCAAGTACGTGGCCTACACACGAGCCATCTCGGAGCTGCACATTCATGTTAGTTAAAGAACTACTGGAGAAGCTGCAAGGCTTCTCCCCCGACAAGCAAATTATCTGCCTGCCTGCCCATATGGACCCGTTCTACTACGAGGATGGCGAGACAGACCCAAATGCAGTTACTCTCATTCTCTTTGAGGAGAGAGACATTTGGGAGATTGTTGAAACTGACACCGACAACAAGATAACCAAGAAGGAAGTGATCGTCGGCTAATGTTGCCTAACGACACGAAGTACAAAGTGGCTGATGCGCTGGAGAATATGACCAGTGCCAATCTAGTACCAATTCTCCAGGCTATGGGCTTGGAGATGGAGCGCTTGGATATCACTAGGGTGGAGCGCCTGTACTTCACTATCAGGATCAAGCCACTGGATGGCGGTGCTCCCAGGCACATCGCCGTGCGTATCAGTGAACCCTGGTAGATTGCCTGCTAGATAGTCTAACTGGCATACTGTGCATGGCGCACCAAAAGGTGCGCATAGGAGTGTGACGTGGCAAAGAGAAACATTTACCGTACCGCCGTTGAGATTCAGAACGCCAGTAACCCTAACGGGGTTATCCGCACTCTGCATGAGGAAGTCATGCCAGCAGTGCGAGAAGAGCCTGGTTATCGCGAGCAGGGTACCAAGTATCTGGAGAGCCACCCTGCGCTTGTCTTGTTCATGTACAAGTTGAGCGAGATGTTTGGCATCCTGTGCCTGAGCAGTGACAGTGTCAACCGCTACGGGGACATGGAGGACGAGTGTCTCAAGCGGGCCAAGATCGAAGAGGACCTCCAAGCCTTTGTGGATGCCATTCTCTAATATGGACAGCCAGACAGAGCAGGATTGTGTCCGAGATGTGCGCCGTGTCGTGCGGCGCATGCTCGCTTCAGGCATGAACAGCGAAGACGTCAAGATGTGGTTTGTGAACAATCTGCCAGCTACACTGCGTCAAGCGGCTCTACTGCCGCGATTGCCCCCAAGACAGTCCAAGCGGCATAATGTGCCTGCCACACCCAGGCATGGCACATAAGAAACAGGAGTGTATATGGCGGATACAAAGCCTTTCAGCGTTACCCTGCACCGTTGGCAGGGTCAGCGCACGCTGATTGGCCATTATCACGGTGCACCCATTATCCGGGATGTTACCGTACAGGGTAGCCTCAAGCTAGAGGCTGAGACACAGGCAGAGCTGGCTAGCATGGTGAGCATTGCCACCATCGATGGTTGGAGCAAGTAATGAACCGCAGAGTGCAAGGGCGGGTCAAGCAGGCCCGCAAGCGCGCCCAGAAGCGCATCGATATCCGGGCGGGACGGCGCATGAGCATGCAGCAGTTGATGCACAACATGCACACTCACACCGAACACGTTGAAGAGACGCCTGTTGTGGTTGAGGGCACCCACGAGCTGGTCAACAAGGAGACGGGCCAGGTGCTCCAGCGCGGCACCGAGAGCCAGATGCGCAAGCAGCGTGCTCAGCTTGGTGCTGATAGCCACAGCGTGCGCAAGGTGAAGGTGGCCGTATGACGGCCATCATTCCCGCCTCTGGTGACCACCTAGTGTATCGCCTGTACGTGGAGTACAGGCTGGCGGATGCGGCCCGTGAGCAGGCTTACGATGAGATGCTTACCCGCAGGAGCGACTACATCGAGTTGTACGGGCTGGACATGGATGCTGACTACCGCAACCAGAACGATGCCATGTACAACCTGCTGAATGCCATCGACAACACGGACTGGGAGTTTTGGCAGTTTCACAACGCTGTCAA
>Ga0184624_10000130_pt1 | contig 18448 bp, 22 predicted proteins | sample PLM3_5_b1_FD_133157 | JGI IMG/M metagenome (GOLD analysis project Ga0184624, IMG submission 133157) | Groundwater sediment microbial communities from an aquifer in East River, Colorado, USA - PLM3_5_b1 | ecosystem: Environmental > Terrestrial > Soil > Riparian zone | place: USA: East River...
CACTAATAATATTCTTACCAGCGTCCCACAATATGTTTCCGACATTACCAATAGCGCTCTTAATTCTGCTGCCAATATCGGCAATCCACGTTCTAACTGAATTGAAACGTTGAGTAATACCATCGTATAGACCGCCAATAAGGCCCCAACCCTTATCCCAAAGAGTACGAGCAACGTTACCAATCCAGCCAAGGATTTTGGCAGCTAGACCAGTGAAGAAAGTAGTAACCTCACCGATCTTGCCCTTGATCCCGTTGAACAAACCAGAAACGAAATCTGTACCCTTCTGCCAAAGAGTACTGACAACATTTCCAACCCATCCAAGTACCGTCTTCCCGAGGTTCATGAACCATTCACCGACCGGGCCAGTGGCTTGCATAACTCCATTGAAGAAACCAGTGAAGAACGCAATGCCAATGCCCACCATAAGAGTTGCTGCCACTCTACCAACGCCCTCAGCAACACTCGTAAGAATAGTCACATAAAGGTTCACAAGTGAATCGACGATCATAGGCACTTGGCCTGCAAATGCATCCAAGAAATTGGTGATGATCTCACCAACGAGAATAACGACGTCGTCGATGTTGTCTCGGATACCTGTGAGAAGAGTAGTGATAATGAATATACCTGTCTCAACAAGTTGATCTGCATAAGTACGAATGGTCTCGAAGATCCCCGTAATTAATTCTTGGACAATATCAATAACCAATGGGATGAGTTTACGAAGCCCCTCAATAATATGACCAAGAATAACCATCAATTGCTCAGCGATTACAGGTGCTGCCTCAGCCAGCGTTGAGAGAAATTCAAGAGCTCCCTCAGCAAGACCTCTACCAAGAGCCGACATGCTTCGCCCAATAGCATGCAGTGACTTCTCGAGAGATTCTGCTCCAGCTGCTCCAGCTCTGGCTAACGTCTCGAATGCCTTAGCTACTTGAGCTGCACCAAAGCCGAATAATGCGAATCCAGCACCAATAATGACCAAAGCCGCTCCAAGGGCCAACATAGCTGGAATAGCGGGCTGAATAAGCATTGCCGCAACTGCAAGAGTAGCTAGTACAGCTGCGATAGCAATTAGACCGTGAAGGAGCTCACCCCAGCTAATTCCAGCCATCGTTACAAGAACCTTAGCTAGAATAGCAAGGGATACAGAGACAATACCAATAGCAACTGCTCCTGCAATAGCACCAGTCATTGCATTACAAGCCACCGCAAGAATAAGCAGAGAACCCGCCAAGGCGGTTAGGCCTCGTCCAATCTCTGCCCAACTCATACTGGCCATGATCTTCAAGGCGCCGGCTAGGATAGTAATGCCCATAGCAGCAAGAATAAGTCCTGGACCAACAAGTAAGATTACTGGAGATATGATTTGCATTGCCCCAGCAATAATAAGAAGCCCACCAGCTAGTGCAGTCATACCCTTAGCAATTTCACCCCATGACATCGTAGCGAAAATCAGGAGAGCTCCTGCCAGAATGTTCACGCCGATAGCCAAGAGTAGAAGCCCTGCGCCGAGCAACGGAGCTGTCGCCGGCATAAGTTGCATCGCCCCTGCAACAATAAGAAGAGCTCCAGCTAGGCCGGCCATGCCCTTGGCCATTTCGCCCCAGTCCATCGTAGCAAATATCTTTACAGCTCCAGCAAGAATAGATAGACCTGTAGCTAGAAGAATCATTCCAGCACCAGCAAGAATTAGACTGCCTGCGCTACCTGACAACAGCTTAGAAGCTCCAACCATAACGCCCATAAGAACGATAATTGCGCCAAGACCCTTACCGAGCTCGTCCCAATCAAGATTACCTAATATAGCAGCCGCTCCAGCTAGAATAAGAATTGAGGTCGCTAGGGTGGTCATACCAGCAGCGATAAGCAGGAATGATGCTGCTCCACTAGGTCCACTACTGATCTTAGTAATAATAGCGAAAGCAGCCATGAGCTGAGCAAACCCAACCGCCATTGCAGTCAATGCCTTGGTCAAAGCTTCCGAATCAATAAGTGACAATGCAACAACTGCTGCCGCAAGAATTGCAACCGCTCCTGCAATCTTGAGCAGAGCATTGGCCTTAATATCAGTTTGCATCGCCTTGAGCACACCGGTAAGCTCCTCGAAGCTTCGCCCAATTTTATCAAAGAACCCGCCACCAAGATCAAAGTTGATTCCACTATTCATGAATTTGGCCAATAGACCAGCAATACCACCAAGTAAAGCGACGTTCAAAGCATCAAGAACTGCTTCGAAATCGCCTTCTTCCGCGGCCTCGGCCATCTTTCCGCCGAGCTCCTTGAACCAGTCAGCGATAGCATCCCAGACCTTATCCAGGATATCTTTGATCTTCATTAACGCTTCTTGAATTGGCTGCCAGAGCTCTCCAACCTTCTTGAAACGATCCTTCAACGTATCGAAACGATCGCCAAGTCTCCCAAACGCATTACCCAGATCATCTGGGAAGTCCGTATCCACACCGGTGAAGAGGCCAATAATCGCATCCTTGACCTGGATCAAGAATCCAATAAGACCTTCTGCTCCCTCACGAAGATCGATAAAGAATCGTGTAATACCCTTACCTTCGACCAAAGCGTCATTCAGTTCGATGAAGAAATCACCAATCTTAGCTGCGAAAGCGAGGAATTTACCACTTCCAGCGCCAGTAAGACTGCCGATCAATTCACCGACGAAATCGACACCTTCTTTAAGAACTGTCCAACCGATTTCAAGGATCCCGAAGAATCCCTTGAATATACGCTTAAGCTTATCTACTGTTGACCAGCTAGGTTCGAGCTTCTCCATGAGAATGGTAAAAGCTCTTGTAAGATTATAAAGACGTTCTGCAGTCATTGGTGGGAAAATATCTTTGAAAGCATCCTTAATTGGCTTAATAATCTTACCGAGATTCTTAATGCCCGCCGTCAACCCCTCGAGAAGAAGGTCTCGACCACCAAGATCACGCCATCCTTGAAGGAGCTCATTACGAGCATCTGCGGATTTGCCTACCATCTCTCCAATGGCATTACTGATGCCAGTGAAGAGCTCTGTAGCTTCCTCGAAATTACCAAAGACAAGCTTGAACGACTCAGACCAACCGGATCCGATTTGTTCCTTAGTCGTCTGAATAAGTCCAGTAAGTGTGCGAACCTTAGTGGCTGCTTCAACGCCGGTCTTACCGAGCTCGATGAATTCTGCTGCCTGCTGCTTGGTGTAACCAATAGCAAGAAGTTGATCCTCGGTCAATTCCCCAGTGAAGCCCTTGAGCGTATTAGTCAGAACCTCTGCAGTCAACCAACCCGATTCGAGAGAACCTCGGAAGGAGTTACCAGCATCCTTCCACTCATCGAAGGTTTGCTTCATTGGAACGTCTTTAATCGTCTTCATAGCCTTGCCAGTTTCGAACAAGGACTTCTGGAAGACTTCACCACCCATACCTGCATTGACGACTGAATTCCAGTCGATAAGCTTAAGAGTACCAGTTGAAACCGCCTGCGAAAGTTGATACATCGCAGATGCAGCTTGCTCTGCACTTGAGCCAGAGATAGCTGCGAGATTAGAAATGCCCTTGATGGATTGCACTGAGGTTTCCAAATCAACACCAGCAGCAGTGAACGTACCGATATTTCTGGTCATCTGACCGAAATTGTAAATAGTCTTATCTGCGTACGTATTCAATTCTCCAAGAGCTGCTGTAACTTGACCCAGATTAGTACCATCAGCTTTAGTATTAGACAAAATAGTCTGAATCGAATTCATATTCATTTCGTATTCTTTGAAACCCGAAATAATTTGATCCAAACTCAACGACTTGGCTAGTTGGATACCAGTGCTAATGGCTTTAGTAGTAATATTAGCCAGTGCAGTAACTGCGATAGTGCTGAGAGCTAAGAATTTACCACTAATTCCCTCAATAACAGTGCCCATATTACCCATATGAAATCTACCAACTGAATCACTAACCTCAGCCAAACCAGTCTTAGCCCCATCAAATTTAAGAGCCTTTTCCAGCTTACCGAGACTGGTGATAGTTTCGTTGAGCTTTCGCTCGAATTGTGCATTATCGAATTCCATCCGTACGATGCGATCATCAACGCTAGGCATTTGTCACCTGCCTCCAAATATCCGCTACGGCTCGGTCAAAGAGAGGACGAAGAGCTGGGTTGATATAATCTCTACCAACTACGTAACCACCAGTTCCAGTACCATGTCCATATTGAATAATAACAGCGATATTAACGCCGCCTTCTTTGTCAGTATTGAACCAACTAACAGAATGAATTCCAGCAGTATGTCCTACTTGATATCCCCATGATGAAGCTGCTCTGCCAGTATCTACAGGTGTGGCACTGGAAAGAAGATCCACTCCTTGGCGTCCATAACGATCAAGATCTCTGAATAACTTTCCACTCTTCATGAATTCAAGGAATTTCTCAGTATTTTTGCTATTACCTACAGACATTACCTGGATCATGGTTTGTCCTTAAGGTGTGAGCACCCAATTTCTGATCATTGCAATAAATTCTCTCATAGGAGGAAGATATGCTTCCATAATATCAGTTCCATAAAGTACCGCTTCAATTTCGGAAAGAACCCCCGGGTCCATTTTACGAGTATCAAATATAAGTCGAGCTGTAGGTCGGTAACCATCAATATCTTCTGGAATAGACGTAAGATTCCATTCAAACTCAAGGGGTTCGGATTCTAAAGCCATAGTTTGATAACTCTTTGTACTAACAACCGCGGTTAGATTGTACAAAACATTAAGTTTGTAATTGAAATCCAAGCCTTGAACGTCATCACCGATTTGAGTCTTGTAGGAAAGTCCAAATCGACCATATGGTTGTTCAGTTACTTGGAAACCGTATTCAGTTTCTACGATTCCCTCATACGGAAGAAACACATCTGGGTAAGTATAGGCTCTCATGGTCGCTGAAAAATCCCCTACCGTCACAATATCATTAATCTTTACACCATCGAAATGAACTGGTTGAACTTCTGTGTCTACATTCTCGTCAATTGAAACGAGACCATTCCAAGACGCTCCCATCCCATTAGCATCATAAAAGACGCCTTTACTAATACCAGTTTCATAGAACTTCTCACCAACTAGATCCCAAGTAAGCATGAAGTTTAACCTCCAATCACCCTCGAGTCCCAAGACGTTCTCTACGTTCCGCATTAAGTTCACGATTTCTCATTGCAATTTCAGTTTTCGACATCTTTTTCTGCTTAGTGTTTTTAATGTTACAAATACGAACCAATGCGAAAAGTCTATTAAGATGCCAAGTTTCACATTCAAATGGAATATTGAAAGCTACCATCCAATAGTATATTAATTCAGAAGTGATAACTTCTCCACGAGATTTCTGCTCTGGCATCTTGCCGAATGTAGTCGCGGATTCTTTTGACTCGATGTATGCATTAATTTGATCGATGTTTTTCTGAGTAAATCGACTCACGACATCTTTTGGGTAATCTTCACAAAGAATCATACACTCTACGTAATAAAGAATCTCAGTGATAGATTTGTCATCTTTGCTCAGAAAAGGTCTTTGAAATTTTGACTCCCATTTTGACAGGGAGATTAGAGAATGCTCTAACTCTAATTCAACGTCTCCAACAGATTCGAAAGTTTCTGTTTCTTCGTTATAGTATTCAGTTCCTTCAATGATAAGATTGAGCATTCTCTAAACTCCTATGTCGATTACGATGCTGGACCGGCCACCCAACCAGAACCATCCCAATGCGTCTGACCAGGAACACCCACAGTCCCAGTTTGAACGTACTGCCCAGTCGTCCACGCAGTATTAGGACTAGCCACAACGCCAGCCATGGCACCAGCATTATTAGCAGGCGGAGTTGAGCCACCAGGCGTCCACGTTCCAGGAGTACCGGCAGTAGCGCCAGTGGCAACAGCCCCTCCGGCACCACCGAAGAGAGCAACAACCTCATCCGGCATTGGAAGCGTAGGTCCTGCCCCATTCCCATACAAAAGAGCCTCGAGGTCTGCGAGGGCACTGGCGTCTACGATTCCCGAATCAACCACAATGAGTGAGGTTGGGCTGTAATCGGTCACAGGAACAGGAGTTGTAGAAATTTCCCAGCTGAAAGTAATGGCTTCTGGCGAATCGTTGATGGTGTTGTAAGCCTTCTCCGAAGGACTAGCAATACAACCATAAACGAGATGGAGCTTGTAGCCATACGCATCGCCCTCAATGTCATTACCCACTCGAGTACGATAAGAAAGGCCGAACATCTTCCTAGGCTGCTGACCAACAAAGACGCCATCACTAGGAACCGCAAGACCATCAAACTGAGCCCACTCTTCAGGATAGGTGAACGCCTCGAGCGTCGCACCGAACTCCTCGGCAGAGATGAGGTTCAGGTACTTAATGTTGTCAGCATACTGAGCAGTAGCTTCGGCTCCTGTCGGAGACTCGGTAACACTGACAAGACCATTCCATGCAACACCCTCGGCATAAACGCCAGAAGCGTCTGGAATGTAGAGCACTCCGTGATCGACGCCCGTTTCATAGAAACGCTCACCGATCTGATCCCAAACAAGTGCGGCCATTTGCTTTCTCCTTAGAAGAAAAGTTTGTAGACATCGTGATTGAGGTTGTCGGCTGTATAAAATCGATCAAATACGCACATTTGTAATTGAGCCACTTTATCTGGAATATCACTATCCGGATTTCTATCGATGATTGTGATTAAGTAGCGTTTTCTGTGCTTATATGGATAATCATCAGCATAATTAATTTGCACGTAATCTCGCTGATAGACAATGCACGGATATTCCATTATAATTGTAGGTGGTGGCTGAAAATACACATGCTCTGTTCCTAAAATATCTAGCAACAGAGACTGGAGCTCAAGGCGTTGGGCCATTGTATACGCTCCCTAAATGCATGATGAGACGAGGACTCCTGACTTCAACATTTGTGACAGTCCAAAGAGTCCCCGCCCATCGAACGTACTTGATCTTGAAGAAATGTTTGATGGCATAGTCATCCGCAACGATACTGATAGAATTACCAACTTTAATATCGTCGTGGAGAGTCTCTCCTGGTTCTAATTTACGTGTATCACGAATAACATCTCCATAATATGAAATTTCAGTAATAATATCTTCCCACACACCAGAACCTTCAGGAGTTTCTACGGAATCAGCATAGCCGACTTCTCCGTGGAATCTTGCCATCTTAACTCCTTTGTTGAATTAAGCTCGCTCTTCTTCAGGAGCAGGAGCTGTAGCACCTGCCACAACTGCAGCATCTGGAAGTGAACCGTGGACAGGCGGAACGCTCTGTCGTGCGTTAGGCGGCTCAGGAGAAATGATGTGATAAGGACCAGCAGGCGGAGGCACAAAGGTACCTTCCCTGATAACAATGGCCGACTTGAGCTTCACCAACGCACCGGAAAGCCTGGTCTCGATGAGGTACTTGTACTGGTTGTAATCGATATCGAAATCATCGAAAAGGCTGACCTGACCACCCTTATCAGCACCGATGTTGTAATCGTTCATGTTCACAATGATGGCATGAAGCGTCGGGTCGTCATCGAACACCTCAACCGGAACAATCGCAGAAACACGCATCTCGGAAGCAACCTGATCCAACGAGCTGTAGATGCGACGTCCCAAAGTATCCTTCATCAGCATGAACTGAGCGATAAGACGCTCATTCGTGTACATGGTCGGAAGGCCAGTACCACGATACAGTGAACGATACGCAATGACCGCATCGACAAGGTTCCCCGCACCAGCAGGCGCAACGCCTTGAACATCAGCGAGAACCTGAATGGTGAAGATGGGGTCATCCGTGGCAATAGGACGAATCCGATCCTCGAGAATCTTGTCCTCATCGTCAACTGGACGACCATCACCGATGAGAATCGCTCGAGCAATTTCCTCATCGAGCATGACCCGCATCTCGCCCTTCATCCAGGCGACAACATCGAAGTCAGTGATGTCGAGAATATCATCCCGATCAAGCTTCTGCTTCTTGTAAACGGTCTGCGGGTTGGTCTCTCGGCGTGCAGTCGCAAAGAACTGCTCTTTCTTGACTTCACCCGTGATGTAGCCCTTGGCCCGAGCGTCGTCATAGGTGAGGTCCGCCCAGTGAGTCTTCACTCGACTGAAGGGGCTCTTGCGAGCGCCATTCAAAACCGAATTGACCCATTCGGTACGACGAGAGTAGAACTCGGGAGCAGTCGTCAGAGCCGTAGCTTCTGGGAACAGCGTATCAATCTGATTAATGCCGTGAGCAAGGGCATAATTCTCAACAGCTTGCTTCAGTGAGCCATTCTTCGTCGCATCAGCGACAATGCCCTCAACATCCGCATGCGAGAGAACTGGCGACGAAGTCTCCTGATCGCCCTTCTCGAAAACGTTACGGGTCATTGTTGAACCTTCCTGATCGGAATTGGCGGAATCGTCGTCGACATTATCTTGTTGGAGATCGGCAGTCTCAGAAAGAGCCTGACCAAGCATAAAATGAAGAACCTGCTTCTGCTTATCGCTCATAGAATCATAAACTTCCTGAACAGTCTCTTCATCGGCATCATTGGTATCATCATTCTCATCATTCTCATCATCACCAGTAGCATGCTCAAGCTCAAGACCTGAGTAGATAATAGCTTCGTCATCAAGAGTGTCATCGCTGCCATCGGAATGGCGGATTGTAACGTTTTCGATAAGAGCGCCAGGGTTAGCCCCAGAAAGAACGAGACTCACCTCACGAATCGCTCCATGAAGGACTTTACCAGCACGCTCTACGAGCTCATTAGCCCAAATAGAGAGCATTGTAATGTCCTTGTGGTCGAGAAGACCCTTCGCATGGACTGCCTTAGCAGAACCATTAAAGAAACCATACGTGTAGACGCCATCTTCACGATTCTCAAGAATGGCGTGGCCAAGCACGTTCTCAGGATCAGTATGACCATGCTGCCAAACAAGCGGAACCTTCGCCTTGTCCTGGTGCTTGAATGCCCCTGGCATGATGGTACGACCATCAGAACACTTCAGCCCAGCCTTAGTTGCATAGCCGCTGAAATCAGCTTCCATTTTGACTGTTCCTTTCAAGAGAGCTAGGCCCCGAACTTTCTTCTGGTTGAGGCATGTTACTGTTCTTCAAATCATCTGCCTTAGGATCATCGGATGGAGGAATTCCCATAAATCCTCTGATCTCGTTTGCTGTTAGAATCTCATTACGAGTGAACTTATCAGCAATTTCAGCAATCTCATTAACAGGAACAAGCTTAAACGGATCTCGGAAGTAATAGATCCGTTCATCCTTCTGCGTACCATGGGGCCCAAGGAACGCTCTTTGCATTGCTTCGATAATCGCATCAACAATCGGCTCAATTGTTCGATTGAAATAGTTAAGCATGTCATCTTCTTTAGCTGTACCATTCATTACTTCTTCGGTTAGACCGAGTTGATTATACAACATACCTGTAAGATACTCGACTTGCTTAAGAAGGTTGTTCTCCGCAGGCCGATTGAGCTGAGTGATCTTTTCGGTACCATCAGTATAGGCAATGCCATACTGGCTACCCTTGAGTTGGAACTCAATGTCTTCACGCCGCTTCTCAGCTTGCTGTCGGCGAGCTTCTGATTTAATTACATATGGAAGTTGGATGATGATGTCCAATTTTCCTGAGCTCGATTGTTCATCAACAGCATCAAGAAGACCTAGCTTGCGAATCAAACGCTGAAGAGTTGAGTTAGGTTCGTTCATTACAGCATAAAGTGGATTCTCAATGATAGCTACATAACGCTTTTCCAAAGTAATGTCTTCACGTTGGCCACGATTCTCATTATACACGCTAAGTCGAACGTGTTTTGGATACCAAGTAACAACTTCTCCGACCCTCATTGAATAGATGTCGAAAATTTCATTTGTTTCTGGGTTTCGAGTCGTATCCACAGGGACAATGGCCGCTACACCCTTATCGAAAAGAGTCATAGCAATGTCTTGTCTGAAAGCGCGAGGCGCTTGATCAATATTGGTTTCTAAAGTAAGACATTGATTTAAAGCGCTATCCATGTCCTTAGCGTAACGACCTTTTTTATCCAACTTAACGTGTTTAATCAAAATCCCGGCTACATCCACACTAATTCTTGTATAAATAGAGGAGACAATAGAACGTTCGGTGTAGTAGTGCTTTTGACGGGAAGGCGAACCTCCGCCATAGTATGCCGTCGCACCGCTAAATTCAAAATCTTCAAGATAGTTATCGGTACGAAAAGCATTCCAGGCTTTCTTTACTCTATCTAGAATCGGCAAGGTTCATCACCCCTTTAATTCGTCAATCTTTTTTCACGATTTGGAACCTTATCCGAACGCAATTCTTGAGCACCTCTAACTGTAAGCCCCGCTCCAGTGCCAACAAGCGCGGCCATCGGTGTACTTGCCATAAGAAGCTTTTTAGCTAGAATAAAACCAGCCCCTGCTACTGCTAATTGAACAGCAACTTCTTTCTTGTTTGCTGATTTCCTATCTTCTTTACGTTCAGAACGAGATCTATCAAGATCTAATTCTCGTACAGCCTTATCTTTAAGCGTTGGTGTTCCAGACTTAAACCTTGACCGGCGTTCGCTTCTAGCTTGCGCTCGACGTTGCCCCCAACGCATACCTTTAACACCATGATGTTCCAAATATGCAAGTACTTCTTCGTCATCAAAGATCATTCGAAGGCCTCCTTGTTAGCTTTGAAGGCTACATACGCATCCATCAAGGCCGATACATTATCAATCTTTTCGTCAGCTCTCTTTTTCAAAAGCTTTCGATTTCCATTAGTATCTTCCAAAGTAACAGCATTTCCCATAGCAAACGACATCAATTCTTGATCGAAAATTAGTTTACGTTCTTCAGAAAGAATCTTTAATTCACCGAGAGGCACAGATTCTGTTCTAGCTCCTTGAATTACTTTTTCAATACCAAACGATCCATTCTCAGCTTCCCATCTCGTAACAAATTCTTTAGCATTATAAGGGTCAAAGCCAAGACAACGAACATCATAATCACTTTGCTGAATAAATCCATCAAGATCATCATAAACTTCCATCATATCAAGTACAGTGCCCTCTAAAACATGAAGGCTTCCTTCTCTAATAAATTCTTCATACTTAAGGCGCATAGCGCCAGGTAATTTCATCAATGTCAATGATGTAATGTAGCTGCGAGTTTTAACTCCAAATGTATAATTCGGAAGTGGAAAGAGAAAAGTAAATGCGCAGAAGTCATCGCCTTGCGATAGATCGGCTCCAAGAGAACATGGCATGCCCCAAAATTCTCTTATGCGATGCACAAGAGTCTCTTCATAAGTGAAGAAGTACGTATACCCCTCCATTGGAATCCCAAATCGCTTCGCAAGAGTATCGTTACGAGTTGCAGGAGCCTTTTCAGCTCTTTCAACATCTAAATGATACACATCATAAGTAACTGTCTTACCCAAATTAGGATTTGCCTTGATCCACATAGCTGGATCGTTAACTTCCTCAAGTTCGTCCAATTTGTAATGCCAAATAGAAATGTGAGGTGCTTGGTAATCACCTTTAAGAATTGTAGCAAGTTCCATTTTGATTGTGTCGCCAGAACCATTACGAACAGTTCCTTCAGAACTAATAGCGACAATCAAATAGTCCTCCATCTTGGAGGCACCTTGCTCTATGGCTCCAACAACATCTTCTCTAATGTCTCCAGACAACCATTCATCGATTGTCGCAACCTTAGGTCGAAGACCCTGAAGTTTATTAATGGTCATTGGACGTACTTCAAGAAGAGAACCTGTAAGGAAGTTCTCAATGCCCTTCTTTGTGGAAGCAAGTTTTACTCTCTGTGCTCTAGAACCAGTAGTATTCTGCAATGACCCCTCTGTTAGAAACTTAAACAGCGGCCCTCTTGCTCGAGTAATAGCGGTTCTAAAAGGAGACATTACTTCATCAGCTTGCTTCATGGTTGGGGCAGTTGTGATCTGATGTGTGGTTGCAGTGTCTACATTTAGGAAGTACGCTTGAATGCAATTGGCATACATTGATTTTGCAGCACCTCTAGCAACAATGAGGTACTGCTTGGTAGTCAGTCTCTTCTTTATCAATTTCTTAATGTAGTGTCCGCCGAGATTATCTTCGTTTGGTTGATAAACACTTCTCTCAACAAAGTAATACCATCCAAAGATTTGCTCAGCCCAAAGTTTAAAAGTATCAAGAAGATGAAGATCTGCGCCATCAGTAAGTGTGAGTTCAAATTCACAATACTTAATGAAACCATGTACCGCCATATCATCATAGTAGATGTTCGGATTAGCAATCAAATCATCAATTCGATTCATCTCCATAGAAATTTCTCTATTAACTGGAATCTCTCCTCGAAGAACTGAAGCTCGAAAGAGTCCATAATAATAAGGAGTAGCAGTATTAGATAATGCCATAGTATCCTCCTTACTTATTCAAACTCTTCTTTGCTAAAGCAATAGCTGCCTTTCCAGCAGGACTTGTCGCCATATTGTATGCAGTAACTGCAACACCAACAGTTGCTAGAATTCCAGCAGCTGCTTCAGTACCCTTTTTAATTGCAGATGGATTCATACGACTAAAATTTTGCTCCATGTTCAATCGATCATTAACTTCCTTTAGTTGCTTATTTGATAGATTCTTCTTTCCACGCTTTCGAAGCTCCGTTACTTTCTTGGAGTCAAATGCTTCTTTTCTAACTCTTTCATTTCTAGCTTTACGAACTCCCCAATGCATTCCTTTAACGCCATAATGCTCAATAGTATCATCAACTAGAAGAATTTTTCGAATATGACCAAAGTCATCACGATCTACTACAACTTTAACCTCAGCATCATCAGCATGCTGAGTTTCTCTAGAAACAATCTTAAGCTCGCCAGTATCCTTATTAAAACCAAGGATCTTAGTCCCTGAAGGACTAGTTCCATAATCATTAGCCGCTTGTCTCAAATGATTATTGAAATTAGATACAACTTCATTATGATATTTATCCCAAGCCTTAGGATCTTTTGTAAGATCGGTGTTTTTCCACTTAGCATTAATCTTAGGAAGATCTTTATTTGCGTTTCCAGCCGCAGTATTATACATTTGAATGGCGGCGCTCCTGCTCATCGCCTTCTTTTCCCACTTACGTTCAGCTCTTACTTCTTTCTTTCTAGCTTTACGAACTCCCCATTTCATACCCTTCGCGCCATAATGTTGAATAAAATCCTCTACCGTTCGACTCATGAAGCTTCCTCCTTAGGGTATGAATAGGTCGGTGGATGATCTCGAGAAAGCTCATACTCTGGAAGTGCATATTCACGAAAGATATTGAGTCGCCATTCGTATTCCTTAATCTGCTTTTCTGTTGCCTCAATAAGAAATGAAGTAGTAGGCGGATCAAAGAGAGATCGAACCTTTAGATAAATATAAGTCTTAACTAAATGAAGTTGATCAGCAGGAACAATATAATCTTCCCAAACGGCAGTTGCATCTTCGATTGAAAAGCCACCTTCTGGGCCTACACCAAGCTGACTAAGGATGGAGAAAGCGGCGTTAATGTGAATAGTAACGTCCAAATCAAATGCAGTATAATCTTGATCAAGACCAAGGATTTTCTTTGTGCTAGTTAGAATGCTTTCTTCCATAATTTCATCTCCGTATCAACTATTGCGCAAACGAACAACCTCAGCTTCAACTTCTTTTGGATCGTATCCAGCTTCAGTGAGCTTAAGTCGTCGTTCTTGGCCAACACCCCATTCGCCTCGACCAACAGCTTCGGCTACTTCTGTAAGAGATTCCTTCGCTTTATCATATTCGCCATCTTCGACTTCTTCTACTGTCTCTGGATCATCTGATTCGACAAGACGAGGCTCGCTATCTGGGGCACTCATATCTTCGGGATTGCTCATATCCACTCCTATCTTTGGCTTACCAAAGTTTTGTATCGTTTGGCGAACGCGATGTAACAATTTTCGGAAGTAGTCGGTCATTGCCGAAATGTATTGCATTATGCGTGATTTGGGTGGTTGTGATGAGATATTCTGGGTCAAATATCCACTCCTCTCCGTGAATAATATCATCCGGAATTATTGGATTGATATGATGAATAAGCAATGATCCATGGATCTCATGTCCAGAAATACCTAAATCACAGCCATTATCTCTAACAATAACTTCATCCCGAGCTCTTTTCCATTCATAAGATGTATAAAATTTCTGATTAATATAGCGATCAAATCCAAACGTAGATCGACCAACTTCTCCATCCAATTTCAAATAATTGAATCTATCATCAAAAGTATCAAATCGTCTTAACTCTGAATACAATCTAATCCTGCTCATGATAAATCCAAGAAATGAACCATCCGACTAACATTCCAGCCAAAAATATCAACATGGCTGATGGCCAAGGAAATGCTCCTAGAATTTTTACTATAGAATCTATCATTAATTATCATAATCTTCATCAGAATCTCCTTGTAATTCATTACCAACATAAGATCGCATAGCATTCAACGCTTGCGCATATAGTTCTTCAACCTTCTTAGCTGAAGCCATTAGTTCTACTTTTGAATCAAGCAGAATATTTTCACGATGCAGACGCTCTTGTTCCAACTTCTCTCTTGTAGAACCAAGCTTCAAATAATGAGTAATAACTTGGGAAGATGCAGTGCCCTCAGAGAGTTGCTTTTCAGCCAGATCTATTGCAAGGGAGACCAACTGACTCTCTCTACCTTCATCTGAAATTGCGGGTGCCCGAGTTGGGCGTCGCTTAGCCATTTGACCTCCTTCCAATTAACCTACATGCAAATCAAATTCTTGACCAGTCCAAGTGTGCAACGTATCGCCAGTCGGGAGTGGACCAAGAAGAATAAGCCCTTGGAGGTCCGCCATGAACAATTCTCGCTCCGGAGCTTTCAATGTCTTGTATTGCTCGTATTCTGCCTCAGTTCTAACCCATGAAATAGTATGACCAAGACCATTGCCGTCGATCATACCGACGAACTTAGCATTGGCTCGCTGATTCTCTGGAATAGAATTATCTCTCTTGATAGCAATACGATATAGCACGTCATCTCCTCCTTGTACGGGTGGTAAACCGCCAGCCATTCGACCAGCTACACCATTACGAAAGCCTGACATTAGCCATTCATATGGACCAGTGTATGGAAAGCCAGGAGTAGGAGTATTACCACCCCAAGGATCAATTTTACGTGTTGGAGCCCACTCAAAATGTGCGATGTCATCACTAGGTTGAAGTGCATAGGCTTTATCCATGGCTGCTACACCAATTTCATAAGACTCAACCATGTCTGGAGACCAATTTTCACCAACGCCGCTGTTCTGAGCTTCGATTCCAATCGATCTGCTGTTCGCTGAATCTAAAGGCACCTGTCCTTTAGAGGTATTCCATGGCCCACCCTTACCAGCATGGTTAGAAGCACCTCCAGCATGAACGCCCCACTGTCCTTGACGACCAAGAAGGCAATTAGCTACTGGTGCGTCTTGATGACCTGCGGCACAATACGACCAATCATTTTGAAATGATGTAGTTGGTGGTGAAGCAGTATGATGAACAACAACTAACATGGGTCCTGGTGAATTATAACCTCCAGTGGAGCGAGAATTATGCTCCCATCCACCCCATTCTTGAACATCCAAACCTTCTGCTCTAAGAATATCAGCAAGATTCGGAAGAGAAACTCCATCCATATATAAACTACCCATCAATCCTCCTCATCATCTGCATCGTGACCAGGCGAATCATATCGACGTAAATATGACCACGAAATCCATGTTGCTGTAGAAATAGCTGATAAACCCAACGCAAGAATAATATCAGTAAAATAATTCAATAATTCTGCATCAGACTTAACGTTATCAATAAACATTAAACCATATCCAAGTATAGTTAACGCTATAAATACCCCCGTCCATTCTTTACCACGTGGCGCGGCCACATTAAATCGGTTCCTTCTGCCACTCTCGAGTCAGTTTGTCAATAATATGAGCAAATACATAAACCATAAGAACACGAACCTGCTCAGGCTCATCTTCAAATCGAGCAGCTCTTTCTTCATTCGGAGCAAGCTCATGACGCTTGCGGTAGAAGTAACGAACTAACGCTTCGGGATCCGGTGGCTCAGTATCTACAACATCAGCATCTTCGATATCTCCGAAATCACTCATGCTTCTGGCTCCGGAGGCGGCGGATCATAAGGCCAATGCGCACCGATAGCTGATGTCAAAGCGGCATCAGTAATAATATCGCTATCATGACCAGGAGCCCCACGACCAGCTTGAAGCGCAGCCTCATAAGCAGCCTCAGTATCTACTGCAATTGGATACATCAGTGGTGTGACATCAACCGTTCCAGCTGAGAGATTCTTTCCGTATGTGCTATCAGCCTTGTTCTCATCGAACAGCAATTCCTTATGGGCCATTGCCAAAACCCTATCACGAAGTTCTTGATCGGTGGCAGCACGATTAATAGATGCAGCACTCATTGTGGATACCCCCTAATGTCGGCCAATTCTTGGCGTACTCCTTGCAATTCATCAGATAGTTCTCTTACAGCCTGCCAAAGTACACCAATAAGACCACTCAAGTCTATACCGGGGCCATGATCTGGTGTATGACTTACCAACTCTGGTGCTGATTCTTCAACTTCTTCAGCAATCAAACCAAATCGATAATTGGGTTCAACTACTACTGGCTTTCGAGCAACTCCATCTGGCGTTGGTGCTAAAATATTCGCAGCCATTTCATGCTGAAGATCTCTATATCGAACTGGAACTACTTGCTTAATAATATCCATCGCAACATATCGACAATCGGAACCAAAACGTTGAAGCTCAGATTTAAATCTTCTACCACTACTAATAGTAAACGCTGATGCATATGACTTGATATAACCTGAATTAGCAGCATTTAGAAAACCAATATACGGCGTTCCATCATTGTGCAATTGAAAACATCCAATATTTCCAGTCACATTATTAATAAAACTCATACCGCATTCACCAGCACCACCAATTTTATTAAGTGTGAGTTGACGCTGATAATATTGGTTCCCATTTGGGAAAGCAAAGAGACTTACAGTTGGTCCAGCTCCAACGCCATATTGATTTCCAACACTTACACCAATTGTTGGAGACCCAAAACCACCACCAGCTTGAATTTCACTATACGTTGACGACCTTAGTAAAAGTGCTGTTCCTGCCGCAGCCTGAAGAATAGGTGTTTCTGTATACCATTGTGAGAATACACCGCCCGGTACAGTCAATGCACCAGCAATTGTAGCAGTAGTAGCAACCGCAAGAGAATTACATCCAAAACCACCATTAGAAGCAATATACGCCTCAGCCGCAAGACGATCGGCACCCTTGAAAAATCGAAGATAATTATCAGTAGCATCGGCTTCCAAATACCAATCGCCCAATCCAAACTCAACCTTGGTAGCCGCTGTTCGACGAAACATAGCAAGCTGATCAGTAACATTTCTACTAGAGAACAATTGCAATTTATCACCTAGCAATTGCCAAGAATATTGGTATGGATTCGGGTTAGTGCCGTTGTTTCCATCGCCACTACCAAACGTTAAAACTGGATATTGTGCGCCAACAACATCTCGAATGTTAATTAAATTAGTCACTACTGATGCTGTTTGAGGTGCTGAAGTCCACGCTGCATGTCCATCGGTAGACGAGGCCTTAACCAAGAGATCGTAGATCACTCCTCCTGGAGGAAGACCACCACCAGCTCCTCCAGACTCATCAACTCCAGGAACCCAAAGTGATTGCGCTCCATCATACTTCAGAACTTGACCATTAGTTGGAATGCCAGTAATCTTCACATCAGTGAGATCATCGAGCTTTGACGCTGGAGGGTCCGGCGGGTCTTGCCAGCTTGTGTCATAACTAACAACAGTATCTTTAGTAAGAACTTGACCAGGATCTCCCCCCGGAGGAATTCCAATACTACCTGTGCCGGGAGGACCAGCGTTTATTACAGCAACAGATCTTGTGGTAGGATTAACGACGATCTTTTGGGTACGAGAGAGGACGTTGATTTCACCACTCATTCAGTCACCGCCTCTCTGAACACAACCTCGAGGGGTCTATCGAAAACTGGAACTGGTTCAGATCCAGTGATTCTTTTAATATCCATGTATCCAGTAGTGTGAGTGATTAATGCTGTAATCGCATCATCTAATGTTAGAACTAACATTCCGTCAGTTCCACCATTCTCAAATCCAACAACCCAAGTAGCAATAAGAGTTGATTCTACGTTTGGTTCTGAACGAATTTCGCTAGTGATCGTATCACCAGAGACGTCAATACCTAGATCAACGCTGATAACATTGGTTCTGTTCTTGTGAACGACAACTTCGTTGCTCATTCTTCCTCCCGAATTGAAAACATTGTGCCAATATTCCCCCCGGGGAAAAAATATGG
>Ga0184624_10000133_pt1 | contig 17875 bp, 29 predicted proteins | sample PLM3_5_b1_FD_133157 | JGI IMG/M metagenome (GOLD analysis project Ga0184624, IMG submission 133157) | Groundwater sediment microbial communities from an aquifer in East River, Colorado, USA - PLM3_5_b1 | ecosystem: Environmental > Terrestrial > Soil > Riparian zone | place: USA: East River...
CGACCTGACGCCCAAGCAATTCGACGCGCTGCGCCGGATGCTGCTGGCCCTCGACCGGAGCGACGAACCGCCGCGCCGCCGGCGGGCGACCCGCACGCCCACCCCTACGGAGACGAACGATGACTGACCAGCCGGTGAACCTCGACGACATCCGCGAAGGCGCCCGGTACATCCTCGAAGGCCACGACGAGGAGCCGGACGAGGTCCGCCTGGCGCAAGACCTGGCCGACGTGGTGGACGAGGCCCTTCGCCTGCGCGCCTGGCTGGAGTTCAACGCCGGGAACCGGCCGATCAGCGAGGGGCGCACGCTGCGGACCTTCTCGATCAAGCTGGAGCGCGACTTCCCCAAGCCGGTCTGACCATTCGGTCAACCAGCACGGCGCCTTCAGAGGGGAGGGGAATGGCAGGGGCGGCGGGGGGCTGGAATCGGCGGACGCCGGCGGGCGCGGTCAAGTGCGACTGTGCCCCCCGGCGGCTGGCCTGGGCGCAGCTGGACTGGCAGGGCGCCGGGACCGCGTGCTGCCACCGCCCCTGCTGCGCGGTGGGGGCGGGGCCGGTGGTCGTGATGGCGACCCGGGAGCAGGTATTCCGCCTGCGCCACCGGGCGGTGACCGAGGGGTGGCGGTGCCCCCGGTGCGGGGAGTACGTGGCGCGGCACGACCGGAACTTTGCCTGCATCGACGCCCTCACCCGGGCGATCAGGGAACGGAAGGCGAGGAGACGGTGACGAACGAGAACGGGCTGTACGCCCCGGAGCGCGCCCAGCAGTCGGCGCGGACCCGGCAGACGACCTTCGAGCGCGGGGTCGCGCTGGCCCTGGCGACGGGGATGCTGCGCGACCTGCGGCACCTTCGGACGCTGACCGAGGGGCTGCGCTGGATCGCCAACGGCGACGACCTCGACCACGTCGACCGCACGCTGAGCCACCTGCGGGAGGACATCCTGCGCGCGGAGCGCATCGAGGGCCGCGCGGAGCATGAGTAGGATCGGCTGGGTGCTGGTCGGGCTGGCGGTGTGGGTGGCGCTCGGCGCCGCCGCCGGCCTGCTGCTCAGCCTCGGCGTAGAGCGCCTCCAGAGGGGAGGGGACTAGCCGAAGCGCACCGGGCGGCCCGGGGCGAGGGTCTGGCCCCGGCTGAGGGCGTCCGTGCCGTAGAGGCAGGCGGTGACCATCCCCGAGAAGGCGTCGACCAGGTCGTCGTGCTCGCCGCCGGGGAAGGCGAGCAGCTCGGCCTGCGCGATCGGCCACAGCGGCAGGCCCTTGTCGTAGCAGACGTCGCCGGCCTCCGCTTTCCCCGCGTGCGCCCGCGCCCGGACGACCTTGTCCGTCGACACCGGGACGGCGAGGACCTGGCAGGCGTGCCGGCCGATCAGCAGCCGGCTGATGGCCTGGACCAGCACCAGGGTCGCCTCCTGCCGGAACGCCGGCACCTCGACGGTGATCAGCCCCGGCCGGACGGTGGCGATGTGGTCGGCCAGCGCCGCGGGGAGGCCGTCCTCGGCCACCTTCTGGCGCCACAGGTGGGTCACGTAGATTCGCCGGACGGGGTCGGCGGGGTCGTAGCCGCCGGTCACGGCGGCGGTGAAGTCGGCGGTCTTCTTCTCGCTGAAGGCGAGGTCGACGTGCATCACCGTGGTCAGCCGGCGGGCGAGGATGGGGAACTCCCGGGGCAGCGGGCGGAACCACGCCTCGTCCCGGAAGATGCCGGCGCCGACGCCGGTCGGCACGCCCTGCCAGACCGTCGCGAACCGCGCCCCGCCGATGCGGCGGCGTTCGTCTTGGAGGTGGGCCACCGGAAACCGCTCCGGCCAGAGGGCGCCCATGCCCGTCGCGTCATCGACACCGACCGATCGGTCAGCCGGCGTCCAGGGGTACGGACCCAGCGCGGGGAAGCGGTACACCGGCCAACCGGCGCGGCGGGCGCGGCCGATCAGGTCGTCGGCCGTCCACCTCGTCCCCACCCCGAGGAGCCAGCCGCCCGGGTGCAGGCGGTTCTCGATCGTCATCGTGAGGTGCGACCAGGCCCTATCCGTAACGAGGGCGCTCTCGCTCTCCTCCTGGGTCAGGGCGTCGTCCAGGATGATGCCGTGCGCCCGGGCGCCCAGCACCGAGGCCGACCAGCCGGCGATGCGGTAAGCCGGCTCCCGCTGCGTCCTGGGGGTCCCCTTGAGGTAGAGGCCGTCCGTCGACCAGCCGCGCTTCAGGTCGGCCCGCGCCGCCCCCTCCGGGAAGACGGCGGCGTGCCGATCGGATTCGCTGAGGACGGCGCTGACCGTGTCGTGGTAGGTGCGGGCCATCGGCGTGCTGCTGGTCAGGGCCAGGATGCTCTGGTCGGGCGCGTGCCCCAGGTACCAGGTCGCCAGCACCTGGCTGAAGATGGTCGACTTGGCGTGCCCGGGCGGCGCCACGACGTACAGCCGGGGCGCGTTGATCGGGGGCGGCTCGGCCTCGCCGGCGGCGGCGTCGGCGCGCTCCCGGAATTCCTGCACCCGGACCCCCGTTGGGAGGGGCACCGGCTCGAGCGGCGGGGCGGTGGCGCTCGCCCGCAGCAACTCCACGGCGAGGTGCCACCAGATGCGGTGGTGCTTGCGGGGCGGCAGCCCCCAGGTGTACGCCTGGTACACCTCCGGGCAGCTGCGCGCCAGCTGCAGGTAGACCTCGCCCAACGGCGCCTTCAGAGGGGAGGGAAGGACGGGGGCAGCGATCATCCCCCCTCCCCTCTGAAGGCGCCGTTCGACTTAGTGGTCCGCATCGGCGGCGGACCCGGCGTCGGCGCCCTCGCCGCCCTCCCGGTCGGCCAGGAGGTTCAGCAGGTCGCGCATCCGGGCCGCCTCGGAATCCGAGAGCGGCGCGACCGGCGGCGCCTCGCTCACGCTCGCGCTCTCCTGGGCCGTGGGGTTCGCCGCCCGCCCCCACAGCCGCTCGGCCAGCGCGACGGCCGTCCGCACCCGCTGCTCAGAGGTCGGCCGGAAGACCACCGTCTCCTGGGGGTGCAGCTGCGGCCACCGGAACCGGGCGCCGCGCATCACCGCCACCAGGAATTCCAGGACCTCGTCGCCGTCCCGGGTCCGATCCAGCAGCTTCTGCCGGCCCGTCGCCGCGTCGAGCCAGTCGTGCGCCTCGCGCTGCGCCCTGATCTGCCCCCTGGTCAGCACGCCATCAGTCTACTTGACCGATCGGTCGACGTACCGCCGGCACGACTTGCAGTCCTTCTCCGAGGGCGCGTGATCCGGCACGTGCGGCCCCACGCCGCCGTTGTCGCTGAGGCAGACCGCCAGCAGTCCCCGCCGCCGCTCGTCTCCCGGGTAGTAGTGCCACTTCCCGGTGTGCGTCTCCCGCCACCCATCGCCCCAGACCGTGGTCGCTGTCACGGATAGCCCTCCTGGTCATCCAACCGTTACCAGATCAAACGTCACGGATAGTAACGGATAGAAACTTGGCGTACCAGATCAAACGTCACGGATAGACGTGTCCCATGAGGTTATTGGCCCCGCGCGTAGCGCCTAAGCGCATAGGACTAAGAAGTTCATGGGACACGCTCATCCGTGACGTTTGATCTGGTAGACGACCTCTCCAACCGTGACACATCCGTGACGTTTGATCTGGTAGCCAAAACGCCCCCAACCGTGACAACCGTGACACGCAAAGACCCCGGGCCGTCAGGGGGAGTCCCCTCCCCTCTGAAGGCGCCGGGGTCATCGCGCCGCGCCGGGTCATCACAGGCCGTTGCGCCATGATACCCCACGCCAGCCCCGCTTCAACCGGCCCAACTTCGAACCGGTGCCGGTGGTCAGCGCGCCCCCGCTCCCCGTCCCGCCGGTGCGCTTCTGCTCCGGCTCGACGTTGGGGAAGCAGGCGCGCAGCGCGTTCGCGACCTGCTTGTAGCTGAGCAAGACGGGCCGGCCCCGGCGCTCCGTCCGCTCGCGGTACCGGGTGATCAGGGTCTGCGTCTCGATCCAGCCCTGCCCCACCTCGCGCAACTCGTTCTCCAGCCACTGCGGCAGCGGGTCGAGCGCGTCTACGAAATCCTGGATCGCCTCCTCCATGCTGGGGGTGACTACCAGCTGCCCCCCGGCCAGCAGCTTCTGCATCGCCGGCAACGCCATCCGCAGGATGCCGGACAGTTCCGCCGGCGAGGTGATGGCGTCGACCAGGACCTGGCGCGGGATACGCGCCGGGTCGTTCTCATCGAACGTGCGGTCGAACGGCAGGAGGTGCCACCGCCGGCTGTAGCCCCGGCTGGCGTCGATGCTCTCCGGCAGGTAGTTCGCGCTGAACAGCAGGCGGCAGAAGGGGCGGAACTTGAACGCCGGCCGGTGCTTCCGCTCGGCGCGGATCACCTCGCCGCTGACGATCGCCTTGAAGTCGCCGGAATCTTCGAGCCGTTGGCTGGGCAGGTCCATGCTCACGTTGAGCAGTTTGCCTCGCAGGTCGGCGGTCGCGAACGGGTTCTTGCCGATCGCCTGCAGGCTGACCGAACTGGTGTTGTCGTCTCCCACCAGCGAGAGCATGGCTTCGAGGAACACCGATTTGCCGTTCGAGCCGTCGCCCAGCAGCAGGACCGCCTTGTCGATCCCCCGCAGGGGCAGCACGCAGAGCGCGACCACCTCCCACGGCACCCCCTGCGCGACCGCATCGGCCGGGAACACCTCCCCGCAGAACTTCGCGAACGCGGGGCAGTCCGCCCCCTCGGCCCACTCCACCGGCAGCTGCACGGTGGTGCGGTGCCGGGGGCTGTGCGCCGTCAGCGTCCCGGTTTCCACGTCGAGGCGCCCGTTCAGCAGGTTCAGGAACCGAGGATCGGGCACCGTCTCCAGCTTGGGCGCGTCCCCGGCCAGCTGCGCCATCACCTCGTTCAGCAGCTTCTGGTCGAGGTAGGCGGGGCCGTGTTCGGCCACGATCCACTCCTTGACCAGCCGGCGCAGGTAGACGTCCACCTCGTCGCTACGGTACACGCCGTCCCGGTACAGGTAGAGCAGCATCCCCTCGTCGCGCGCCAGGTGGTGCTGCCCCTGGACGTAGGCCACCGCGAGGTACGCCACCTCGTTCGGGTCCAGCGCCCGCTGTTTCTGCGCCGTAGCCGTCGCCGCGGCCGCCGCTGAGGCCGTGCTGATCACCGGGGCCTTAGGCGCCACGTTGGGCGTCTGTGTCGATTGTGGGGCCTGCTGCCCGGGCGCCCCACCCGCCCCGTTCTGACGGCTGCTCATCACCGCTGCCCATGCCGACCCGCCTCCCGCGTCCAGGAATCCCAGGTAGCGTCTGACCAGGTCGACGCGGGCGCTGCCGGCGTAGCCCGCCAGCGAGCGCCACCCCGTCATGGGGGCGCCGCGCTGCAGGGCGTCCCACTGGCTGCGGGCGTTGTCGACGCGGTCGGCCGCCTCCTCGTCCGCGCCGGCGGTCGCCAGCGCGAACACGAACCGCTCGACCCGAGGGAGGTCCCAGCCCTCGCCCAGCAGCGCCCCCGCCAGGGCCAGGGTGGCGAGGTGGCGCTCGCCGGCCCTCGCCCACTCCGGGTAGCAGCGCAGCAGCAGCGCGGCCGCGGCCACCTCCGTGACCGATCGGTGCAGGGTACCCCACGCGACGGCCGGCGGCGCCAGCACCGGCATGAAGTCCCCCGGCTGCCAGCGGTACCGCCCGCCCTCGGGGTGCCGGCTCGGCGGCACCACCGTGTACGCCCCCGTCCACCGGAGTTCGACCGGCCCCTTCTTGGTCGTCCCCGGCTGCCCGCGCGGCGGCCCGTCCGGGCAGACGTACAACCGGTGGGTGATCCCGGTCACGTTGTCCCGGCCCAGCTGGCAGCCGGTCGCCGGCAGCAGCAGCGGCGCCACCGCCCGCGCCGCGTCGTCGTCCAGATCGACGTCGGCCAGATAACTCGAGCGTTCTCCCAGCCGGACTGCGACGTTCGCCGGCTGCTCCCGGACCACCCGCCAGGGGTCGTCCGGGGCGTCCGGCCAGCCCAACTCGGTGGTTTTCTTCAGTCCGTCCGGGATCGGAAAGATGGACCACCCCAGGTCGCAATACGCGGCCACCGCCGCCTCGACCGCAGTCGTCGTCATCGTTACGTTAATCCAGTTGATTAGATACCTAGATGATAACACCGAATCACCCCCGGGACAAACCGGGGGTGATTCGCCTGCGCGGTCAAGAACCTGTTTGACCGAACGGTCAGCGCCTCTCCCGTGCCCGTTTACACAGCAGGCACTCCCGCACCCCGGCCTGCTTCCCACCGGGGCGGACATACACGTTCTCCGGGGTCTGCGGGTGACCGTGGAGGCACACCTCCCGGCGCCGCGCGAGGCCGGACGCGAGGCCGCCGCGGCGGCCCCACTCAGCCCGGTGACGATCGCGGCCGTCGAGGACCTGGTGGCAGCGACGACAAACGCGCCGGATGTTCTCCGGCGCGTTGTTGTGCGTGTCTCCGTCGAGGTGGTGACGGTCGATCGCCGGCCGCAACAGACACTCCTGGCACACGCCGAGGACCGGAAACAGGCGTTGCGCCTGCTTCCGGCCCGCGTCGGGTCTAGCCATTGAGCAGCTTCACGATGACGTTCTCCAGCGCCTTGACCAACACGGCCTCCCCGAACTCGCCCTTGCCGGCGGCGGCGAGGCGGGTGAGGAAGCCCTTGCCCAGCCCGCGATCCGGCCCGACGTAGACGGTGCTGATCGAAGCGCCCTTCGCCGCCAGCTTCCCGGCCTCCTCCAGCGCCGCCTCGGCGCTGTCCGGCTCGCCGTCCGAGACGACCACCACCTTGATCCCCTGCGCGCCCGGGCCGAGGAGGTCGGCCACGTACTCCAGCGCGCCGGCGACGTTGGTCGACCCGGCGGGGTTCTCGATCCGCCCCTCCGGCGACCAGCTGGCGTCGTGGTTGAAGTTTACCAAAGCCAGCTTCCCGGGCATCCGCTTCTGCAGCTTCGCCACCTCGCGGCGGGCCACCGCCACGCGCTGCTCGCGGTTGCCGTCGCCGGCGTCGGCCGTCTCCATCGAGGAGGAGACGTCCACCAGGATCACCGCCTCGACCTTCAGCCAGGACTTCGCCAGCCCGGCCCCGGTCGTGCGCTGCATCTCCGCGAAGGACCCGGTCACGATCATGTCTGCCACTGTCGCTGCTCCCCTGCCGGCGGGGCGTTCCCCCCGTCCGGCGTAGCTAGATGATAGCAGTTAGTTAGTACCGGTGTCAAGCCGCCGGGCGGGCGCTCCACTCGATCCCCTGGTCGTAGTCGATGTCGGTCGAGTGGGCGGAGACGGCGTGCCAGACGTCGGCCGCCTTGGCGCCCTCGGTGATGCTGTCCCGGGCGCCTTGCACCGCGCGCTCGAAGGTGTCGTAGTGGTAGAGGTTGTCGCCGTAGTCCTCGGAGACGATCCAGCCGTTCGGGTCGACGGGCAGGGCGGGGGCGATGCGCTTGCGGTTCTTCATGTATCTATTCTACCAGGTAGTACCAACTACCGCAAGTGGCCGATCGGTCAGCAACGGCGCCTCCAGAGGGGAGGCGCCCAGCTGGCATCCCTCCCCTCTGGAGGCGCTGGTGTCCCCTAGGGGACGACCAGCCAGTGGGGGACGGGGGTGCGCTTCCCGCGCGGGATGCCGGCGGTCAGCACCCGGCCGTGGGCGTCGGTGATGTCCTCGAAGCCGACGATCTTCGACACCAGCACCTGGCGCCCGCCCAGCAGGTCGGCGCCCTCGACCAGCATCCAGCCGGTGCGGCGCGGCGGCGCGTAGTTGTACTGCCGGCCGGACTTGTCCGTCGCCTCGGAGAGGCGCTTCTGGCGCGCCTTCTCGAACTCCGTCGCCCCCATGATCGAGAAGTGAATCCCGGCGGGGGTGGACAGCACCTGGGCCGCCTCCTGCACCTTGTCCCACTGCGCGCGGGCGTCGGGGTCCTTGTTGACGTCCGGGTGGACCTTGCCCAGCGCGATGCGGGCGGCGCGCTTGATCTGCTCCGGGGTGTACTCGCCGCGCCCAGCTGCGTCCCGGTCGAGGCCGATCAGCGCCCACTCGTCGTCGGTGTTCTGGTCAGCGAACAGCGCCGCCAGGTCGCCCTCGAAGTACCCGCGCAGGGCGCCGATGGGGATGACCAGCTTCCACTCGCCGGCGCCGTGCTCGTCCTCGCAGTAGGCGGTGGCGGTGTAGGTGTTGTCCTCCCGGTATTTCGGGGAGCCGATGTACACGACCCGGAAGAACCGCGTCGAGGCGTGCTGGGCGGCGACCGCGATCGGCGGCACCGGCGCGTCGACCCCCAGGTGGCGCTTCACCAGCCGGGCGACGGTCAGGATCGCCGCCGGGTCGAGCATCCAGGACTTGCGTGCCGGGTCCCACTGCCTCAAGTGCGCCGGCACCTCGGCCTTGAGGTCCGCGACCAGGGGGGCGTGGTTGGTGCTGGTGAGCCAGTAGAAGCCGAGGCCGCTGTCTTCGAACCGGGCGTACATCGCTGATGGTCCCTCCTGGATAGATAATACCAGCTATCCACCCAGGATGCAAACCAAAACCGGTCATGGGAGAACGGCCAGACCCCCTATCTGCTAGTCCAGAGAGAAAGCGGAAGCCGAATCTCCCCCGAATCCCACCCGCGGCGGGGGATTGACCGATCGGTCACGGCCCGAAGCACTCGTCCCAGCAGGGGCAGGTCGTGTTGCAGGCGTAGGCGTGCGGGTTGCCGGGGAACGCGCCGGACTGGACCTGCTTCCACGCCCGGGCCAGCATCGCCATCGACTGGAGGACGTCGCGCTCGCTCAGCAGCGTGTCCAGCTTGTGGACGGCGCACGCCTCCGGGGTGATCCCGGGGACGAAGACCCAGTAGGCGAAGCTGAGGTGCGCGAAACTGGTCCCGGCCTGCCACAGCGCCCCGGTGTAGACCCGGGCCTGCAACTCCTTCCGCTCGCGCCCCTTGACCCACCGCCGGCCGGCCGTCTTGAAGTCGATCAGGTGCAGGTCGCCCGCCCGGGGACCCTTGGCGATGGCGTCCACGTACCCCACCACCGGCACGCTGACCCCGGGGACGTTCAACTCCACCCGCACCTGGAGGGCGGGGTCGTCCGGGTTATCCGGGTGCGGCGCCAGCTTCAGCCCACGCAGCGCGGCCAGGGTGGCCGGCGCCGAGGACAGGGCGATCCCGTCCGCCATGATCGTCGCCGGGTTCCGGCCGGCCCACTCGACCGGCTCAGGCCGGCACATCTCCCGGTCCCAGGCGTCCGCGAACCAGTACGCCGCCTGCTCGACGGTCACCCACCCACCCCGCCAGTGGGTGGTCAGCAGCCGCTCGGCCATCGCGTCGAACGCGCTCCCCAGCAAGAGCGGTCCGCTCCGGGGCCGCACCTTGCCGCGCTTGTAGACGCCCTCCCACAGCTTGCTGCAGTCCGTCAGCAGCCCCACGCTCGACGGACTCAGGTGGTCCGGCGGCCACGGTCGGGGGCGACGAGGCTGCTCGCCTTCGCCCCCAGCTGCTGCGGGGTGCCCAGGTCCATCACCTCCTGCACCACCCCCCGCTCCAGGCGCGCCCGCTCCCGCTCCAGCCCCGCCGTGTCCGTCTTCTGCACCATCCAGCCCCGCTCCAGGCAATCCGTCGCGCACTCCAGCCAGTCCCTCCCCAGCATCCACGACATGAACGGCGGGACCGACCGGACCAGGCCGCCGGCCACGATCACGCCCGTCGCGAACTGCAGCCCGTACTTGCGCTCGTAGCCGGCCACCATCCAGAGTTCTTCCCCAGGCCACCTATGGGGCAGCTTCCGCGGCCCCGTCGCTTTCGTCGCCATCCTGATCACCCGTCCACTCCGGCCCCGCCGGCACGATCGTCTCCACCTCGGCGCCGGTCTTGACCAATCGGTCACGCAGCGGCCGCCAGGGCATCCCGTTCCAGCCGGGGTTGTCGCTGGCGGCCACGCGCCCCGCGTTATCCACTACCAGGTACGTAATGCGCGCCGTCCGGCGGCGGACGGGCAGCTGGCGCTGCCCGCGCGCCGGCGGCTCGGCCACCCGGATCACGGGGAACCCCTGCTCCAGCACCTTGCCCACCCACCCCGGACGCGCCTCCACATCAGAGGCCCCGCGTCACCCAGAGCGTAAGGGCGATGCCGGTGACCACCCCGGTGGCCCAGAACCACCACCGCTCGGCGGTGGTCACGCCAGCTTCCGGTAGACGGCCAGCACCTCGTCGTCGGTCCCCGGCAGGTTGCCGTCGTTCGCCGCCAGAATCTGCTCGGCGGTGAACATCTCCAGCAACTGCTCCAGCGTGACCAGCGCGCCCCCGTTGGGGGTGAACTCGGCGTCAACGGCGCCTTCAGAGGGGAGGGTGGTGTCCGGGGCGCTACCCGTAGTGTCCTCCCCCTCTGGAGGCGCTAGGGAGCCGGCGATGCCCAACTCGTCGGGGTCGTAGATCGCGCCGCCGAACACCTCGGGGCAGTACCACCGGGCGCCGTTGGTGATCGCCCGGGCCAGCAGCAGATTCCGGGGGTACTGCTGCCAGGTCTGCGACTGCGCGAGGCGGGCGCGCTGCGCGTCCTGCAGGGTGAAAGTGGAGTTGCCCAGGATGTGGCGGTAGCGCGTCCCGGACGCGTTCGTCAGGTTGACCGTGTCGATCTGGAAGAAGTCGACGCTGGCCTGCTGGTCGCTCAGTTCGGTCACCTGGTAGCCGTACTTGCCGGACTTCTGGATCAGCGCCCCCACCAGCGCGGCGCCCAGCGTCGGCTTGCCGGCGGCGATGACGATGTTCGACAGGGCGGTGGTCGGGCCGATGCCCAACTCCCGCCCCATCAGGATCACCGCCAGGGCCTGCTCCACGCTGCCCGTCTTGAACAGCCTGGACTTGTGCAGGTCGCTCGCGATGCGGTGCAGGGTGGCGTACTCGCTCTCGGCGCTCACGCCTGCCTCCCGGCGACGATGGCCCGCAGCAGCTGCTCCGGCGTCAGGTGGCTGGTGATCACCTCGCTCCACCCCATCAGGGAGAACACGCAGCCGGCCCCCTCCTCCACAGGGGACCCCTCGGCTGCGGCGCGCACCATGTCGATCCGGTCGCCCCGCACCCACACGCCCGGGTCGACCTCGATCATCCGGGCGCGGATCGTGTCCCGCACGAATCGCTCGCGCTCCATGTTCCGTCCGGTCTGCTCGTCGCTGCTCACGGTTCCTCCAAGGGGAGTAGCGTCTCCCCGTCCTGCAGTCCCAGGATGCGCCGCACGGCGAGGCGGGTGGCCGGGCCGATCCCGGCGACGGACTTCCGCTTCCCGGCGGCCATCTCGGTCAGGGCGTACAGCGCCCAGCCCACGCTCCCACAATCTCGGAGCAAGGCCCGGGCGCGCTCCGGCCCCACGCCCGGGAGGGCGCAGAGCAACTCGATCCGCTCGTCCAGGTCGGCCGGCGGCCGGCGCGGCGCGGCGACCGGGGACCGGTCGCGCTCGAACAGCCAGCGGGCGGTGGCGCCGAACTGCTCGTCGCCCCCGCACCAGACCACCCCCACCCCCAGGTCCTGCACCGTCGTCAGCGCCCCCTGCACGGCCGCCCACTTCCACGCCGTCTCCCGCAGCCCGCCCAGCACGCTGCGGGCGCCGTTCACCTGGTAGATGACCTGGCCGAACCGGCCGGGGTACAGGGATTCCGTGACGACCAGGTAGGCCCACTGGGTGACCTCGCGCATCCGGGCGGCCTGCGCGATCAGCCGGCCGTCCTTGATCGAGGCCAGCAGGTCGCCGGCGGTCTTGCGTTCGAGGAGGACGAACGCCCCGTCCCGGGTCATGCCCAGCAGGTCGCCGGTTTCGAGCAGGGCGCTGGCGACGTGCGCGCCCTCGAATTCGAGGGCGCGCACCCAGTCCGGCTCGCGCGCGTCAACGATGACCTGGTCGAGCGGGTCAGAAGGGGATTTCTTCGAGGTCAACCCCGTCGCCCTTGTCCGCCGCCTCGGCCGCGTACTCCGGGTGGTCCATCTTCGTCAGGAAGTCCAGCACCTCGGGCGCCTCCAGGGCCGGCTTGAAGTGCGTGACCATGACCTTGTTCGTGCCCATCTCGGCCAGGAACTTCTCGACGTCGCCGCCGGCCCGCTGCCAGATGCCGGGGAAGAACTTCGCCGCCGTCGCCCGGTCGATCCCGCCGGCCTGCTTGTTCGCCGGGGCGGCGGCAGCTGGCGCGGTGGCGGGAGCGCCTCCAGAGGGGAGGGGGCCGTTGCCGGCGGCCGGGGGCGACCACGGCATCCCGGCGACGGTCCGCTCGCGGCCGCCGTAGCGGGCCTCGGCGGCGGCGCGGCAGGCGTCCTCCGAGGGGAACACCTCGCGCACCAGCCCGGTCGACCGCGTGCGGGTGGCGCCGGTCGTGCGGTCGGGGAAGGTGCCCAGCCGGGGGTCCTCGACCACGTCCACGCGCACGTAGGGCTTCGTATCGTGCAGGTCCTTGAGGGTCGTGCCGATGCCGGTCAGCGCGTCCCGGAACAGGTCGCCCTCGGCCGAGTAGGCCAGGAACTCCCGCTCGAAGGGGCGGGCCGCGGACGGGTCGATCGGCTCGATCAGCACCCGCACGCTCATCCGGCGGGCGTCCTCCGGGTCCAGCGTCGGGTCGAAGTCCCGCTTGCCCCCGGGGTAGCCCTTCTGCAGCACCACGTACCGGCCGGCCAGGTCGATCCGGCCGTAGAAGCTGAGGGGCCGCGCCGCGCGTCGCTCGGCGCCCGCCGCCTGCTCCTGGTTCCACATATCCTCGAACTTGCTCACGTCCACGTCTCCGTTCACGTCCACGTTCTGGTACCGTCCGTGCGGGCCGGTGTCGCTGCCGGTTCCTCGCCCACCGCCCCGGACAGGTTGCCTGCTAGTGGGGGCCTGCCTGGGGCGGTGGCGCGTCCGGCTCCGCTGATCGTAGCAGGTTGACACTATGTATGGCAAACTGCTACTATGCCTAGTGTGGCCCCGCGGCCACCAAGGTAAGGAGATAGAGCGATGGTAGCGAGCGCCCCCCCGCAGTCCCCGGCCGCGCCCGCGCAGGGCGGGCGGTGGGCCGGTATCCGGCACGCGGTCAAGGTCAACACGTCCCTGCGGATCGACCCGGACGTGTTCATGCTGGCGAAGGTGGCCGCCGAGGCGCAGGGCGTCAGCCTGAACGTGTACTTCGAGCAGGCGATCAGCCGCGCGACCGACGAGGACGTCCCGGCGAACCACCCGGTGCGGCTGCAGCAGGTCCCCTAGTTGCCGCGCCCGGACCACCGCCGGCGGGTCCCCTTCACCGCCGCCGTCTACGCCCCCCTCCCGGGTGGGCTACCCGACCCCGCCCGGGAATACTGGGGAAACCGCAACGGCTGGTACCAGCAGATCGATCTGGCCCGGGCCTACGCCTACGCGGAGCGGCTCCCGGTCGGGTCGGTCGTCGTGGTCGACATGGAGGACCGCCTCGGCCGCGCCCGCCGTGCGGCGTTCTGGGTGGCGTCGGCCGACGAGGAATTCGGCGTCCGGCACCTCGACCCCCTGACGATCGAGGACTGCCCGGATGGGATGTTCCCCCAGGTCCCCCACGAGCGGCCCCGCCGGCTGCGGCGCACCCTCTCCCCTCCCCTCTGAAGGCGCCGGTATGCGACCGATCCTCCTCGACCTGTTCTGCGGCGCCGGCGGCGCCGCGGCCGGCTACCGCCGTGCCGGGTTCGACGTCGTCGGCGTCGACCTGCACCCCCAGCCGCGCTACCCGTTCCCGTTCGTCCAGGCGGACGCGCTGGAATACCTGGCAATGTGCGGGCGTGGGTTCGACGCCGTCCACGCCTCCCCGCCCTGCCAGCTGCACAGCACGCTGGTCACGATCCCCGGGCGGGGGGAGATGATGCGGTCCAGGTATCTTGACCTGATCGCCCCGGTGCGCGCCCTGCTGGAGGCGGTCGACCGCCCCTACGTGATCGAGAACGTGCCCCGCGCGCCGCTGCGCGACCCGGTGACCCTCTGCGGCGCCATGTTCCCCGGCCTGCGGGTGTTCCGGCACCGGGGCTTCGAGGCGAACTGGGCGCTCCCCCAACCTGAGCACGTCAAGCACCCCGGCACCGTCATGGCCGGCTCGTCCGGCAAGGGGGCCGGCGGGAAGATGGACTGCTACGCCGGCGACGGCGCCGCGCCCGACGCCTGGATCACCGTGGCCGGGCACCAGTTCTCGACCGCCTCCGGGTCGCGCGCGATGGGCATCGACTGGATGCGGCGCGAGGAACTGGCCGAGGCGATCCCGCCCGCCTACACGGAGTACGTGGGCTGGCACCTCCGGCGCGCCCTGCGCCGACGCTAACCCTCCCCTCTGGAGGCGCCGATGACCCGGCGGGCGACCGCCCGCTTGCTGGGCGGCTTCGCCACCAACTCCCCCACCCCGATCCCCAGCGCGTAGCCCAACACGCCCACGGCGACGCAGTGGTACCAGAAGGGGAGGGCGTAGGCGCCGGTGACGAGCGAGCCGGCGAACAGCAGCAGCCACACGCCCACGAAGCAGATCGCCAGGAACTCCCGCACGACGAACACCGGCACCCGGAGTTCGTCCGGCGGGCGGTTGACCGATCGGTCGACGTGCGTGTCATCGTCCACGTCGCGCCTGGAACACGCCCAACCCCAGCCCGAGGGAGGCCGCCCCTCCCAACAGGAGCGCCTCCAGAGGGGAGGCTAGTGGGCGGGGGGTGCCGCCGCCAGGATCAGCAGGATCGTCTCCAGCGTCACGATCAGGAGTAGGGCTGCGACCAGGAGTTGGAGTGTCGCTACCTCGGGGTCCGGGCGTTCCGGTGACGACCACCTCCACGGTGACGACCACCGGGACCACCACGGTGACGACCACCGGGACCACCACGGTGACCTCGACCGGGACCGGGACGAGGACGGGCGCAGCGGGGGCGGGTGGCTGAAGTCGTGCCGCAGGTGCGGGTCGATCCGGCTCATCGCCCCTCCCCTCTGGAGGCGCCGGTGACTCCGGGGACGCCGGCGGCTCCGGGGTGGTGCCCTCGGTGGGCGGCGAGGTCGTCTCCGTGGCGGGGGTCGTCGGCGCGGGCGGCGTCGGCTCGGGAGTGGCCGTGGCCGTGGATGTGGTAGCCGGCGACGCCGGTGGCGGCGTGGGGGTGGCCGTGGTAGTGGGCGAACTCGGCGGGGTCGGTGCCGGCGGCGGCGAGGGCGTCGGCGTAGGCGAGGGCGTTGGCGACGGGGACGGTGCCCGGGTCGGGCTGGGGAACGGGTGGCCGCCCGACCCACCGGATGCCGCAGACGATGAACTGGCCGTCGAGGTTGCGCTCGACGTCGAGGACGGCGTAGGGGTCGCCGTGGCGGTCGATGAGGGTGACGGCGTCGGCGGCGCCGCTGACGGCGAGGAGGTCGCCGCGGTGGAGGACGATGTTGCTGATGGCGTTGCGGTCGCTGTCGCTGTCCATGTGGGGGAGGGTACCCCAGGCGTCGGCGTGCGCGTCTGCGCGGAGGGCGGACAGCCCCCAGACGGCGCGGGGACGAGGTCGTTCGGATTCAGGATGTGCTGCTGCGCCGCCGGGTCCCCCGTAGCGAACGTAAGCTGCGTATAGGTCTGGTTGGGGTTCAGGTGGCACAGCGTGAGCGTCGCCTGCGCGCGGACGGCGTCCGCCCCCAGCGTCAGCGCCAGCCAGCAGAGGCCGACCCCCAGGAGCAGCCAGAGCAGGAGCCAGAGCCAGGGCAGATGCCGGCGCACCTCATCGGGGGGCGAAGATCAGCGCCAGCGTCAGGAAGAACAGCCCGGCGGCGATCCAGTCGATCCGCGCCGGCCCGGCCTGCGGCTGGTAGACGGCGCGGGCGATCAGGCTCACGGCGAAGCACGCCGCGGCCAGGATCAGGCACAGCAGCGGCACGCTCACCTCACCCGTTCCAGGACCACTCGCCGCCGCCGCTGTTCGTCACCACCACGCCGGCGTCGAACTCGGCCCAGTCGCCCCGCCCGTCGCCGTAGGGCCGGTCGGCCGTGCGGGGCCGGCCCCGGTAGCGCCCGGCCCGCAACTCGGCCAGCCACGCCTTGGACGTCAGCCCGTCCGGGTTGTACGGCACGCCGGCCCACTGCCACAGGTCGGGCATGATCCAGTTCAGCACCTCGAAGTCGCTCAGCACCTCGACCACCTCCGGCGGGATGGGTTCCTGATTCTCGGCCAGCACCTTGGCGGTCGCCGCCGCCCACCAGGACCAGGGGTTCCAGTAGGCCGCCTCGACCTGCGCCCGCGACCACCCGTAGGGCCACTGGAACCAGCCGTCGCGGGGCGGCCCGGTCAGCCACTCAGAATGTGCGTGGGCGCAATCCCAGCCACCGCTGGCACCCGCCAGCCCGATCGGATCGCCGGGATTCAGACGCTGCGCCTCCGTGCAGACGATGTCGAGGAGGTGGTCGACGTGGAAGAAGGTCGGCCCGGGCAGGCAGGGGTCGTCCAACTCCACCCAAACGTGGTTGCCCTCTCCCGGCGTGACCCCGTTCCACCCGATCGCCGCGCGCACAACGCCGGCGAGGGGGGCGACGACCGCCAGCCCCATGTCGGCGTTGCAGGACCCGCCCGCGTTGAGGTCCAGACCTAACCCGGGTGGTATGTCTGCCCGGAATCTGTGGCAGACAACCACCCATAACCTCCCTGGAGGACGTTCGCGGGGTCCAGCCCCTGGAGCGGGGCGAACAGCCGGTTGTTGACGGTGACGAACCCGCTGCCACCGCCGGCCTGACTGCGCGGGCGCGGGCCGGCTGGGCGCAGGGGCTGGTCCTCCCCGGCTCCGGGCGGGACGTGGCGGCGCCGCCGGATATCAGCCATCTCGGCTCGGAGCCGCCGGAAGCGCGGCGGGCTCGGCGCGGCGACCGTTCTCTCGGTCATTCCCCTCTGGAGGCGCTAACGGCCGCCGGGTCAGCGTGACGCGCTCGATCGTCAACTGCCAGCGGTCGTCCGCCTCGTAGCCGGCGCCCTCGATCGCGGCCACCAGCAGCCCGCCGGCGGTCTGCGAGAGGACGGCCTCCAATTGCTTCCGGGTGGCCGGGCCGAGGCGCAGGGTCGCCTCGCCGGTGGGGCGCATGAACATCTGCGTGGCCGGGGATTCCGGCTCTGACCGATCGGTCATCAGTTCGGTGCCTCCAACAGTTCGAGCCGGCGGATCACTTCCTGAAGGGCGGCGCCGAGTGTGGCGAGGTCGGCCTGCGGGGTGGTGCTCTCCCTATCCGAGAGGCCGAACAGGTCGGGGACGGGCGGGAGGGCGCCGCCCGCTTCGTCCTTGCTCTCGGCCCCGGCGGGGAACACGAAGCCCCGCTGGTGGCGGGCCGGGGCGGTCTCGGCCACCATCTTCAGGTGCGCCTCCCGGGCCTGCGCCTCGGCCTCGTCCCGCGCCGCCTTCTTCTCGGCCTTCGTCTCGTTGTCGTCGGCGGCGTCGTAGGCGATGTCCGGGGGCGGCTCCGGCGGGGTGTAGACCGGGGGGCGGTAGGCGTACTCGTACCAGCGCACGTCCTTCGCCGCCTGGTAGCACTCGGCCGGGTCGAGGGGGGTGATGCCCTCCTTGAAGTCTTGGGAGGAGGTCTGGATGGCGCCGTTGACGGCGTAGACCGCGCTCCAGCGCACGCTGGGGTGACCACAGCCGAAGGTGTTGTCCGTGCCCGGCATGAAGAACATCCCGGCGCCGGGGCGCACCTCGACGTGCTGCACGGAACCCAGGATGAGGGTGGTGGGGGAGGTGATCGTCGGCTGCCCCGCCTCCGGGGTCAGGGTGAGGGTGCCGTTCGGGTGGCTCACCTGGAGGTAGGGGTTCCCCTTCCCCACCTTCCAGAGATCGAGGCTGCTACCGCCCACGCTGAGCTGCCAGGTGCTACTCATGACCAGCGGCCCGCCCGAAGCGAGGGCCGCCTGCCCCGCATCCGGGGTCAGGGTGAGGGTGCCGGTGGGGGCGATGCCGAGGCGTTGGGTTGGCGTGATGACGGCTCC
>Ga0184624_10000134_pt1 | contig 17866 bp, 16 predicted proteins | sample PLM3_5_b1_FD_133157 | JGI IMG/M metagenome (GOLD analysis project Ga0184624, IMG submission 133157) | Groundwater sediment microbial communities from an aquifer in East River, Colorado, USA - PLM3_5_b1 | ecosystem: Environmental > Terrestrial > Soil > Riparian zone | place: USA: East River...
AGCCTCGCCGTGTTCACGATCACTTCGCCGTCTGTTATGCCGAGCATTCGCGCCAGTGTCGTCTGGCCCAATATCACTGCTGCCCGTGCCTGTATAGCGCGCGTCCGGGAGGCCGCGAGTTCGGCATCCGCGCGTGATGCCTCGGCGCCCGGTCTCAGCTGGTTATCCACCAGGGTATGCGCCGCACGAGCGAGGACCTCGCGTCGCTGCACGTCGGCGTCGGCTGCAGCGAGTGTCTGCTGTGCGCTGACGACGGCGAGAAACGCGCCGCCGACGGCATTCTGCACGGCGAGCCGCGTCAACCCTTCTGCGGCGCGAGACCGGACGACACCCGCTTCTGCCTCACGCACCATGGCGCTCCGAAGGCCGAAGTCGACGGGCTCCCAGGACAAGAGTCCGCCAATTGCACTGCCCCAGACGCTCTCGCCCGACGCCGAAGGCAACACCGGGCCTGAGATTGAGGGAAGGACAGATTGCGGCAGGAGTTGTCCGAAGATGTTGTTGGCGGTGGCTCGGTTCGTCTGCCACACCGAATCGAAACGCGGCAGATAGGTGGATTTGGCCACGCTCACGTTGGCGGTGGATGCACTGACCTGCTCGAGCGCGGCCCGTACGGTGGGATAGTGATCGAGCGCGTACTGTAGCGCCTGATCCAGCGTCAGCGCTATCGGCACGCCTTGCGCGCCGCCTACCTGTGCGCGCGCGGTCGCGGTCAGCGCCACGACACTTGCGACAACCACAGCGACACCAGTTCGTTTCATCGGCTGACTCGGTACCTTCGATCCGTTCATTATCGGATTTCGACTATTGTTTACGATAACGAAATTCGAGCTTAGTGTGATGCCTCGGACATTGTCAATCCGAGCAGGCTGCTCGCGATGGTTTCGTGAGTGCGACTGGCTACTTCAGCATGACGAGCAGCATCCGACTGGGCTCGGTTGCGTCAAGCGCGTGGGGTACATCAGCCGGCATGCGTACGATGGTCCCCGGTGCGGCTCGAACCAATGTCCCGCCAATCGTCAGGTTCAGCGCACCATCGAGCACCAGCACGAAGGCGTCGAATGGCGAAGAGTGCTCGGTCAACCCCTGACCCTCGTCGAAGGCGAAGAGCGTCATGTTGCTGCCGGCCGCCTTGCCAAGAATACGGCTGGCGATCCCCTGCGGCGTCGGCGTGATGAGCGACGCCAGCGGCAATGCCTCGCTCGGTGGAAGTTGTGATGCGGCCGACATGGGCACGTCCTCTCGGTAAGATGATTGGGGGCCGCCATGCTACGCGCGAAACTCCGCGGCGTATTCGGTGGCCCATTCGAGAAACGATCGTGGCGCGTTGCCGGTGAGCTCCGAGAAGGTGGGGCTCACAAACGCCGGCCGGCCGAGCGCTGCGCTCCACGCATTGAGCAGCAGGCAGGAATCGAGACTCTCGGGAACCGTGAGATCCCCGCGCACGACGTCGACGTGTGCCGGCAAACGCGCCGCGTCCGGATCGCGAGTCATCGCACGAAACTGGGCGCCCGCGGCACTGAGCAGATCGACGACGTGACGCCCGACGTTTCCAGTGGAGCCGGTCACGAGGATGCGATTCACTGCTGACTATTCTAGCGGTCGATCGATCGGCGCGCTCGCGCGGCTAGTCTGCAGTTGAAGCGCCCTTTGTCTGGAAAGTGCGGCTCTCTCGCTCGGTTGAACCTCTCACTTCACCGTTGAGGGCGAGCGACACTTTGGTGTATTACTTGCTTGTTCCCAGCGCCGACACGATCTGATTCTGAAGGAGAGCGGATGATGACTCACCGGACGAGAATGACCATGATGGCCTTGGCCACGCTCGCGATCACGGCCGGGACGGCCCACGCGGTCCCCCTCGGCCCCTCCACCTACCTGCAGACATCCGACAGCCCGTTTTCGGCGATCGATTTCAGCACGGGCTATTTCTTTCTGGAGGACTTCGAGGACCATCTGCTGAACACATCTGGAGCGACCGGCCTGTCAGGCGGACCCACGTCCGTGGTATTCGGTCCGACGGTCCACGATTCTGTCGATGGCGACGACGGTGCGATCGACGGGTCGGGTCTGTTGGGAGACTCCTGGTTCAACAGCGGCGCTTCGACCGGATTCAGCTTCAGCGCCGCGGTGCTGAGGAGCCTGCCGACCCATGCGGGTGGGGTGTGGACCGACGGCCCGTTTAGAACTGGCGTCACGTTCAACGCCTACGGCGCTGATGGTACGACTGTGGTCTGCACCGCCAGCGGCGCCATCATCGGCGACGACACTTTTTCCGGTACCACCGCCGAGGACCGGTTCTTTGGTTGCATCGACCCCGGGGGCATTTCGCGGATCGAGTTCATCAATAGTCTCGGAGGCGGCATCGAAGTAGATCACCTTCAGTACGGCATGGCGGACGCGGACGTGACCGCCGTGCCGGAACCCGCCACGCTTACACTGCTCGGCATCGGCAGCGCGGTGATGAGCCTGCGAAATCGACGTAAGCGCCGGGTCTGATCTCAGGGCTTCGCGCGCGATGCGGTGAAGCTGACCTTCGCGAAGGGCGCCTCCGACCTCACCTTCGATTGTCGAACACGTCAACTCGACATTCAGGGACGACAGCAATACGGCTTAGATCGAGGGCACACGCCTTTCCGATGCTGCCGATCCCTTCCGCACTCCTCAAACGGTCGCTCATTGTCGTCCACAGGTGGCTGGGTGTCGCGCTCTCGGTCGTCTTCCTGATCTGGTTCGTCTCCGGCATCATGATGATGTACTGGAGCTCCTGGTCCTTCCCGTCAGATGCTCCTGAGCACAACGATTCGGTTGCGCAAATAGCGCGTGCTGGCCGCTGGGTGATTTTCGGCACCGACCGGCGAAATTCCGCAGGTTCGCCAGGCCGCCGGCGGCGAGATTTTGAAAAGGTCAGGATTTCCTGAGGTCCTCCACTCTTTCTGGCTGGCGCAGCTCTTGCCCTTATGGGAGCGAGCATCACATGTTTCGAGCAGCTCTCTTTTCGATCGTGCTGACGATGGCAGTTGGACAAGACGCCAGCTTGCTGTGCAAGGTCTGGTGTCCCGACACCACGTCGGCCGAGTGCCCGCATCAGGGCTCAACGACGTCCCCAAGCGTGAGCGCCAACGATCGGTGCAGAACCGACTTGGGCGGGGCCGTGGCGTTTGTGCGCGAAGACGCGCGGCGTACCGCTGCTGCTCTGGACGCGCAGAACGCCCTCGCTGGTCCACGGTTCCTATTGACGCTTTCGCATACTGAACTCGGCTTCGCCTTCGAGTCCGGGCGGCCGCTTCTCCTCGAACAACGGCCTCTCGTTATCGCCCTCCGAATCTGAGTCCTCTGCGTCGCAACCGACTATCAGGCCGTGCGGCGACGCCGATCCAAACCATCCAAGGGACTCCTGCGCGTCGATTGCGCAGGCGAAGACAGATTCAGATTTGGCGTGACTTCGGTCACCAGAGAGGTTGGTCCGTCATGAGAACCGTCCATTTCCATTCACTGTCGATCGCTGCGGTTGCGGCCTTGATGTTCGTAGGGAGTGTCGCCGCACAAGAAAAGCCTTCGGGACTGCTGAACTCACTTGAAGTGCAGCAGCTCGTGAAGCGGGCAGGGCCGAACGACAACGCGCGCCTCGCCGCACACTTCACGGCTCTCGCGGATCGTTACGCCGCCGAAGCCAGACGGCATCAGTCGATGGCGCAGAGCTTTGTTGGCAACCCAAGTCGAAACCTTGGGACAGGGATGAGCGCGCACTGCAAACAACTCGCGGATCTCAATACGAAGTCGGCGACTGAGGTGCGTGAGCTCGCGGCGTATCACCAGAAACTGGCGTCGGGTGTCACCGCGACGCCGCCGGCAAGCGGGGCACGCTTTGAGGAAGGCGCGGGTGCATCAACGCCGACCGAGCAGGAACTCGACGCGATGGCGGCCAAGGCGAGCTCGCCCGCCGACCACCGCGCTCTAGAGGAGTACTTCCTGACGTTGGCGAAGCGGTACACGGCGGACGCCACTGAGCACGCCACCACCGCGAACACCTATCGCGGCACAAAGATCGCGCAAGCGGCCGTGCATTGCGACAACTTGGTCAGACTGTCCAGGGACGCCGCCAAGGAGGCTACCGCCGCTGCCGAGATGCACAAGCAGCTCGCCGGCGTCGGCCGGTAACGGTTGCCGTCTCCGTCCGGGCCGGCGCTTTTTGCCGTCCCGGACGGCGCTTCGCCATGAAGCCCGCGGCGCCCGTGCCGAACAGCACGAGCGTTGCCGGTTCCGGCACCTCCCATACTTTTTCGGTGATGTCGACCGTCATGAAGAGCTTGTTCTCCAGAGGGTCGGCGTCTTCACCGACGCCCAGCCGGAACTCTCCGCTCGCATCCTCGGCGTCAAACGCATAGATGCGAAACGTCACGGGAGCCGTGAGATCGGCGACATCCCACATTCCGGAGTCGGTTTGGGTCCCTCCTCCAATAATGGTTTGTTCGCCATTGGTTGCCACCTTCAGCCGAAATGCCCCAAACCCATCGAGACTGTTCCTCACCTCAAAGGTGCGCGGTCCTATTTCGCCGCGCAGGTGGGTGGAATGGTATTCGATGAGATCGATCGCGAAACCGACAAGCGGCGTGATGGTCCACTCGTAGTAATCGTTCGGATCAATCGAGCTCCCAGTCGTCCACGCGGTGCTATTCATGGAATCCACTCCGGCGGCGGGAACGATGCCGGGTCCCCGGGTAATGTCACTGAACAGGGCTCCAGTGGGATTCCCGTCGACCGCTTCGCTGACTTGGTTGCCTGGTGACCCGGTGAAAGTGTAGGTGACGTCGAACGGTGTCGCCCAGAGTTGCGAGGGGGCGAACAGGAGTGCGAGAGCGAAACCTTGTAGAGTGCGCATGTGAAACCTCCAGCCACTTGTCTCAAAACTACGTTTCGCAGGAGCCAGATGAGGGGTTGAAATCCCGAGGATTTCGCGGCCAGCTCCTCCACAAAGCAAAGATCGCTCCGATGCTGCTCACACGCCGGAGCGGCGATCAACGATCGAGACATTTCCCGGTACCGGCTCGACATCTCGATTCGAATTTCGTGTTAACCTCCGCAAGCCTCGCGTAGACATCGGCCACATGTGTGCGACTTGGAGGTTCCATGCTCACCCGCCGCGAGTTCATCGGCGCCGCGATGGGCGCCGCCGTTGCCCCGCACGCCTTCGCACTACCAGCAGATCGGTTTCGCTGGTCGATCAACACCAACATGTTCACCCCCTTGAAGCCGCACCCGGAGACCGGCCTCAAGATGGCGGCGCGCTTCGGGTTTCACGGCGTCGAGCCATGGGCGAACCAGATGCAGACGTATTTATCCCAGCCGCCGGAGGTCTTCAAGAAACTGCTCGACGAGGCGGGCGTCGGCATTTCCTCGATCGCGAGCGGAGGCGAGTATTTCGACACGTCCAAACTGAAGGCGACGCTCGACGACCATGCAGCGAACGCCAAGTTCGGATCGTATTTCGGCATCACGGCGCTCAAAGCCAACCTCAATAACCGGCTCGGGCCCGAGAACCTCAGCCCCGCGAACGGCAGGATCCTCGCAAAGAATCTCAACGAAGTCGGCAAGCGCACGCTCGAACACGGCGTCAAATTTGCGTTTCATCCACACGCCTGGACGATCGTCGAACGCAAGCCGGAAGTGGAGATGATCCTGGAGATGACCGATCCCAAGCTCGTCTTCCTCACACTCGACACCTGCCACGCGTCAGTGGGCGGGATGGAGCCGGCAACCTTCGCGCGCGACCATTACCCGCGCATCGCGCATCTGCACTTCAAAGACACGCTGCCCGTGTGGAGCGCGGCGAAGGGCTGGAGCGGTCCGGCTCCAAACGAAGAAGAGGAAATCAAGATCGCCAAGCAGCACGGCCTGGCGCCCAGCCGACACGCCATCTATCAGTCGTTCGGCGCCGGCGGCGTCGACTTCCCTGCTCTGATCCGCGTATTACGCGAGCGCCAGTACGACGGCTGGATCAGCCTCGATTTCAACGCTGTTGATTTGCCGCCCGGGGTATCCGTCGAGCAGGAGATGACCGCGCATCGGAAGTACCTGGTCGAAACGCTGCAGGCGACGATGAAAAGATAGGAATGCCCACATGAAGAAGGTCATCCTCGCAACCATGGCTTTGGTGCTGGCGCTCTTCGGCGGGCGCGAAATTCTGGCACAGTCGACCGCTGCACCGGCACAGACGGCTACAACGCTGCCGACATTCGAGCTCGACAAAACGTGGCCGCCGAAACTCCCCAATGGATGGGTCATGGGGCAGATGTCTTCGGTCGCGATCGACAAGCGCGATCATGTCTGGCTTCTCCACCGCCCACGCTTCATTCCCGCGGAACAGAGCGCGCATCGCGCGCCTCCCGTGCTCGAATTCGACGCAACGGGACAATTTGTCCAGGGTTGGGGCGGACCGGGAGCGGGCTACGAATGGCCCGAGAACGAACACGGCATCTTCGTCGATGACAAGGACGTCGTCTGGATCGGCGGCCAGGCGGGAACAGGCGCGGGCGTCGTCAAGTACAGGAAGGTTGCCAACCAGCGCGTGCCTGTCGACGACGACATGCTCCTCAAGTTCACGACGGCAGGAAAGTTTCTTCAGCAGATCGGACGCCAGAATGGCAGCACTGGAAATCAGGACACGAAGAATCTGAAAGAGCCTGCCGATCTCGTGATCTTCCGGAAAACCAATGAGGCGTTCATCGCCGACGGGTATGGCAATCGCCGCGTGATCGTGCTGGATGCCGATACCGGCGCGTTCAAGCGCATGTGGGGCGCTTTCGGCAACATCCCTGTCGATGCGACGCCCTCGCCGTTGCGGCCTGGCTTTTCGGGTTTCGCGGAACCTGGGGTTGAAACGCCACCGCCCGCCGGTGCCGCGGCGACACCAGCGCCAGCCAGAACGCCTCCAGGACCCCAACAATTCGGCGGCCCCGTTCACGCGGTTCGCGTCTCGAACGACGGCTTCGTCTACGTCGCCGATCGCAGCAACGGGAGGGTGCAGGTGTTCACGCTGGCGGGCAAATACGTCAACCAGTTGTTCACGGGTGGCTCACCGGGCGGTCTCGCCCTATCGCCGGATAAAGAGCAGCAGTTTCTGTATGTCGGAGAGGGCAATCAGATTCTTATCGTGAATCGAAAGACGCTCGCCGTTCTGGCGAGCGACCGTTTCGGCGCGCGAGGAACCGTTCGGCCTCACCAGATGGCGATCGATTCGAAGGGCAACGTCTACACGGCAGAGCTCGACTACGGCACGCAGCGATTCGCCTTCAAAGGCATGTCCAATCAGGCGCCGTAACGCCTGGCCGGGAGCTGCAGCTGAATGCGGGGATCGGCGCTCCGGCGCGCCGACCCCCGAGCCCGTCAAAACTTGAAGCTGATACCCCCGTTGAACTGGAACTGGTTGGAGTACTGCGCGTTTCCTACCAGATAGCAGCCGTACCACGGATCGCACCACCATCCACCGGCATCGGTCTTGATATAGGTCGGTGTAAAGTGCACGCCAAGTCGCAATCCGACATGCGGCGAGGGATAGATTTTTACTCCCGCCCCCCACGTCGTCGAGAACTGCGTCTCGCTGCCGAGGGTGCGCGTCTCGTTGAGGATCGTGCCGGTGACTTTTCCGAAGTTCGTCGCCCCAAGACCGCCAAAGGCAAACGGCCGCACGACCGCGTCCGCATCACCCCAGTTGTAGCCGAAGTATCCGTGATACGTTTTGACGCTCAAGTCGCCAATCTCACGTTCGCTGGTTCCGCTGATCACCAGCGCCGAAGCCTGCTGTGAAAAGATAAACCCGACCTCTGCGTTGTCCCCCGCGAGGACGCCGACGCTGAACCCGAAATTGGCCGAGTCTTTTGGATCGATTTGATCGTAGATTTGTCCATCAGCGGGGCTGAGGGTGGCATCTCCGCTTACGCCGTCCGAAAAGACCCAGCCTGCAAACCCGGTAATTTCCACGTGGGCCTGTGCGGAGGCTGGGAGCACTCCGACCATCACCAGTAACACCGTCCACACCAGCATACGTTTCGTCATTGCCGTCTCCTTTTTAGCCGCGGCTCAGCGAGAGCTACGCCTTCACCTGTACCAGCACGGCAGATGCCAGCGAACTTCAAGGGTAGGTGTCGGGCTAAGTTGTTCAAACGCAACGGATGCATGTCGGCGGGCGAATTCAACGCGGGCGATGCCTCCGATACTCCGGAGGATCTACGGTCGGGATTCATGCAGCGCTCCGTGCCTCGCCTCCGGCTGTCCGTGGATCGACTGCGATATTTGGAGGCCTGACCGCAGCCGTGCAGTAGTTGGTCGCGGCACGACCGCCGCAACTCCTCCGTTTCGTTGAGGTTTGCGGGGTTCGCTGTGTGGCGCTTCTCTGGAACAAGTGCTGCTTATGGGGACGAAATGGTGCGCATGACCGTCGTTCTGGTGGCTTCGCACCCTCGAGGGCATCAGCTGGTTCAGGCACTCCGTTCGCTCACGACACTCACGCGTCTCGAGGCCGGGTGTCTTACCTGCACTGTCTGGTCCGACCTGGAATCGACCGTGAGGTACGTGGAGGAATGGGCAACTGAGCAGGACGTGAATCGGCGCATGCGGTCGGAGCCCTTTACGGCGTTGCTGGCCGTAATGGATCGAGCCGAGCAACCACCGGAGGTCCGTTTCGATTTTTACACGTTGTCGCGCGGGCTCGATTACGTCGAAGAAATCCGTCAGGAGCAACCTTCTTAGCAGACCCCGCCGCTCTAGCGCCTTCCGCCTCCGCTTCGCATACCGCCGCCGCCTCGATAGCTGCCCGTGCCACGGGTCCCACTGCTCCCGCGATAGCTCCCGTAGTCGCCTGTTCGCTGCGTGCCCTCACGGCGCGCGGCTGAATCGCGATCGAGCTGATCCACCGTGCTGCGATCCGCGGTGCCGCGCGTGGCCGGCTGCTGAGCCGCGGTGTTGCGATCACCGGTGCCGCGGTCGGCCGGCTGTTGCGTCGGGCGTGGAACCCCCGCGGGCTGGCGGTCGGTATTCGACCAGCCGCCGTTCTCGTACTTCTGCCACGTCCCATCCTGGCGCCGGTAGACGTTGCCGTCGTTTCCGGCGTAGACGTTCCCGCCATCGCCGACACCCACCGTCGCGCCGCCCGGACCGCGCCGCGTGATCGCTGCGCCGTCATCGGTGCGAATCGTGCGTGTCGTCGTACCGGTCTGTCTATTGGTATAGCGATTGGTTTTCGCCCAGTCGTCGCCACGCTGCACCGAGGTCGAGCCCCAGCTGCCGTAGACGTTGGAGCCCTGACGCGTCTGGGCGTAGGTTCCGGTTCGCGGGTTGTAGGCTTGGGCGACGCCCCGCGCTCCATAGGGACCATACGCGGCCGCGCCGCGCGCATAGGTTCCAGTCCGTGGGTTATAGCGGGCGCCGACGCCGGCGCCGCCGTACGGACCATATATCCCGGCGCTGCGTCCGTACGCACCCGTCCAGGGGTTGTACCACGACGAGTATCCGTAGGCTGTGAAGTGAGGGTAATAGTACGGGTAGTAGCCGCCGTACCCCCAGTACGGCGGATAGTAATAACCGGTGCCCCAGACCATGCAGCCATACGCGACCATCATTCCGGTATACCCGGCAGCGGCCGCAAACACGACCCAATCATCGTCGTCGTCTTCTTCAATCGTGACGTACGTGACGTGATGCGCTGGAGAACTGGCAGGGATCTGGTAGATCTCCTTGGGCACCGAGCTCGCGACTTCCCACGGTCCCGACGCGCTCTTGCCAGTGAACCAGACTCCCTGGTAGCACATGTAGTAGGAATCGCCGAACTTGAAGACGTCCTTGTCCGTGTTCACCGCGCGCTCGACCGTCGTTTTTTCGATCGCGACAAATTCCGGATCGCCCTGGAACGCGACGTCCGGGGCCTTCGTGGTTTTCTTGTTCACGCGAGCCGTCTGTGGGATTTGCGCCAACAACACGGCCTCTGCGGCCTGATCGGTGCCAGGCACCGACGCAAGGACGCGAGACCGCTCGTGAGAAAGAGGAATCTTTTTGAAATCCTCTGGCAGCGACGGCGTAGCGAACGTCCAGGGTCCCGTGAAGTCCGCTGCTGAGAACCACCTGCCTGCAACGAGATAGTAAACCGGGCCGGTTTTCCCCAGGCGGAACACGTCACTCTCGGTGTTGCTCACCCACAAAAGGCTGGTGCCCTGGACCGCAACGTAGGCCGGGGCGCCGGTTATCAGAATCAATTCCGCCGGCCTCATGCTGACGAAAACCTGTGGCGCTGTCTTCGCCGCGACGCCGGGCACGTTGGCCCTGACGTCTTTCCAGTTGTCCTCCGCAGGCAGCGTCTTGAAACCTGCGGGCAGAGTCCCTGCCGGCGACCAGGGCCCCTTCACGTCGGTCGCCTTCAACCACGCGTTGTTGTTGCGAAGGTAGTACGTACTCGTCGGTGTGTTCTGGAACAGATCCCAGTTCGTGTTCACCGCGTATTTCAGATCGTTGCCCTTGATCGGACTCCAAATCGGATCGCCATCGATGTTGACGATCACCGCTGGGCTGCTGCTGAAGAAGATCGGCGGCGGCTCGGCATTGACGCCTTCGACAACCTTCGGCACGATCTGGCTCTTGTCCAGATTCGCGAGAACGCGATCGAGCGCGATGACCCTCTCGTCGACGGGAATGGCCTTCACAATGACCCCGACGACCTCTCGCACTTGCTCCTTTGGCAGGGTTTGGAAATTTGCTTCAGCAATCCCCATATCCTGAAAGCTGACCAGACGGTCGGCGACAGCCACCTTGGTGTTGGCCTCGAGCTTGATCGTGCCAAGCGCCGGCTTGACGCCGGCCTTGGTGCTGAGGGACACCACGGAGAATGCCACAAGGCGCGAGTGGTTCTCCCAACTGGCAACCTGCGGTTGGTAGACCAATATGCTGCCGCCGCTGGGCAGGTCGTAGAGTCTCGGCCAGCCGCCATCGACTGGCGTCGTGGTGGGGGCGACCGGCGCGGCCGATGCCGTCGTCTTCGCGGTCGGCGGTGTCTTCCCGGTGGCCGGCGCTGTCTGGGATGGTGGTTGAGTCTGACTGGACGCGAAAACTCCAGGAGCCGCCAACGGTTGCGCCATGATGCCGAGAGCAGCAATCATGGCCGTGACCCGGCGTGCTCGATTCCTGCGGCGCATCACTCGTGCCTCCCTACGCGCCAGCCACGCACGCGCTTTTATCGCAATCTGATGACCACGCCAATCAAGACGCCTTGGGCCGAGAAAGTCCGAGCTTGGCCATGCGCGTTTCGAGCGTCGTCGGGCGAAGTCCGAGCTGATCCGCGGCGCCACCCGCTCCTCGAATCCGCCAGCGCGCGGCCTGGAGAACGCTGCGGATATGTTCTTTGTGAACGTCGAACAACTTCGTGCTGCACTGCCGCGCGGCCGGTGTTGCCGAAGGAACCGGAATCGTCAGCTCCGATCCGGTCGCGACAATCATCGCACGCTCCACGACGTTGCGGAGCTCGCGAATGTTGCCCGGCCAGGAGTACTCCTGCAGCCTCGCCATGCTTTCGGGCGGAATGGCGTCGATCTGCTTGCCGAATGTCTTCGAGTTTTGCTCGACAAAGCGCCACACCAGAGCTGGAATGTCTCCGAGGCGTTCCCGGAGCGGCGGCACGCGAATGGGGAAGACGTTCAGCCGGTAAAACAAGTCCTCGCGAAAAGTTTCCTCCTCGATCCGCTGCTCCAAATCACGGTGCGTGGCCGCAATAATCCGCACGTCCACAGGAATGCTCGTGGGGCTGCCGAGCCGTTCGATCTGGCGCTCCTCCAGCACCCGCAGCAGTTTGACCTGGACATCGGCCGGCAGGTCGCCGATCTCGTCGAGGAAGATCGTCGAGTGGTTCGCGAGCTCGAATCGTCCGATCCGCCGCGCCACGGCATCCGTGAACGCGCCGCGCTCGCAACCGAACAACTCGCTTTCCATGAGCGTGGAGGGAATCGCGGCGCAGTTCACGCGCACCATCGCGCGGCTCTTTCGCGCGCTCAGTTCGTGAAGGCGCGTGGCAAAGAGCTCTTTGCCTGTGCCGGTCTCGCCCAGGAGCAGCACGGTCGCATCGGTCGGTGCGACCCGCTCGATCTGGTCTAGGACTCGTCGTACGGCCGCACTCCGGCCGACGATGACGGAGGGGCCGGGCGAATCGACCTCACCCTGCTGAAAAGCCCCCTGGACAAGGCGATTCTCGAGATCCCTGGACCCGGAAGGGATCATCGACCGGCGTTCTCTACCCGAATTGGTCTTGGCCATGGAAGTCCTCTCGCGGGGGGAGCCGCCGAGCTTCGAGGAGGTGGCTGAGCAATTGATGTACCCGGCTAGGTACGTCACTCCCCTGGCAGAGAAAGGTGCCTCTCCTGTTTACTCGGGAACGTTCGCACAAGAAGTCTCTCAATTGAATATCGTGTCCGTTGACGCATGTCGCAGTCCCCGCCGCTTGGACATAATCTGGGGCATATCGCTTGCGTAGCACTCGGGAAAGCTGGCCATCGGGTGACTGCCGTGGCAACCCTGCGTTAGGAGTGACAACCCTCCGTTAGGGCGCGGGCACGCGAGCCCTATCTCAACTCTAGCCGGGGGAGGCACCTGCCGTGACCGCCATACTCTTTGCGATCGCCCTACTGATGGCCACGCCAGCGCTTGCGCAGAACCGGGGCGTATACCCCCTCGGAATGAGCGCGACGAACTCGGGCGTGACGCCCGAGCCCGGCGCCAGCTACGTGAACCAGTTGCTGTTCTATTCACGGGACCAGTCGCGCGGTCCTGACGGCGAGACCGTGGTGACCGGCAACAACTCCGTGATTCTGGCAATGAACTCGTTTGTGTGGGTAAGCGAAAAGGAAATCCTGGGAGGCGCCAGATTATCGATGTCGGCCTCCCTCCCGATCACCAACAACGCGCTCAGTTCCGACACGGCCGGCGCCATCGGCGGCGGTGGCGGATTCGCCGACTCTTATTACCAGCCGTTCATTCTCGGCTGGCAGCGGAAACGCCTGGCCATTCGTGCGCTCTATGGATTCCTCGCACCCACTGGCGACTTCACGGCCGGTGCGAACAACAACGTCGGTTCAGGCTACTGGACCAATGTCGTCGCGTCCGGACAGACGTGGCACCTCACATCCGGCGGCGCAACGGCCGTCTCGGCATTCCAGATGTACGAATTCCACACGACGCAGAAGGGCACGAGTATCCACCCTGGCGACACGCTCGATCTGGATTATGCGTTGATGCAGACGATGTCGCCACGCCGCGACCTGCGTGTGCAGATCGGACTTGCGGGTTACGGTCAGTGGCAGATGACAGATAAAGAAGGCCCGGGGATCACTCCCGTGCAAGCGGACGCCCGCTATCGGGTCAACGCCGTCGGTTTCGCTTCGAATGTCAACTGGCCGGAGCGGAAGCTGGGCCTCGGTTTCAAATATTTCAAAGAATTCTCGAACCGATCGACGTATCAAGGGTACTCGGTACAGATTTCTGGTTCGGTCGGTTTCTAGAGCGAAAGAGCACTGCTGCCATAAGCATCAAGGGAAGCTCGGTCAGGAAGTAGGTGTATGCGAACCGGGCGAACTCGACGCGCCCGAGCATCGTGATGGCGACTGCCATCGCGACGCCTAGATTTCGGGTGCCGAATTCGGCGGCAACCGTAAAGCGATCGCGCGGTTCGTCGGTGACGATTGCTGCCGCCATCCATCCGATGACCACCGAGCAGACGATAAACACGGCTGCCAGCGGAACCGTGGTTTGCAGGTCGCCTAGAAACCCCCGGGGATTGTCCAAAACAATCAGGACCAACATGAGCGCAACCCCGGCGAACGCCAGGCGCTGTGCGACCGGGCCGAATGTCTCGGCCCGATCGGGCCATCGGCGGCGCACCCCCATGCCAAGTCCCACCGGCAGCGTGAACATCAGGAGAATCTGGACGATCAACGTCGTGATAGGTACCGTCAGCTCCAGTGGCTGTGCGAGTGCCAACTCGAGTCCCCTGCCTACGGCCGGCATCGTCACACCCGCGAGAAAACACGACAGGCCTGTGAGCGTCACCGACAGTGCCGTCGACGCGCGTGCCATGAAACTGTAGGTGTTGGAAATGCCACCGATCGGACAGGCTGCAACGAGCAGCAGGCCGGCAGTCACGTGAGGGCCTGGCTGAAAAGCCCACGCGAGACCGACGGCGATTGGCGGCAGCAGGAGCAGAGGGCCAATGAGCCCGGTCAGCACGAGTGCCGGCTGACGGCGCACGCGACGGAAATCGTCCCACGTCAGGTCGAGTCCGACACCCGCGAGCAGCACGAACGTGAGCATCGGCACGCTGATCTCGATGACGGTTCGCACGGCACTACAGTCGCACACTGAAGAGAAACGGGTAGGAAAATGTGCAATCGGCATTCGGGTAGCCTTCGGATACACTGACGCGGTGGGGCTGGAAACGACGGCCGAGGGGCTGGCGCGAATCGTGGCCGACTCGGTGCCCGACGGCATGCTGGTGGTGAATCCAGCGGGCGTTATTACGCTGGCCAACCATGAGATCGAGCGGCAGTTCGGCTACCCTCGCGATCAACTCATCGGGCAGTCCATCGACATCCTCCTGCCTGAATTCCGCGCGGCGCACCGCGCTATGACGGTGCCGGACGCTCAGCAGATGGGAGCCCGCCGCGAGCTCACCGGCCGCCGCCGGAACGGCTCGGAGTTTCCCGTCGAAGTAGGATTGCGCGCGCTCGCGACTGAACCCGGCTCGTCGGTCGTCGCCAGCGTCGTCGATCTCACCGCACGGCGTCGCGCCGAATGGACAAGTCCGTTGGTGTTTGAACGACAGCTCGAATTCGAGCGGCTGGTCGCCGAGCTATCCACGAGCTTCATCAATCTGCCCGCCGACCGCGTCGATGATGTGATGCGCCACGCGCTGCGGCGGATCGGCGAAGCGCTCGACATCGATCGCTGCACGTTCTTCCGGATTCAAGCGGACGGCACGGCCATCACTCCTGTGTTCTGGCACAAAGCAGGCGTCCCGCCGCCGCCGGCTCCGTTCCCACTGAGCCAATCCCCCTGGGTGTACCAAACGATTCTGGCGGGCAGGCTCGTGTGCTTTGAGAATGTCGATGACATACCGAAGCCCGACCAGCTCGGTTACCGATCGCAGGGGGCCCGGTCCTCGGTGGTGGTGCCCCTCTCGGTGGCGGGTGCGGTTGTCGGCGCGGTCGGCTTCACCTCGTTCCACCAGCGTTCCTGGCCTCCGGACGTGGTTCATCGACTGCAAGTCTTTGCGTCGACGTTCGCCAGCGTGCTGGCGCGCCGGGAGAGCGACGAAGCACTCCGCCGGGCGCTCGAGGAGGCGAGCCATCTGCGCGATCAGCTGCAAGCCGAGAACGTCTACCTTCGAACGGAAGCCCGGGAACGCCAGGGCTCAGGCCCTATTGTGGGCAAGAGCAGCGCCGTGCGGAAAGTCCTGGAGCAGATTGAGCTCGTGTCTGCGACAGATTCAACGGTCCTGCTGCTCGGCGAAACAGGCACCGGCAAGGAACTGTTCGGGAGACAGATTCACGAGCTCAGCGCCCGGCATGCGCGCGCGATGGTGCGCGTCAACTGCGCGGCGATCCCGGCCACACTCCTCGAGAGCGAATTGTTCGGGCGGGAAAAGGGCGCGTTTACCGGGGCGCTGTCACGTCAGGTGGGCCGATTCGAGTTGGCCGATCACTCGACGATCTTCCTCGACGAGATCGGCGATCTGCCGGTGGAGGTTCAGGTCAAACTGCTCCGCGTCCTCGAGGAGCGTCAAATCGAGCGGCTCGGGAGTCCCAAGCCGATTCGAGTCGATATTCGGATTATCGCGGCTACGCACCGGAACCTCGAAGAGCGAATCAGGGACGGCCGGTTCCGCGAGGATCTGTTCTACCGGTTGAACGTCTTCCCCATTCACGTGCCGCCGTTGCGAGACCGCGTCGACGACATCCCGCTGCTGGTCTGGAGATTTGTCGAGGAATTCTCGAAGACCTTCGCCAGGCGCATTGACACGATCGACGAGGACGATCTCACGGCACTGCAGCACTACTCGTGGCCCGGAAACATCCGCGAGCTCCGCAATGTGGTGGAACGGGCGATCATCACGACGTCAGGCACTCGATTGACCATCCCGGTGCCGCAAAGATCCTCGGGGGCGGCCAGGCGAAGTGCCAAGCTGGCCGATGTCGAGAGAGAGCATATCCGCGCGGTCCTCGAAAGCGGCGGCTGGCGCATTCGCGGCACGGGCGGCGCGGCGGAACAGCTCGGCCTTCCGCCCACGACCCTCGAGGCACGGCTGGCCAAACTGGGACTGAAACGCCCGAATGTGCCGTAGGGATCAGTTCGTCGCGTTGTTTCGGACCTGCGACACGTATTCGAGACCGCGCGAACTCGTGACGAAATCAAATTGCACGGATGGCGGCTGGTGCGCGGATTCGATGACTCCCAGGAGCGATGTGAATTTGGACGATCGGACCCGCCGCTGCATGTCGGCTTCCGTTTCGAATTCCTCGATGTAGTGCACCGTCGATTCGCGATCCACCCACACTGAGCATTCGCGACACCCGGGCTGCAGTCGGGTTCCCAACATGAGAAAACGAAAGGCTTCGAGGAGGTCCTGAACATACCGCTGCGACGAGGCGCTGACAGTCACAGTAAGCCTTACCATGAGGGTGACTGGTGCAGCAGTCGTTCCACGTGCCGGGAACAGCGGTGACCGGCCATCATGCTTGCGGTTCAGAAGGTTAGCCGCGCTGGCCCTGGATCTCGACATTGGCGATCCCCCGAGATCTCAAGAACTGCCCCTGAATGCCGGAGGCAGAACACCCATGCACTCCAGACTCAGGGATGGCCCGGACGCTTGAGTCCAAGCTTCGCCATCCGGCTTTCGAGCGTTGTCGGCTTCAACCCGAGCTTGTCGGCCGCCCCAGCCGCGCCCCGAATACGCCAGCCGGTAGCTTCGAGCACAGCACGGATGTGTTCTCTCTCGACGTCCAGCAGCCGAGGGTTTCGTGTGGTTGCCGCGACGGATGACTGCGGAAGCGGGATGGTCAGGCGCCTGCTCGACGCCGAGATCATCGCCCGCTCCACCACATTGCGCAGCTCGCGGATGTTGCCGGGCCACGCGTGATGTTGCAGCGCCGCCAGACTGTCCTTGTCGATGGCGTCGATGCGCTTTCCAAAAGCGTGCGAGAACTCCTCGACGAACCGCCAGACCAGCAGCGGGATGTCATCAAGGCGTTCGCGCAACGGCGGCACGTGAATCGGGAAGACGTTCAACCGGTAATACAGATCCTCTCGAAACGCACCTTCGGCAATTCGTTGCTCCAGATTGCGATGCGTCGCTGCGATGATCCGGGTGTTGACAGCAATCGGCCGCGGACTTCCCAGCCGTTCGATCTGATGCTCTTCGAGTACCCGCAGCAGCTTGACCTGCACCTCGAACGACAGGTCTCCGATCTCGTCGAGAAAGATCGTCGAGCGGTCGGCCAACTCGAATCGGCCTACCTCGCGCGACAGCGCCCCGGTAAATGCGCCCCTCTCCCGTCCGAACAGCTCGCTTTCGATCAGCGTCGCCGGGATCGCTCCGCAATTGACCCGCACCATCGTATTTCCGCGGCGGGCTCCGAGCTCGTGGATTTGCGTGGCGAACAGCTCCTTTCCTGTTCCAGTCTCGCCGAGCAGCAGGACCGTGGAATCCGTGGCGGCCACTTGCTGGATCTGCTCCATGACCCGGCGCACCGCTGCGCTCTGCCCGACAACGCCAGCCTGTCCAAGCCGTTCGCGCTCTTCGCGTCGAAGGTAAACGTTTTCCGCCTCCAGCTGATCCTTCAGG
>Ga0184624_10000135_pt1 | contig 17852 bp, 23 predicted proteins | sample PLM3_5_b1_FD_133157 | JGI IMG/M metagenome (GOLD analysis project Ga0184624, IMG submission 133157) | Groundwater sediment microbial communities from an aquifer in East River, Colorado, USA - PLM3_5_b1 | ecosystem: Environmental > Terrestrial > Soil > Riparian zone | place: USA: East River...
ACCGTTGGTTCCATCCCTGCCATTCTGGCCGTCAGCACCGGCTGTTCCTGCTGGACCGACTGCTCCGTCTGCTCCTGCTGGTCCCGCTGGGCCTGCTGGTCCTGGAGGACCTGGGCTGCCCGCTCCGCCGGTATTGATGTTAATGACAAGTTTGCCAACTTTGTCTATCTTTATTGTTTTTGCATTGCTTGCACTTGCGCTAGCATCCGCTGCATACACACTTGTATTGAGAGCCAGTGAGGCTGTACCCGCTACAAGTATTGCTGCTATTACGAGTGCTGCGATTCTGCTTGTTAAGTTCGTATTCGTATTAGACATCATAGTAAGTACGACTCCCCTACTTTTTAATGTTCGTAATATAAAATATAGTAGTACTTAACCATCGATATAGTTTATATATTAATTTTGAGAATATACTTGTAATATCTTGAAACACCAACACACACATAAGCACGAAGATGTTGAGCATGACCATGAGCATGAAGACGGACATCATGCTTAACTTATATTTTTTTTAACCAGTCATCTAGTTCTCTTAGTTTTTTAGAGAATGCTAACATATCTTGTCTGCTTCCTGATTGAGGATCAGAGTCTTGTTTTCTTAAAGCGGGGAGAAGTTGGTCTATGATTTCTGTATTGTTTCCATATACATTCTTTATATGATCTAGAGCTTTCATGGCGTCATCTAACAAGAATGCATGCCATTCATTGTGTTTTGTTGTATACATGAAATATATTACCGGATATTGTTTATTGTAAAATTCTCTGAACATTGCAAATTGTATTGCTGGAACTTGTAATGAATGACTCCATTTGTATTTATTATATGTGGTTTCTTTACATTCTATGAAATATATACGTAGGTCATGTGTTATAAAAATCAAGTCCGGTCTTTCTCGTTGTATTATGTCTTGGAAATCAGTTGACATTGCTATCCGTGCTAATTCATCTGGATCATTTCTATAGATATGTTCGATACCAAATCGTATACATGTACCGTATGGTTTTAGAAGACTCATTAAATGTAGAATTCTAGGTTCGCTTTTTGCATAATCGTTTTTAAATCGTAATACTGCTGCCGATATAGCGCGTTGATAACAAATATATATTATTGCCGTTACTTAATTGTTACTAAAGCGTTCTGTCAGATGAATATATTCGCACAGACTATGAGAAATTATTCCAGCGTGGATTAGATGCATTAAATGTTAAATACAAAATTGGATGCTGCTATTGTTTTGTATGCAAGAAAGTCTTCAATTGGACTAGATCTGAGGCTCCAGAATCTTGCGGGGTGGGTCGCCATAAATGGACAGAGATGGGTCAGTTTGCTAGACCTGATTTTCTAATGTATCTAGATGATGTACCAATTGCAGTAGTACGTATTGATGGACCGGTACACGACAAGCGTAGACAGATAATGAAAGATAAGTTTCAGACCCAGTCATTTCTAGATATTGGGATAAAAGTATTTCTGATACGTAATGAATGGTTGCTCGGAGCTCAGCATGTAATCGGCAAGAAAGTAAAGAAGTGGGTTCCTATTCAATTACCTGATTGGATATATGAAGCCATTGCCGCACGTGTATGGCGGGCTTGTATTAATGATGGTATGTATAGGCAATACTTATCAGATAAAGAGGTCAAATATTACTTAGGGATTAAAAGTACGTATGCCTAGTCAATATCATTGTAATATATGTCATAACTATGATGGCGGAGAAGAGGGAATGATCGAACATTTCTTTAAAGTACATCCGCGAGAATGGGAGTCTACAAATAAAAGATTACTCGAAGAAAGTGAAAATGGAGATGAAGTAGCTGAATAGTACTTAGAGAAAGCATTTTATAACGGCAATGCATATGTGCATTTGAAACGTGAAATGGAAACCGAATATATAACACAATTCAAAGAGCAAATAAAACCAAAATCAGGCAACTACGCAAAATTCGAAGATGGAGAATCAAAGATCTTTATCTTCAAAATAGATCCGGAACATGCATACCCAATTAAAGATGAACAGTATGGAGACCGAGCGCAATTTATCGTAACGGATGTAACAGATCCAATACGACCAAAAGAGGGAGTAATCTGGAAATGCGCACATAGATGGGCAAGAATGATCTCAACGTTCGTGGAGAAGAATCAAGAATGTCTTGAGATTACTAGACAGGGTTCAGGAACAAATACACAGTACATGGTAATGCCGGCTACACCAGCCGAATAACTATTTTTTGTTTTATGATTAAATGGAAATCATATGATGAGAATGAGGGAGAACTAATAGAATTCTGTTGTGATAAACTAAAGTCAATTTACGGAAATTTATTGACATGGGATCCCCAAGATAAGAAATGGTGTCTTAAAGTTGATAGGATAACTACATTTCAAGATCCGTTAACTTCAAAGTATATTGTAAAGAAAGTGGATGGGATTGAAGATCTAAAAGCAATTGATTACTGTCCGTTCTGCGGAGCTAATTGCTACAAAGAGGAAATGAGATATGATGCATGGATCACTGATATTAGTGGTCAAGTTCGTGGCCATACTCATACAGATCAATGTACTCATTCAGGTTGGAACACGTATATATGCGGTAAAGTATTCTAGACCATCATCAACCCGCAGTTAATCAGTTAACTTATCAAGCTGTTTCATGAATTCTTGAACAGCAGCTACAACATCTTGAGCTGTAACAGGTACAGGAACTTCAATAACTATTTCAACAGTATCTTCAACTTCTCCAGCTTTAATATCTATAACCACATCAGCTGGTTCAGATTCTAATCCAGATTCATCTTGAACAATATAAGTCATACTATCAAGTCCAGTATAAGTTATAGTAGGTCTATATTGAAGATGACCGGTTTGAGGATCTAGAGCATAGGCGCCATTTCTTGGTGCTTTAGTAATTTCATAAGTGATCTTTCTATCAGTAGAAGTACTACCCTCTAAATGTAGCGAGATCTCATCACCCTGATTCATCTCACATGAAATATTATGAGCTTTGGGAACTTCACTTGTTGACAATAATGAATTATCTTGAAAGTCATATAAGAAGTCTCTCTACTCAGTTTTAACATTTAACTAAAATCTAGTACCTGACTAAAATCTAACAGCTAGCATCTTCCTAAACATATATAAGTACATAGATCAAGAAACACAGATTAGTAGGACTTCACTGGAGTGAAGCCTACAGTGGCGGGTCTTTCATTCTCTATCTTTCTCTCTCTCTTCTCTCTCTATACTACTACTATAACTACAAAACTTGTCAGAAAATTTTTTTTCTATTTTTGAAAAAGTCTGAATAAATATTTAACATTTAACATCGATGTTTAACATGTTTAACATTTATATTAATAGCCTATTGATAGACCTCTTAATGAGAAATGATGAATATTTCATAGGAATTCGAGTTGACAAACAGATATGGGATTATCTACACCGTTATAAAAACCATAGCAGGATGTCTACTGTAGTACGCGATATGATATACGATCGGATGGAGACAGAAGATCCGATCAAGATACTAGATGATATGGTTGATGGTTTAGAGCGAGGAGAGTATGATCCAGATCTATTTGTAAAACGATTCTATGCTATGAAGCAAAGATATCGTAAGAATGAAGCATTGTATAGTTTGGGAAATGAAAAGATTGCAGAGTTAGAAAAGAATGGTGTACTACATAATGCTGTTGGAAGACTTAGATTACAGCAGGAAGATATGGATAATTTCATTTAGTTTAATTTTAAAACGGGTTTCTGTTGGTTAGATCACGCCAACGCACTACAACACTTTAAATAACGGCAATAAGTAACTACTTTTCCAAAGAGTTCTGAGCGAAACAAATTATTCAAGAGAATGGTACATCGATCTATGGGTAGATTTTTTCAAACGGTACAAGAAACTCGTAGAAAAGTTTGATGGATCATGGGTTAAAGAAAAACCAAATATTGAACTAGGTGACTATCATCATCAAATCAGTTTATTTCCGACACTTGATGTTGTCACTTTAGTAATTGATTATAATGACATTGTAGCAGCTGGAATATATCAACATGATTCGATAGCAGGAGAAAATGGTGAGTATCATTATAATATCTATGAACACTTAGCTAAACAAGTAGAGACACAAGCTGATGAGGCTAGACGTTGTGCACGACTTGCTATAATCAGATTAGTAGACCAAGATTATCTTGTAGCACATGAGGAAATGATTCGTGCCGAATTCTGTGGAATTCCACTCGTAAAAGAAATTCCTCAGGTTAATCACGAACTCATGAACAAGTTTGTACACATTGAGGGGATTGTAATCTTTATGGATGATGTGCCCAAGTTAATACAATTAAATAAAATCTATCAATGTAACCTAGGACATCTTACAATCACTTCAGTTAATAGACAATCACAACCCCGCAAGTGTGCCGGCTTTGATCCAATATCGAAAACAAATGTATCATGTGAAGAAGAATTTCTTGAGGAGAATGAAGATCTAGCAAAGAAAGATGACATCTTTGATGTTATGATTCAGCAGCGAATGGATCAAGTTGCAGATCTGAAAAGTCCAGCTACAATGTGGGTAAAAGTTCAGGGGCGTGATAATGTCAATTTTGTTCTCAATAATGTTAGGTTAGGTGACTTTCTAGGTGTTGATGGCATTATCAAAGCTGAAGAATCTCAGGAAAAATCCAATGATAGAAAAGTCAAAATGTACGATTATTATCTAAAGAGCTCGTTCATTCAGAAGCGGCCTATTAGTGATCTAGTACAAGATGATCCAAATCTCAAAGAACTTGTGAAAGTTGCAGTACAACGTGATACAGAAGAGGAAGACTATATGAAATTAGTTCGTAGTGTGTCACCTGATATCTACAAAATCGATGGAGATGTAATAGCTGAAGCTACGCTTTTAACTTGTGTAGGAACTGATGAGAGAACTAATCCTATTTCAGGTTCTCGTACTAGAGGAGAGGTTCAAATATTTCTGTGCGGTGATCCATCATCAGCTAAAACAACATATGGTAAATGGGCAAATAAAGTTGTACCCAGATCATTTTACAATTCAGGAGACAAGACAAGTGCAGTTAGTTTAATTGGAGGAGTAAAGCCAAGTCATAAAGAGGGTAAGAGCGGTAAGCTAGAAGTCGGCTCATATGGATTGGGACAGCTTGTAATAATTGATGAATTAGAAAAGATGAAGCCAGAAGATCTGCAACGTTTGTCAGAGCCACTTCAGGATGATCAATCAATTACACTTGCAAAGCAGGGGTATTACAAACATCAAGCTATCTCTGTTGCTACAATTGCATTAGCCAATCCAGTAAAAGATTATGCAAAATGGGATATCACTGTAGATATTTTCCAGAATACAAAACTTCCATCGTGGCTCTTGCAGAGATTTGATGCGATATTCATCTTGCGAGATATCCAGAGTGACTATGATGATATGGCGAAGATCAATTTCAAAGCTACTTCAATGAAGAATCAGATGCGTTCTAAAGAATTTGCGCGAGTCAAAGACAAACAACAGTTTGCTTTGAAAGCTTCCAAGACATCTGCCGGTGACCTCTATTCAATAGGATTTATGAAACATTGGCTTCAATATGTGCGCGATAACTTCCATCCTAATGTTTGGGACTCGGAAGAATGTCTACATGAAATTGATAAATTCTATATGAAGTTCCGCAAGTATTCGATACGCACCCCGAAAAATCAGGAGGAAAGAGAACTATGGACTAGAGATAAAGAAATTCCAGCTATCGAATTAAGAGGATACATGGCTCTGTGTAGATTCACAGAAGCACATGCGCGTGCATGTCATAGGAATTATTGTACGATAGCAGACGCGGAAGCTGCAATAAACATTGTACAGGTATCAAAACTAAGCGCAGGACTGAATATGAAATCGTTACTATCAGGCGATAAGATGGATCAAGACCCAGAGCTAAGAGAGCTCAAGCTCAAAGCAATGCGTGATGTCAAAGACGAGATGCTTGATAGACAGCGCACACAAGAGGGAAGAACATTTACAGATCAACTCGAAAAGATATCATGGATTCCATGTACGAATTCATTCTGTAGAGGACAGGGTGTTATCTATGATGGGGATATACCTGAGGTCTGTCCAGAATGTCTAGGTCAGGGAGGATTCAGAAAAGCTTTCACACAAAATGATTTATATTCACGTTGCAATAGTGCACGAGTCCCACTTGGAGTAAAGATGTTCCGTGAGCTATTCAAGAGAGCTGTCATGGCCGGCGAGATAGTATTGGATAAAGCAGGACCAGTAAAACTATTCATGAATACCAAATCAAAGATAGAAGCCACTATGGCAAAAGCTGGATTAGAGACTACCAAAGATAAATATAATTTCCTAAGAGATGATGTAAACAAAGAGACTGCTGAGGGTGTATCAAAACGCAGACTACTTGAAAGACATGGAGATCTAGTAAAGAGATTAGAATCATTGGATAACGATAAAGAAGAAGCACATGTTGGTTCGGCAGTTGTTGCTTGTGATTTAGAAACGCGTGATGAGTTCCCATATAAACCTCAGATACGAGAGGTACATGATCCAGATATTGCACGATCAGGACCAAAACAAAAACCAAAACCACCTCAAGAAGAATTAACCATTACCGGAATGCGAAAACAGATTGATGCATGGAAGAAATATCTAGATAAACTAGAAGAGAATCCACCAGAGGAAATACCAAGATCATATATACCAAGAGATTCACTTTACAGAGATTGGAGAGAAGCGGAGAAGAGAAAACTAGAGGAAACATATAAATGCTTTTCATGGAATCCTACTGACGACGACGACAAACTAGATGACATACGACAAAACGAAGAAGAAGAAGATGACGAGACTAATACAGCCTAACTCCTCCTCTTCTTACCGCTACAAGTGTAAGAAGTGTGGTATTACGTTTATATGGGAAGATTATACTGAACATGTCAAAGAAACGAAACATATAGGCGTAACACTCCAAGTTCTAGTCGATAATAACGTAACGGAGTTATAGGAGACGCTATACATAGATATATATTGGATATCACCAAATTGTAGTGTACGAAAGTATGAACAAACAAAATAGAGAGGGTGACATATAAAAGTGTCAAAGCGAGCACACAGTGGGAATGGTCAATTGTTGGCTAAACCCGAAGTACAGGATGTACCGAAAGCATTCTTCACTCTACTTGAAGAAATAAAGATAGAAAGACAGAACGCAATCGAAGCTGCACAGAAAAGAGCAAATGATCAGACAGCTATAGAATACGTTCAAAAACTATACTGGACTTTGAAAGACTCTGGTATCTCAATTCAGAATGCACGTAGACTAGTCATATACTACACTGTAACCGTAAATAGATGGTGGGCATTACAGACAGTACGAGATGAGATTCCAAACGAAGCCAAACATCAAAAGAATAGTGAATCTGGTAAAAAGTCAGCAGAGATAAAGAAAGCAAGAAAGTTAAAGATACAACGAGAAAAAGAAGAACAAGACATTAAAGAAATAACAAAAGAGTTGAAAAAGAAAAGAGGTTTTGAAAACATGTCTGAAGAAGAACTTCAAGCTACAGCTAGAGCTGGATATGACAAGAGAAAAGAAACACAACCAGATATGGAAAGTGAGAATGGAAAACTAAGTGCGGCACAAAGATGGGGTACAATATTGGTGACAGTTGATGATGAAACACATGACCAATTTGTACAGGCATATAATCAATCGGTAAAGAAAAGAGCTAATGGAACTGGTGAATATATAATTCACTTAAAGAACGGCAAGCTTGATTATGTAGAACCAAATATAAAAGCGGCACCACGTGTACGAAAATAAACTTTATTTTTTCTTCTATAACAATCTACAACAAACTATATTAATATAATTTTACTAAACAACTCCGATATGGAGCAACAGACTTGAACGTTCTATATACTACCGTACTGACATGTGACTATTGTAGAGGTAATCATCATTTGGAGAAAGTAGAAGTAAATACAGAAGATGGATTACAGGTAAAATTACGCTGTCCTGATTGTACACCACATCTGCGTTGGTGGACATCAGGTAATGGTTCGATTGTATTTGTAGACCCAATAGACCGAGTTCGATTTGCCAATGACACACAAGCAATGGAAAGACGTGAAGTTGTTCATGATGTTTTATTTGATAATGAGGGGAAGTATAGGTTATCACATAAACGTAAAGCATATAGGACAACTGTATGGAAATGATTATCTGTAAAGAATGTAATCATCAGTTATCTCTTCACGTTCCTGTTTTTCATAGAGTCAAAGACAAGACATGGCAGGTAAAATTAAATAAATTTAAATGTAGTACAAAGACCAAAAACTGTAAATGTAACTTGTCTCCATCTATGATTATAAAGAGCTCTGACCAAGAGAAGATACCCAAAGAGTCCACGTCGGACTAATTTTCAGGGACGATATCGCGAGGGCGATTACGTAGAAGAACTTGATTGTAGTTACGCTCAGGCTTGTAACTTATTAAAGAAGAGCTGGCTAAAGCTCAGGATTGGAAACCGGACTGGAGATGAACTATCATCTGAGGAAGCCAAAGAAACTATAAATAGGGTACAGAATATACTTGGGATTAAAGTGACCGTATGGCGTGAGGATTATGATGAGACTAATTCGCGTGTAGATCAAGATGAGGATGAATGATCTGTCCTCGTTGTAATACTGAGATGGTTGATATTCAATACTGTCATCATGTTTGCTGGCAGTGTGGTGGAGTAGTAGATTGTTCTGATTGAAAGTTTTAGAAAGTCTATATACTACACATCTATGTATATAGAACATATTAAATGTGTGTAGCTATATATAGCTACTGATGAGTAAAATAATCACTCAACAACAAACACAAAAACAGAAGCCAGTAGAATATACGAAATTCATTGCAAAAGCTAACACGAACCACGAATCGGCTAGGGAATATGTACTGAAAGCATACAATGTACTTATCAAACATAAGTATACACCAGAGCAAGCACGAATATCTATACAAGAGGATTGTTGGTGGTGGTCAGATGGGCATGCTGCAAGATGGTTACCTCCAGAAACTAAAAATCAGGCACGTAGAGGAGCCGGTCTAAAATCTGGTAAAAGTCGTGCAGAAATAAGAGATCAAAAGATACAAGAGACTATAGAAAAGATACCGTCACTAAATGGGGCAACTCCGCAAGAACAGCATATGGCTAGTAGACTAACTCAGCATCTATCGTCATATAAGTTTGAGATTGGAGAATTCGAACTTAAACAGATAGTTGATGCCTACAGAGACTCGATAATGAACAATACCTATAGATGTAAGATCTTTGTGGCTGATGGGAAATTTGATCACGCAGAAGCAGAGTAGATAGTTCTACTACATTTTTTTAGAAAGTCTATATAGTTACAAATAGTATCTATGTATAGAGAATGTTAAAACAGAAAATCGCATTTTTGGCAACAATTATTGTCCTCGCAATCGTGTCAACGAGACAAGTGCAGGCAGTAACAACGGAAGACGACGGTTGGGTTACTGGTGACTATCAGGGGACACCAGATGAACAAAAGAAGCAGGCACAACAGGATTGGGAGGATGCAGGTAAACCAGGACAGAGAGCTGAAGTTCCAACAGTAATTGTATTACCAGATTGTAAGAACGGAGTGGTACAGGACTGTCAAGTACCAGGTGGTATAACTTGTATTGTCTCAGAAAGAGATGATCCATGTATGGATATTTGGTATGGAAATACGGGCGGCGGATGGCCAGAATGTTGTACAGGTGAAAAGAATGAAAAGTAAATTAGTCTTAGTTGCAATAGCAGCATTGGCAACCATAGTAGCTATAACTAGCACGGCGACAAACGTTAGAGCAGAGGGACCATTTGATGAGGGCTGGCACACTGGAGAGTCAGATTACAAGAACGGTGATACGAAGAATCCAAGATGTAGTTCAGATATAGAAGCTAGTGTATGTGCATCTTACCGTAGTGGGTATGAAGCTGGATGGATATCTGCATCATTGCTCTGGCCAGAAGATAGACAGGAAGCATTAGCAGGAGGGAACTAGAATGCAAATTAAAGAATACATTCGTCAACCTCATGTCCTCGAATTGGTACAAATGATAAGAAGAGATCCACAAACACTTACAGAAATATCAAACAAATACAGCAAGTCAGCTACTACAGCGCATACTGCATTGCAGAGACTAGTCAGTGAGGGAATCATAAAGAAAGTTGAAAACGGACCTCATCGACCCGCTTACGCGATAACAGAAACCACAGCATCATTTCTGAACAATGAACAACATCTCAATCGCAGTCCACGAGGTATAGAAGAGTTCGTACGAGAACCAAGTGTGTTGAGCATTATTAGAGCAGTCGTGGATCGACCATTACGATTGTATGAGGTAGAAAAGAGGTCGAGTAGATCACATTCGAATGTTCATAATACGATGCAAAAACTAGATGCAAATGGATATGTAAGAAAAATGGAGACTGACCAGCTAAATCGACCTGAATATGTAGCAACAGATAAAGCAGTTCTATTGTTAAAGAACTTGGCTGGAGAAGTAAAGCCTCAAGTGGAGGCCGGAAAACAAAGCGCAGATGTAGCAAGAGCAAAAGAACCTGATCTTATGGTCGAAGTTCCTGACGATCCTGATCCATTGATAACACAAGATAAGAATAAAACAGATACAATATACAAGATCTTGTTCGTAGAAGACTTGTTGTGTGAAGTGCGCGAATCATTAGAGAAGAACATAGAGTTTGATATGCCAAGCTACCTATCTGTAATCGAGCATCAGTTCTCTAAAATGCGAACAAGTGCGGAACATCTCGCAGCATGAGCAAGAAATATACAGTCTTTGCGGTAACGCGAGGAGACATCGAAGACGCAATCAGCGCAACACAGAAAGCAATAAAGCTTGAAAATGACAGTACAAAAAAGAAATCATTTCTACAGATGCAGAAAGCGGTTAGAGAGAATCCAAGACTACATTATAAAAAGATGATGATAGAGGTAATGAAAGAACTAGAACCATTGAGATATTCTCTTAATGGTAGGTTCATCAATGCAGTGCAGACATATATGGTGCAGCAGTCCAATGGTAAAAGAGATACTAACCACAGTTAGCGGAAAGAAACAGGTAGACCAGCTAGCTATTATCCATGCTTTAAATGATGAGATAAAGCTAAAGATTTTTTTTAATGGTGGTAATCGTCTACCAAAGCTAACTAGAAAGCAGTACTATGGAAGATTGCATGTCTTGATTCAGGCGGGACTAGTCAAACGTGTTGGTGCAAAGAGATATGTTCACACATCGGTAGGTCATGTCGTTCTGCATCTGTTGGATATGGTGGATAGAACTATAAAGAATATACCAGTACTTGAGGCATATGATAATATAAAGAATAAAACATCAGGTGATCTTGTAGCTAGATTAATTCAAGATAAAGATACTGATATCATTATGGTACTAGATAAAAAACGGGTTGAAGCTGGTGCTGCTAAGAATGGATAAAGATATAAAGCGAATGATCAAAGTCATGGCTCCGGCGGGACTTCTGATTGTAATAGTTATGGTAGTTGGCTCGCTTATGCTAAGTTAGCTTAGCGTAGAAAGCGCAGAGACATTATTAACAACAACACGGCGCCAACACCAACAGCCAAGCTTCCGCATGGTATTGGTAGACCGTAGCAAGCCTCTTCTGTTCTATCGCCTACCGTTGTAGGATCATCATCTGGCTCTGGGTCACCTAACAACACTTCAGTATCTTTCCAATTATTTTCTATTTGATCAAATCTACTACCTCGTGGTATTGCTGGTGTTATACCTCCGTGGCTAGGTGTGATGCCCCCGTGGGCAGGTGTTATACCCTCTCTTATTTCTCTTTCAATTTGTTTTACCGGTTTCCCCAGGGGATTGATAAAACGTATTGGATCTTTACGTTTGGTTACTTTGATTCCGTTCTTGCAAGCTTCAAATGTTGCTCCTGTTAGATTAGCACATTTAGGTCTAGTTTGTGTAGCACTCTGTTTTGCTTCTGTATATGTTGCACCCGTGCCTATACGTCCGGTATTGCAGTCTTTATAATACGCTCTATTGATATCCTCATCGGTACAAGCTATTCCGCATTTATATTTAGTATCGTCACAGTTGGGCATTATAATTTCATTACCAATAATAGTACAAGAATTCCACCAATTAGTATAGCAACACTTGGTATCGATCCCTCAGCGCCGGCTTGAGCTCCGTGTCCAAGTTCGCATAATGGTTTCCACAATGCACCTACCCAATCACCCTCTGCTGGGTTAGGACATCCAGAAGCAGGATTAACACTACCTGGCTCTGCATCACCGCCTCCCTCATCCTCTTTATCTTCCTCCATATCACTTAACGTCGAATTTAGATTAGGTATACCCGTATCTTTGCGGAATTGTTTATCAAATCTATCCGCACATTCATGAATCTTTTTATCCCCTGCTATAAAGCCGGTTAATTTTTGAAATGTACTAGAATCCCCGCATACATCATAGTTAGCTTTCTGCTTTTCTTTCTCTGTCTTTGGAACTGCTTTACCACCACAACATCGAACAGCTAACGTATTAGATAGATTCTTTTTATTCTTACAATTAACTTTAGCACATGAAGCAGGCCTGGGGACAAGTGACATATCTATAATTTGTTAGTCAGAGTTTATATACATTAGTAATATCCGGCATACATTGCAGCTGTATCCTCTTCCTCTTGCGGTGACATCTTGGCAACTCCTGGAGGCAATGGTATATCTGGATTAAATATCCTACCTACTCCATACTTAATATCCTCAAACATGGTGGGTGCAAAATGCATTATTGCAATTACTACTCCGACAAGTGCTATCCCTCCATAGACTAAGAGCTCTTCATTTTTCATCTTTACCACCAATACCCCTCATTAGCTGGTATGGTATCTTGATATCCACCCTCACCATTCATGCCTGGAGGAGCTGGCATACCTGCTGCTGGACCTGCATCACTATCGCATATGAATGGGATCTTTATCAATGGACATATCTTGTCTTTGAACATGAATGCGCCTGCTACTACGGCTACTGCACTACCTACCAATAGCATATCATTATCTAACTTCATTAAATAGATAATAGAATATTGTGAGTAATAAAGAATTATAAATAAGAACGGGCTTCTGTTGGTATAACCCGTTAAGTGACCACAAGATATAATGTATGGGGCTATCAGGATTGTCATGCCTGTAAGATAACTGACAAGTTCTTTTCAAAGAAAAATAACATAGAGTATAACGCATTCGATCTTAATTTAGCACAGAACGAAAAGACATTGACCAACATGTACCCGCAGTTTAAAAAAGATAAATCTACTCCCGTTATTCAAAAATGTACTCTAGATAATGACGGTAAAGTAACCAACTGTACATTCGTACAGGGCTTTAGACAAGAGGACTATGAGTGAATTAACACCCGTTAAACCAGATACTTCAGGAGTTAACATAGTTCCACCTCCAGCTCCACAAGTCCCCATTTATGGTATGGTTACAGCCGGTCCTCTAGTCAAGATAGCCATGCTCATACCTACTAATATCTTGGTAGATATCAGATGGTGTTTCTCATTTCCTGCATTACTAAGCCAGCTACCTCCAGGTTCTACCTATCTAGCTGATTATAGATACGGCCTGGCTGAGACAAGAGAAGCACTCGTTACACAAGCTCTGGCAACAATGCCTGATTTGACTCATATACTATTCGTAGACGCAGATGTAATACCATTAGTAGGTAATGCTATTCAATTACTACTATCAGATAACAAGCCAGTAGTATCAGGTATTTACTTCTCATCACTAATGACAGGAGCGGCAGCGTGGCGCGGTGAGCAACCTATTCCAATAGAGAACCAATCAGATCAAGTACAGGAAGTAGACAAATCGGGATTCGGTTTTACTTTGATAAAGAAAGAAGTCTTTACTATGCTGCAAGAGAAGCAAGAACCCCGTCCCTGGTTCTATTATTTGGTTGATTCAGGACAGCTAAAGATGCAGTCAGAGGATTTCTATTTCCTAGACAAGATAAAGAAGTATGGGATAAAGCCATGTGTTGATCTACGTGTTCAATGCGGTCATATCAAGACAGTAGTCATTAATCCAAACGGAGCCGTGCAGGGACCACCTCCACACCTAGCACAGCAGCCACTACAGCAGGGACAAAAATGAACGGCGACTTTGATCCAATGAAAAACAGTACTGATATTGCGCGTAATAATAGCTTTCCTAATATACGTGAGAACCGTAGACATTCATCTATTTATGATCTAGATAGATTAGAACAACAGTTAGATGAGATAATAGATTACATTGGATTGAATAGACCAGTACCGGGGCCGGCGACAGGTGATTTCGCTGATTTGTATTACGATAAATTTGAACGTGATATGAAGCTCAAAGCTCAGGGAAAAGAACCACTGATATCAGTGCTCGCACCGTCAACTAAGTCTAAACATGTACGAAAGCTATCTAGTACTCAATTAAGAATTAACCTGCAGGAAAAGATACAGGATATCTATGACTATTTAGGAGTGCGTAAACATGAGTTTCGTCCTACCAGTACATGTGGTCCTCCGTCTGATGTTGCTTATAGATACAAGAAAGCAATGAATAGGTGGGTATTTGAACCAAGATGAAATGTGAAAGATGTTCTAAAAGTTATGGAGCTAGAGAGACTACTAATTTATTTGTAAAGAGTACTGCGGGTTCCACTTGGTATAGCATATGTCCTGATTGTTACGAGAACCTACGCTTCTGGTTGTATAATATTAATGCACCAACATGAACCCGAAGTTAACAAACAAATCATTATATAAGAATCTCACATAACATTTATAATTGCCAGCCGGTTCCCCCGCATTTATAGTTGATTCCCGTACCAATGTTGCCAACGTTGCAAAGCAACACGAATTAAGCACGAATGAAACTTATCCTCTTATACAACCTAGTTACTGGGAATCAATAACCGCTGAATCAGGAGGCTCAAGATTACAACCAATGGAGTGCGCGAGACTAGTCATAGGGAGCGTGACAGGAAATCATATGATGTTCATAGGAGGGTTGGATGAGAACGCCCCGTTTAGTGGGAGAGGATTGCCGCTCTACGCCGGTCAGGAGAATGAGCGAGAGATGTTTATCGAGAATGCCAACAGAGTTAGCGTCTGCGCTTCTTTTTCAGGTGAGCTTATCTATTATATGGGGTATATCAATGGTACTCCCACTATTCTAGATCCAAGCACGCAGGGTACACAACCCAATAACGAACCCCCATTTCTAGTACGAACGGATCCCCTAGATGGCCAGCATAATGTAGGGTTTCAGGGCTCAGGTAATACGTTTGTTGCTATATTCAATGAGAATATAATCTCAGGGGCAGTCGATACCTCCTCTGTTTCCATTAGAATATCAGGAGAACCTATCACATTCTTATCAGGTTCAGCTGACTACTTTGAACCAGAATCAACAGATGATAGAACAAAGATAGCATTCATACCAGAGTCAGGGCAGCTCCAGGGTTCTTCATGGTATAACGTATATATCGGTCAGAGATTCGGTGATGATTTTGGTTCTACTATTCCATCAACTTTAACATGGTCATTTGTTACGGCGGGCGTAGACGACTCTCCATTCTTTCTCAAATCTAATCTCCCAGTATCAGGGACTACACTAGCTCCATTCAGTCAGACAATAGAGGCTTCTTTTAGTAAACATATTAGTGGTACTATAAACAGTACTGGATATACTAATAACATATTTCTGTGGAACGATAACATACCGGCTGCTGGTGTATCCGGTGTCACGATACTGGACGCGGATTCGTCGGGTGCGAAGCTAAAGTTTACACCTATTACGTTACTGCAACCATCGACATTGTATCGTTATACAATTTCAGGTATTACAGATCTCTTTAACCAGTTTGCAACGCCAGTCTCAGGTATTGCTTTTTCTACTGGGCCAGCAGATACTCAGGGTCCTATAATCTCAGGTGTTTCACCATCTGGTTACCCGAACCTATTCTCTGGATTATTAGTACATCCATCTGTATCTGGGAATGTTCCTACACTTACCAATATTGTAGTAACATTTGATGAAAGAGTATCAGGGATTCCAGGAGGTATCATCTCAGGACAAGTTATTTCACTTGTGAATTCAGGAGCGACATCAACTAACCTATCCGGCACTATTACACTAGATAATTCTGGTCGTATCCTAACTTTCGATCCAGTGGCCGAACTCATAAGCGGGACATCATATCAGATACGCATTAGCGGGGTTCGAGATGTCAACGGTAATGTAATGGCACAGACAGTGCCGCCACGTTCAGGTATCTCTTTTATCACATGGGTTGATGCAGACGTATCACCTCCAATCGCTCAGTCGATTACTCCGTTATCAGGCTCCGTTGGTCAAGCTGTAGCTTCCAACATAGTAGTAACATTCAATGAAGCGCTATCAGGAACACATCCGGACGGAACGTTTACGGCGATAATTGGTATTGACTTATCCGGTACTGGGTCAGTAGCCGGAGCCACGTCGACCAATTCATCAGGGACAGTCGTAACGTTTAATCCAACAGCCGACCTGTCAGGGGATAGAACTTACTCAGTCTCAGTTTCCGGAGCACTAGATGTAGCATCCAATAGGATGTCTCCTATATCAGGGCACACATTCCGTACACTAGATAATATTGCTCCTGTAATATCAGGGACGGTCCCAATGTCCGGAGCCGTTGACGTAGCCACAACTGCCAATATCATCATTACATTTAGCGAAGCCATATCGGGGACAGCTAATGGTTCGATAGCCGCTGATGTCATAAGATTATACAAGAGTGGTGTAGCCGGCACTGTCTTTGCGGGGGCGCGTACGTTAGATGCGAGTCGAACTGTGCTTACATTTAATCCGTCATCGGATCTAGACCAGAACGATCACTATGCTGTTGGTGTCTCTGGAGTTAAAGACGTATCAGGTAACCAGCTTGTCGCAATCGCTGCCAACTCTGGTATTTCATTTCTTACACAGGGAGGGCCACTGATTACCGCAACCGACCCAGTCTCCGGCGCTGCAAACTTGGCATTAGACAAGAGTATCGTAGTGACTTTTAATAAAGCATTATCGGGAACTGCAAACGGTACAGTTACGGCTCCCGTCTTCCGTTTGGTAAGTGGAACTAACTTGACGTTAGCGGCACTGGCTGGAACAAATACTCTGAACAACGACAAGACTCAGCTTACTTTCAATCCAACTGCTGACCTCACATCTAATACAACCTACGTCTTTGCAATCTCCGGTGTGATGGATCTGAATAATAATACAATTACACAGACCTCACCTCCCCGTTCTGGGTTCTCATTTAGCACCATAACAATAGATAGCACACCTCCTACGATTACAAATACAATACCTGTCTCCGGTGCTGGAGGAGTAGCTGTTGCAACAACGTTTGTTGTCAACTTCTCTGAAGAGATCTCTGGTACGATAGGTCAGCAGATGGGATTAAACGGAACAACGTCTGGTATATTTAGGATGTGGTTATCAGGTCATGATATTACCAACAGCCCAACGTCGGGGGTACATGGAGTCCTAACAAAGACTGCGACCAACCAGTTAACATTTACCCCTCATCTGTCGCTATCAGGTAACAAGATATATAGGGTAGGTGTTACAGGGGTCTGCGATATTGCCACACCAACACCAAATGTCTTGAATCAGAATACTGGAGCACTACGCCAATCAGGGTTTGTCTTTACTACAGTAGATAACGTGCAG
>Ga0184624_10000136_pt1 | contig 17748 bp, 17 predicted proteins | sample PLM3_5_b1_FD_133157 | JGI IMG/M metagenome (GOLD analysis project Ga0184624, IMG submission 133157) | Groundwater sediment microbial communities from an aquifer in East River, Colorado, USA - PLM3_5_b1 | ecosystem: Environmental > Terrestrial > Soil > Riparian zone | place: USA: East River...
CGACCCTGAGGTCCATCCGCAGAAGGAGGACTACTGGGGCCACGTCAACCCGATCGGGCCGCGCGGCGTTTACGACGAGGCGAAGCGCTACGCCGAGGCGCTGACGATGGCCTACCACCGCCAGCAGGGCGTGGACACGGCGATGGTCCGCATCTTCAACACCTACGGCCCGCGGATGCGCGCCCACGACGGCCGCGCGATCCCGACCTTCCTGCGGCAGGCGCTCCAGGACCGGCCGCTGACCGTCTTCGGCGACGGCAGCCAGACCCGCAGCTTCTGTTACGTCGACGACCTGATCGACGGCATCGTCCGCCTCGCCGAGTCCGACGTGCACTCGCCCGTCAACATCGGCAACCCGGACGAGTTCACGCTGCTGGAACTGGCGAAGAAAGTTGTCGAGCTGACCGACTCGCGTTCGGAGATCGTCTACGAGGCGCTGCCGACCGACGACCCGAAACAGCGCCGACCCGACATCGGCCGCGCCCGCGACCTGCTCGGCTGGGAACCGACGATCGACCTCACCGAGGGCCTGCGGCGGACGATCGACCAGAGCGGCGTCGAGCGCCTCGTCGGCGCCAGCGACTAGCGCCTCTCGGCAATAAAAAGGGGCGGCCCGAAGGCCGCCCCCTCTCGCGATGCAGCGAGCTTGTTGGTGACTACTGGGTCTGGGCGGTGAAGGAGAACGTGCCCAGCGGGTTGCCGGCGGTGATGTGGTCTTTCTCCACCCTTTTCTCCGCTGCTTCTTTGGCGGCTGCTTTTTCGGCTGCTTTCTGATCCGCGTTTGCCGAGTTGCACTGTTCTGGCGCTGCTAGGGCGCAGAAGACCGCTTCGTAGTAGGCCTGGTAGACCTTGACGAAGCCCTCGAGCACTTCAGCCGAGATCGGCTGCAGCACCGCCGAGGAGCTGACGCTCACGGTCCGGGCCGTGGAGTCGACGGAGACGCCGGTGATCGTCAGGTCGGCGATCGAGCTGCGTCCCAGGTTGCCGAGGTCGAGATCTTTGCTGGCGTTGGATTTGGCGACGACTTCGACCGTCACGGTTTTGGCCGAGAGGTCGAGCCACATGTTGCCGAGGGTGATCTCGGTTTCGAGGAACGACCCGTCGCCTTTGTCCAGTTTCTGCGTCAGCAGCAGGCCGCCCCCGGTCTGGACCTGGCCGGTCTGCCCGGTCGGGCCGATGTTGCCACCGGTGATCGGGAGCTCGTAGTTGCCGAAGCCTTTTTCGGTGGTCGGAGCGATCACCGCGGCGTTGGCTTCCACGTCTTTCAGCTTTTTCAGCAGTTCCTGGTCGGCGTTGAAGCTGACGTTGCCGCCGGGGACGAGCGCGACCGTTGCCGGCTGCTCTTCAGCCTTGGCGGAGCCCATCAGCTTGTTGGCGATGAACGGCTTCGGCTTGCCCTTGGCGTAACCGAGCTTCTTGTTCAGCTTCTTCGCCGCCGTCTTGGTCAGCTTCAACTTCTTGACGGTCATGCTGACCCCGAAGCCGGCACGGGTGAAGCTGTAGCCGCTGACGGCTGCGAGCTTGATCTTCTTCCCAGCGACCTTGGCGAAGAGAGCTTTCTTGTTGGTGTCGAGGACGAGGCCCTTGACCGGCGCGCTCTTCTTGCCGGCCTTGAACTTGAGGCCGCCGCCGAGGTTGACGGTGCCGCCGCCGGTGGTCGGATCGACTTCGCCGCCGGTGGCCGGGAAGGTCGCCTTCTTGCCCTTCAGCTTGGCGGGGGCGATCTTCGTGGTCTTGATCCCGAACGTCTTCAGATACTTCGTGAAGCCGTTGTTGAGGGTGATGGTGGCGGAGCCGCTTTCGACCGGATCGGCCGTCGCGGAGGCGTAGGGAGCGAACGCCAGCAGCGCGAACAGCGCAGCAGCGAGAGCGGCCAGTGGCAGCTTCGTACCCCTAGCCAGCCGTGGCTGGGTTGCTTCATTCATATGTGAGTCCTCCGTTACTGCCGCCCCCTGCGGTCCCCTTAGGCGACTACGGCGATTCGTCTTGTCTGTCCAGGTTATTCCCGGTTTGCTGCTCTTTACAACCCCGCCGGCGGACATATGTTCCGCTCCAATATCCTCCCCGGCGTGACTGCAGCCGACGGATCCGGCGCCCAGGAGGCCCACCGCACGATTGCGCCCGTGGTCGGGCCCGACGACGAGCGCGTTTTCACCGACTCCGGGATCGAGATCGATCCCCTCTACGACGAGGGCGATGTCGCACCAGGACTGGAGGAGCGCCTCGGCGAGCCGGGGCAGTCGCCGTTCACCCGCGGCATCCACGAGCGGATGTACCGGGACCGGCTCTGGACGATGCGCCAGTACGCCGGCTTCGCCTCCCCCGAGGACACCAACGAGCGCTACCGCTACCTGATCGAGCACGGCTCGACCGGGCTCTCGATGGCCTTCGACCTGCCGACCCAGCTCGGCCGCGACTCCGACGACCCGCTCTGCCACGGCGAGGTCGGCCGCACCGGGGTCCCGATCGACACGATCGAGGACATGCGGATCTGTTTCGACCAGATCCCGCTCGACGGCGTCTCGACCTCGATGACGATCAACGCCCCGGCGGCGATCCTGCTGCTGCTCTACGAGCTGGTCGGCGAGGAACAGGGCGTCCCTTCCGAGAAGCTGCGCGGCACCGTCCAGAACGACGTGCTGAAGGAGTACATGGCCCGCGGCAACTACATCTACCCGGCGGAGCCGACGATGCGGCTGACCACGGACATCTTCGAGTACTGCAGTGAGAACGTGCCGAAATGGAACACGATCTCGATCTCCGGCTACCACATCCGCGAGAAGGGCTGCTCGGCTGTGCAGGAGGTCGCCTTCACGCTCTCCAACGCGATCGCCTACGTCGAAGCGGCGCTGGAGCGGGGGCTGAAGATCGACGAGTTCGCGCCGCGGCTGGCCTTCTTCTTCAACGGCCACAACAACGTCTTCCAGGAGATCGCCAAGTTCCGCGCGGTGCGGCGAATGTGGGCCGAGATCGTCAAGGACAGGTTCGGGGCCGAGAACGAGAAATCGATGCAGATCCGCTTCCACACCCAGACCGGCGGCGTCACCCTGCAGGCCCAGCAGCCCGAGGTCAACATCATCCGCGTCGCCCTGCAGGGCTTCGCGGCGGTCTGCGGCGGCACCCAGTCGCTCCACACCAACGGCTTCGACGAGGCGCTGGCGCTGCCGACCGAGCGCTCGGCCCGGATCGCCCTGCGCACCCAGCAGGTGATCGCCTACGAGTCCGGCGCCGCCGACACCGTCGACCCCTTCGCCGGCTCCTACTTCGTCGAGTCGCTGACCGACGAGATCGAACTGCGGGCCAAGGAGCTGATGGAGAAGGTCGAAGAGCTCGGCGGCTCGGTCGAGGCGCTGGAGTTCATGCAGCGCGAGATCGAGGAGTCGGCCCTCAGCTACCACGAGCGCTACAAGAGCGGCCAGGACGTGATCGTCGGCGTCAACAAATTTGTAACCGACCAGGTCGACGACGTCGACATCCTCAAGGTCGACCCCGAGGCCGAGCAGCGCCAGCTCGCGCGCCTCAAGGCCTTCAAGGAGAACCGCGACCAGGCTGAGGTCGAGGCCAAGCTCGACTCGATCCGCGACGTAGCCCGCGGCGACGGCAACCTCCTCCACCCGATCCGCGCCGCCCTGGCTGCCAACGCCTCGATCGGCGAGGTCTGCGGCGCCATGCGCGAGGTCTTCGGCGAATACAAGGGCGGCGCGTTCTTCTAGGCACGAGTGGTGAATTAACCTCGCTATAGGCGGGTTAACTCACCAACTGTCAGCTCAGCAGCCCCTTCACTTTGACTAACTCCAGGTCCAGGGTGCGGTAGCCGACGGACTCGAAGAGGACTACTACGCGGTCGCCGTCGTAGCGCTGGACTTCGCCTGGGCCCCAGTCGCTGTGGGTGACGGTGGCGCCGACCTCGAAGGCGCGGTTGGCGTCTGATTCGGACTTGACCAAACCGGCATCGCAGTTGTCGCAGCTGCCGCACGGGGGCTCGTGCTCCTCGCCGAAGTAGCTGAGGACGAAGTCGCGGCGGCAACCCGTCGTCTCGGCGTAGGAGCGCATCATTTCGAGGCGGGATTTCTCGAACTCCTCCCGCCCCTCGGGCCCTCCGCCGGCGAAGAAGCGGCGGATCGCCTGGTCCTCGGGTCGATAGAAGACCCACGCCGCCGCCGGCTCGCCGTTACGGCCCGCCCGGCCAACCTCCTGGTAGTAGGAGTCGACCGAGTCGGAGAGGCCGGCGTGGAAGACGAAGCGCACGTTCGGCTTGTCGATTCCCATCCCGAAGGCGGTAGTGGCACGCGCCGGACCGGGGAGAGGCGGTCGCCGTCAGCGCCAGCAGGGTGGGGTGGCCGAGCTCGCCGCGACGGCGCCGAGACGCAGGTAGTCGGGCCGGAAGTCGTGCCCCCACTCGCTGATGCAGTGCGCCTCGTCGACCACCAGCAGCGAGGGCTTCGCCTCCCGCAGCTCCTCCAGTACCTCCTCCTTCGCCAGCTGCTCTGGGGCGAGGAGGACGAACTCGCGCTCGCCCTCGCGCAGCGACTCCATCAGCTCTTCCCGCCGGCGCTTCGAGATGGTCGAGTTCAGCTCGGCCGCCTCGCCCGGCGCCACCTCCTCGATCGCCTCGACCTGGTCCCGCTGCAGGGCGATCAGGGGGGAGACGACGATCGTCGGCCCGTCCATCAACTCGCCGGAGAGCTGGTAGATCGCGGACTTGCCGTAGCCGGTGGACATCACCACCAGCGTGTCGCGCCCGGCGGCGACCGCTTCGATCGCCTGTAGCTGACCGGGCCGCAGCTTCTCGATCCCGAGCGTCTCCCGTGCCAGCTGCTGGATCTCCTTCTCCGGAGCCATGCGCGCATCCATACCCGGGGTGGGGGCTCGAAATGCTGAACGGTTCATCCCAGCTTCCGCGCCGGGGAGGAACGCGGCGGCGACAGTTGAAGCCGCAACCGATGATCGAGGTTTCCAGGACCCTGATGAAGTCCGAGCCCGAGCTGGCGGAGCTGATCACCGCCGTCGAGGGGGTCGAGGTGACGATGGCCGAGAAGGGCTTCGGAACCCGGGTCCAGTTGCGGGCCGGCGAGGAATCCGGCCTCGGCGAGGCCGATCTGGAAGCAGTGCTCGACCACTTGGCGGAGCCGCAGCGGCGACCGTTCGTCTGACAACGAAGTCCAAAGGAGACTCTGAAGAGTGAAGACCTGAAGCGGCACCTCACGGTTGCCAACGTCTTGTCCATCACTGCCGTGTTCATCGCCCTCAGCGCGACTGCGGTGGCAGCCACCAAACTGAGTGCCGGCCAGGTGAAGGCCGTCAACATCGCCCGCCAGGCGGTGACCAACGCCAAACTGAAGACGCAGGCGGTCACCTCCGGAAAAATCAAGAACGGGACGATCAACGCGCTCGACCTCGGCGCCGGCCAGGTGATCGAAGAGAAGATCGGCACCGGCGCGGTCACGGGCAAAAAGATCGCCAAGAAAGCCGTCAGCCCGCGGACGATCGCCAACGAAGCGGTCCAGACCGACAAGCTGGCGAACGAATCGATCGTCGCCTCGAAGCTCTCGAAGTCGCTCTACGAGCAACTGGTGCGTAATGTCGCCTACGAGAGCGCCCAGAGTGTCTCCGACAGCGAACCGAACAAGACCGCGACTGCCAACTGCCCGAGCGGGAAGGAAGCAATCGGCGGCGGCGCCCGTCTCGAAGGCGAACTCGCCGAGGTCTCGCTGACCGGTTCCTACCCCTTCTCCACGGGCAGCTCCCGCACCGGCTGGACGGCCATCGCCCATGAGACCGGCACCGGCCAGGCCGGGAACTGGTCGATCGTCGCGTTCGTAGTCTGCGCAGAACTGTAGATTCGCTGCGCATCGTGGAAACGCGAAGGGCCCGCTCCGGCGGGCCCTTCGTACATCTGGGGACACCGAGCGGGCGGCGTAAATAGACTTCCGCGGCCGATGCGCGAGAGAAACCCCGAAACCCACGACGAGAAGCTCAACTACCTGCGCGAGCTGCGCGAGGCCGCGATCAACTCCGCCTCCGAGGCGGCGGTCGAGAAGCAGCACGCGAAGGGCAAGATGACCGCCCGCGAGCGGATCGAGAAGCTGCTCGACCCCGGCTCTTTCGAGGAGCTCGACACCTTCGTCCGCCACCGCACCTACGACTTCGAAATGCAGAAGAACCGGCCCTGGGGCGACGCCGTCGTCACCGGGCACGGCACGATCGACGGCCGCACCGTCTTCGTCTTCTCCCAGGACTTCACCGTCTTCGGGGGAAGCCTCGGCGAGGTGATGTCGGAGAAGATGTGCAAGGTCATGGACCTGGCCGCCCAGGTCGGGGCGCCGGTGATCGGGATCAACGACTCCGGCGGCGCCCGGATTCAGGAGGGGGTCGTCTCTCTCGGCGCCTACGGCGATGTCTTCGTCCGCAACGTCCAGTGCTCCGGCGTGATCCCGCAGATCAGCCTGATCATGGGCCCCTGTGCCGGCGGCGCCGTCTACTCGCCGGCGATGACCGACTTCATCTTCATGGTCAAAGAGACCTCGCACATGTTCATCACCGGCCCGGAAGTGATCAAGACCGTGACCGGCGAGGAAGTCGAGTTCGAGGAGCTCGGCGGGGCGATGAGCCACAACTCGAAGTCCGGCGTCGCCCACTTCGCCGCCGAGGACGAGGAGAGCTGCCTCGAGGACGTGCGCTACCTGATGAGCTTCCTGCCTTCGAACAACCTCGAGGCGCCGCCGCGCTTCGAGCCCTCGGACGACCCCGAGCGCGAAGACGACGAGCTCGACACCCTCGTCCCCGACGACCCCCAGAAGCCCTACGACATGCGCGACGTGATCGCCCGCGTGGTCGATGACGAGGAGTTCTTCGAGGTCCACGAGCACTTCGCGAAAAACATCGTCTGCGGGTTCTCGCGGCTCGACGGCTATCCCGTCGGCATCGTCGGCAACCAGCCCGCCTTCCTCGCCGGCGTCCTCGACATCGAGGCGTCCGAGAAGGCGGCCCGATTCGTGCGGACCTGCGATTGCTACAACATCCCGATCCTCACCTTCACCGACGTCCCGGGCTTCCTGCCGGGGACCGACCAGGAGTGGAACGGGATCATCCGCCACGGCGCCAAGCTCCTCTACGCCTTCACCGAGGCGACGGTGCCGAAGCTCACGGTCGTCACCCGCAAGGCCTACGGCGGCGCCTACGACGTGATGAACTCCAAGCACATGCTGGCCGACTACAACGTCGCCTGGCCAACGGCCGAGGTCGCGGTGATGGGCCCCGAGGGCGCCGTCAACATCATCTACCGCAAGGACATCGCCAACTCGCCGACCCCCGACGAGCGCCGCCAGAAACTGATCGACGACTACAAAGCCCACTTCGCCAACCCCTACTCGGCGGCGGAGCGCGGCTACATCGACGACGTCATCGAGCCCCGCCAGACCCGCCCGAAGCTGATCCGGGCGCTGCGGATGCTGCAGACCAAGCGCGTCGACCAGCCGAAGCGCAAGCACGGCAACATCCCGCTTTAGCTCTTCTCGACCTGTGTCGTACGACACGGTTTGAACCCGTCCGACAAGGTTGCTACCTTGCTGACATGGAGTTGAAGAGCGTCCCCGTCAAGAGCAACGACGTACGCGTGCCCAAGCCCGAGGTCGGCAGCGCATACCTTGTCGAGCGCTACAGCGCCGATAGCGTCAAGGCCGTGATCCTGCATCCGGACGATTTCGCCGAACTGCAGAGCCGGGCGCGGATCCTTGAGGAGGCGGCCCGCCCCGCCGGCTTCGAGCTGACCGACCTTGGAGCCGAAGCTCATCAGATCGCCGAGTCCCGCGAGGGCGAGCTGATCGAAGACGAGGCGGCTGTCCGCAGCCTGCTCGGGCTTTGACGATCGCCGCCGGCGAGGTGTACTGGGCCGTCGTGCCCTACACGCCGCAAGCGCCGTTCCAAGTGTTCGTCAAGGACAAGCCGCCGGTTGCGGTGCCCGACGCCGGCACGATCGTCGAGGGCCTACGCAGGGGAGGCGATGCCGAGCTGCGCTTCGTGGTCGAGGCCAAGGCCCGGCCCGTCCTCCTGCTTTCGGACCGGGTCGATGCGCGGACGGGTGACCTCTTCGGCCTTCGCCTGGTCCGGCTCGGATCGTTGGGGGAGGAGGCGGCCGAGCGGATCAGGGATCAGCGGGAGCCCGGCCTCTTTCACCTCAAACCAGAGCGCTTCCCCGATCTCGAGCAGGAGTCGGCAGCGATGATCAGCGCACCGATCCGCCTCCACGAGAGCGCTGTCCACCTGACCGAGCCACTCGGCCGCCTCGACCAGAACGAGATGCGCGTCCTCGCGGAGCGCTTCGTCACCTACTGGGAGCTCGATCTCCACCAGCTCCTGATCGGGAAGATCCGGGACCTGCTGCGCAAGCGCGAGTCCTAGGGAACTGCGGTCGCCTCGGTCTCGACGCCTCCACCCGCGGCGCCGCGGCCGGCGGTTGGGCCGCCCTCGTCGCCTCCCAGGCGGTGGGCCAGGTAGACGGGGATGATCGAGATCAGGATCACGAGCACGGCTACGGCGTTGACAATCGGGAGTTCGTGGGGGCGGAAGAGGTTGGAGTAGATCCAGATCGGCAGGGTCTGTTCGCCGGCGCCGATCGTGAAGTTGGTGACGATGATCTCGTCGAAGGAGAGGGCGAAGGCGAGCAGGCCGCCGGCGATCAGGGCGCTTTTCATCCCCGGGAAGGTGACGTAGCGGAAGGTCTGCCAGGAGTGGGCGCCGAGGTCGGCCGAGGCCTCCTCGAAGGAGCCTGAGAGGCGCCGCAGCCGCGCGACGGCGTTGTTGTAGACGACGACGATGCAGAAGGTGGCGTGGCCGACGATCACGGTGAAGAGGCTGAGCGGGACGTCGAGGACCTGGGTGAAGGTGTTGGAGATCGCGACGCCGGTGACGATCCCCGGCAGGGCGATCGGCAGGATCACCAGGAAGCTGATCGTCTCGCGGCCGAAGAAGCGGTGGCGGGCCACCGCCAGGGAGGCCAGCGTCCCCAGCACCAGGGCGATCGAGGCGGCGACGACGCCCGCCTTGATCGAGGTGACGAATGCTTCGCGCGCCGCCTCGTCCTTGAACGCCTGGCTGAACCAGTGGGTGGTGAAGCCCGGCGGCGGCCAGGCGAGGATCTTGCTCGAGTTGAAGGCGTAGACCCCGATCACGATCAGCGGGATGTAGATGAAGGCGAGGGCGAGCGCGACCGCCGCCCGCAGCATCCACTGGGAGCGTCTCGAGAGCCTCATTGCGCGGTGGCCTCCATCAGACGTGCTCGAAGGCACCCAGCCGCCGGGCGACCAGGAGGTAGGCGATCATGACCACGATCGGGATCAGCGCCAGGGCGGCGGCGAAGGGCTGGTTGTTGGAGATGTTGCTGAAGATGACGTTGCCGAGGAACTGCTCGTTGGAGACCAGGCGCGGCGTGATGTAGTCGCCGAGGGTGAGCGAGAAGGTGAAGATCGAGCCGGCGACCACGGCCGGGAAGGCGAGCGGCAGGATCACCCGGCGGAAGGTGGTGAAGGGCGAGGCGCCGAGGTCCTCCGAAGCGCTGATCAGCGAGTTCGGGATCCGCTCCAGCCCGGCGTAGATCGGCAGGATCATGTACGGCAGCCAGAGGTAGCTGAAGACCAGCCAGACGGCCGCCTGGCCGTAGCCGGGGCCGCTGAGGCCGATCGGATCGAGCGCCCAGTTGATCGCCCCGTTGGCCGAGAGCAGCGTCCGCCAGGCGTAGACCTTGACCAGGTAGCTCGACCAGAGCGGCAGCAGGATCCCGATCACCAGCAGCGCCTTGCCGCGCCGGCTCGCCACCTTCGCCATGTAGAAGGCGATCGGGAAGGCGATCACGGCGTCGGTGATCGTGACCAGGAGCGCGGTGCGGATCGTCCGCCAGGCGATGTCCTTGTAAACGGGTTCGTTCCACAGCGCTTCGAAGTTTTCGAGGGTGAAGCTCTTCTCGGTCAGCCCGCTGAGCGGGTCGACCGACCAGAAGGCGGCGACCAGCAGCAGGGCCAGCGACCCCAGGTAGCCGATCACCAGCCAGCCAATCGGGCCGGCGAGCAGCGCCCCTACCTGCAGGCGCTCGCGGCCGTGGAAGAGGTCGGCCAGCTTGTGGCCGACCGACCTCCTCTCCGCAGCCGCTTCAGATGCCATCAGCTAGGGACTCTTCCTAGCCTTTGATCGTGGTCCAGGCTTTGACCCATTCGTTGTAGTCCACGCATTCGCCCTCGCCGGTGCCGCAATCGGCGAGCGGGGTTTCCCAGTAGTAGACCCGCTCCCAGAATGAGGGGTCTTCGGCGTGGTAATCGGCGCAGAAATTCTTGTTCGCCGTCTCTTTGCAGGCGAGTTCCTGGGCCGGTGCCTCGCCGAAGTATTCGGCGACTTCCGCGTTGACTTTCGGTTCGATGATCCAGTTCATCCACTCGTACATGCAGTTCGGATGTTTGGCGTCCTTCGCCAGCATCCAGGTGTCGGACCATCCGGTCGCGCCCTCTTCGGGCAGGAAGCCCTGGCTCGCCGGGCTTGCCGCGACCGGCGCGCCTTCTTCCTTCAGCGCGAAGTACTGGTACTGCCAGGTGGTGCCGACGACGTTGTCTTCGTTGGCGAAGCCGGAGATCTGCCTGGCGGCTTCAGACCAGTATTCGCCGACGTAGGGCTGCTGTTCTTCCAGCAGCTTGACCGCCGCGTCGAACTGTTCTTGATCCAGCGCGTAGGGGTTTTCGATCCCCAGGTCCGGTTCGTGGGTCTTCAGGTAGACAGCCGCTTCGGCGATCGACATCGGGTCGTCGTACTGGCTGATCTTGCCTTTGTATTTGGCGGCCTCTTTCGGGTCCATCGTCACCGCCCAGGACTGAGGCGCCGGTTTCACGCCCTGCGAGTTCCACATCAGCAGGTTGGCCCCGCGGCCGTGCGGGATGCCGTAGTGGACCCCGTCGAACGTGTTGTACGGCTGGTCTTTGAGGTCTGCGAAGACCGTTTTGTAGTTGGCGACGAGGTCGACGTTGACCGGGGCGACCAGGTCGGCGGCGACGAGCCGGGCGGTGGCGTTGCCGGAGGCAGAGACGCCGTCGTACTGCCCGGTTTTCATCAGCTCGACCATTTCGTCAGAGGTGCCGGCTTCCTTGTTGTTGACTTTGCAGCCGGTTTTCTGTTCGAACGGTTTGCTCCATTCGGGTTCGACATAGCCGGCCCAGGAGATCAGCGAGACTTCGCCCTCTCCTTTGCCGACCTTCTGCAGTTCATCGCTGCTACTGCCCACGGTGGTCTCGTCATCCCCGCCCCCGCAGCCTGCGAGTACGAGCATGAAGACGACCAGGCCGGCGACGACGAGCCACGCCGTGCGGGCGGGATTGCCATCCCTTCTCCTCATGATGCTGCTACCTCCTCGTTGGTGGACTTCCCGCCGACTGCGGCCGCGTGCTCCGGCCGCCACCCGACCAGGACTTCGTTCCCCTGCGCTGGCAGCGCGTCCGAAGACGCGCTCTCCACGTTCTGTCTGACGAGCTGGAGCTTCTCCCCGGTGTCCAGCTGAACCGTGAAGCGGGTGACCATGCCGGCGTAGGCGACGTCGACGATGCGGCCGGTCTCCGTGTGGAGCCCGTCGCCCGGAGCGCCCGGCTCGAGCAGCTCGATCTTCTCGGGGCGGATCGTCATCCGCCGCCCGTCGCGCTCGACAAGGTTGGAGACGCCGACGAAGCCGGCGACGAACTCGTTGGCCGGGTGCTCGTAGAGCTCCAGCGGCGGGCTCACCTGCTCGATCCGGCCGCCGTTGAAGACGGCGATCCGATCACTCATCGTCAGCGCCTCGTCCTGGTCGTGGGTGACGTAGACGAAGGTGATACCGACCTCGCCCTGGATTCCCTTCAGCTCGACCTGCATCTGCTCGCGCAGCTTCAGGTCGAGGGCGCCGAGCGGCTCGTCGAGGAGCAGCACCTTGGGCCGGTTGACGATCGCCCGCGCCAGCGCGACCCGCTGCCGCTGGCCGCCGGAGAGCTCACCGGGCTTGCGGTCTCCATAGCCGGGCAGGCGCACCATCTCAAGCGCCTCCTCGCCGCGCTGCACCCGCTCGGCCTTGCCGACGCCGGCGACCTTCATCCCGTAGGCGACGTTCTCGCCGACGCTCATGTGGGGGAAGAGGGCGTAGTCCTGGAAGACGGTGTTGACGGCCCGGTCATACGGCGGCACGCCGCTGACGTCCTCGCCGGCCAGCTCGATCGTCCCCTCGGTCGGGTCCTCGAAGCCGGCGATCATCCGCAGCGTCGTCGTCTTCCCCGACCCCGAAGGCCCCAGCATCGTGAAGAACTCCCCCTGCGCGATCTCCAGATCGATCCCCGCAACCGCGGCCACCTCCCCGTAGTGCTTCGTGAGGCCGGTGAGACGGATGTCAGGAGTGCTCGCGTCTATGGGTGTGACGTTATCCGGGGAGGTGCGGATTGCAAGGACAAACTGGCCGGGCGGGATTAGCCGGGGTGGAGTACTAGGCGGGGTTGGTGGGGGGGAGGCGGTGGGGGTCCCTGGGAGCACCTCCGCCGAGTCGGGGCGGGGTCAGGCTGTCGCCCCGGGCCGCAACGCTCGGTCTCCGTGCAAAGTACCCAGGGACCCCCACCGCCTCCCGCCTACTCGGTCGGCTGTCTTTTTTTGAGAGTGTCCGATCTGATGGCTGCTGATGAACCGATTCGGTTGGTGCCGCCTGATCCGGGGTGGCCGGACCAGTTCGAGGCGGAGCGGGTGCAGCTGGAGGAGGCGATCGGGGGGTGGGTCGTCGGCGGGATCCACCATGTCGGGAGCACGGCGGTGCCGGGGATGGAAGCGAAGCCGATCATCGACATCCTGGTCGGCGTGCGGGATCTGGATGAAGCTCGGGCCACCTTCGAGCCGCTCGCCCAGCAGGACTACCTCTACGCGCCGTACCTGCCGGAGGAGATGCACTGGTTCTGCAAACCAGATCCGTCCAATCGGACCCACCACTTGCACCTGACCCCCGTCGACTCACAGCGATACCGCGACGAGCTGGCCTTTCGCGACAAGCTGCGCTCGGACCCTGCCCTGGCCGAGCGCTACGCCGCCCTGAAGCGCAAACTCGCCGCGAGGTTCCCCAGGGATCGCGATGCCTACACGGACGGCAAGACCACCTTCATCTCTCGCTGTCTCTGAACTAACTGTCGGAGGAGAGGGCGGGGGTGCCCTCTCCCTACCTAAGACGCCTCTCTAGTAGCCGGCGGGGTGACGAGCGTCGAAGCCGACGTTGTCGCGCAGGTCCTCGTGCCAGCGGGGGCCCGTTTCGCCGCCCGAGTCGCCGGAGGTGTCCCAGCGGAAGCCGGCGATCACTGCGTAGGCGTGGCCGCCGTTGGCGTAGACGGTGATCCAGCGTCCCTCGCCTTCTTCGGCCCAGTTCATCATCGGACCGGAGGGAAGGGGGCTATCGAGGAATTTGCCGCCGTGGAGGGCGAAGCTGACGGCGCCGGAGCAGTCGTACCCGGCATCCCACCAGCGGGCGTGGCCGCCGCCGTAGATGTAGGGCTTGCTGCGGATCCTGTTCGCCGCGGCGATCACGCGCTTGACGCGGGCGGGGGCGCTGGCCGGCGGGATCAGCATCCCGTTGTCCAGCAGCTTCGCCTTCGCGGTCGGCGTGCAGACGTCGACTTCGGCAGGGGACATGCCGCCGGTGGTGCAGCGGGCCGAGGCGGTGCCTGGGCCGATTAGGACGACGGCGAGCAGAATAATAACAAGCGCAAGCCAAGCCAACCTGAAGTTGTGACGCAAACCGATTCTCCTTCGTCGGCCTACGGGGTTAGCTGTCGGGCTGGCGCGAAAGGAGCTTGCGCCCTCACCTTGGACTTGGTGAGTTAGCCCCGAAAACGTGGTTCCCCCGCTCCTCGTACGCTCTTTGCGCTGAGGACTCGGCGTTTCGGTTACTGACCGGCGGCAGTGTAGACGATCGCGCGGCGGTCTGCTTACAAAACGCAAATATTTGTTCGAAGAAGCCGCTTCCATCGAGGTTCTGTTCGACGCGGCGGCTGGTAGCTTGCGCCTTGGGATGAACCTTTCGGGCCGAAAAGTGCTGCTGACCGGGGCCACGGGCGGCCTGGGACGGGCGATCGCACAGGCGATGGCCGAGCGCGGCGCCGTGCTCTCACTGAGCGCCCGCAACCGCGAGGCGCTGGAGACGATGGCGGCCGAGCTGCCCGGCAGCGGCCACTCCGTCCTCCCGGCCGACCTCGCCGAGCCCGATGCCGCCGAGCGTCTCGCCGCCGAGGCGGCGGGCACCGAGATCCTCGTCGCCAACGCGGGCCTCCCCGCTGCGGGCAAGGTGGAGGACTTCAGCGTCGAGCAGGTGAAGCGCGCCCTGCGGGTCAACCTCGAGGCGCCGATGCTCCTCGCCCAGGCGCTTTACCCGCAGATGGTCGAAGCCGGCAGCGGCCACCTCGTCTTCGTCGCCTCGCTCTCCGGAAAGGCCGCCAGCCCCCGCTCCGCTATCTACAACGCGACCAAGTTCGGCCTCCGCGGCTTTTCCCTCGGCCTCCGCGCCGACCTGGTGCCGAAGGGGGTTGGCGTCTCGTTGCTAACCCCCGGTTTCATCCGGGAAGCCGGGATGTTCGCCGACGCCGGCGCCAAGCCACCGCCGGGGATGGGAACCGCCACCCCGGAGCAGGTGGGGGCGGGGGCCGTCAAGGCGATCGAGCGCGACAAGGTCGAGGTGACGGTGGCGCCGCTGCAGCAACGCGCCGGCGCCCACCTGGCCTCGATCAGCCCCGCGCTCAGCGTCAGGGTCCAGAGCGGCTCCGCCGGCCAGAAGGCCGCCGACGAGATCGCCAACGGCCATCCCCCCGACAAGCGCTGAGCCGCGCCCGGCCGACGCCCGGTTTCCTTAGACTCGAAGGCGTGAGCAGCGATTCCTTCGGCGCCCGTTCGAGCCTCCAGGTAGGGGGCCGCGAGTTCGAGATCTTCCGGCTCGACGCGCTGCAGGACCGCTTCGACGTCGCCCGCCTGCCGTACTCGATCAAGGTCCTGCTGGAGAATGTGCTGCGGCTCGAGGACGGGACCTCGGTCAGCTCCGCCGACGTCGAGGCGATCGCCTCCTGGGACGCGGCCGCCGAGCCCAGCGTCGAGATCCCCTTCCAGCCCGCCCGGGTGCTGATGCAGGACTTCACCGGCGTCCCCGCCGTCGTCGACCTGGCGGCGATGCGCGACGCGATGGAGGAGATCGGCGGCGACCCGGCGGCGATCAACCCGCTCGTCGACGTCGACCTCGTGATCGACCACTCGGTCCAGGTCGACGCCTTCGGCAGCGAGCGCGCCTTCGCGGTCAACGCCGAGCGCGACTTCGAGCGCAACCTCGAGCGCTACTCGTTCCTGAAATGGGGCCAGCAGTCCTTCGACAACTTCCGCGTCGTCCCGCCGGCGACCGGGATCTGCCACCAGGTCAACCTCGAGTACCTCGCCCAAGTCGTCTACAGCCGCGAGAGCGACGGCGTCCTCCGGGCCTACCCCGACACCCTCGTCGGCACCGACTCGCACACGACGATGGTCAACGGGCTCGGCGTCCTCGGCTGGGGCGTCGGCGGGATCGAGGCCGAGGCGGCGATGCTGGGCCAGCCGATCTCGATGCTGCTGCCACAGGTGCTCGGCTTCAAGCTCTCCGGCGAGCTGCCGGAGGGGGCGACGGCGACCGACCTCGTCCTCACTGTGACCGAGATGCTGCGCGAGCGCGGCGTCGTCTCCAAGTTCGTCGAGTTCTTCGGCCCGGGCCTGCCGACCCTCGGCCTTGCCGACCGCGCCACCCTCGGCAACATGTCGCCGGAGTTCGGCTCGACCTGCGCGATCTTCCCGGTCGACGCCGAGACCCTCCGCTACCTCGACCTCACCGGCCGCCCGACCGAGACGATCGAGCTGGTCGACGCGTACGCGCGCGAGCAGGGAATGTTCCATGACGGGGGCGCCGACGGCAGCTACGAGGACCCGGTCTTCTCCGACCTGCTGGAGCTCGACCTCGGCGACGTCGTTCCCAGCCTCGCGGGCCCGAAACGCCCCCAGGACCGGGTGCCCTTGTCGCAGGCGAAGGAGTCCTTCCTCGAGGCGATGGGGGAGTTCGACCCCGAGGCCGCGGAGCAGATGGGGAATGGCCGCGACGAGGCGATCGAAGAGTCCTTCCCCGCCAGCGACCCACCGGCAGAGGACCACGACGACAGCCGCGGCAAGCCCCGCCCCGCCGTCTCCGCCTCGGCGACGGCGACCAAGCGCACCAGCGACGCGATCGGGGTCAGCCTCGAGGACGGGACCGAGTTCGAACTCGACCACGGCTGCGTCGTCATCGCGGCGATCACCAGCTGCACCAACACCTCCAACCCAAGCGTGATGCTCGGCGCCGGCCTGCTCGCCCGCAAGGCGGTGGAACGAGGCCTGCAGCGCAAGCCCTGGGTCAAGACCTCGCTCGCACCTGGCTCGACGGTCGTCACCGAGTACCTGGAGAAAGCCGGCCTGACCGAGTACCTCGACGCCCTCCAGTTCAACCTCGTCGGCTACGGCTGCACGACCTGCATCGGCAACTCGGGCCCGCTGGCGCCGGAGATCTCGGCGGCGATCACCGAGAAGGACCTCGCCGTCTGCGCCGTCCTCTCCGGCAACCGCAACTTCGAGGGACGGATCAACCAGGACGTGAAGGCGAACTACCTCGCCAGCCCGCCGCTGGTCGTCGCCTACGCGCTCGCCGGCCGCATGGACATCGACCTCGTCAACGAGCCGCTGGGCGAGGCACAGGATGGCGCGCCCGTATTTCTGCGCGACGTCTGGCCGAGCGCTGAGGAGGTGAAGGAGGCGGTCGCCGCCTCCGTCGCCTCGGAGATGTTCGAGCGCAACTACGCCGATGTCTTCAGCGGCGACGAGATGTGGAACGCGGTCGAGGTCCCCGCCGGCGACCGCTACACCTGGCCCGACTCCACCTACGTCCGCCGCCCCAGCTTCTTCGAGCAGATGCCCGCCGAGGCCCCCGGCGTCGAGCCGATCGCCGGCGCGCGTGCCCTCGCCGTCCTGGCGGACTCGGTCACGACCGACCACATCTCGCCGGCGGGAGCGATCAAACGCGACAGCCCGGCCGGCAACTGGCTGATGGAGAACGGCGTCGAGGTCAAGGACTTCAACTCCTACGGCGCCCGCCGTGGCAACCACGAGGTGATGATCCGCGGCACCTTCGCCAACATCCGCCTCCGCAACCAGCTGGTCGAGCGCGCCGGCGGCTACACCCGCCACTTTCCCGACGGCGAGGAGACGACGATCTACGAGGCGGCGATGGATTACGCATCGGAAGGCGTTCCGCTGGTGGTCCTGGCGGGCAAGGAGTACGGCTCAGGCTCCTCGCGCGACTGGGCGGCGAAGGGGACGAAACTGCTCGGGGTGCGGGCGGTGATCGCCGAGAGCTACGAGCGCATCCACCGCTCCAACCTGATCGGGATGGGCGTGCTGCCGCTGCAGTTCGCCGCGGGCGAGAGCGCCGCCTCGCTCGGCCTCGACGGCTCCGAGCGCTTCGACGTCGGCGACCTCGAAGAAGGCCGGGCGAAAGCAGTGACCGTCACCGCCCGCACCGACGAGGGAACCGAGACGAGCTTCGAGGCAACGGTCAGGCTCGACACGCCGAACGAGGTCACCTACTTCGCCAACGGCGGCATCCTCCAGACCGTCCTGCGCAAGTTAAAAGGGTAGGCGCAGCGGGGCCGCGGGAGGCAGGGGGGTCCGCGCGACCCTCACTGCACC
>Ga0184624_10000137_pt1 | contig 17731 bp, 23 predicted proteins | sample PLM3_5_b1_FD_133157 | JGI IMG/M metagenome (GOLD analysis project Ga0184624, IMG submission 133157) | Groundwater sediment microbial communities from an aquifer in East River, Colorado, USA - PLM3_5_b1 | ecosystem: Environmental > Terrestrial > Soil > Riparian zone | place: USA: East River...
GTGATCGTAAGGTGACCAAAACGGTCAATCGTGATTTTTACATCATTGTTCCTGAGTTGGAATGTTTTGCTTGTAACCAGGTGCTTTCTTTGGAATATTGAGAAGCCACGGTTGTTCATTTCATACACTTGTATGGAATGTCGGCCTTTACGAAGGTTATCAATATTCATGATCCTGTTGTTACTGAAATATGCCTTACCGTCAACAACGATCTCATATTTCTTCATAGAGATGATGGTTACATCAGGCTTCCTGTCTGCGGCAAAAACAGCAGCAGTAAGCGCTAAACCCAAACACATTGTAAAGATCTTTTTCATTTTATAAAGTTTTATTGTTTTGTCTTGCATCGCCACCGGAGGCCTGCAAAACCATTTTATTTTTTCCGGTTGTATACTATTATTCAAAGCAAATGCCATCATGCCAAAAAACAGATAAGGAATCGTTAATGCGATTGTTATTTAAGGTTAATGAAAACTGGAGAATGTTAACTGTTGGTTTCACTAAATCATTCAGTGATCTGGAGCGTTTCCAGTTATTGCATAACCCGTTACTACGTAAAATAGATTTGCTAATTCAGAAAAGTATTTAGATATTTGTCTAAATATACAATCATTGAATTATAAGATATGAATACCGTATTTAAAGCCCTGAATGATCCGACCCGGCGGGAGATATTGGAATTGCTTCGCAAAAAGGATATGACGGCTGGAGAGATAGTGGAAAAATTCCGTATCTCAGGCCCGAGCATATCCCATCACCTGGACCTGTTGAAACAAGCCAAGTTGGTGATCGCTGAAAAAGAAGGACAGTTTATTTATTATTCCCTTAATACAACTGTTGTGGACGAGATCATGACATGGTTACTTCAATTCAAATCAAAAAAGAAATAATTATGGATAAGTTTATGAAAAAGATCGTTTGGCTATTCATCATAGCTCCTGCTGTTTACCTGGCTGTTGTTTGGAATACGCTTCCAGAAACAATAGCGATGCACTTTAATTTAAAAGGTGATATTGACCGTTATGGCAGTAAAAATGAACTGACCACTATGATATTTATCTTAATAGCAGTGAATGCAGTTGTTTATTTATTATTACCCCAGGTTTACAGGATCGATCCCAAAAGATACGCTGCGGAAAATAAAGGCAGGTTATTTCGCATTGCCTTTGCTGTTGCTGTATTCACTTCCTCGGTTCTTTGCCTGGTCATTTACAGCAGCATTCATGGAAATATAAAATTCAGTATGAGGTTCATTCTCGCAGGAGTAGGATTGATGCTAGCGGTTGTTGGCAATTATATTTATAATATAAAACCCAACTATTTTGCGGGCATTCGTTTGCCATGGACACTAAATGATGATGAAAATTGGAAAAGGACGCATTTGTTGGGAGGAAAGTTACTTTTTGGAGGCGGCCTGATGATCGCAGTGATCTGCCTTTTTGCTCCTTTCACGTTTTCCATGATCACATTATTTGGAGTGCTCTCCGTAGTGATCCTTATTACCTGTATTTACTCATATCGCCTGTACAAAAAACTTAATGTTCATAAATAATATCAGCAAGTTTCAGATTTACTGACAGCAAAAATCTTTCGATATTTATACTATAAATCTGAAAAATGGAGATACTGAAAGAAATCAACGGGAAAATAAGTACTTGTATGTTGGAAGATAGTGATACGATCTTATCACTTTATCAATCAGCAAGAGATCTGCAAACGCAAAAAGGAATGGTAGTATGGCCGGTATTTAAGAAAGACCTGATTGAAAACGAAATAACCGAGCAAAGACAGTGGAAGCTGGTAATTGAAGATACCATAGCCTGTAACTGGGCCATTACTTTTTCAGACAAAGAAATTTGGGGAGAAAAAGATAAAGATGATGCTATTTATATCCATCGTATTACAACCAATCCAATTTTTAGAGGCAACAGGTATATTGATAGAATTGTAAATTGGGCAAAAGAATATGCAGGGCAAAAAGGTAAACAGTTTGTACGTTTAGATACTTTGGGAAACAACACCAGGGTGATCGAACATTATACATCTGCCGGTTTTAAATTTTTAGGAATGTTTGAATTAACTGACACATCAAATTTGCCTGGTCACTACCAGGTTGAGCCCAATTGCTGCCTTTTTGAGATCGATCTAACTAATGTATTTTCCTCACCCAGTGAGAGTTTATATTAATAAATATCGTCTGGTTTTAAAGCCGTATCTTCACCAATTATCCGCAGAAAAGACAGTAACAGTATCCCTTTAAACTTATCTCTAATTTGCGGTCATTTAAAACTAAAAAGAAATATACATGAGTGAATCATGGAATAAAAAAGAAAGAGAAAAAAAGAAACAGAAAGAGAGAAAAGATAAGGCTGAAAAAATGCAGGAGCGAAAAGAAAACGCAAAGAAGAATAACTTCGATGACATGATCGCTTATCTTGATGAAAATGGAAATCTAAGCTCCACCCCACCCGATCCAAGAAAAAGAGTAGAAGTAAAACTGGAAGATATACAGATCGGCGTCCCCGAATATGTGCCCCCAACCGAAGAAGAACTTACACGTAAAGGAAAAGTGACCTTCTTTAATAATGAAAAAGGATTTGGATTCATTAAAGACATGCAATCACAACAAAGTCTTTTTGTACATGCTAATAATCTTACAGCTCCTATCAAAGAGAATGATAAAGTGAGTTTTGAAATAGAAATGGGACAACGTGGCCCAATGGCAGTCAATGTAAAGATCGTCAACTGATCATAGAAAGTAATAGTAACTTTTAACAAAGGTTATTTCAAATAAACTATAAAGTCTGGCTTATTAGTTATAGCTTTGTGGTTCTTGATGTTAGTGCTCTCCCGCCTGGTGTAGTTTAATTTCTCCTCCAAAATGCAGTGAAGGCTTTAACGTAAGGCAGGTAAAGTATCATTTAATTATTGATAGCCTTACCACATTTTTTTAATTAAACATTTTTTCGTGTCATTTAACGATTTACAGCTCATTGAGCCTGTGTTGCAGGCCCTTGGCAAAGAAGGATACACCAATCCTACCCCCATTCAGGAGAAATCTATTCCTGTCATTTTACAAAAAAGAGATCTGCTTGGTTGTGCTCAAACAGGTACCGGTAAAACGGCTGCCTTTGTTCTTCCTATACTTCAACTGATGTATGAAGAAAAACAAAATAGCGACCAGCCAGATCATAAAATAAAAGCATTAATACTTACTCCAACAAGAGAATTGGCAATACAAATTGGCGAAAGCATCCGAGCTTATGGTCATTACTTGCCTTTACGTCATCATGTGATCTTTGGTGGTGTTTCCCAGCATAGCCAGGTACAAGCTATTCGTCGGGGCGTTGATATTTTAGTAGCAACACCGGGTCGCCTGCTTGACCTGATGCAACAAGGCTATATAACTTTAAGAGATATTCAATTCTTCGTACTTGATGAGGCAGACAGAATGCTCGACATGGGTTTTGTACATGATGTAAAACGCATCATTACAAGACTGCCTTCAAAAAGGCAAACACTTTTTTTCTCGGCTACGATGCCAAATGAGATAAAGCAACTCGCTGCAATGCTATTAAACAACCCTATTAAGGTTGAAGTAACACCGCCGGCAACAACAGTTGATATGATCCAGCAATCAATTTATTATACTGAAAGGCATAACAAGCCTTCTTTGCTGGTTCATTTATTGAAAGATGAATTAATAGAAACGGCATTGGTGTTTACACAAATGAAACATGCGGCAGACAAACTTGCCCGTATGTTAAACAATAACGGCATACGTACGGAAGCAATTCATGGCAATAAAGCGCAATCTGCCAGGCAAAAAGCATTGGAAAATTTTAAAAATAAACGTACCCGTGTATTAGTGGCAACTGATATTGCCGCCCGTGGTATTGATATTGATGAATTGACGCATGTGATCAATTTCGAGTTACCAAATGTCCCGGAAACGTATGTACATAGAATTGGGAGAACAGGTCGTGCCGGTGCTAAAGGTGTGGCAATTTCTTTTTGTGATTGGAGTGAAAAAATATTCCTCAGCGATATACAAAAGCTTATCAGGAAAACTATACCGGTAGTAAAAGCACATTCATTTGATGCGCCAGGCATGCATGATGTTGTTCAATCAACTAATTCTTTTTACGGAACAAGCAGCCGGAATTCAAGAACGAAAAAACATAGCAGGGCATTTACTCAAAGAGGATGATATTTTTTTAAACCGCTTCTTTCTCTTCGATCACGGTGTTATTCCTGATCGTCAATTGAAAACTTGAATTCACAGAAAATTCAAATTGTTGCTTACGAAGCATACTTCCTGTTTGTTCGTTTTCCTGGAGAACTAAGATCAGGTCTTTGGCGAGTTGTGTATTATTAGCATCATAATTAGTGCGGCCATTATCAAGCTGCAGGCTTGAAAAAGTAAGCTTGGTTTTCTTACCCCCGGTTGCTCTTTGAAAATCGGTGTAATTCATATCCAATACCTGTTGCTCACCTTTGCCAGAACGTTTCATTAGCAAAATGATCACAGGAAGATATTTTTTCCATGTTTGTAAGAACATAAGTAATGCTTTACTTTATTAAAAAATCGATCGACAAATATTATTGCTCTTCTGTAAGACGTGTAAACGACATCCCGTTAAAGATGCGGGCAAGATCCAAATTTTTTGTTTTACGCCACTCTTCAATTTTTGCATGGCTAACGATCCGCCATAAATTTTTCATCTTTAATTCACCGTAATCTGCCGTTCTGATAAAAACACCTGTAACAGTACTGCGTTCCTTAAAATGAATATTAATAGTTGAATCCTCTCTTCCTTTACCTTCTACAAATTTTTCGATCATTTCTGTAGTCATATATAAACGATTTATTTTTTTTAACCCTTGAGAAAAAGCAAGTGTAAAGAATAATGCCAGGGGAAATTGATTGTTCACTACAAAGGCTGTATAACTCAAATTACCGTTGCAAAGATAGCCATTACCGCCCAGAAATCCTGATTTTATTTTAAGGTGAACACATGGGTGGTTAAACTAATTTATTAACCAATTATTTGACATCTTAGTCATTATGCAACCTGACCATTATCATTGGCAGGATGTGTTAAAATATTCATCTTAGATGTACTATTTAAATAGTTTATGAAAAAAATAAAATTAGGGACAAATTTTGCGGTATTCATCTTGTTCTTTGGCGTAGGAATTCTTGAAGCATTTCAAACCAGTAATTGGCCGAAAGCTGTTTTTTGGTTTGCAATCGGCCTGGTATTCCTCGTTGCAGACAATTTAAAAAGAGCATAGAGATATATCGCAAGAATTATTGCAACAAAGCCATCAGAATTGCATCTCGCATCTCCCCTGCTTTTGCAGAAAGTTTGCTATCAATAAAACAACCAATGTTTGTTGCCATGAAAACATAAACTTTATGAGATGGAATATATAATAACCCACAACCTGCGCCAATACCACCACCACCATGACCATAAGCAGGAAGTCCGCCCAGATCAAAATAGATCATCCCCATGCTATATCTCTTGTTGCCCTGCTCATCTTTTACAAAGTTCATCAGCTCTTTCATTGATCCTTCATTCAACAATTTACCTTCCATTAGTCCTTTTAAATATTTTATAGCATCGGTAGTCGTACACACAATCCCATCATCGCCTTTTGAACAAACAACGGTCATTTGTTGAAAAGGAGTTGCATTGACCGCAATGCCATTATTAAAAACATCCCAATAGGATTGCGGAAGCGATAAGCCTTTTAGATAATTAAGATCCTTACCGTAATAACTGTTGTTTAATTCAAGTGGTTTGAAAATATTCGTTCTGATATACGCTGCATGATCCCCCGTTACAGCATCGCCTATCAATGAAAGCAAAAGATAATTTGTATTGGTATACTTATATTTTGAACCTGGGGCAAATTGAAATTCCATTCCATTGATCCCTTTCAGACAGTCTTCTGATGAAAAATTTTGCAGGGGGTGAAGAATAACACTCGAAACGAATGCAGGAGATTCATTATACTCGGGCACCCCCGATGTATGATTTAGTAGCATTCTTATCGTTACAGAGCTCGCATTTTTGATATACTTGCCATACTTAGCAGGCAAATACTTCGTCATCGGTGCATCAAGTTCTATTTTACCTTGTTCTTTTAATTGTAATATTTCAACAGCCATATAACTTTTAGAAATACTTTGGAGATATTGTAAATGACAATTGGTCATCGGCAATTTTTTTTCCAGATCTGCATAACCCTGTGTCCCAGCCCACCAGCCCTCTTTTTCGGAATAAACGGCAACCGATGCCCCGGGAATCATATTTGTGGTAAAGTGTTTTAAAATAGAATCAAGCGACGCTGCTTTTGAAAAAGAGGCATTAATAACTACGTCAGGTTTACAGTTTTTCGTGGATTGTCCGAAAAGGGAAAGCCCAGGAATTACAGCCAGGCATAAAATCAAGATCTTTTTCATTTTGTTTTTTTTACAAAGCAACAACAAGGACGCATGGTAAACCAAATATGCACTAAGGTATTAAGACCAGGTGTATCAAAATTTACCTTGAAATGCTCCCTTTATTTGGTAATACCTATTGTTTGGAATTGAAGTGTAGCAAAACCAGCGATGAAATGCACCTAAGATTCCCCGTTTCTCAATCAATTTCGAACCAATTTTTAAAAGAAACAGCTTTTGTGCGGCTGACGGTAATTGATGAAGGAAGGGTTTCAGGGGCGTTTACCAGCACCTCTATCTTTCCGTTGCCTGTTCTTTTAAACCCTGTCAATATTTTACGGTTAAGTATATATTGCCGGTTAAGGCGGAAGAATAACTCTTCAGGCAGTGTGGTCTCAATTTTATCCAGGGAGCGGTCAGGGAAGTATTTCTTATTTTCTTTTGTAAGTAAAATTGTATACCCGTCTTCAGCATAAAAACCGAGTATATCGGCAAAAGGAAATAAAAGGTTTTGATTGCCATGTTTGACCGTAAATCCGCCGGTCCTTAATTTTTTTTCTTCCTGCCGTTGCCGTTCCGACTCCCGCCATTCACTGTAATAATGCATACCGATATAAATACCATTAATAACAAAAAACCAGATGGCAATGATGAAAATATCAAAGAAATAAAAATTAGCGATCGCAGGTCTTCCCCGAACGATCCAGCTTACCAGTTCTGTTAAAAGGATTATTACTAATAAGCCCGCAGTTGTTGTAAGTGATAATTGAATAAGTATTCTTTTTAATGGCCGGTCACCGTAAGGCAGTTTTTTATCTAAATAAAGAATGATACTTCGAACCGCCCACCATGCCAACCAACCCTGTATTGTATCGATCGTATAGGTAAAAACAAGAAACCAATTGAATTTAATATTAGACCAGGTGAGGTAATAATTAAATGCACTAATGAATGCTATTGCAACCAGGAAAAATTTTACATCATTATATTTTCTATGTTGTATCACTACCGGAGTCCATGATATTTATACCAATATATTCTTTTATAACTTTAATGAAATACATTTTATGAAATTTCTTTCCTTACAGCCATTTGTTCCTTCTGGAAAAGATTTCGAAGGTTCCAAAGAATTTTTTCAACAATTAGGGTTTACTATTAATTGGGATGCTGGCGACTATGCCGGCTTTGAAAAAGACGGATGCAAGTTCATCTTACAGAAATTCAATAAAAAAGAATTTGCAGAAAATTTTATGATCACCGTGGGAGTAACTGACGTAGATGAATTTAGAAAAGATGTGATTGAGAAAAAACTTCCCGAAAAATTCGGCATTCGTATCGGTGAAGCATACGATCAGCCTTATGGGAGAGAAGTTAATATTATTGATATTGCAGGAGTTTGCTGGCATTTTGTTCAACAAGAGTAAGGCATCCCCTAACAGATAAATAATAACAAAACAGGATATTCAACTTGAATATCCTGCCTGCTCACACGATCAATTAACTTTTATCTTAATTAGCGGTCGCGGTAACTTGTCCGCGAATTTCGCCAGAAGGATAAGTTATTGAACTAACTGTGTAATAAGTGTTGTTTGCAAGCAATGCTGTTTCCTGTGCATCAGTAAGAGTTATACTTCCACTCGCGGAACCATTCACACCGGGTGTTGTAATCGCCAAAGAAAACATCAAACTACCGTTTACACCTATTGCAGCCGGCCCATATACCTGCACTAAGCCTGCTGTGGCTGATAAATTACTCCACACAATATTATATTGCCACAGATTTGTTGTCGCATTATATGTCCCTGTTAACGTACCTGTGCTTGTACTTGTATTTGATGGACTCATTTGTGTTCCATTCGCATTTCCTGTAGTGGTGTAAGTTTGATCAGTCATATCAACGTCATCTTCCTTATCACAAGAAACAAATAGAGTTGAAACGACTAAAGCTGCACTTAAAAACAATTGAAGGGGCTTACGATTAAACAAATTCATTTTCATAGTCCTGATTTTAAAATTTAGAAAATATAATGTCCTGGCCTCCTATTCAAAAACGTTACCAAAAAATGAAATTGTGGAAAATTGATAGCTTTAAATAATATTTTTCAGCTTAATAAATTGAACATTGAATATGCAATACATGATCATCGAGAGATTTCACCCAGGTAAAGTAAGAATGCTTTACGAACGATTTGCTGAAAAAGGTCGCCTCTTACCTGTTGGGGTTAGTTATATAAATAGTTGGATAAAAGAAGACGTTAGTATTTGTTACCAGGTAATGAGGAGTGACAGTCTAGAGAAAATCCATGAATGGGTCAGCCATTGGAATGATCTTGCAGATTTTGAAGTGATCCCTGTAATTAATTCTGATGAAGCAAAAGAAAAAATTTTTTCTACTTGACTCTATAATTTTATTGAATCTACTTGTTTCCCTAAAATTTTCATTGATATCTTATCAAGCTCTTCTTTACTACCTTTTAAATGGATAGTGCGATGAATATGCTGAATAGAATTGCCCGGCGCTAAAGCGGCAGCAGGTGATGAACTTTCGATCTCATAAAATTTTCCCATTTGCTCTCCATCAATTTCTCCGTCATTATAAGCGTTCACTGCATCACCTGCAAAAGGATCATCCTGTATTTTCCATAATGAGTTTACATATTCAGAAGTTCTACCAGGTAATGTGAACTGTGCAATGGTCAGTACATTATTGACAGCATCATAGCTTGCCACAAATGGCAATGCTCGTTTTGGCGACACTCCTATCTTACTCCGCTGATACGCATCTGCTTTAAATAATATCAATCCGCTATCAATTTTTAATCTATCGGCCGGCACTTTTCCGAAATAATCATCGGTAACAATTTTACCAAGACTCGAAACATCTCCTTGTTTATAAGGTACGGCAACTGTAGTTTGCGATGAAGCATTCAACATGCTCAATATCCAAATGGAAAGCATTCCTGTCTTCTTATCCCATGCTACGGTTCCATTATTTGTTATCTTATTGTCCGATTCAAATGCAACTGACTTTACATTTCCGGGAACAACAATCCCTAATGTATTATTAATTGAGGTCTTATCTAATAAACGTATAGTACGATCAACTGTCAGATCAAATTTATTTCCTGAATAATTCTCAAGATGCATTTCCTTTTTAAATGTAGCATCAGACTTTGTTGAGGAAACCAATTTAAAAGGCTCAGTATCGATCTCCTTTGGCACAAACCAGTTCTCAAATTTAAACTCCACTCCCTTTTTAAAATAAATAGAGAACTGTCCGCCTTCAGGGCCAAGCCAAAATCGTTCTTCCCCACCAAATGCATTAATATGTTCAGCAGTTTTTCCGGATGCAATGAGATCATGATTGACCCAACCAAAGCTAATGCCTTTGTTACCTTCGGTTGTACTAGTCATTACCCGTCCCTGGTATGCAGGAGCAATGATTATTTGAGCACCGGCACTGTCACCTAGTAGAATTATGTCCTTATGATATTGCCTGAGAAAATTAAGGTCATACCCAAATGTTCCATCAATAAATTTGGAAACCAGGTCAGCTTTGCTTTCAGGTTTTTCATCATCAGGGTTACAGGCGGTAAGTACAACCATAGAAATACTTATTAAAAAAAATTTCATATCATCCTAAATTACAGATAAAACAGTTGCCTCCTTACACATAATATTGATATCCTAATTGAATAATTTTCTCCGCAAAAAGTATTGAGTAAATTTGTAACCCATCTTTGACTCCGTAGCTCAGTTGGTAGAGCAGCTGACTCTTAATCAGCGGGCCGAGAGTTCGAGTCTCTCCGGGGTCACATCAATTATTGTTTAGGCTTCCAGGTATCTACCCGCAATTTTTCAAGTTCTGCCAGTACGCAAGTTGTAAGCTTAATGATCGTTTCCTGATCTTCGGGCCGAAGGGTGATGATCTTTTTAGTATTGGCGTTGTCAGTAAACTGCATGGTCGCAATCTTCTTTTGTGAAAGATTGGTAAGATTCGCATTCAGGTTTGGCTGGTTAGGAAAAATAAAATGAAAATATCCTTTGCAATTGGTAGTACCTCCATTTTTAAAATTCCCCTTTTGCTTGGTATCAAAAGTTACGACCACCCTTGAATAATCGTTAAAACACATGGCAGAATTATCCAATGCAAAAAAATAATCCACTTCTTTTTTATCGGCTGATATTGACAGCAAAAATTTATCATTGCCCGCACCAAGCGTAATAAAACCAGTTGTCAATCGCGGATCCTGGTTAAACCTGTCTTTCTCATTTTTTAAAGCGCAATCCTGCGCATTTATAAAGGATGGCAACAGGACCAGGAAGAATGCTAAATATTTCATACGTGTGATTAGGTGTAAAAATACATATTCCCGCCACTGTTAGGAAGCCTACCATGTTAAAAAACAAGAAATATTTTATTGTTCAAAACTTCATGCCGTGACTATCCGCACTTCCGGCAATATGTAACGCGAAAGCTGCCAATGCAGTATCCTTCAAAATATTTATCAGTTCGTGTACTTTCACATCATCAGATCCTGCATTCATATAAATCTTTAGATGAAAAACAAAAGCAAAAATGAGCAACATAAATGCAAGCAGGTATGCGGTTACCTTTACATACTTATTAAAAATGAAAGAGATCGCTGCAAGTATAAAAGTCGCACCGACTATTTTGATACACAAAATAGGATTGGGCAGATCATATGGAATATACTCCAACATTGCTTTTGGATTTTTAAAATGGTAGATCCCAAAGGCGATCATGACAACAGAAAGAATATAGATGGCTATGTGAGAAACGATATGTTTTTTCATAACCGTTGGTTTTATTAGCTATAAGTTACCAAACTTTCTTCGGTTATAAAATTTTAAATATGCACAAGCTTATCTTTTCAGGAATTTTCCTTTTAATAATTTCTCCATCACTTCATCTTTCAGGTTGCGGCTGATAGGTATATGATGCTGACCTATACGAATATCATTTCCTTCAATGCTGTCAATTTTTGTAGCGGAAACAATAAAAGATTTATGCACTTTTATAAATTGCGATGAAGGAAGGTATTCTTCAACAGATTTAAAGGTCAGGTAAGTGATAAGCTTCTTTTCCTGTGTATGAACAACTACATAATTCTGCAAGGCTTCAATAAATAAAATATCGTTGAAAGAAACCTTGACAAGCCTATTATCTGCTTTAATGAAAAAATAATCTCCGGGTTCAGCAACTGGAGCTCTATCGGCTTCATTCTTTTGTCTTACTTCATAATATTCCTTTGCTTTAAGCGCCGCTTTCAGGAACCTGTCGAAGGAAATGGGTTTAACTAAATAATCCAATGCATTCAATTCAAATCCATCTAATGCGAACTGCGGGAAAGCAGTTGTGAAAATAACCGGGATCGGCTTTTGCAATGTTTTCATAAAATCAAGTCCCGTGATCTTCGGCATTTGAATATCGAGGAACAGCAACTGTACTTCTCCCTTGCCGATCATTTCAGTGGCCCTTAAAGGATTGTCATATTCACCAGCAAGATGCAGAAAATCGACATCAGAGATATACTCTCTTAATCCTTTTCTTGCAAGCGGTTCATCATCTATGATGATGCAATTGATCATTTCGCCAGGATTAAAATGCCTCCAATTAATAATAATGACGAAGCTATCAACATTATGATCAGCGTTTTAGTTTTTCCTTTTTTTCTTAACAATATTCCTGTGAGCATAGTATTAAATTTTAAGTTTTAAATTTATTTTAAACCTATCAGCACCATCATCAATGGCAAGTTGGTGCGTACCGGGATAAAGTAGTTCTAATCTTCTTTTTACGTTATTCATACCAATTCCTCCGTGTTGTTCTGTTGTGTATATGCCCTTTTCACAGGAATTCTCTACAACAAATTCAAAATACCCATTACTGCGGGTCATATCCAGTTTCACAAAATTATCTCCCTTTGCGTTATGTGAAATATGTTTAAAAGCGTTTTCAACAAAAGGTATAAGTAATAACGGTTCAATTGAAAAGTTTTTTACTTCCTGTGAACAATTGAATTGCACTTTATAATTTTCATCTTTTCTCAATTGTTGCAAATGAACATAGTCCTGTAAATAATCGATCTCCTTTTCAATGGGGATCTTTTCACCGTTTGCTTCGTAGAGTTGGTAACGAAGCATATCGGAAAATTTATGTAAGGCCTGTCTTGCGTCAGAATTATTTTTATCGATCAGGAAATAAACAGAATTCAACGAATTAAAAAGGAAGTGTGGATTGATCTGTGATTTTAAAAAATTCAATTCGGCTTCTGCTTTATCCTTTGCAAGCTCTGCCATTTTCTTTTGCAGGTTTATTTGATCGAACATCAACTTAAATGAAGCACCGGCTATCACAAGGAAAAAATGCGGAATGACATTGTCGTATATCCTGCCTTTAAGATCACCGCCTGCAGATAAAATTGATGGATCATGCGTAAGCTGGCTAACAATGTACATTTTAATGACACTGCTTATTAAGATCATCATAAGAAAAAGCAAAATGAAAAGTCCGTACTTTTTTTTGTATAGGAAAAATGGTATAAGCAGGTTATTCGTTATATAAACCATCAGTACCAGGTCAACAAGCTTGACAAATGTTACTTTAAAAGCAATAGCGGGTGTATCATAATCTTCATACCGGAGCATGAACCACAGCCCGAAGATCAGGAACCAAAAGATAACATGGTTCAATTTGTATTTTATAAAAAATGCTGCGTTGTGCATAAGACAAAATAAAAGTACGATTTCCCTTCCGTAAAAGAGTTTACATCACCTGTAGCATATTCATGACGAAAGGCTCATATACATTTCATCAAGTGTTATTTACCCGTTATGTAAAGGAACTATACAGGGTCATTATTTGCATGAAATTTATACTACAAAACATTTTTTATGAGATTCCTTTTTCTTTTCGCTGCGATCCTTATTTCAAATATTGGATGCACGCAAAACAACACTAAAAAAGCAAGCCACGATAATATACATGTTGGCGGCAGCTGTGAAGGCTGTGAAGCTATTCACGAGTCCCCAATTCCTTTTGACTCCTTAAAAAATCTTTGCTGGCTCCCAGACTGGAATGACAAAGGAAAAAAGCTTGCAATAAATGGAGTAGTTTATAAAGCCGACGGCACACCGGCACCGAATGTCATTATCTATGTTTATCATACAGACCAGACAGGTATTTATCCAAAAAAAGGGGATGAAACAGGTTGGGGGAAGCGTCATGGATATATTCGTGGATGGATGAAAACAAATGAAAAAGGTGAATACAAGTTTTTTACATTAAGGCCGGCTGCATATCCCGGCAGACAAGCTCCGGAACATATTCATATTACTATTAAAGAACCTGGAAAGAATGAATATTGGATCGATGAATATCTATTTGATGACGATCCGATACTCACAGGTAAAGAAAGAAAAAATTGCGAGGATCGCGGAGGTAGTGGAATAATAAAAGTAAAGGATGTTGGTAATATGCTCAAAGCAGAAAGAAATATTTACCTGGGAAAAAACATTCCTGATTATCCCAAAAAATAAAGTATAGCCATGAGAAACCTTTTAATTTCTAATTTCTTGTTCCTGGTCTCGTTTACAGTTACGGCTCACCCCGGGATCGGCATCGTAAAAGATAGCAAGGGAAATATTTATTATACCGACCTGGCGAAAGTATGGAAGATATCTTTAGATGGTAGCAAGGCCGTCGTAGTAAGCGGTGTGCACACACATGAATTATATATCGATGAACATGATAATTTATACGGCGAACATCTTTGGTATAACGGTGAAAGCAAGGATACATGGGGTCATTATGTTTGGTGTTTAAAAAATACCGGGGAACTTGTAAAAGAGATCAAACCAACAGAGAGCTTTCTAAGCAATTATAGTTTTATAAGAGACTCATCAGGAAATATGTATTGGGTGGAAAGGTTTACAACTTCAAGGATTATGAAAAAGACTAAGAGCGGAGAAATAATAAAATTAACTGAAGGAAAATTTGGTTTTATAGGATGGCTTGCCTGTACCAAAAATGGTTTACTATACTTTACCGAAAACAATAAGCTACATAGATTATCTGCGGATGGGAAATCCGATGGCTATCGGATCGAAACGCTGGCTAATAACATTGGCAGCAAATCAACTGACTTCTCTTTGATGGGCAGGAATTATGACAGCTATGGAATTTGGACAGATACAGCAGATAATGTTTACCTCGCCATGATCGATTCAAAAAAAGTTATTCGTATCGGCGCTCATGGGAATCCTCAAACGATCCTTACGAGCAATTCAATGTGGACTGTTTGCAGTGGGATATTTGACAACAATGGCAATATGTGGGTACTGGAAAATTCAGTGAGCAATGAAGTAAGAGCAAGAAAGATCACAAAAGAATACCTGGCCGGTAATAAAAATGCAGGCAGTTTTACAACAAACCCACATTTGCTTACTACCCTCTTTACGATAGCGGGCATTATACTTTTATTTTTTGGGGCAAAGATGATCCTGAATAAAAAGAGGCAAAAGCTTCTTCAACTAGCTATATAACTCATCTTTATGCTTTATGCTTTATGTCTTATCATTTTTGTTATCATGGTTGAGTGGAATGTTGGTGATCCTCATCACAGCTTTTTTTTCATATGATCAATTCAGCATGATCGATATTGCCAGCTTTGCATTGCTAACATTTGCCGGATATCTCTTTGTTTTTCTGTTGATCTATCTCGTTGCTTTAAGAATAATCAATAAAAAGATCATGAGTAGCAAACAATTCATTTACTTCCCTATCATTTTTTCTTTAGTTACCAACCTGCCTGTTTATTTTTTAATATGGAAGACCATAGGAGATCTTTATGGCAGCAGTGAAGCCATTCTTTTTACTCTTGGATTTCTCACCAGCGGTTTTGTATTCGGTTTATTCTGTGCCTGGAAAAATAAAATGACGGCTAAACCGATTTGATATTCGAATCACGGGATCAAATACGTTCGCCAAATAATAAACTACCAATGCGAACCATATTGCTTCCTTCTTCAATTGCGATCTTATAATCAGCACTCATACCCATTGAGAGAATTGAAAGTTGAGGAGTGAGAGTTGAAAGCTTGTCATATATAGTTTTTAAATGCTTAAACTCGGTTCGGATCTTATTTACATTTTCCGTTAATGAAGCCATTCCCATCAATCCTTTTATTTTCACATTAGCAAATTGCCCGATCTCCAAAGCGAGCAATTCATTTTCATCAAAACCAAACTTAGTTTCCTCCTGTGCAATATGAACCTGCAACAAACAATCAATAACACGTTTGTTTTTTTCGGCTTGCTTATCAATCTCTTTCAGCAGTTTTAAACTATCAACGCCGTGAATGAGATAAATAAAAGGAACGATAGATCTCACTTTATTGCTTTGCAAATGCCCAATAAAATGCCAGCGAATATCGTTTGGAAGTTTTTCTTCTTTTTCAGTTAATTCCTGTACATAATTTTCTCCAAAATCCCTGTGACCTAAATTGTAAAGCTCAAGGATATCTTCAACGGGCTTTGTTTTGGAAACAGCAACAAGAGTAATGTTCGACAGCCTTAGCTCTTCGTTTATTTGTTGATATTTTTCTTTATTAACTGCCATATTACAAAAATAAAATCCCGCAATAAGCGGGACAAGTTATGCAAACGATCTCTCATTTGCACATCGGCATATTATCATCCCGATAGCTATCGGACAAATTATTTTAGAATACTCCTGCTGATCACGATCCTTTGCACCTCACTCGTTCCTTCATAGATCTGTGTGATCTTGGCATCACGCATTAATCTTTCTACATGATATTCCTTTACAAAACCATACCCCCCGTGTATCTGTACCGCCTCAACAGCTGTCCACATAGCAGTTTCTGAAGCATACACTTTTGCCATACTACTACTGACTCCATAATCAATTTTATTATCCTTCTCCCACGCAGCCTTCAGGCAAAGCAGGCGGGCAGCATCGATCCTTGTAGCCATATCTGCCAGTTTAAAAGCAATTGCCTGGTGATTCATGATCTCTGTTCCAAAAGCCTTTCTTGTTTTTGAATATGCTCTTGATAATTCATAAGCGCCACTTGCAATACCTAATGCTTGTGATGCAATACCAATTCGTCCGCCAGCCAATGTTTTCATTGCGAACCTGAAGCCAAATCCTTCATCTCCTATCCTGTTTTCTTTTGGAACTTTTACATCATTGAACATAACCGTATGCGTATCGCTTCCACGTATTCCCAATTTATTTTCTTTAGCTGCCACAACTACTCCGGGCCAATCTTTTTCTACAATAAGTGTATTGATACCACGGGAAGCCTTTGAGCGATCTGTTTGCGCCATCACTAAATAAACTGAAGCAGTACCACCATTCGTGATCCAGTTCTTTGTTCCGTTCAATAAATAATGGTCGCCTTTATCTTCGGCAGTTGTTCTTTGAGATGTCGCATCGCTTCCTGCTTCTGGCTCGCTAAGCATAAATGCACCGATATAGAGCTCGTTATTCTTTTTACCCTGTGCCAGCGGTGTGAGATATTTTTCCTTTTGCTCTTTTGTACCAAAAGCCTCCAGGCCATAACAAACAAGGCTATTGTTAACACTCATTACAACACTTGTGCTCGCATCCCATTTGCTTATTTCTTCCATAGCCAGCACATAGCTCACTGTATCCATACCGGCGCCACCATATTCAGGAGGCACCATCATTCCCATAAAGCCGAGATCGGCTAGTTTCATTACTTGCTCTTTGGGGAAAGTTTGTTTCTCATCCCTTTCAATAACACCGGGCTTACATTCGTTTTCTGCAAAATCCCTGGCGGCCTTTTGGATCATCAACTGTTCTTCTGTAAACTGGAAATGCATGTAAAATCAAATTTGGCGGCAAAGATAGGGAGAAGTCGTCCCGCATGAACAACTGTTAGCAGATGGAACTTAAATCCTGAAGGATCACTAATTGTTTTGATAAAGATTACTGTAACTCAAAATGAGCCGTCATACACAGCATAAGGAAATCTGAAGTCTTTTAAAAACGAAGTAAAAAATAATATTGGCCAGGCTTTAAATCAGGCCCTTCCCATTTGCCTCAGGAATTTAATATGCGAAACGACAGCATATCTTACCCTGGGATATTCGATATAAGAAATGCCATATTCCTCGCAAACCTGTTTGATTATTCGGCTGATCGCGGGATAATGAATATGAGAAATTTTAGGAAACAGGTGGTGTTCTATTTGGAAATTCAA
>Ga0184624_10000138_pt1 | contig 17708 bp, 15 predicted proteins | sample PLM3_5_b1_FD_133157 | JGI IMG/M metagenome (GOLD analysis project Ga0184624, IMG submission 133157) | Groundwater sediment microbial communities from an aquifer in East River, Colorado, USA - PLM3_5_b1 | ecosystem: Environmental > Terrestrial > Soil > Riparian zone | place: USA: East River...
CCTTCGAATCGATCCGCGCCGCCGACACCACCGGCGTCTTCCAGATCGAGAGCCGGGCGCAGATGGGGATGCTGCCGCGGACCCAGCCGCGCGACCTCGACGACGTCATCGTCCAGGTGGCGCTGGTGCGGCCGGGCCCGATCCAGGGCGGCGCCATCCACCCTTATATAGAGCGCCGTCGGCTGCGCCGCGAAAACCCCGACTACAAGATCCCCTACGAGCACCCGCTGCTGGAGCCGGTGCTGGAGGAGACGCTGGGGACGATCGTCTTCCAGGAGCAGGTGATCGAGGTGGCGATGGCGCTCTCGGGCTTCACCTCCTCCGAAGCGGAGGGGCTGCGGCGGGCGATGAGCCGCAAGCGCTCCGAGCAGGCGATCGAAGAGCACCGCCGCCGCTTCCTCTCCGGCGCCGCCGCCAAGGGCGTCTCCGAGGAGGTCGCCGAACGGGTCTGGGACCAGATCAAAGGCTTCTCCGGCTTCGGCTTCCCGAAGGCCCACTCGGCCGCCTTCGGCCTGCTCGCCTACCAGTCGGCCTGGCTGCGGATCCACTACGGGCCCGAGTTTCTCTGCTCGCTGCTGAACGAGCAGCCGATGGGCTTCTACCCGCCGGACTCGCTCGTCCACGAGGCGCAGCGGCGGGGGATCCGGGTGGCGCCGCCGTGCGCCAACCGCAGCCGGGTCCTCTGTCACGTCGAATCGCCGCGCACAGAGGACGGCATCCGCGGCGGGCTGGTGGTCCGGGTCGGGCTTGGCTACGTCAAGGGTGTGAAGAAGGAGGAGATGGAGGCGCTGGTTGCCGAGCGCGAACGCGCCGGCCCCTACACCGGGATCGCGGAGCTCGCCTCCCGCGCCGGCGCCGGGCTGCCGAGCCTCGAGCGCCTCGCCTGGGCGGGGGCGCTCGACGGCGTTCCCGTCGGCGCCGGCGAAGGCGACCGACGCCAGGCGCTCTGGCGCGTCGGCGTCACCGGCGCCGGCCAGACCCACGGCAACGGCACCCAGCTGGCGCTGCCGATGGAGCCGCCCGAGCCGCCGAAGCTGGAGCAGCTGGGGGAGTGGGGGAAGCTGATCGCCGACTACCGCTCGACCGGGATGAGCGTCGACGAGCACCCGATGGAGCTGCTGCGCCCGGGCCTCGACCCGAAGCTGGTCCGCAGCTCCGACCTGAAGCAGATCGACCACGGCACGACGGTCGAGATCGCCGGCATGGTCACCGCCCGCCAGCGCCCCGAGACCGCCAACGGCGTCACCTTCCTCCTGCTCGAGGACGAGCGCGGCTCGGTCAACCTCGTCGTCCCGCCCCCGGTCTACGAGCGCCGCCGCCCCCTCGTCCGCACCGCACCCCTGCTCCGCGCCCGCGGCCGCCTCGAGCGCCGCGAAGGCACCGTCAACGTCGTCGTCAGCGAGCTGGCGCCGCTGCAATGGCAGCGCCCACAAGTGGATCGGGCGACGATCCCCACAGCACCCGATGAAGCTGTCGCAGGCATTCGTCGAGCAGTCGAGCGTCACCCCTGGCGGTGAGGTCTTTCTGCGGCCCGTCGAGGATCGCGTCGATCCAGACGGCGACCTGCCCTTGGGCGACGCTGTCGATCTTCGCCGCCGGCTCGGGGCAGCTGATTACCGAGCCGTCGGCCCCTACTTCCGCCCAGACCCTCTCCTCCTCGGCGCCGCTGCCACCGCGAGGGGAGATCTTCAGCTCGAAGCTCTTCCCCGGGTGCTCCGGAAGCGAGACGAGGGGCAGCAGCGTGCGGATCAACCCGGCCGCCTCGCCCGAGGTCAGGCCCGCCGTCCCCTTCGGCACGACGTGCCGCCGGCGCCAGCGGCCGATGCCGGCGATCAGCGCCATTGCCCGCCGCGCCTTCTCGGTCAGCGCGAAACGACGCCGCCGCGTCCCCTCGGTTGTCTCCCGGATGAAGCCGCCGATCGAGAACAGGCTGGCGCGCCGGCTCACCTGGTGGAAGCTGAGATCGTGATCGCCCTGCGAGAGCTCGGTCAGCGACCGCTCGCCGAGGTTCAACGCGGCGATCATCCCCGATTCCCAGAGGTCCGCGACCAGGGAGAAGGAGCCCCATTCGTGGGCGCCGATCTCACCGCTGGGGAGCCGTCCCAGGGAGGCGTCGGCGTAGGCGTCGACCAGCTCCGCCAGCTCCCGCCCGCAGGGCTCGGTCAACCGGTGCACCACCTTCGACGGCACCCCGGGCTCCTCTTCGCGCTCGATGATCCCAAGCTCCGCCAGCTTCGCCGCGTAGCGGTAGATCGTCCGCGGCGCGTATCCCGGCACCCGTTCAGTCAGCTCCTTCGTCCGCAGCGGCCCCCCGCGGAGCGCCATCAGGATCGAGCCGCTGGCGCCTGCGCCGAGCAGCCGCAGTACCCCCGTGATCGTCAAGTCCGAGTCTCGAACAGTCATCCCCGCGCCTCTGTTGAATTTGTCCCCGCTAGGACTCCGACTGGTGCGGCGAGAATAGTCGGGCTTTTTCCCTGCGTAAGCGGAGAAAGAGTGACTCCGTTACCGGGTGCCAGATGTCACCCGAAACGCCCATTGCTAGCTTCGAGCGATGCCTTCGATGGCGAGACCTGACGAAGCCGAGTTCGAGCGGCTCGTCGAGCCCTACCGCCGGGAGCTGCACGCCCACTGCTACCGGATGCTCGGGTCCCTTCACGACACCGAGGAAGCGATGCAGGAGGCGATGCTGCGGATCTGGAAGGGTCTCGACCGTTTCGAGGGGCGCAGCGCGCTGCGTTCCTGGCTCTACCGGATCGCCACCAACACCTGTCTCGACCTGATCGCCCGCCGCAAGCGGCGGCTGCTGCCGGCGGAGTACGGCCCGAAGGCCGACCCGCAGGCGCCGCCCGGGGAGCCCGTCGCCGAGGGAGTCTGGATCGAGCCCTACCCCGACGAGATGCTCGAGGTCGAGGACGGCTATGCCTCGCCGGATGCCACTTATGAGGAGCGTGAGGCGGTGGAGCTCGCCTTCGTCGCCGCGATGCAGCACCTGCCGCCGCGCCAGCGCGCCGTCCTGATCCTGCGCGAGGTACTCGGCTTCTCCGCCAAGGAGGTGGGGGAGACGCTGGAGACCTCGGTGCCCTCGGTCAACAGCGCCCTCCAGCGCGCCCGCAAGCTCGTCGACGAGCGCCTCCCCGAGCGCAGCCAGCAGGTGACGCTGCGCTCGCTCGGCGATGCCCGCATGAAGGAGATCGTCGATGGCTACATGGAGGCGATGCGCAGCGGCGACGTCCAGCGGGTGGTCTCGATGCTGAGCGAGGACGTCGCCTGGGCGATGCCGCCGCTGGCCAGCTGGTACGGCGGTATCGACGAGGTCGAGGTGTTTCTTCGGACCAAGCCGCTCTCCGGAGAGTGGCGCTGGCGGCACCGCCCGACCGTCGCCAACGGACAACTCGCGGTCGGCACTTACACCTGGATGGAGCAGGAGAAAACGCACGTTCCGTTCTCCCTCGACGTGCTTACTTTGCAGGGCGATCGGATCAGGGATGTGACCGCTTTCGTCGTCCGGCCGGCGGACACCGAAGATGGTTATTCTCGCTGGCCAGACCGCGCTGTCGACCCCAGCCGCGTGGAGGCCGTCTTCCGGCGCTTCGGCCTGCCGGACCACGTCGATTGACGTAGACGGCGATCAGTTCCCGCCAGTCCAGGAGTCCTACCTGCATGAACACCATCGATAACGACCGCACCCGCTGGCTCGCCCTCTACGTCCTCTGCGCGGGGATGCTGATGATCGTCCTCGACGCGACGATCGTCAACGTCGCCCTGCCCTCGATCAAGGACGACCTTGGCTTCTCCCAGAGCAGCCTCGCCTGGGTGATCAACGCCTACATGATCCCCTTCGGCGGGCTGCTGCTCCTGGCCGGCCGGATGGGCGACCTCCTGGGCCAGCGGCGGGTCTTTCTCTTCGGCCTGACCATCTTCACCGCCGCCTCGCTGCTCTGCGCCGCTTCGCAGAACCAGGAGATGCTGATCGGCGCCCGCTTCATCCAGGGCTTCGGCGGCGCGCTTGCCTCGGCGGTGATCCTCGGGATGATCGTGACGATGTTCCCCGAGCCCGCGGCGCAGGCGAAAGCAATCGGCGTCTACGGCTTCGTCGCCTCCGCCGGCGGCTCGATCGGGCTGCTGCTGGGCGGCGTCCTCACCGACGCGATCAGCTGGCACTGGATCTTCTTCATCAACCTGCCGATCGGGATCGCCGTCGCCTTTCTGGCGAAACGCCTCGTCGCCAACCCGGACGGGATCGGCCTCAGCGAGGGGGCTGATTTTCCCGGGGCGGTGCTGCTGACGAGCTCGCTGATGCTTGGCGTCTTCACGATCCTGCAGATCGAGAATTGGGGCTGGGCGGACAGCCGCACGCTCATCCTCAGCGCGATCTCGGCGATCCTGCTGGCGCTGTTCATCTTCCGCCAGGCGCGGATCCCCAATCCGCTGATGCCGCTGCGGCTCTTCCGCTCCCGCAACGTCGCCGGCTCCAACGTCCTCCAGGCGCTCCTCGTCGCCGGCATGTTCGGGATGTTCTTCCTCGGCGCCCTCTACCTGCAGCAGGTGCTCGACTACAGCCCGCTCGAGGTAGGGCTCGCCTTCCTGCCGACGACGATCGTGATGGGCGGCCTCTCGCTCGGCCTCTCGGAAAAGTTGATCATGCGCTTCGGCCCGCGCACGACCCTGATCCCCGGCGTCTGCCTCGTAGTAGTCGCCCTCCTCCTCTTCGCCCGCACCCCGGTAGAGGGCGACTACCTCACCGACCTGCTGCCCCCCTTCCTCCTGATCGGCATCGGCGTAGGAACCTCGTTCCCGGCGATCATGACCCTGGCGATGTCGGGAGCGACCCCCGAGGACGCCGGCCTGGCCTCCGGCCTCGTCAACACCGGCATGCAGGTAGGCGGCTCAATCGGCCTAGCCGTCCTAGCAACCCTCTCCACCGAGCGAACCAACTCCCTCCTCGCCGACGGCGAGGGCCAGCTCCAAGCCCTCAACGCCGGCTACCACGTCGCCTACCTGATCGGCGCCGGCCTCGCCGCGATCGCGGTAGCGATCGCGGTGTTCGTCCTCCGCTCTCCGCGGCCGGAGGAGATGCCGGCGCACCAAGAGGCTGAGGCGCCTCAGGGTCAGGCGGACCCGGCACTCTCAGAGGTCGGCTGACCGAATTACAGACTGCAGGAAGTGAGGCCGTAGGCCCGGGCGGCTTCGTTGGGTGCCTTGAGGAAGGTTGCGGTGAGAGCGCTGCCGGGATCATCTTCGGCTTCCTTCAGGCTCTTGTCGTATTCCTCCAGCATGGCGTTGACCTGTTGTTCGTCCTTCGCGGGCGGACTCAGCTCGTGGAGTTGAGAGGTCGTTTCCTTCAGGACCGGAACGATTTCCAGGACAACCCCTTCCACGTCCTCCTTTGCCGGTTCCTGACCTCCAACCAGGATCTTCTTGAACCCGGCCTTGAGGACCTGGTCTTTCTCTTTGACCCCTTTCGCGCAGATCGAATCCGCCTGCGCGACGAACGCCTTCTTCGTCAACGACCGGGAATCAGACGGCGTCGAATCGCCCTCGCCGCACCCAAGCGCGAACACCGCGACCATGGCCGCTATCAGAGTCAGAACCTTCGAACGCACCCCGCCTCCTCTCGATTGGACGTCCTAGATTAGCCAACGTTTCGCGATTGCTCGCATTCCTTCGAGTGACAGCCTCCACATGTAGTCAGTGTCTCTTGAGTGTTTAAAAACCACGATGTAGAACTTGCGCTGTCGCCGGAGAGGCGGCACCAAATCCAATCAACCGGTGGGAGGGACGGCGATGGAGTAATCGCTCGCCTCCGACCGATCCCGGCTCTCGCCGGGAGAGGAGAAGAGAAATGAAGCATCTCAAGATGATCGGCCTCGCCGTCGTCGCAGCCCTTGCGATCATGGCTGTCGCGGGCGCCGCCGGCGCTTCGGCGAAATCGATTCTGTGTTCGACGAACACGCATCCGTGCACGGGGACCAAATACGGGGCTGGAACGAAACTAACCTCGACCCTGAAAACGGGCACCGTCGCGACCCTGACAACCAGCATCGGCAACGTGGTTTGTAAAAAATCGACCGTTTCCGGAGCAACCACCAACGGCGAAGGCCACGGTGAAATCAGCGGTCTGACCTTCACCGAATGCGCCCTCGGCGGCACTGCCTGCACCGTCTCGGCTGTAAACTTGAACTACACAGCTACAGCGATTGCAGGAGCAACCACAGGCAACGGGACCTTGACAATCAGCCCGAAAGGCGCCCAGGGTGCTCCGGGGGCCTCCGTTGTCTGCGGCGCCTTCATCAACTGCACCTTCCAGTCGTCTGATCTGGTCCTTGACGTGACCGGGGGGAATCCAGCAGTGATCGTCGCCAGCAGCGAGGCCCTGACCCGCTCGGGTGGCTTCTGCCCGTCGACCTCCCTTTGGGATGCCGAATACGAAGTGACCTCGCCGAAACCGCTGTTCCTCGAGACATCGTAAATCGAGTTCCAGCGCGGATCAGAAAGCGGCCCTTCAAGGGCCGCTTTTTTTATGCAGTCACTCCGAGTGACACCCAGGACTAATGATCGAAGACACTTGAGCAACCTCCCCAGGCCCTGTTAGGACTTCTGGCGTTCACAAACGTGGGAGCGGACACCGGCGTCCAATCGGCTCCGGCGCAACCGACAAACGCCCGGCGCAAGCTGGGAAAGGAGAAAGAATGAAGCACCTCAAGATGATGGGACTCGCAGTCCTTGCAGTCCTCGCACTGACCGCAGTGGCGGGAGCAGGCACTGCATCCGCTAGCGCAACAGTGTGTTCAACGAACACGAGCCCCTGCACCGGGATCCTCTACGGAGCAGGCACCAAAATCACGGCTCAGCTAGCGGCTGGATCTGTGGCGACCCTGACAACCAGCATCGGCAACGTCGTCTGCAAAAAATCTACGGTTGCAGGTGTCTTGACCGGGCATAAAGCAGCAGAAGGCGAAAAACCAACAATTCCGTCTGGCCATGGTGAAATCACCGGCCTTACCTTCACCGAATGCGTTCTGACGCCGTTCTTCGGAAATCCGACGAACTGCACCGTGACCGCGATCAACCTCAACTACACAGTTACAGCAGTCGCAACAGGTGGCGGCAACGGCGATCTCACAATCACTGCAAAGGGAAGTCAGGGACCTCCGGGTGCCACGGTGGTCTGCGGCAGCTTGATCAACTGCAGCTTCACCTCTTCCCACCTCGTTCTAGATGTGACCGGGGGCAACCCGGCGCTCGTCCACGCGAAAGAAGAGGAACTTTCGCGCACCGGTGGCCTCTGTCCGTCCACCTCGAAATGGGACGCGACATATGAAGTGACCTCTCCGAAACCGCTGTTCCTCACGGTCTAGCAGCAGGAGCAGGAGCAGGAGCATCAGCGAGGGGCGGCCGCGCAAGCGGCCGCCCCTCCGTCTGTCGCAGAGGGGCAACCGAGGAAGACAGTTTGTCACCCGGCTCTCCTTGACACGGTGTGACGGGCCAGTACATTCGGCCGACGGTTGTGCCAGGGGGCGAGCCGGGGAGGCTCTGCATTCACAGTGGTTGAGGGAGCATCCTCCTAATCAGGGAAAGCTGCAGAGAGGGGACGCCGCGTGAGCTGCAAACGACTTGCATCAGGGCTATCAGGGCCGAGAACATACATGGGCCGGCTAACGATCAACGTTGGAGTGCTAATTGTCGTAATCGCTGCCACTTTCATCGTGGGGGCATACGAGGATGCTTACGCGGACACGTGCCCCAACGCAGCGGCTCGAACCGGCCCGTCGGCGGCCTTGGAGGACTGTCGAGCTTACGAGCTGGTCACTCCACCCGACACCATCAACAACCCTCTGTTCTTCGTCAGTCCAACTGCCGGAGGTTTCGGCACCCCGTCGAGCAATGAATCTGGGGATGCTGTCCTTTTCAGTCTTCGGGGAGAAGCGCTGAAAGGGACCGCTTCTACGGGGACTACCGATACGTACATGACGGAAAGAACTGGCTCCGGATGGGTATCCCGCCTCTTCGGACCCACCGGAGAGCAAACTAAGGCGGTCGAACCCGGGGGGACTTCCGCAGGATACGAGGCTGGGTTCTCAGCGATCCTCGGTGGAGGCACCGTTCCTTCGGGGAGGTACCTGGTGCATCGGGATGGCTCACTGGATCTGCTGGGCGACGGGAGCTTGGCCGACGACCCTCGACCCATGGGGCGCTGGATCTCCCCGACCGGGGATCATGTTGTCTTCACCAGCGAACAACGACTCGAGCCTGAGGCGCCTGAAGGAGTGGGTTGCTGCACCTTCATCTTCTGGGGAGTGGCGGGGAATGAGCCGGTTAACGCCGTATACGAATGGACTCCCGGGGGTCTCAAGGTGTTGTCGCTCCTCCCTGGCGACCAGCCGCCACCTGACGGCAGCACGACCTACTACTGGGGAACTTCGAAAGACGGGTCCTCGGTAATTTTCAACGTCGGTGAATTCTTCGGCCAGAACGGCACCATGTACGTGCGTCATGACGGCACCACTTATCCGATCGTTACCGTGCCGTGGGCCGAAGAAGCCGTCTACATGGGAAGTAGCAGCTCGGGAGACAAGATCTTTTACCTCCTTGACGAACAAGTCTTCTTCGGTGGAACCTCGGGAAAACTTTACGAATACGACATCAACACCCAGCAGTCCCGCCAGATCACCAGTGCCGCCGATGTGCAGGTCGTCAACGTCTCTGAAGATGGCTCGCATGTCTATCTCCTTTCCGGAGAACAACTGGACGGTGAGAGCGGATCACCCGGGGGGCGGAATCTTTACGCTTGGGATGGAACCAAAGCCACCTTTGTCGTAGAGCTTGCCTCGGAAGACGTCGGCACCGACTTCGGTAGAACCAGCCTGATCGCTTGGCCTTTGACCGTCTCGCTTGCTCAGCAATCCGCCCTTGTAGGGCCGGGAAGCGATCCGTCGCGAACCACCCCAGACGGATCCGTGATCGCCTTTGAGGCGAAGTCGAACCTTACGGCCTACGACAGCGAAGGCCACAGCCAGGTGTACCGCTATTCCGCGCTGACGGGTGCCCTAGACTGTGTCTCCTGCAATCCCTCGGGCGCACCACCTACGTCAGACGCTCATCTGCAGGGGATCTCGACCCTGCCGGATGAAAAAGACGCGCCGACGATGCCATCGGCCGACGTACGCAACCTGACGAGAGACGGCAACGGCGTGTTCTTCGTCACCGGCGATCGTCTGGTAACCGGAGACACCGACGGCAAAGTAGATGTCTACGGATGGCGAGAAGGACATACGACGTTGATCTCCTATGGGCGCAGCGGCGGCACCAACGAGTGGCTCTATGGGGTGAGCCCGGACGGGAGCAACGTCTTCTTCACTTCGACCGATCGCTTGGTGCCGGAGAAGAAAAGCGACACCATCTCGATCTACGACGCGCGGATCAACGGCGGTTTTCCTGCCGCAAGTGTCCCGGTCCCTTGCGCCGTCGGAAGCTGCCAAGGGTCTCCATCGTTACCCGGCGCAGGTCCGGCGGTTGGCACCGCGCAAGCATTGGCAAACGGCAACGTGAAGTCGCATGCGCGGCGGCATCCTTGCAAGAAGCTGAGAGGCAAGAAGAAAAAACGCTGCCTTCGTGCTCATAGGCAGAAGAAGAACAACGCGAAGAACACTCGGAGGGCCGGTTGATGATCGAAGCACGTACTCCCCTTCGGCCAAGAATGCACCGCTTCATCGGCAGCTTGGGGCTTTTGTTTATAGCGTTGGCCGCCCTGGCGGCCAACGCTCGAGCCGACATCGCCGATTACGACATCGAGAAGGTCGAAGCATCACTCTCGAGCTCGCAGGCGGGCGCTCATCCTGATCTCCGCACCTTTATCGAAATCAAGACGGACCCAACCACGCCCACCGATGGCGACGGTGACCATGAACCGTTTGCGACGACGAAGGACGTAATCGTCGATCTGCCCCCAGGGATTACGGGTAACCCGAAAGCAGTCGCGACCTGCGGTCTATTGCAGTTCGCCACGGCCCTCCAACCGGGCGGCGGGTGTCCAGCCGATTCCCAGGTGGGCATCGTCGTCTTGCACCTTTATGGGACCGACCTCCCTATCTACGAGCCGATCTACAACCTCGAGGCGCCCGGGGGGGACAAGGTTGCCCGCCTGGGGTTCTACGGATTTAACGTGCCGGTGGTCATCGACGTGGAGCTGCGTTCGGAAGAGGACTACGGGCTGACCACGTTCGGTCAAAACCTGTCTTCTTCCTTCCCGCTCGTCTCCGCGGAAGTAAATATCTGGGGAGTGCCCGCCGCCTCGACGCACGACACCGAAAAGCAAACGCCGGAAGAAGTCTTGGAATCGGCCGGCACGGTCAAAGAATCCCCGCCGCGTCCGAGCGGGCTCAAACCCGAAGCGTTCCTCACCAACCCGACGAGTTGCGGAGGACCGCTGGACGTGAAGTTCGCCATCGACAGCTATCAGCAGCCGGGTACGTTCAAAGCCGCCTCCGCTCAGCTACCTCCGATCACCGGCTGCGGAGACCTGGACTTCCCGACCAGGTCGTCCTTCAAGCTCACGTCGGACGAAGCGGACTCGCCCAGCGGACTTGAGGCGCTCCTGACGATGGACCAGTCGAACTTGAAACTCCCCGTCGGCTCTGCGCCGGCAAACTTGAGACGCGCCACGGTTACGCTCCCTGACGGCGTCGCGATCAACCCCTCCTCCGCGGATGGATTGGTCGGCTGCTCTGAGGAGCAGATCGGGCTGATCCTCGACAGCCCGGTCCGCTTCCGTGCCACGCCTCCTGGATGCCCCGAGGCCTCCAAGGTCGGTTCGGTGGAAATCGAGACCCCGGTCCTCGATGGGCCTCTTAAGGGGTCTCTATACGTTGCCGATCCGTTCAACAACCCTTTCAACACCTTCCTGGCGGGCTACCTCTACGCCCAAGGCCAGGGCGCGACGATCAAGCTCGCCGGCCGGTTCGACCTCGATCCCGCCACCGGGCAGATCACCGCGGTGTTCGACGAAAATCCGCAGCAGCCGTTCAGCACGATCAGGCTGCGGTTCAAGGAGGGGGACCAGGGCGTGCTGGTGACGCCTCCGCAGTGCGGGACCTATGGAATTGAATCCGCCTTCACGCCTTGGTCGGCTGCCGATCCGGCAAACCCGACCCCCGCGGAGACGAAGCTGGAAACGAGCACCTTTGAGATCACCAGCGGGCCGGACGGAAGCGCCTGCCCGAATCCACCCGCGTTCACGCCTGGTTTCGAAGCCGGCTCGCTCACTCCCCTGGCGGGCGAATTCTCGCCCCTCGTCGTCAAGGCATCGCGCCCCGACGGTAGCCAGTCGCTGCGAGCGATCGACGTGAGGCTGCCGCCGGGGCTGACCGGGAAGCTCGCTGGCATCCCGTACTGCTCGGAGGCAGCGATCGCGGCCGCTGGGCAGAGGAGCGGGCAGTTCGAGCTCTCGAGGCCGAGTTGTCCCGCCGAGTCCCGGCTTGGCTCCGTGACGGTCGCCGCCGGAGCGGGCAACCACCCGATCCACGTCCAGGGCACCGCCTATCTCGCCGGTCCATATAAGGGAGCTCCGTTGAGCCTCGTCGTGGTGACGCCCGCGGTCGCCGGGCCCTTTGATCTGGGGACGGTCGTCGTCCGAACCGCCCTCGAGGTCGATCCCACCACCGCGCAGGTCCACGCCGTCTCCGACCAGCTGCCGACGATCCTCAGCGGGATTCCGCTCCACCTCCGGTCGGTCGTCGTCAACGCGAACCGCCCGAAGTTCAGCCTCAACCCGACCTCTTGTGAGCGGATGGGGGTCGAGGGGACCCTGCTCGGCACCCCGGACCTGAAGACGCTCGTCGAGCGCTTCCAGGTGGGCGGCTGCGGTGGGCTGGGGTTCTCCCCGAAGCTGACGCTGCGCCTCAAGGGCGGGACGAAGCGGTCTACCTACCCCGCACTCAGTGCCACGCTGAAGGCAAGGGAGGGAGAAGCGAACATCAAGCGGGTCTCGGTTGCTCTGCCGCATTCCGAGTTCCTCGCCCAGGAGCACATCAACACGATCTGCACCCGGGTCCAGTTCGCCGCGGACCAGTGTCCGAAGGGCTCGATCTACGGTCGCGCCCGAGCGTTCAGCCCGCTGCTGGACCGACCTCTCGAAGGCCCGGTCTACCTGCGGTCCTCGGACCACAAGCTCCCGGATCTGGTTGCAGCGCTGAGGGGGCAGGTGGACATCGAGCTCGCCGGGCGCATCGACTCGAAAAACCAGGGGATCCGGACCACCTTCACGACTGTCCCGGATGTGCCGGTGCGGAAGTTCGTCCTTCGGATGAAGGGTGGGAAGAAGAGCCTCCTCGTCAACTCGGAAGACGTCTGCACCGGCAAACACCGGGCGACGGTGAAGATGACCGCGCATAACGGCAAGCAGAAGCTGGTTACGCCAGCGCTCCGCAGCAGTAGCTGCCGCGGAAAGTCGAAGGGGTAGATCACAAGCGGACGGCCCGGCGCTCGCCTGCGGCTCAGCGGCGAGTGTCCGGGCGGTCGGCCTAGCTCCGCTGGAGCGAGGCCGACTCGAGTACGCCGAGGATCTGCGTCACCCGGCAGACCAGCAGCCGCTCCTCGTCGACCTCGACCCAGACGCCGGCGCTCGAGGGAAAGACCACATGGTCCCCCGGCTGCACCGGCATCTCGACGCCGGCACCGGCCCACCAGTCAAGTCCCGGCCCGACCGCCAGCACGATCCCCTGCTCGGGCGGCGGCTCATGCGTCCCCGGCGGCACCACCAGGCCCGACCGCCGCACCCGGTCCTGGTCCAGCTCCTTGATCACGATCTGGTCGAACAGCGGCCGCAGCTGATGCCGGACCGACTCGGTCGGATCGGGTCGTTGCGCGGTTCCCATGGCTCCTAGTCTGGCAGCGGCGAGCTGCGGATGAAGAGCGGGCTGGCGAACATCACCGCCTCCTCGTCACCGACCGCGAGGAAGGACGCTTTCGCTATACCTTCGCAGGGCGCCTGGTGCATCAGGGGTTCCGCCAGGTACGGAGCCAGCCATCCGTCCCGGGCGAACAATCCGTACATGTCGAGGGCGGTTCTTGCGCTACGGGGAGCTGACTGCACCTGGGAGAGAATCGTGTTCCAGCTGGCCTCCGGGTCGGCCTCTGATCGTTCCGCCAGTTCGATAAGCCAGTTGAGCAGCCGCTCGGTCCCGGAGCCAGAGCGGTTTCCAACCGCATTCCGGATCGCATCGCTTGCATAGGGATCCAGCACGAAACCGGCGGAACCGTTCAGAAGCAGGCCCGCGCTGGACGAACCGGGCCCGATGCGTTCGCGATCAACAGCGATCAGCGCGTTCAGCGCCGGGTCGCCGTCTGCATGTCCCACACCGAGCTTCAGGCCACGGTGCCACCTGAACCATTCTCCCTCGCGGATAAGGTCCCCGCGCTCCAGGCTGGGGAGCTTCCCGAGCTTCTTAACGACCAGCTCGAGGACCTGGTGGAGAGCCCGCGCATCTGCGGCCCAGTCGGCGCGGACGCCGTCGACCGCCCCGCGCACCGAGGCCTTGGCAAATGGCGGCACCGCCAGCTCGATGCCGGCGCTGCCCTCCATACGAGTACCTTGGGCGAAGGCCGCTGTGTCGATCCTGAAGTCGCTGACCAACCACTTGAGCTTGGTCAGCGAGGCGTAGATCAACTCGCCGCTTCGCTGTATCTTCCGCTTCCACATCGGCGACAGTCTCTACGAGTTGGTGGATCGAAAGCAAGCCGAAGAAGAAGCGGTCGAGCGGGGTCGGCAAGCCGAGCGCAGCGAGCGTTTCGGGCCGAGGGGGTTGCCGAAGAAGCGGCCACTCCTGGGTGCCGAGTATCGCTTTCGCAGGAGCCACTTCGAGTCCTTCGTGCAGTACGAGCGCGACGTCGTCGCCAACCTTCGCCACCTGCAGATGCTGGGATGGGGGAGGGAGCAGGAAGCGCCGGGGCTGCAGCAGCTCGAAGGGGTCGTGCGTGAAGAGCTCGCGCGGGCCCGGGAGGCGGTCGACCTGGAGCTCGAGGAAGGGCGGGGGCGCCCCGCCGTGGTGGCGGCGCTGCGCGCTTCTCCGCAGCGGCCAGAGTCGGTGCGGGAGTACTGGGAGACGGAATTCGCGGAATTGGACTCCCGGCGGGGGTCGATCATGGAGACCGGCCGCGTCCAGCTCGGCGGAGCCGATTACGGAAGCCGCTGGGGCCTAGAGCATCCCCTAAAACGGTGGCTGTGCACGCGCTGGCGGATCTCCTGGCTGTGTGAGGAGGAGAAGTTCATGTTCGAACGAGGGGACCGCGAGCATTCCGACCAGGGCCGGGCCACCTGCGAGGTCTACGCGGTCGAGCTCGTCGACGCCAGAATGAGGTCCCAGCCACCCCGGGTCTGGATGCTGGGCAAGCTGAGCAGGAGGGAGTCGGTGGAGCGAGCCCTAAAGGAGCTGACTCTGGAAGCGATGGACGAGCGCAACTCTCTTATCGTCGCCGCCGGGAACGTGGCCCGGGCGGAAAGAGACGAGCAGGGGGGCGTTCCTCACTAAGATCGGGCGATGCCGCAGGAGAAGAAGCCCGTCAACTGGCGCGCCTGGCTCGTCGGCATCCTCAGCGCCCTCGTCCTCATCGTCGCCCTGCAGAACTCGCAGGAAGTCAGCTGCGAGGTCCTCTTCGCGAGCTTCAAGGCACCGCTGATCGTTGTCATCCTGCTCGCCGTCGGTGTCGGGATCCTGATCGGATACATCGCGCCGCTGGTGCGCCGCCACCGGCGTGAGGAGCGGCAGCAGCACAACGCTTGATCTCTTAAGCTTTTCTGTGCAATCGACGCCGTGAGGGAGAGGGAGATGAGCGTTCTTCAGGAGGAGATTCCGCAGGACTGGTACGCGACGGCGTTCACCGGGATGAGCGCAGAGATGGCCTGGACCGAGCGGACCGAGCAGGAAATCCGCCGGGCGCTGACGATGCTGCGGCCCCAGGGAGGCGAGCGCATCCTCGACCTCGCCTGCGGCACCGGCCGCCATTCCCTCGAGCTGGTGCGCCAGGGCTTCTCCGTCGTCGGCGTCGAGATCGGCGAGGAACTGGTCGAGATCGCCAAGAAGGACGCTGCCGCCCAGGGCCTCGAGGCCGAGTTCATCCAAGCCGACCTGCGCGAGCTCGATTACGAGCACGAGTTCGACATCGTCCTCAACCTCAACGACGGCGCGGTCGGCTACTTCGAGACCGACGAGGAGAACCACCGCACCTTCGAGGTCATCTCCCGCGCCCTCAAGCCCGGCGGCCAGAACCTGATCCAGGTCCCCAACATCCTCTACGCCCGCGCCCGCCTCCCCCAGCGCTCCTGGATCCCCAGCGCCACCATGATCGAACTCGTCGAGCACCGCTGGAACAAGAAGGACCGCCTGATGGAAGGCGCGATGATCCCCCTCAAATTCGGCGAGACCCTCGAGAATCTCGACAAGCGAATCGAATTCCGCCAGCGCCTCTACGAGGTAGACGAGCTCCGCGACATCTACGCCTCCGTGGGCATGACCCTCGACCGCGTCTTCCACGGCAACGGCCGCCCGAAGGAGCCAACCGAGGCGCAGTTCGAGATCTTCGTCGCCGCTAGGAAGGGTTAGGCCGAGGGTTCTTCGCCGCCACCCGGCGGTTTCTCGCTCGGATCGGTGATGCCGAGCAAATCGATCACGTAGACCAGGGTGTCGGACGGCTTGGCGTCAGGATTCGCGCCACCCCTCTGCTGCAGCTCCGGCGGGACGATCAGCTCCCGGCGTTCCCCAACCCGCATCCCCTTCAATCCCTCTTCCCAGCCAGGGTTGATCATGGCTTCTTCCGCGCCCAGCTCGAAGTCGAACTGCTGTTTCCGTTTCCAGGAATTGGTGAACGGCCTGCCGTCGTAATAGATCCCCACGTACTGGACGGTGAGGACGTCGCCGTCTTCCGCGACGGGGCCCGTCCCTTCGATGATCTCTTTGACCTCCAGCTCCTCGGGCGGAGGGTCGGCCGGGGGAACGACTTTCGGTTCTTTCCGATCCTTGAGCTCGGGCGGGAGGATCGCCACGAGTTCAACCACGTAGACGAGCGTGTCTTTCGGTTTGCCTTCCCCGACGGTGCCGAAGCGGGAGCCTTCGTCGGGCGGGACAACCAGCAGGCGCCGCCCGCCGACCTTCATCCCCGGGATGCCTTTTTCAAATCCGGGGCTCGCCTCTTCTTTCCCGAGAGTGAAGATGAACGGCCCCCCTTCTTTGCTCCAACTGCTTTCGAGGAACTCGCCCGTCACGAACTTGGTCACGAATTCGGTCACCACGAGGTCGCCTTTCCGGGCTTCCTGGCCGTACCCCTGGTGCAAATCTTCGATGAGGAGATCTCTCGGCGGTTTTCCCTTGGGCAGCGGTACCTTCGGCTCGGTTTCGGCGCCCGCCACCAGCGTCGTCCGGTTTCCGCTCCCCTCCCCCGACTCCTCGCCGGAGGTCTCGGAGCAGCCGGCGACCAGCACGGCCACCGCCACCCCTAGCAGGAGGATCTCAAGCAGCTGCCGGCGTCCCATCTCTCTTGAACAGCTCGGCTGACGGGATGCCGATCACGCTGCCCTTGAATCGCTTCTTGGTTCCGTAGACGACCCACGTCGTGTCGATTTCCCCGATCTCTTCTTCCAAGCGCAGCTCGTCAGGGTGCGTTTGCAGGTGTTCGAGGTGGGTCAGCCCCGCCTCGTAACGCCCGGCCAGCAGCTCTTCGGCGACGATGGGCTTGGAGACCACGTCGACGATCTCTGCCCACTCCTTGCGGTCTATATAGCCGGCAGTGGCGGGGACGAGCCCGAGCGATCGCGGCCGCTCGACCTCCCGCCGCGCCAGCACCGCCAGCGCCTTGGTCGGATAGATGAAGGTGTCGACCACGAACACCTCTTTCCAATAGTGCTCCGTGATCTCGTGCACCAGTGGATGGGCGCTGCACTGGATGAGGAAGGCGTCGTCGCGCCCGCGGATCATCTCCAGGCCGTCGAAGAAGTCGTAGACGAATCCGACCTCGTAGTCGTCGATTCCCTGGAAGGCCATGTATTCGCGAGCCGCCCGCTCGTGGCAGGTCCCTTCAGGGCCCAACGTCACAAGCGTCGTTGCCGTTCTTCCGTGTCGGTCTGCTCCCTCCATCCGCGCGTCAAGGCTAGTCGATTAAACAGGTATGTCAATTCACCTTTGGACGAACGCGCTTTTGCATGTCCCGAGAGTCGTTGATATAAACAAATCACCTTGACTGTTGCCCAGGTTCAGATTGAAAGGAGAGGGCTGTTGCGAGCTGGAGCACATGTACTTTCTCTGCTCGCAACCCCTCTCAATGCCCAGATCTTGCAGGCTTTGGCCGACGGCCCGGTGGCCCTGGCAGACCTCAGGATGGCGGCCGGGGTCCCACCGCCCACGACCATGCGAATGCATCTCCGGGCGCTGAGCGAGGCCGGAATCGTGGAACGCCGGCAGCAGCGAGAGTTCCCGAGTCCCGTCGGGTACGGACTGACCCGCGCTGGTCAGGATCTGGTCGCGGTTGCAGCCGACCTGCAGGACTGGCTGAAAGCGTCTCCCCAGGGGCCAGTGGAGTTGGGGAGCAGCCTCGCCAAGGGTTCAACGAAGGCGCTTGCCGACGGGTGGTCCTCGGGCATTGTGCGCGCGCTCGCTTCCCGACCTCTCGCCCTCACCGAGCTAAGCCGGCTGATCAGCAACCTCAGCTACCCGTCTCTCGAG
>Ga0184624_10000139_pt1 | contig 17656 bp, 13 predicted proteins | sample PLM3_5_b1_FD_133157 | JGI IMG/M metagenome (GOLD analysis project Ga0184624, IMG submission 133157) | Groundwater sediment microbial communities from an aquifer in East River, Colorado, USA - PLM3_5_b1 | ecosystem: Environmental > Terrestrial > Soil > Riparian zone | place: USA: East River...
CAGGCTGGGGAATGGACCTGCAAAGTGAACATGAAAGATATTTAGTGGAAAAACATTTTAAGAAACCGGTCATACTTTCCAACTATCCAAAAGAGATCAAGGCATTTTATATGCGACAGAATGAAGATGGAAAAACTGTTGCGGCTATGGATATTCTTGCACCAGGCATTGGTGAAATTGTTGGCGGGTCACAAAGAGAAGAAAGACAAGAAAAGTTAGAACAACGAATGAGGGAAATGCATATTCCTATTGAAGAAATGTGGTGGTATTTAGATACCAGAAGATATGGTACCGTGCCACATGCAGGATTTGGTTTAGGTTTTGAACGCATGGTTCAGTTTGTAACAGGCATGAGTAATATTCGTGATGTGATCGCATTTCCAAGAACTCCAGGGAATGCAGAATTTTAAGCTAAGAGGTCAAAAGAGAAAAAGAGTCAAGGAGTAAATTAAATTTAAAGGAGAAAAAGTGATATTGTAAGTATCTCTTTTTCTCCTTCTCTCTTTTAATCTCTTAGCCCTTTATTCATGCACACACATTACAGGGACATGAGATCGTGTCACGAGTTGTTTTGTACTGCTTTGTTTAAACAAACTATCAAGCAATTTATGTTTCTTGGGTATTGTGATCAACAGGTCAATATTATTCTTCTCAGCAAATTCATTAATTCCATCTTCTATATCCGCATGTTCAATAAAATGATAATTAGGATTTAAGTCAGCCAATAGTTCATTAAGCAACATTGACTCTTCGGGGGTTTCTGGTTTAAAATGTTTGCCTTTATAGTCAACATTCAACACATGTAATTCCGCTCCAAATTCTTTTACCATGTTCTTGATAAATTGTATTGGAGTGCTTTCAACCACTTTGTCAAAATCACAGGCAAATCCTATCTTTTTAATTCCTGTTCCATACTCTTTTCCCGGTGGTACAACTATGACTGGCCATTTGAGATGACGAATTGCTGTAAGAGTAGTGCTACCAAATAAAACTCTTTCTATGCCACTGGCACCTCGTGTCCCCATGATCACAGCAAAAGGTTGAATGTGTTTGCAAACATCTTCCAACTCATCAGACACATCACCCAACCTCGCTTCTGTATAGACTTTAATTTTTCCCGACGTAATATGCGTCAGTGAATTTTTTATCTCTTGCAATTTTGTTTCACTGCTTTTTCTTAATTCGTCTGCTGATGCCATTACAACAGGAACATCCGTCATAGAAACTGGTATTTGGTAAATATGCAATAGCATCAGGCTGGCATTAATATTTACTGCCATATCAGCCGCAAAATTCATTGCATTTGTGGCTATTGGCGAAAAATCGGTTGGAACAATTATCGTTTTCATGATGATGATAATTAGTGAAATAAATGTAGCACAAGAACCACGCCATGGCAATGACCTGCATCAGGAAACCTCATGATCGATATTATGGAAACACTGATTCACAGCATCTAAAAGAAAACAGTATTTATGGCACAAATTGAAAATACCGCCAATGGGCGGAAGGGAAAATCTTTTTCTCATAACAAGAAACTGATCATAAGAATTGACATGACGCCCATGGTAGATCTTGGTTTTTTGTTGATCACATTTTTTGTTTTTACAACCACAATGTCAACACCAAAAGTTACCGACCTATTTATGCCCAGCGATAAGCCAGTAACAATACCACCAGAGTTGCCCAATAGTCTTGCATTAACTTTGTTATTGAGTGAAAATAATAAAGTGTATTACTACAATGGAGACTTTAATGAAGCTGCAGGTGCAAACAAAATCTTTGAAACCAATTATTCCACATACGAAGGCATCGGAAAAATAATTCGCCAAAAACAAAAAGACATTGATGCCAGCGGAAAATTTGCCGATGGACGGAAAGGATTAATGCTGCTTATAAAACCAACATCAGGGTCAGTGTACAAAAATGTTATTGATGCATTAGACGAAGCCGTTATTAATGATGTGAAAAAATATGCAATAGTGGAGCCAGCCAATGAAGAGACCAGTTACATCAGGTCAAAAAAGGGATCAGGGTTGTAATTCTATTTCGTAAAAATTATTATTTAATATCTTCTCATTATGTAAAATTGTGTTTCCTGATAAAAAATCCTGGTAAGTATTTATTTCATGATCGTATAACATTATTATAAGAAGGGTCCTGGTTTTCACTTTCACCGTGTTCGTTTTTAGATTATTTGGATCAGCAATTCCAATATAGCCGTGGTAAGTAGCGAGATAAGAATAAAAATCATCACCGGGAGCCGTTGCCCATATTTCATGATCCGGGTATTTATTTTTTATATTTTCTATCAATGAAATGTAATAGGAAAAATCCTGCTCACGATAAACAGCAGATTTATACTTCTTGAAATTTAATGCCACTTTGCTATGGAAATAAATATTGTGGGTTACTTCTACAAACAAAATAAAAAAGCAAATACCCGCAAGGATCTTTACAAAAACATTTTTCCAAAAAATCTTTTTAAGGAAAATAAAATATAAGGAAAGAAAAGCTATTTGAAAGAATAGAACTGCAAACGCAAAATATCGCGGTTCATATACATAGGTCCAACTATTGTTAAATCCCATCTGTACTTTATAAGTAAGCGACATATAACCCAATAAAGCAAAGAGCCCAGTAGAAGCGAATGCTCCTACCAATAAAAACAATTTCAGTGGCGAAAGATCTTCAAAGGTTTTTTTGCGAAATAAGGCGGTTAAAAAAAATAGTAAAAGAGGAATAATCACGATCACGTTTATTATTTCAAGCCACTGCAGGGAATTTTTTAAAGAAATACCGGCAATATGAATTGCCTGGCTTGTTAAAAAGGCAATATTTATAAAAGAAGAAGGAACAACAGGGAACCAATGTAAAATATTTTCAGGATAAAACCCCCTTTCTGTTGGTAATGCATAACCGGCATGACCAGTGAGTAATTTCATAAAAACAAAAAAAGCCACGGTAAATAAACCGGTAAACAAAAAAAGCCACCAGCCTTTTCTTTTTAAAAGGGTATCTTTTTTTATATAACCAATAAATAAAACGCCAACAATAGCTGCCAATGAAATTGCCGGGTAATTATATCGGAAGAAACAAGGAAGAAACAGCAAGAATGAAACAAGTATGCCTTTTTTAATTGAAAAGTCTTTTGTAATGAGAAGTTCTATTAACTGGCTGAGTCCTATAAGAAATAATACAATAGAAATGGAATCAGTCGGCAACGACTCGTTGATGAAAGTGTATTCAAAACATCCGGCAATGAGTGTCATGATATTGATGGCCGCAACAGGCAAACCGATCTGCCGGCATATTTTCCTGATAACAAATATTAAAGTAACACAAAAAATAATATCCAATGTGGTGGTTGCCCAATAGATATTATAATTAAAGAGTTTTAAAAAAGGAGCAAGTAGGATTGGATAACCCGGGGGCCACAAAGGGGTAAAATCGTAAACCGGTGTTACTGTATTTGAAGTAAAGTATTGTGGAACTGAAAGGCCCTTTCCTTCCAGCAAGCTTTTGCTTTGAAACACAAGAAACATTTTATCTCTGCCATAGTATGAAACAAAAAGGACATTAATAATTCTTATAGCAATTGAAAGAAGAATAATTACAATGGTAGTATAACGATTGGAAAGAAATGCGAACAGTTTGTTCATACGAGGTCAAAAATAACCTACAATTAATTAAGGACTTATTTCTTCAAGATAAAAACTATGACTTTGATTGAAATATTTGAAGCTAATGTTTCATTTAGGCGATTGATTGTGAAAATAACTATTAATACGCTGCCCGATATTTTCCCTGATATTCATATAGTATAGGTTAATGTCCCCAATATGATAATTTTTTGTGGAGTATAAAAAACTCCATGGAAATTTTGGTCGCCTTACCCATATAACCCCCTCGTAGATCCGTGCATCTGTTGTTCGTTTGTAAATTTTATTGAATTTAAATAAAATGCTCCCCGTATTCATTTTTTTGTGAGCATAATCACTATCTGTTTTCCATGTAATTGGGTTTGTTACCAATGAAAATTCTTTTTCAACCTCAACATAGGGTGCTTTATATCCTTTTCTAAAAGTTCTCCAGCCACAAATGCATCCGGTTTGAAGTGAGTCTTCACACATTTTTAAGGAGGAAAAAGAATTCTGTGGGATAGTCATGCCTACTATATACGCGGCCACCAATTGCTTTTGTAATGGTTTGTTTTCAAAGTAATCTTTTAATAACTGCAATGCATGGGTGGAACCCTGGCTATGTGAAGCAATAATGATCGGCCTGCCATGATTATAGGTTTTTAGGTAGTACTCAAATGAGGCTTTTATATCTGCATATGCTATCGCAAATGCATTTATTGAAGCCATCGTATCGTTTGTGAAATAAGCACTGATATGTGCTTCACGAAAACGTGGGGCATAAATCCTTGCATGCTGATTAAAAACACTTGCCTGGTATAAAATACTGGAGTAATCTGTTTTTGCATTCAGGTATGAATCATCGATATCGGCATTCAAACTGCTGTCTTTTAAATCCATCGTGTAAATGGTAGGATGTAAGAAGAAAACATCAACGAGAGTATCTTTTTTTTCTTTTCTAAGCGGGTATGGTATGCTGTCTGATGGGTCCCATTTTAATGGGTGAGCCGCCCAATAATTCAGATCTGAATAATCTGGTTTTTTGTCATCGCTCTTAAACTGGTAAAGACCTTTGTAGGCAAGATATTTATCTGCGCAGGAAGAAAAGAGTATTAAAACAAGGAATCCAGTTAAGAAATAGTGAATACAATTTACTTCAAAAAGCGTCCTTTTGTTGTCTTTCATCATCATAATGACCCGACTATCAAAGTCAGAAATTTTTTTTTTAGAAAAATAATGCGATCATAGAACTATGAAAATAAGCTAATTAAGCTAAAAAAGTTCATAAATAATTAGCCGCAACCTTCAAAAGACGAGTACTATGTTTTGTATAGTACCAAACATCACCCTATCTTTGGCTCATCAAAAGAAAACAGGCACATGAAATCGACTCTCAAATACATTTTCTTATCAATCGTGTTAACAGGCATGTTTAACCAGGCAAATTCACAATCTGCAAAAGATTCTTTATACAAAGAAATTGCCCACTTGGATAGTGTCGTGTTCAATGCTTTTAATACAAGAGATGTTGAGAGATTTAAATCATTATTTACCCAAGACCTGGAATTCTATCACGATAAAGGTGGCCTTACGAATTATGAACATACGATCAACTTCATGAAAGAAGTTGCAAAGAATAATAATGGATTAAGAAGGGACCTGGTAAAGGGAAGTCTTGAAGTTTATCCAATACCAGGTTATGGTGCGATGGAGATCGGGGTGCATACTTTTTGTCATTTGGAAAATGGCAAACAAGACTGTGGCACTTTTAAGTTTGTTCATATATGGCAAAAGAAAAACGGAGAATGGAAGATCACAAGAGTCGTGAGTTATGATCATTAATTGTTTTAACGAACCTAAATATTAATAAGAAAAAGACGATTTATGAATATTGAAAACACACAGAGCCAGATGCGGAAGGGGATTTTGGAATTCTGTATACTTTCCATCATTCGTCGGGGTGAGGCTTATCCAAGTGACATTGTGGAAGAGATGAAAGCCGCCAATCTCCATATTTTAGAAGGAACTTTATATCCCTTGCTTACCAGGCTAAAAAATGCAGAGATGCTTACTTATCGTTGGGTAGAAAGTAATTCGGGACCTCCCCGTAAATATTTTTCACTTACAGAAAAAGGAGAAGCATTTTATAAAGAGCTTCAGCAAACATGGCAAGAACTTGCCAATGGAGTAAATGCATTAACTTCTAATCATCAACCAACCAACTTATAACTTCAACCACAAATTTTTTGCAATGAAAAAGATTATTAACATAAACCTGAGTGGCAGAGTAGTACCGATAGAAGATTCTGCCTACGAGAAATTACAGGAGTATATTGAAAGTCTTCGCCGATACTTTGCCAATGAAGAAGGTCGTGATGAGATCATCAATGATATTGAAAGCCGCATTGCAGAGTTGATGAGTGAAAAAGTTCGCAAAGGCGCTGATAGCATCACGGATGCTGATGTAAATGAAATTGCGAATTCAATGGGTCGTCCTGAAGATTTTGAAGGCGAAGAAATAAAAGAACAATCCTATGCTTCTTCTGCTTCTACAGCGGGTTCAAGCCAGCAATCAACTCAATCGCAGGCTCCTCCCAAAACAAAACGTGGATTGTACAGAGATACCAGCGATAAGTTTATCGGGGGTGTTTGTAGTGGTATCGCGGCATATCTAAATGTGGACCCTGCGATCGTTAGAATATTATTTGCAATCATCACATTCGGTGGATTTGGCCTGGGCTTTATGGCGTATATCATTTTGTGGATCGTATTACCAGCCAAAGATGTAGAAGGATATGCAGGTAAAAGATTATTCCGTAATCCTGAAGGCAGAATGATCGGCGGTGTATGCAGCGGACTTGGTGCTTATTTTAATAAAAGCGCTGTCGGCATCAGGCTAATATTTCTTGCGCCTATTTTCCTGAACATTTTGATAAATATGCTGGATGGTTTTGGATCAAGAGGCGGGTTTATATTTTTCCCAAATATTATCGCCGGATCATTGACAAGCACATTCATTATTGCTTATATCATTTTGTGGATCGTATTACCCGAAGCAAGAAGTGCATATGAAAAAATGGAAATGCGTGGTGAAAAAGTGGATGTAAATACAATTAAACAAAATGTACAGGATAGGGCGAAAGATTTTAGTGAAGAAGTAAAATCAGCTGCACAAAATATTTCAACCAAGGCAAAAGAATTCTCAGAAACAAGAGGAAAAGCATTTGCCACCGAAGTGAAGCAGGCGGCAAGACCGATCGGAAGTGGTATTGGTCATGCAATAGGAGTGTTGTTCAAGGTTTTCTTTCTATTCATCGCGGGTGCTATTGCTTTTGGATTGTTTGTTGCTTTGATGGCAATAATTTTCGGAGGTGTAGCATGGTGGCCTTTTAATGATTATTTATGGACCAACAACTGGCAACCCGCATATGCATGGGGAACGTTGATCCTGTTTCTTGGGATTCCTTTAATTGGTTTTATCGTTTGGTTGATCAGAAGAATTATTGGAGTAAAGTCAAGGAGCAATTACCTGGGTTGGATCTTCGGAGGATTATGGACATTGGGTTGGGTATCTGTTATTATGCTTGTATCAACTGTAGTAAGAGAAACCCGCTATTTTGAAGATGCAGATCCGATAACAATTCCAATTACACAGCCTGCCAACAAAATGACAGTATTGGTCTCTCAACCGGTTCTTGAATTCACCAACAAAGCATGGTGGGTTGATACCGATTCAGAAGGATGGAATATAAATGAAGATTCTTTAAAACTTTCATTGGTTGATTTTACTATAGAAAAAAGTGCCGATGCGGATTATCATGTAATACTGGTTAAAAAGAGCATGGGCAGATCGCTGGCTGATGCGAAAACAAGAGCCGGGCAAATTCAGTATAGCATTTCAAGCGCAGACAGCACACTCGATATTGGAAACGGGTTTGCAATTAGCAAAAACAGCAAATACCGTGGTCAAATGATAGAATTAAAAATTCAAGTACCCGTTGGTAAAAAATTAAGATTTGATGAATCTGTAACAGACAAGCTTAATCCTGTTGAGGTAAGAATGAGAGACAGGAGAAGCAGGCTTCGCAGGGCCAGGATCGACATGGATTATAATGATTGGTTTGAATACAGAACAAATGTGGACTACGTGATGACAGATAAAGGAACTCTTGTTGATCCCAATAAACCGGCAGAGACCACATCTGCTTCTAAAAGCCAAACTGATGATTATCGCTACGATGACAGGCAATCGTTGAAAGATTCAATTGATGCAAGAGAAAAAAGGCTTGAAGATGATCGGAAGAGATTGGACGAAGATAAGAAGAGGCTGCAACGTGACTCGACCCAGGGTAATGGAAAAAAAGAAGGCCTGGATGATGAAGACGACAACGAAGATGTTGCCGGATCGCCCATATTTTCTCTTGTTCAAATATTTAATTAAAGTCGGTTGAAGTTGGAATCTCACGGCATAGCCATGAGAAAGATCGAGTCCCGCTTTAGCGGGACTTTTTTATTTTCAGTAACGTTATCTTTGCCCACCATAAATAAGATCATGAAGAATACAGCTTTTACAAATAAACACATTGCTCTTGGCGCTAAGATGGCAGAGTTTGCTGGTTATAACATGCCTATTTCTTATACGGGAATAAACGATGAGCATGCTGCAGTAAGAAAAAATGCAGGTGTGTTTGATGTCAGTCACATGGGAGAATTTATTTTAAAAGGAGAAAATGCACTGGATCTTATTCAGCGTGTTACTTCCAACGATGCCTCAAAGCTTGCAAATGGAAAAGCGCAGTATAGCTGTTTACCGAATGATAATGCTGGTATCGTTGATGACCTGCTTGTTTATTGTATTGAAGAAAATAAAGTGTACATGCTGGTAGTGAATGCAAGCAATATTGAAAAAGACTGGAACTGGATAAGCAAGCACAACACAAAAGATGCGGAGATGCACAACATTTCCGATAAAACATGTTTGCTTGCAATACAGGGCCCGAATGCTACAAAGATCTTACAGCCGCTAACAGAAATAGATATCCTGAATTTAAAGTATTACACTTTTGTAAAGGGGAAATTTGCCGGCGTTGAGAATGTAGTAATAAGCGCAACTGGTTATACAGGTGCAGGCGGTGTTGAAATTTATTTTGAAGACAAAGAAGGGGCTGCTGATAAAATATGGGATGCCATTTTTGAAATTGGCGGACCACAGGGATTAAAACCAATTGGGCTTGGTGCAAGAGATACATTGCGGCTCGAAATGGGTTTTTGTTTGTATGGAAATGATATCGATGATACCACATCGCCATTAGAGGCTGGCCTTGGATGGATAACCAAATTCACCAAAGAGTTTACAGCTAAAAATATTTTAGAAAAACAAAAAGCAGAAGGGGTAAAAAGAAAGCTTGTTGGATTTGAAATGATCGATAAAGGCATTCCACGACATAATTATGAAATCAAGGATGCCACTGGAAATAAGATCGGGTATGTAACCTCAGGAACGCAATCTCCGTCTTTACAAAAAGCAATTGGAATGGGATATGTAACGGCAGAAAATGCAACAATGGATTCAGAAATATTCATTGCAGTAAGAGATAAATCATTGAAGGCAAAAGTTGTGAAACTTCCATTTAATTGATAAAAGAATGTGATCCCGGTTTGATTTTTGTATAAAGCGGATTATCTTACCATACTCTTGCTATGCCGACAATTCACCTAACCTCATTTATTGCTGCCCCGACAGACATAGTGTTTGATCTTAACAGGAATATTAGTCTCCATAAAATTTCAATGGAGCAGTTTAAGGAAGAAGCCGTGTCAGGTACCACGTCCGGCTTAATTAATAAAGAGGATACAGTGACCTGGAAAGGAAAACACCTTTTTAAAACCAGGTTCTTTACTTCCAAGATCATTGAGATGAAACCCTTTGAGACATTTACCGATAAAATGATCAAAGGGGATTTCAAGTTTTTTGAACACCAGCATTTTTTTAAGCCAGTTGATAATGGCACTATCGTAATTGATATTATTAATTATGAAACTCCTTATGGCTGGATCGGGGACCTGGTAAATAAATTTTATTTGAATTCTTATTTGGAGAAATTGATCAATCATCGTAACGTGGTAATAAAACAATATGCCGAAACTGATAAATGGAGGGCATTGCTGAGTAATCGGCGATGATTAAGGAGCCGGTTTATCGAAGTAGAAAAACTACCTGGCATTATAAGCCTCCACAATGTTTTTTTCTATCACCTCGAGGGGTTCTGCTGAAAAACTTAGAAATACGGAGTGGAATTTTTTGATTGTTGAATCTGTTATATGCAGGCTGCTTTTAAATTCCTCAATTTTCCTGGCGCCAATTTTATAAGAAAGAGACTGTCCCGGCCAATATATGACTCGTGTTATTTCACGATAGGCTATTTCATCCTGGCCCTTTACGTTTTCATTCCAGAACGCAAATGCTTTGTCGGTGCTCCACCCGTAATAGTGAATACCAATATCCAGCATATGCCTTAATGAACGAACAAGATCCCATTCCCATTTGCTTAATTCTTCCTCGGGAGTTTGATAAAGTCCAAGCTCCCTACCTAAACTTTCAGTATAGCTGGCCCATCCTTCAGTGTTTCCAGAATAAGAAATATTTTGGGCAAATGCAGGTTTGTTTTTCCTGTTTTTTGTTAGTAAGGAGAACTGGTAATGATGACCCGGTATTCCCTCATGAATTATTAAGAAACTCATAAGTCTTACATTTTGCCTGCCGTCCTTGAAATTATAAACAAAACTATTTCTGCTGCGCACATATTCGCCCGGCGACACAGTTGAAGAAGTATAATCCGATGGAGTTATAATTAATTCCGGCACTTCAGTGTTTTCAAATAATTTATGAAGGTTTTTACGGATCACTGATTCCTTTCCCCTGTATTTTTTTTCGATCTTATTTGTTTTGGTCAAATAAAACTTTTCACTTTTCAAATAAGTATAAAAATCGCTATCCCTGTGCTCATATCCCATTTGCTTTTGAATTCTATTAATTTCCTCTTTTGCCTTTTTAACCTCAGCTTCACCATATTTGAACATTTCATCTGGATCTGTTTCGACACTCGTATAAAATTTTGCATAATACCGGTACCAATTTTCATGATCTTTTAACATGTACAATCCGAGCTTAGGAATAGCTTCGTTCTGCTGTTTGAAATTCATTTCGAGTGAAAATCTTCTTAGTTGGAGCGAGACAATATATTGGATGTGATCCAAATTGATTTTGTCATCAAGTGATAGCTTACTGCGGTCGATTTTTTTAAATATACTATCGTATTTTTCATAAAACCTTTTAAACGATAAAAGGCTATCGATAGATGCAATAGAGGCAAAATTATACTGATAACTATATACATTTCGTGGTATATTCAATTGCACTCTTTCCTTCTCATAATTTGAAAATTCTTTGTCAAGATCATCATTTTGATAGCTTGTATTCAGGAATACGCATAAAAATAAAATTGAAAGTTTTGTCATCAGAATTTGTCTAATGTGATATGTGGTTTTTCAAATTTAACGTCATTAGCATACAAAAACACGATTTTGTTAAGGATCATCTTGACAGCAGGCAGCATTGTTAAGTCGCTAAGAATTGAAGGAAACTTACATCAATGGTAAAGAAGCAGAAACATTATTCCAATACCACTTTCGTGGTAGTTCTTTAAACACTTATTTTTGCCCTACTTCAATTCTTTAAATGAATAAAACTAAGCCCACTCTTTTTACTACTCTTTCACCAGCGTTGTTAAATCTATATGATATAAGTAGCGCTACCGTTATAATTATCGATGTGCTTCGGGCTACCTCTACAATTGCAACGGCATTATTCAACGGAGCCAAGGCTGTTATCCCGGTTGATAGTGTTAGCCGTTGTATTGAGATCGGAAAACAAATTCATGGCATTACTGCCGGAGAAAGAGATGGAAAAGTAGCAGAAGGCCTTATTCATGGTAACTCACCGTTTGAATATCCAAGAGAATTTATCGAAGGCAGGACATTGGTGCTTACTACAACGAATGGCACAAGACTCTTACAAATGGCATTGGATAAAGGAGCAAAAGAAATTATTACAGGTTCTTTTCCTAATCTTTCAGCGGTGTGTGATCATCTTGCGGAAAAGAAGCAAAATGTGATCCTTGGTTGTGCTGCATGGAAGGATAGGGTGAATATGGAGGATATGTTGTTTGCGGGTGCTGTTATTTCAAAGATCCGAAAACATTTTTCTATTAATTGCGATTCATCACATCTTGCAGAAACTATCTATAAAAAAGCAGAGAAAGACCTGTTTGGTTTCATGAAAAAAAATGAAGCATCGCATTATCACCGGTTAATGGGTTTTGGGTTGGAAAAAGATATACGTTATTGCCTGACAGCAGACGGAGCGAATGTATTGCCGATATATGATAATGGAACGTTAGTAACAAAATAACTTCAAACGGGTAGTAAGAAATAAATAAGTTGATTTGTGTGTGGTTCCTCTCCTTCAGGAGAGGTTAGGTGAGGCAAAACAAACCTATAAAGATACCTCTTTTCATTCTTACTTTTCTCCGATCGTGAAATAATTTATTTATCTCTTAATCGCTGGAAATCAGAAATACATTCCTTTATTTTTGCAGATTGCCCAATTGGGATTTTGGATTTCAGAATTACGATCTCGGATTTCAATCTGTATCGTCTTTTTAAATCTAAAATCATAAATCTAAAATCGTAAATAGTTTGGCCCTACCACATCTTCTCAAATACGTTTATACCCATGGAACTGATGAAGTGATCCGTCGCGGAAAAAAAATCCATGCAATTGGTTTTGTCGAGCTGGTGGAGTATGATAATCTTTTCGGATCTGCAGTATTTCGTGTAAAGGATGATAGCTATTCCACTTTTTATAAAGTTTACATTCAGAAAATAAATGACCCGCAACATGTATCAATGCGTTGCGCTTGTCCTTATAATCTTGGGGATATTTGCCGTCATGAAGCAGCTTCTTTGTTTCAGTTACAGGAGATGCTGGATAAGAACCTGCTAAAAACGGGAATGTCAAAATATGATCAGCGACACACAGTTGCTAAGATGAAACATATTGATCTGAAAACACTCCGGCTTCTTTCTTCTCAAACAACTTACCAGGATGCTGAACAATATTTGCGAAACGGCAAGGCCAATATTGAATCAGCAAAAGAGGAAACCGTAAAAGCAACTGTAGAAATTGAGGGAAAACCTTACAAGGTCATTATTAAAAAAAATGAGGAAAGGAATTTCGATACAAGTTCTGACTATGAGGATATAGATCATCCGTTGAACCTGCCCAAAATGATCGTGTTCCTGCAGCTATTGAATACACATGGCCCTTATTATTTCGATACTATTCGCAACTGGGATAAAGAAAAAAATAAATTGCTGGAAGCTTACGGTTATTCTTTAAGTGATGATCTTAAAGGGAAGTTTGAATTTTCATATAAAGACGGGAAGCCGTTCTTGCGGGTACTTGATACAAGCATTAAGCGGGTAAACACACCAGCGACTGCCTCAGCACCGAAACCGATAGTAGTGCAGGAAGAAGTATTTACTGACGCATTGCCAAAACCGGAAATCTCAATCGCTACTCACAGGCTAGGCCTGGTGATTAATTTCAATAAAAAGAATTATCCCTATTTCACGATCGATGCAATAGGCGGGGAAGCTGATGAAAACGCAGATGTGTTTTCCAGTAAAGTTGAAAAGCTTGATCTTTCAAAATATGTAGAGGCTGAAAATTTTAATGAAGAGGATAAACAATTGCTGAATGCGATCAAAAAATTGCAGGAGCCGGAGATCAGTAAATACATCAGCCGCAATTCGCCGTTTTCGGGAATTTGGGAAAATATCATTCACCAGGAAGAAGATGACCTGCCGGAAGATACCCGTGCATTAGTAAGAGAATATTTTTTTCCAAAACTGAAAAAACTTTTTTTATCAATAGCCGGCAAGGGGTTAATATTTCATCTTGCAAAAGGAAAAACTTTCCGTACATCGAACCTTCAACAAATCAATATTTCATCAGATGATATTAAACCATCATTTGATATAATAAGAAATAACGGATCGATCGAAATAAAAGCAACGGTGAAAGCCGGGGGTCTTCTACTTGATCTCAAAGACAATGAAGCAGGCACACCGCTTTTTTATTTATACAATCATCAATTATTTTCCTGGAAAGATCAGCACACGAGTGAAGTGGCCGAGAATTTTTTCCCGGCTGGCTCACAAAAGACAAGTTTTTCAGATTGGAGCAAAGTTTTGCAACAACAGGTGCTGCCACTTACAAAGGAGTTCAAAGTAAATTTTGACAAATCTCTTTTACAGGAAATTAAAGATGGCAAACCTGATATAAGTCTTTACCTCGCTGAAAAGGGAGATTATCTTTTATTTCAACCAATATTTTCTTATAAAGGATTTCCGACGACGGCTAAAGAAAGAGATGAAGTGGTGGTACCCGCAGGAGATAAAGTAATTATTGTTCATCGCAACCGTCCTGCAGAGCAGGAATTCATTGCGAAAATGCAAAACCTGCACAGCAATTTTATTTACCAGGAAGATTCGCAGGCATTGGCTTTGAAGGGAGTGGATGTTTTAAAAAATAACTGGTTCTTTTTATTTGTTGATGCGATGAATGAAATGAAAACACCGGTTTTTGGTTTCGATGCATTAAAGAATTTCCGTTTCAATACGGCCAGGCCATCTACAAAAATTTTCATCAATAGCAATACTGATTGGTTTGATGCAAGGATCGATATTGTTTTCGGCGATCAGCAGGTGAGTGTAGCGGAAGTGAAAAGAGCATTGGCTAATAAACAACAATTTGTTCAGTTGGGTGATGGCACATTGGGAATTCTTCCCGAAGAGTGGCTGAAAAAATATTCATTGTTATTCCGTGTTGGGGAAGGAAAAACAAATCAGCTGAAGCTGAGCCGCTATCATATGAGTGTGATAGACGAGTTGTATGAGAACAGGGATGAAAATGAATTAGTGCTGAAGCTGGAAGAGAAATATGAGAACCTGAAAGAGTTCAATAAGATAAAAGAGATAGACCTACCGGAGCAATTACAAGGAATTCTTCGTCCTTACCAGGTATCAGGCTATCACTGGCTCAATTATTTAAGCGAAGTAAAATGGGGCGGCATTCTTGCGGATGATATGGGTTTGGGAAAAACCGTACAGGCACTTTCATTCATGCAGCATTATAAAAATGAGCATGGAAAATTGCAGTCGATGGTTGTTTGTCCAACAACGCTTATTTATAACTGGGAAAATGAAATAAAAAAATTCACGCCAAAACTTACTTACTATATACATCATGGTGCTACAAGATCACGAGATAAAGAGAAATTTGCGAATTGTGATGTTATTATTACAACCTACGGCACACTACGCAGCGATATAAAACTGTTAATGACGATCGAGCTGGATTATTTGTTGCTGGATGAAAGCCAGGCAATAAAAAATCCATTGAGTAAAGTAACAAGAGCGGCATCTTTATTACATGCAAAAAACAGGTTGTGCATGAGTGGTACGCCGTTGCAGAATAATACGTTTGACATTTTTGCTCAAATGAATTTCCTGAATCCAGGTATGCTGGGCAGTATGGAATTTTTCAGGCAGGAATTTGCAATACCGATCGATAAATTTGGTGAGCCTGATCGAAAAGAGCATTTGAAAAAAATTCTTTACCCTTTTATTTTACGCCGTACAAAAGAACAGGTAGCGAAAGATCTTCCGGATAAAACAGAAACAATTCTTTATTGTGAAATGGAAGATGAGCAGCGGAGTATCTATGAAGCATACCGCAATGATTACCGCAATCAAATTTTAGGAACTATCGAATCACAGGGCATACAAAGATCTCAGCTTACAATTTTACAGGGGTTGATGAAGCTTCGGCAGATCTGCGATTCACCGGCTATATTAAATGAAACGGATAAGTATGAAAATCATTCTATCAAGCTGGATGAATTGTCAAGAGAGATCGTTGAGAATATCGGTAATCATAAAGCATTGGTGTTTTCACAATTCCTTGGCATGCTGGCATTGATAAGAGGACGATTGGACCAGTTGGGTGTGAAGTATGAATACTTTGATGGAAGCACGGCGGCGCCTGACCGGGAAAAAGCCATACAGAGTTTTCAGAAGGATGAAAGCGTAAGGGTATTTTTAATTTCATTAAAAGCGGGCGGTGTTGGTTTGAACCTGACAGCCGCTGACTATGTATATATCGTTGACCCATGGTGGAACCCTGCTGTAGAACAGCAAGCAATTGACAGAACTCACCGTATCGGACAGGATAAAAATATTTTTGCTTACCGCATGATCTGTGTTGATACTATTGAAGACAAGATCATTCAACTCCAGGAAAAGAAAAGAGCACTGGCAAAAGACCTGATCGCTGATGATAGCACTTTCGTAAAATCTCTAACGAGAGAAGACGTAGAGTATCTGTTTAGTTAGGGAATGATCTCCTACTAATTTCACTTTATCCATATTGACCGGGTAGTCTGAGAAAAAAACCTGGGAAAGTAAGAAAATCCTCATGCGATAATCTTGGAAACAGGATAAACGCAATAGTATATTTATTACATCAGCATGTTGTCACGGATCTTGTCTGAAAACCGTTAAACAGAGTAGGACGCATACCACATAAACCAATTTTATGAGAAAGAAATTTTTGTTACCGCTCATACTTTGGGCGACAATGTTAGTTTTATTTTCCTGTCAAAAAGAGTTTGAAAATCAAAATACTAATAATAATCAGGGCGAGTTGATTTCAAAAGTAAATGGCTGGTTAGATAAACAAAAATCACCAACTCAACCCAATAAGGCAGCTAATATAGATTTGCTGAAAGAGAATCTCAATTTCACAGAACTAAAGTTCGAGGACCTTAATCAAAGCGAAAAGTTTCTAATAATTCCTGTTAATGAAGATTATGAAACGAAAAAGAATATTGATAAAAAGACTGTTTTAGTTTTGCTTTTGGTAATGGATAAATCTACAAATATTATTCGCGGGAACCTTGTTTTGTATTCACCTGAAGATAACCACCGTTTGAATGAAATTCCGGAAAATACATTTTTTAAAATGTACAATAACAAAAGTCTTGAATGTAATGGGCTGTTTAACTTTCTTAGTGTGACTGGGAGAAAAATGTATCAACGAGAATATAAGGATGGAAAACTCCATTCTTTTGGGTATGTAAAGGCTTCAAATAAAAAGCCTGACGAAGCTTCAAATCAAGCTGTAGCTAGAACCGAAACGGATTGCACACATTATTATTATATTCTTACTTGGTGGATAGATGGAGTTCCAGTATATCAAGAAGCTATTTATCTTGGTAGTATTTGTGCAGGTGGGTGTGATGATCCTATGAACCAAACTCTTTGCCCCGATGATGGTGGAGGTGGTGGAGGTGGAAATGGAGATGGTGTTGAATATGATGCTTGCATAAGTGCTGCAGTTTCTGGCTTTCAATCTGAGGCAAATGGAACTCAAGCTGTTTCAGAAACAATAGGATTCGACATTAGCATTATTAATGAGGTGACAAAAAACAAAAACCCCAAATGGAGAATTCTTAAAGGATGGAGTGGATGGGATCTTGAATCTCAAGAAGTAGGCGTTATAAAGCTTATTGATGAGCAAACTAATCAGTGGGCATGGAAATCTTTAACCCACGGATTGATAAGTATGGTAGGATCCCCACCGCCGGGTGTTTCCGTTGAATATAATCAAGGTGTCGGTACACCGTCGTTTACATCAGAAACCGCAGAGGCAACAATTGTTTTATATGGCGGAATGTCATTAAATTTTAATGTAACCTATCGGCTTTTATGCAATTGCCCAAATTTGCCCTTGGTTGGACAGATCCCCCCTGTAATTAGACCTTATAATTCAACTGCTATCTGGAATTCCAAGCCGATCTAATTTTATATTATGAGGGAAAAGAAAAGAC
>Ga0184624_10000141_pt1 | contig 17513 bp, 12 predicted proteins | sample PLM3_5_b1_FD_133157 | JGI IMG/M metagenome (GOLD analysis project Ga0184624, IMG submission 133157) | Groundwater sediment microbial communities from an aquifer in East River, Colorado, USA - PLM3_5_b1 | ecosystem: Environmental > Terrestrial > Soil > Riparian zone | place: USA: East River...
ACGACGACTACGCCGACCGCGCCCGCGAGGCTGGCTACGAGCTTCGCTGCATCGAGGACCTCGTCGTCCACCACTTCGGCGAGGCCTCGTTCGGCCGCCTCGTCTCCGACGGCGAGTACCAGCGCATCCTCCGCGCCAACCAGCAGCGCTACGCGGAGAAGTGGGGGCGGGACTGGCAGCCCTACGGGCGCCGGCCGAACCCTCGCTACGAGCGCGAGGCCCAGCACCTGCGCGAAGCGGTCTGCTCGACCGTCCCCGAGGACGCGACCGTGCTGGTGGTCAGCCGCGGCGACGAGACCCTGTTGCAGCTCGACGGCCGCGCCGCCCAGCACTTTCCCCAGTCCCAGGAAGGGGGCTGGGCGGGCCACCATCCCGCCGACTCCGAAGAAGCGATCGGCCACCTCGAGGCGTTGCGCGGCAAGGGGGCCCGCTACCTGGTGGTGCCGCCGACCTACCGCTGGTGGCTTAGCTACTACGAGGGCTTGCGGGAGCACCTGGATTCCCACTACCAATCGGTCCTCTCCGACGAGCGCTCGGGCGAGATCTACCTGCTCGAGGAGGCCCGCCGATGAGCCGCGCCTCCGTCGTCATCCCGGTCCACGGCAACGCGGCGCTGACCCGGCGCTGCCTCGATCTCGTCCTCGCCGACCTGCCGGCCGACTGCGAGGTCGTCGTCGTCGACGACGCCTCCACCGACGAGACGGCGGCGGTGCTGCGGTCCTTCGGCGAGCGGATCCGGGTGCTGACGATGGCCGAGAACGTCGGCTTCGCCCGCGCCTGCAACCAGGGCGCGGCGGCGGCCACAGGCGAGCTGCTCGTCTTCCTCAACAACGACACCGAGCCTCGGTCCGGGTGGCTGGAGACGCTGGTCGGCTACGCGGAGCGCGAGGCGGCGGCGGTCGTCGGCGCCAAGCTCGTCTACCCGACCGGGACCGTGCAGCACGCCGGCGTCGTCTTCGGTCAGGACGGCTACCCCCACAACCTCTACGCCGGGCTGCCGGAGGACCACCCTGCGGTCAACCGCTCGCGACGGCTGCAGGCCGTTACCGCCGCCTGCATGCTGGTACGCCGCGATACCTTCGAGCGGGCCGGCGGCTTCGACGAGGGCTACGAGAACTCGCTCGAGGACGTCGACCTCTGCCTGCGGATCGGCGCCGGGGGAGGCGAGGTCCACTACTGCCACGAGGCCGCGGTCGTCCACCTGGAGTCGATCTCGCGCGGACGCCGTGACCGCTTCCAGCGCAGCGTCGACCTCTACCGGCGCCGCTGGCGCGAGCAGGTGCGGCGGGACGACCTCTCCGTCTACGCCGAAGACGGGCTGATCGAGGTCGAGTATCCCGCCTCCTACCCCTTGCGCCTCGCCGTCTCGCCGCAGCTGGCGAGCGTCGACGACGCTCGCGAGGCGGAGGTCGAGGAGCTGCTCGAGTCCTACGCGCGCCGCACCTCCGACCTGCTGGCCGAGGTGATGCGGCTGAGCGCCCTCGCCGCTGTGCCGGCGGAGTCGGTCGGTGGGGATCGCGAAGCCGGGCGCAGCACCGACCACCGCGCTCTGCTCGCCGAAGCGAGCCGGCTGGAAGCGGAGGCCCGCACTCTGCAGGAGCGTCTGGCGAGAGCCGGCGATGGCGATTTCGCCCCGGCCGACCAGCTTGGCTACAGCCGCCTCGTCGAGCGCATCCGCGCCGCGGTCCGCGAGGAGGTCCCGGACGGGGCGCGGGTGCTCGTGGTCAGCCGCGGCGACCGTGACCTGGTCGACCTCGGCGAGCTCGAGGCCGGTCACTTTCCCCAGGACCCGCAGGGCCGCTACCTCGGCCATCACCCCCGCGACAGCGAGGACGCGATCGCCCAGCTGGAGGCGCTGCGCGAGAGCGGGGCCGAATACCTCCTCCTGCCGGTGACCTCGTCCTGGTGGCTCGACCACTACGAGGGCCTCGCGGCCCACCTGCGCGAGCGCTGCGAGGCGACCGAGCTCGGCTTCTGCACGATCTACCGGCTGGCGCCGCTGCGGGCGCCGGCGCCGAGGGAGCGGGTCGGATGAGCGGCAACGGGCGCCTCAGCCAGAGCGAGTACGCGGAGCTGGTCGGCCGGGTGCAGGCCTCCGTCGCCGAGCACGTGCCGCCGGGCTCCTCCGTGCTCGTCGTCAGCAAGGGCGACGCCGCCCTGGTCGAGCTGCCGGGTCTCGCCGCCGCGCACTTCCCGCAGGACTCGGGCGGCGGCTACGCCGGCCACCACCCGCACGACAGCGCCACCGCCACCGCCCAGCTCGAGGACCTGCGCCGGCGCGGCGCCGAATACCTGGTCCTGCCGGCGAGCTCGCGCTGGTGGCTCGACTTCTACGGCGAGTTCGCCGGCCACCTCGCCAGCCACGGCGAGGTCGTCGCCGACCTGCCGGACGCCTGCCTCATCTACGGGCTCGGCCGCAGCGCCCAGCCGACCGCAGGGGTGCCCCTGACCGAGCGGCCGCGGGCGACCATCGCCCAGGTCCGGGAATACCTCGAAGGTCTGATCGAGGACGAGGCGAAGCTGGTCGTGCTGGAGGCCGACGGCGGCGTCGCCGAGGCCCTGGTGCCGCTTCGCGCCACCGGGCTGCGGGCCGCCGAGCTCGCCTCCGGGGATCCGCTGCGGAGCCTGCGTAGGTCCGCCCGGGCCGGGGCCGAATACCTGGTGGTCCCGCGGGCTGCCGACGAGTGGTTGCGGGCCCACGACGGGGTCGCCGCCGAGATCGAGGGAGCCTGCCGCAAGATCGCCGACCAGCGGCACCTGTGCCGCGTCTACAAGCTGTCCGAACTGGGAGATGAAGAGCAGATGGGAGAAGAGGCATGAGAGATCTACGCGTTCTGTATGTGGCCCACAACCACCCGACGCTGCATCCGGGCGGGGCCGAGGCCTACTCGTTGGAGCTCTACGAAGCGATGCGGGAGCAGCCGGGAGTCGAGCCGGTGCTGCTGGCCCGGATCGGCAGCAACGTCGCGCGCCGCCGGGTCGCCCATCCCGGCACCCCGTTCAGCTCCGTCAACGACGACCCCAACCAGTACTTCGTCTTCACCGAGACCGACCACTTCGACTTCTTCACCCTCACCTCGCGGGACAAGAGCCTCTACTCGCGGCACCTGACCGACTTCCTGCTGGCCCAGCAGCCGGACGTCGTCCACCTCCAGCACACCCACTTCATCGGGGTCGACCTGCTGAGTCAGATCCGCCGCGTTCTCCCCGACGCGGCGATCGTCTACACGCTGCACGAGTTCCTGCCGATCTGCAACCACCACGGCCAGATGGTGCGGACCTTCGCCGACGAGCTCTGCCCGGAAGCCTCACCCCGCCGCTGCAACGAATGCTTCCCGGAGATCAGCCCGCAGTCGTTCTTCCTCCGCGAACGCTTCGTCAAGGGGCACTTCGCCAACGTCGACCGCTTCCTCGCCCCGAGCGCGCAGCTGATGGACAAGTACCTGCGCTGGGGGATCGGGTCGGAGCGGATCGAGGTCGAGGAGTACGGCCGGCTGATGCCCGACCGGCGCGCCGGCGACCCGGCGCAGGTGAAGTCGCCGACCAACATCGGCTTCTTCGGCCAGCTCAGCCACTTCAAGGGGGCCGAGGTGATGATGGAGGCGATGGCGATGGTCGACCCCGACGTCGACGCCCACCTCTGGCTCAACGGCGCCAACCTCGAGCTGCAGACGCAGGAGTTCCAGGAGGAGTTCGCCGGCCTGCAGGAGCAGCTGCGCGGGCGCGTCACCTTCCGCGGGCCCTACGAACACTCGGAGCTGCCGAAACTGATGGAAGACCTGCACTGGGCGCTGATCCCGTCGATCTGGTGGGAGAACTCGCCGCTGGTGATCCAGGAGGCCTTCTTCCATCGTCGCCCGATCATCTGCAGCGACATCGGCGGCATGGCCGAGAAAGTCCGGGACGGCGTCGACGGCCTGCACTTCCGCGGCGGCGACCCGGTCAGCCTGGCGCGGACGATCGAACGGGCGACCACCAACCCGCGGCTGTGGCGCTCGCTGCGGGACGGGATCCAGGATCCCTACCCGATGGACGCGCACGTGTCGAAGCTGATGGGCCTATATGAGGAAACGATCGAGCAGCGGAAGGGGGTGGCCGTAAGTGCCTGACGCGGTCAAAGAGAAGAACGGGACCCAGCGGCGGCCGCGTCGCGGCGAGGAGAGCGCGGCGCGCCTCTCCGCCGAGGTCGAGCTGGCGGTCGCCGCCGGCGCGGCCGAGCTGCGGCCGGCGCAGGGCGAGGAGGAACCCGGCGGCAGCCTCAAGACCCTGCTGCGGGACGAGCTGGCGGTGCTCGATGCGGAGCGGCGGAACGGGATATCCGCCGAGCTGGCCTCCTCGTCCCTGGCCGCCGAGAGTCCCTCGCTGGAGCTGAGCGGATCGCTGTACGAGATCCGCGAGGTGCTGCGGGAGCGCCTGCCGGCCTGCGCCGTCGACGCCCGCCAGCCCGTCGGCCTGGCGGTCGAACAGATCCTCGCGCTCGACGAGCGTTCGTTCTGGATCAGCGGCTGGATGCACGACGAGGACGGCGAGGGAACCGTGACGGTGGTCTCGCCCGAGGGCGCCCGGCTCGAGCTGACGGAGAGCGCCTACCGGTTCGAGCGGCCCGACGTGGTCCAGTTCTACGCGGGCCTGCGCGGCAACACGACAAGGAACCACGGCTTCACCGCCTTCTTCGAGCTGCCGGCGCCGAGCCTGCTGACCGACGGCTGGGTCGCCGAGCTGCGCAGCAGCGACGGGGTCGCGGTGGAGATCCGCTGCCCCGCGGTCGTCGTCGACCCGCTCGCGGTCAGGGCGAAGATCCTCGGTGAGCTCGGCAACCGCGGGCCCGTCGGTGGGGCGCTGGCCGCCGAGCACGGACGCCACGCCCTCTCCCGGTTGCAGGAGGGGATCGTCGCCACCTCCGAAGTCGACTCGGTCGACGTCTACGGCGATCTTCCCGCCGAGCCCGAGGTCTCGATCGTGGTCCCGCTCTACAAGCGCCTCGACTTCATCGAGCACCAGTTCCTCCAGTTTTCGACCGACCCCGATTTCGCGGCCGCGGAGCTGGTCTTCGTCCTCGACTCGGTCGAGCAGAAGGATGAGCTGGCAGCCAAGGCCCGGGAACTGTTCGCCCTCTACGGGCTGCCGTTCAAGGTCGTCAACCTGACCGCCGGCGCCGGGTTCGCAGGCGCCAACAAGCACGGAATCGAGGCCTCGACGGCGTCGCAGCTGCTGCTGCTCAACTCTGACGTGGTGCCTGACCGCCCCGGCTGGCTTACCGCGCTGCGCGAGTTCTACGCCGCCCAGGACGGGATCGGGGCACTGGGTCCGAAGCTCCTCTACGAGGACGACTCGCTGCAGCACGCGGGTCTCTACTTCCACCGGTCCCCCGGCGGCGAGCTGTGGGAGAACGCCCACTGCTTCAAGGGCCTGCACCGGGAGTTCCCGGCGGCCAACGTCGCCCGCCCGGTGCCCGCGGTGACGGCGGCCTGCATGCTGATCGACCGCGAGCGCTACGAGGAGGCCGGCGGCCTGCCGCTCCACTACGTCCAGGGCGACTACGAGGACTCCGAGCTCTGCCTGCGCCTCTCGAAGGCGGGCTACGAGAACTGGTACCTGCCCGAGGTCGAGCTCTACCACCTCGAGGGCCAGTCCTACGTCGCCGACAGCCGCCGCGTCCCCAGCGAGTACAACATGTGGCTCCACAGCGAGATCTGGGGAGAGCGGATCGAGGAGCTGATGAGCGAGTTCACCGTCAACCCCGGAGTCGACCGATGAGCGGCCCGGCGGTGCGGATCACGAAGGTCGAAGTCGCGGCCCCGGGCGAAGGCCTGCTCGGAGCCCATCTGGATCACCCGGCGGTCGGGACGACCTCGGACGCCTACGCGGTCGAGATCCGCGGCTGGGCGGTCGCGGAAGGGGGCCCGGTCGAGGCGATCGAGGTGTCGCTCGGGGCGAAGGACTCCACCATCGACGTCACAGGAAGCGAACCCCGGCCCGACGTCGCCGAGAGCTTTCCCGACGCACCGCACGCAGAGAGGTCCGGATTCCGGGCGGTGGTCGGGGTTCTCGAGCACCGGGCCAGATTCGGGATGGCGATCCGAGCCCGCCTCGGCGATGGCAGACGGGTCGTCGTCGGCTGGATCGAGGGGGAGCGAAGCCCGCTCGAGACCGGGGTCGAGCCGAAGCTCCAGCCGCTGATGCTGAACACGATCGGGCGCAGCGGCTCGACCTGGCTGGCCTGGCTGATGACCTGCCACCCCGAAGTCGTCGGCTACCGGGCGATGGAGTACGAGACGCGGGTGGCGACCTACTGGACCTCGGTCCTGCAGGGGTTGACGCAGCCGCGGAGCTACCTGAGCCAGATCGTCCCGGTCGACCTCGAGAGCGACCGCACCTGGTGGCTGGGGGAGAACGCCACAGGCACCCCGCACCTCGAAGACCCCGCCCTCGAAGCGTGGCTCGGCAAGAAGGCGGTCGAGGAAGTCGCCGGCCTCTGCCAGAACCGCATCGGCGCCTTCTTCGAGCGCCTCGCCGCCGAGGAGGGCAAGGAGGACGCCACCTTCTTCCTCGAGAAGTTCCTCCTCGAGCCGGTGGTCCTCGACCTGCTGATGGAGTTGTTCCCGCGCACGCGCGAGCTGGTCCTGGTGCGGGACTTCCGGGACGTGGTCAGCTCGGTACTCGCCTTCAACCGCAAGCGGGGCTACCTGGCCTTCGGCCGGGAGCACGTCGACAGCGACGCCGAGTACGTGCGCGCGATCGCTCGCAGCCAGGCGATGGGACTGCTCCAGCGCTGGCGGGAACGGGAAGACGACGCTCACCTGGTCCGCTACGAGGACCTGCTCCTGGAGCCGGAGGCGACTCTGAAGGACATCTGCGAGTTCGTCGGCATCGACGCCTCCGAGGAGGCGGTCGCCGGCACGCTGGAGATGGCCCGAAGCAAATCGCCGAACATGGACCACCACCGCACCGCCAAGGATCCGGCGGCGACGGTCAACCGCTGGGTGGACGACCTCCCCGAGGATCTGATCGAGGTCTGCGCCGAGGTGCTCGACGAGCCGCTCGAGGCCTTCGGCTACGAGGCGACGCAGGCGTTGGCGGCGGGCCGCGCCGCCGGCTGATGGCGACCGTCGCCGTCGCGGGGTCGCTCGCGCAACGGCCCGGGCACGGCGGCCACGCCTGGGTCTTCCTCAACTACCTGCTGGGGTTGCGGCGAATTGGCCACGAGGTCCTTTTCGTCGACCGCGTGGGTGCGACGGGGGAGGGACGGCGCTGGCTTGGCGAGGTGATGGCCGCCGCGGGCCTGGAGGGCGACTTCGTGGCGATCGGCGAAGACAATCCGGGCAGCCGCGAGGAGGCCCTGCGGCGCCTTCGGGCCAGCGATCTGCTGATCGACGTCAACGGCTACCTGGAGGACGAGGAGCTGCGGGAGGCGCCGGCGGTCTCGGCTTTCCTCGACATCGACCCGGCGATCCAGCAGATGTGGCAGTCGCTGGGGCAGGCATCGATCTTCGGTCGCCACGACCTCTACTTCACGGTCGGGGAGAACATCGGCAGCAGCGACAGCCTGGTTCCGACCTGCGGCGTCGACTGGATCGCGACGAGGCCGCCGGTCGTGCTGGAGCGCTGGGGCGAGGGTCGCCGCGGCGCCGGTTTCACGACCCTGGCCACCTGGCGGGGGCCCTACGCCTCGATCGAGTTCGAGGGGCGCAGCTTCGGCCTGCGCGTGCACGAATTCAGGCGCTTCTTCGAGCTTCCGCGCCGGGTCGACGCCGACTTCCGGCTGGCGCTCGACATCGATCCGGCGGAGGTGGGGGACATCGAGGCTCTGAACGAATCCGGCTGGGAGACGGTTCCCCCGGAAGCGGTTGCGGCGACCCCCGACGGGTATCGGGAATTCATCCACGGCTCCCTCGCCGAGCTCTCGATCCCGAAACAGATCTACGTCGCCAGCCGCTGCGGCTGGTTCAGCGACAGGAGCGCCTGTTACCTGGCGAGCGGCAAGCCGGTGATAACCGTCGACACCGGGTTCTCGGCGACGCTGCCGAGCGGGCGCGGGTTGCTCTGCGTCGAGGACGTGGAGACGGCCGCCGCCGCCTGCGAGGCGGTGCTCGCCGATCCGGCCGCCCACGAAAGCGCCGCGCGTGAGATCGCCCGCGAGTACTTCGACTCCGACCGCGTCTTGAGGGGGATGCTCGATGCCGCCGGGATCTGACTCGTTGCAGCGGCTGAACTGGGGCTGCGGCGAGCACACCAGCGAGGGCTGGATCAACTCCGACATCAAGGAGGCGCCGGGGGTCGACGTCGTCGGCGACGTCCGTCGCGGGCTGCCGCTTGCCTCCGAAAGCGTCGACTACGCCGTCAGCGTCCACGCCCTGCCGGAGCTGAGCTACCCGGACCTGGTTCCTGCCCTGGAAGAGCTGCTGCGGGTGCTGAAGCCGCACGGGGTGCTGCGTCTCGTCCTTCCCGATCTCGACAAGGCCGTCCGCGCCTATCTGGATGGAGACGAGGGGTACTTCCACCACGTCCGCGACGACGCCGAAAGCGCGGGGGGCCGGTTCATCACCCAGATCCTCTGGTACGGCTACTCGCGCAGCCTCTTCACCGCCGAGTTCGCGGGCGAACTGCTGCGGCGGGCGGGCTTCGTGGACGTCGCCGTCTGCGCGCCAGGCGAGACGCGCAGCGGGTTCGGCGGGATCGTCGAGTTGGACAACCGCGAGGGCGAGAGCTTCTACATCGAGGGCAGCCGCCCCGAACGCCGTTCGAAGTGGCTGCAAGGGGGATATAATCGCCGGTCTTCAATGCCCGCCAGCATCGACGTAACCGAGGTGTCCGTGACCGCCCGCGAGGAGGGGAGCGACCTCCTCGCCGGCCATATCGACAAGCCCGCGGCGGGCGACCGTCTCGAGGGCGAAGCGCTTCGTATCTCGGGGTGGGTCCTGGGCAGCCGCTCTCCGGCGAGGGAAGTGGAGGTCGTCTCCGAGCACGACGTCGTCGGGCGGGCCGCGGTCGAACGCCCCCGTCCGGACATCGCCCAGCACCACGTGGGGGTTGCGGGGGCCGAGACGGCCGGATTCGATCTCACCCTCGTGGCCGGCGGGCGCGGACCCAGCGAGCTGCTGGTCAGCGTCGTGCTCGAGGACGGCAGCCGCGCGCGGCTCGGAGTCATCAAGGTCGACATCGCCCGCCAGGGCGTCATCTCCCGTCTCTTTCGCTGACCGCGACATAACGTGACGGCGACCGCTTCTCCTCTCGTCTCGGTCATCGTCCCCTGCTTCAACCAGGCCTCCTTCCTCGCCGAGGCGATCGAGTCGGTCCTGACCCAGACCTACCCGGAGATCGAGCTGATCGTCGTCGATGACGGCTCCGACGACAACACCGCGGCGGTGGTCTCCCGCTACGAGCCGGCTCGCTACCTGCACCAGGCGAACCGGGGCGCGCCGAGCGCCCGCAACGCCGGCCTGGAGGCCAGTCGCGGCGAGTTGGTCGCCTTCCTCGACAGCGACGACAGGTTGCTTCCCGACGCGATCGAGCTGGGAGTCGAGGCCCTGACCTCGAGACCTGATTGCGCCGCGGCCGTGGGGGCATGCCGCAACATCGACGCGGGGGGAAAACAGCTCGACGTTCCCCATCAGCCCCTGATCCACGCCGACCATTACGTGGCCCTGCTGAAAAGCTGCTTCATCCTCTCGGGGTCGTCGGTCTTGTTCCGGCGGTCGGCCCTGGACGAGGTGGGGGGCTTCGATGCCGAGCTCGTTCGTGGCGACGACTACGACCTCTACCTGCGGCTCGCCCGCCGGTTCCCGATCCACTGTCACGGCCGCGTCGTCACCGAGTACCGGCGTCATTCGACCAGCCTGACCAAGGACCCGCTGGCGACGATGCGGGGTGAGCTCGGGGCGTTGCGACGGCAGCGGCGACTCGTGCGGGGAAGCCGCGAGGGGGGCGCCCGCAGGAGCGGGATCCGCCGCGCCCGGCGCACCCACGGAGCCGCGCTCGGCAACCGCCTGCCCGAGCAGGTTCAGGCGCGGCACTGGCGCGAGGCGGCGCGGACCGCCGCGGCGCTGCTCTTCAGCTATCCGCGCGGGCTGCTGCACTCATGAGCGTGCCCCCCCAGCCCCTCATCAGCGTCGTCCTCCGCACCTACGGCCACGCGCCGTTCATCGCCCAGGCGATCGAGAGCGTGCTGATCCAGCGCGCCGGCTTCCCCTTCGAGCTGGTGATCGGGGAGGACTGCTCGACCGACGGGACGCGGGAGATCGTCGAAGCCTACGGGCGGGCCTATCCGGAGATCGTCAAGCCGGTGCTGCCGGAGCGGAACGTCGGCCACGGCGAGATGCTGCGGCAGGCGCTGGCGGCGACGCGGGGGGAGCTGATCGCCTACCTCGACGGCGACGACTACTGGAGCTCGACCGCGAAGCTGGCGCGGCAGGTGGAGTTCATGCAGGCCAACCCGGACTGCCACGACTGCTTCCACGACGTCAGCCTCGTCTACGACGAGGCCGGAATGCCCTCGGGGACAATCTCGCCGCGGCTTGCGGAGGAGCATTTCGGGATCGAGCAGATCGTCATGGAGTGCTTCGTTCCGGCGCCGGCGATGATGTTTCGCCGCAACGTCTTCGAGGAGCTCGAGCCGGCGGCCTTCGATTCGGCCTGGCTCGACTGGATCATCCACGTCCAGGCGGCGACCCACGGCCCGATCGGTTATCTGCCCGAGGTGATGGCCTGCTACCGGGTCCATCGCGGCGGCATGTTCTCCGCCCTCGATCGCGTCAGCCAGCTCGAAGAGGACGCCTACTTCTACGCCAGGCTCCTGCCTCAGCTTCCCGACCAGCGCGACCTGATCGAGCGTTGTCTCGCCCACCGAAAGGTGCAGCTGGCGATCGAGCGCCTCGCCGTCCCCTTCGACGCCTGCGTGGTGCTGGTCGATCCCCGCCGCGAGTTCAGGCCTTACTTCAACGGTCGCCACGCGCGGGCACTGCCGCGGCGCGAGGGGCGCGAGGTGACCGAGCTGCAGGCGATCCGGGAAGCGGCGGCGACCCTGCCGCCGGCGATCGAGGACTACGCGTCCGGAATCGCGCACCCTGAAGAGGGGAGCGGTGGTTGCCTCCTCGCCATTCCCGGTCCCGCCGCCGAGTGGCTCGCGCGACACCCCGATCTGACCGATTACCTGGGCAGGAACGGGCGGGTCGTCTGGGATGACGACTGGGTCACGGTTCATCAGCTCGAGCCGCTGGCGAGCGACGGGGACGATCAGCGGGAGCGGGCTTCGAGGCGCGTCCAGGTGAAGCCGCTGTGCGGGACCGCCGAACTGCCGGCCGCCTTCTTCGACGCTCCTTCCGACGGGGCGCGGGTCTCTGCCCACGCGGTGATGATCACCGGCTGGCTCGCCGGGCCGGGGGGAAGGGCGGAGGCGGTCGAGTTCGAGCGTGGGGGGGAGCTGATCTGGCGAGCGCCGGTGACGCGGGTCCGGCCCGACGTCGCCAAGCTCTTCCCCGACGCGGAGGCGGAGACTCCCGGCTTCCAGACCACCCTCAACGTCTGTGATCTGCCGCCCGGGGACGAGGTCCGGGTGGTCGGCGTCTTCGGTGACGGCAGCCGCGTCCCGATCGGCGAGCTTCGCTTCGAGGCCTTTGGAGAATCTTCCGGGGAAGAGGGATGAACGGGAGCCCAAGGGCAAGCATCTTCGTCCTCACCCACGACCACGTCGAGTGGATCGGAAGGGCGCTCGACAGTGCCCTGGCGCAGGAGGCTCCGTTCGAGTACGAGCTGCTGGTCGCCGACGACTTCTCAACCGACGGCACCCGGGAGCAGGTGCTCGAGTACGCGACCCACCATCCCGACCGCATCCGTACCTTCCTGCCCGACCGCAACCTCGGGATCGCCGGGATCTGGCTGCAGGCGGCGCGCCGGTGCCGGGGCGAGTACGTGGCGATCCTCGAGGGGGACGACTTCTGGACCTCCACCGGCAAGCTCGCGAAGCAGGTCCAGCTGCTCGACCGCAACCCCGGCTGGAGCAGCTGTTTCCACCGCGCCACCCTCTTTTTCGACGACGGCAGCCGCCCCTCCCGACCCGCCACCCCCGGCTTCGCCAAGGACGTCTTCGACCTCGACGACATCCTCCGCAGCTGCTTCATCCCCTTTCTCACCGTCGCCTTCCGCCGCGACGTCCTCGCGAACGTCCCCGAGTGGCTCTTCGAGTACCGCTGGTTCGACTGGCTCTTCCACATCTGGTGCGCCCAGCAGGGGTCGATCGGGTTCCTCGACGAGGACATGGCCTCCTACCGGGTCCACGCCGCCGGCAACTGGTCGGCTCGCAGCCGCCTCGATCAGCTCGAGGAAGACCTCCGCGTCTACGAGCGCCTGGCTGAGGAGCTGCCGGAGCGGCGCGGCCTGATCGACCGCTGTGCCGATGCCCGCCGCTGCCAGCTCGCGGTCGAGGAGGCCGGGGTCGCGGCGACGACGCCGGTCGTCCAGGTCGAGCCGGGGGAGGGGCGGGAGCAGGCGACCGAGCCCTACTTCAACGGCAGGCCGGCGCTCTCCGTGTCGACGACCGACCCGGATCCGGGTGCGGGGATCGCGACCCTCGTTGCCGCGCCGCCGCCGGGCGAGGGGCAGCTCCACTATCCCGTGCCCAGCGTACAGCCCCGCCCGGCCCACCCTGGCGCCTGCGCGCTGGTGGCGCCCCGCTCGCTCGACCTTGGCGCGCCGGCGATCGCCGCTCTCCTCGCCGGCAAGGAGCCGTTCTGGAGCGACGATTGGTGCCGGATCTGGGAACTCGATGTAGATTCCCCCGCCTCGGATCGGCAAGAGGAAGCGGCGGTAGAGATGGGCGCGCTGGTTGAAATCGGGGAGGTGTCGATGGTCGAGCCAACCCCGGAGGGGTTGCTCGGTCGCTTCCTGGACGAACCGCGCCCCGGGGCGGTGCTGGACGCGAAGGCGGTCGACGTGATCGGCTGGGCGCTCGGCTCCGAGCGCGAGGCGGTCGCGGTCGAGTTCTCCTACGACGGCAAGCCCTTCTGGCGGGCGAGCCTGCGCTCCGAGCGCCCGGATCTGGCGGAGACGTTTCCGCAGCGGCGAGAGGCCGGGCGCGCCGGCTTTCGCACGACCCTGAACCTGCTCGGGACGGGGGCCGAGTTCGAGGTCGAGGTCGCCGCCGTCCTCAAGGGCCAGCGCCGCGTCCCGATCGGGACGATCCGCGGCCGCCACAAGTGGCGCCGCGACCACACCCCGGCCTTTGCCGAGCTCGTCTCCGTGGTGATCCCCTGCTACCAGCAGGCCCAGTTCGTCGGTGAGGCGATCGAGAGCGTCCTCGCGCAGACCTACCCGCACCTGGAGATCGTCGTCGTCGACGACGGCTCGACCGACAACGTCGGCGCGATCGCCTCGCGCTATCCCGGCGTCCGCTGCGTCCGCGAACCGAACTCGGGCGCGGCGGCGGCGCGCAACGCCGGCATCCGCAACAGCAACGGCGACTTCCTGATCTTTCTCGACGCCGACGACCGTCTCCTGCCGCAGGGGGTGCAGGCGGGGGTGCGGGTGCTGGAGGAACGGCCGGAGTGCGCGGCGGCGATCGGCACCTACCGGCGCACGACCTTCGACAACCGGCCCCTCGAGACCCACGAGCAGCCGCCCGTGGCCGAGCGCCAGTACGAGCAGATGATGGAAGACAACTGGGCCGGGTTCCCGGCGCGGGCGATCTACCGGCGCTCGCTGTTCGAGCACGTGCACGGATTCCACACTGAGATCAACGGAACCGCAGACTTCGACCTCAACCTCGCCGTCGCTCGCGAGTTCCCGATCGCCAGTCACGAGACGATGGTCGCCGAGCACCGCGAACACGCCAGCAACATGAGCGACGATGCGGCGAAGATGTTGGGTGAGACGCTCGTGGCGATGCGCCGGCAGCGCCCCCACGTCAAGGGCGACCGCGACCGCAAGCGCGCCTACAACCAGGGCATTCGCAACTGGAAGCGCTACTGGGGGGACCTGCTCGCCGTCCAGGTCCGCGCGGCGTGGCGCGAGGGCAGGCGCGGGGAGGCCTTCCGGGGCGCCCTCAAGCTTCTCCGCCACCGGCCGGGCGCGTTGCCCCGGCTGCTCGGCCGCGACCGCACGGCGACGGCCTGAGCTGAGCGTGGCAATCGCGGTCGTCGCCGGGGCGCTCGCCAACAAGCCCGAAAGCGGCGGCGAGGCCTGGGTGCGGCTCTCCTGGGTCCTGGGGCTGCGGCGGCTGGGGTGGGAGGTGCACCTGGTCGAGCGCCTCGAGCAGCCCGACCCGGTGGCGCAGGGGTACTTCGAGGAGGTGGCCGGCGCCTTCGGGCTCGACGGGTCGGCGTCTCTTCTCGACGGGCACGGCGAGGCTCTGCACGGAGACGACGAGAAGCAGCTGCTGGAGGTCGCCGCCGCCGCTGAGGTGCTCTTCAACATCAGCGGGCACCTCGGCCCCGGGCCACTTCGCGCCGCGCCGCGCCGGAGGGTCTACGTCGACCTCGATCCCGGCTTCACCCAGGCCTGGCACGCCGATCCGGGGATCGACTTCACCGTCGCCGGCCACGACACCTACGTCACCGTCGGCCAGAACATCGGTCGCCCCGGGTGCCCGGTGCCGACGGCGGGGATCGAGTGGGTTCCGACCCTGCCGCCGGTCCTGCTCGACGAGTGGCCGGCGGCACCTCCCCCGCCGGGGCCGCTCACCTTCACCACGGTCGCGACCTGGCGCAGCCCCTACGGAGGCCTGATGATCGACGGCCGCGAGATGAGCCTCAAGCACCACCAGTTCCGCCGCTTCGCCGCCCTGCCCGAACGGGTCGACGGGGTGGAGCTGGAGCTGGCGCTCGACATCCACCCCGGCGACACCGCCGACCTCGAGCTCCTGCGAGAGCACGGCTGGAAGCTCGTCGACCCCCGCGAGGTGGCCGCGACCCCGGCGAGCTTCCGCGACTACGTCCGCCGCTCCGCAGCCGAGTTCTCCGTCGCGCAGGGCGTCTACGTCGAAGCGAAGACGGGCTGGTTCAGCGACCGCACGGCTGCCTACCTCGCCAGCGGCCGCCCGGCGGTTGTCCAGGACACGGGCTGCTCTGCTCCGATCGTGTTCGAGGATCTCGACAGTGCGGTGGCCGGGATCGAGACGGTGCGGGACGGCTACGAGGAAGGTGCGGCCGAGTCCCGCCGGTTTGCCGAGCAGCACCTCGATTCCGACCGGGTCCTGAGCCGGGTACTGGAGGTCGCGCTCGCGCTGGTGCTGCTGACGCTGCTCCCGTTCCTCCTGGCTGGCTCGGCCCAAGCTGCGACGACGCCGTCACAGGTTCGTCTGGTCGGCAAGCCGCAGGTCGTCTTTGACTGGAGCGAGGAAGCCTGCCAGGCCGGGAACTACCCTGACCTGCCGGCGCGCGCCTTCCGTGATTATCGGGGGCGAGTCCAGCTCCTGCTCTCCCATTACGTGAACTATCGCCTGATCGGGCCGTCGCTCGAGCACCTGCGGATCGACTGCACTCCCGTGCTCGCCTCCGCCGAAGACCCCCGCCCTGCTTCCTTCGCCGACCGCGGATGGATCGCCTCGCTCTTCACCCGTAACGGCCGAACTGTCTGGGCGCTGGTCCACGACGAGTACCAAGGCAACAGGCACAGCGGCCGCTGCCCCAGCCGGTCCTACTACCGCTGCTGGTACAACGCGGTGACGCTGGCACGCTCGAACGACGGCGGCCGCACCTATCGACCAGTGCGCCGCGGGCCGCCTCGGCTCGTCGCCGCGCCGTCATTTCGCTATCGCCCGGAACTAGGCATGCGCGGCGTCTTCGCCCCCAGCAACATCGTCCGCGGTCGCGACGGCGCCCTCTATGTCCTCGTCCGCGTCCGCGACCTCGACGGTCGCAGCGGCGTCTGTGTGCTCCGCTCCCGGAGCGTCTCCTCCCGCCGGGGCTGGCGCGCCTGGGACGGGGCCGGGTTCCGGGCCGGCCTCCGCAGCCCTTATCGCTCGCCCGCCCGCCGTCGGATCCGCTGCAAGCCGGTCGAACCCGGCCATATCGCGGAGATGGGCGACAGCCTCACCTACAACCGAGTCCTTCGGCGCTACCTGCTCGTCGGCATCGCGCAGCCGGGGCCGGAAAGCGTCGGGCCGAAGGTCCGAGGGATCTACTACTCGACCTCAACCGACCTACTTCACTGGACCCCCCGCACCCTCGTGGCGGCGGCGGTGACGAAGCACAACCACCGCTGCGGCGGCCCGCCGGCGATCGCCTACCCGTCGGTGCTCGACCCTGCCAGTCGCTCCCGCACCTTCGCCACCAGCGGCAGCAGCCCGTTCCTCTACTACACGCGGCTTCGCTACAAGCGCTGCCGTCTCAGCGAGGACCGCGACCTGATGCGGGTCCGGCTGGCGATCGCTCCATAGGACTGGATGATGGAACGGCTGAAGATCCTGCTCAGCGGCATGGTTGCCGGCGATCCCCACCAGGGGGGCGCGACCTGGGCGGTGCTGCAGTACGTGGCAGGGCTCGAGGAGCTGGGGCACGAGGTGGTGCTGGTGGAGCCGGTCCCGGTCGAGTCGCTCGAGCCCGGGGCGGCGGCGGGTTACTTCCGCGGCCTGCCGTTGCTGGAGGGACGCGCCGCGCTCCTCGGGAGGGGGACCCGTCACACCGTCGGCCTCTCCTACGCCGAACTGCTCAAGTTTGCCCGCGGCGCCGACCTCCTACTCAACATCTCTGGGATGCTGCGCGACGAGCGGCTGCTGGAGGCGATCCAGGTGCGCGCCTTCCTCGACCTCGATCCCGGCTTCAACCAGGCGTGGGAAGCGACCGGCGCCGAGATGGGCTTCGACCTCCACACCCACTTCGTCACCGTCGGCGTTCGGATCGGGAGCGAGGACTGCCCGATCCCCACCTTCGGCCATGACTGGATCCCGACCCTGCCGCCGGTCTCCCTCGCCCACTGGCCCGCGGCCGACATGCCCCCGGAGCGGGATGCATTCACCAGCGTCGGCCACTGGCGCAGCTACGGCTCGATCGAGCACGACGGCGTCCACTACGGACAGCGCGCCCACTCGCTGCGGCGCTTGATCGAGCTACCGCGCCGCTCCGACGCCGAATTCGAGCTCGCCCTCGGCATCCACCCCGACGAGGTCGACGACCTGCGGGCGCTGCGGGAGAACGGCTGGAGACTGGTCGACCCCAGCGAGCTGGCAAGCAGTCCGCAGGCGTACGCCTCCTACGTTCGCGGCTCGAAGGGAGAGCTCTCGGTCGCCAAGAGCGGCTACGTCGACTCGCGCAGCGGCTGGTTCAGCGATCGCAGCGCTTGCTACCTGGCCAGCGGTCGGCCCGTTGTCGCGCAGGACACGGGTTTCGGTGGTTCGCTGCCGCTGGGGGAGGGACTGTTGGTCTTCGTGACCGCGGAAACCGCTGCCGCCGCAGTGGCCGAGGTCGAGGCCGATCCCATCCGGCACGGTCGCGCCGCGCGGGAGCTGGCCGAGGCGCACCTCGACGCCCGCAAGGTCCTGCCAGCCCTGATCGAGCGCTTGGCAAATGCCTGAGTTCTTAGAG